>Ga0182024_10001806_pt1 | contig 54159 bp, 45 predicted proteins | sample P32metaG_FD_120480 | JGI IMG/M metagenome (GOLD analysis project Ga0182024, IMG submission 120480) | Permafrost microbial communities from Stordalen Mire, Sweden - P3-2 metaG (Illumina Assembly) | ecosystem: Environmental > Terrestrial > Soil > Wetlands > Permafrost | place: Sweden: Stordalen...
GCGCGACGCTCAATTAAGACGCGCAGAACCTTGAGGATCAGTTCCTGGTCATCGGCAATGAGAATTCGAACCGGCAAATATCCCCCACGAGACCCAATCCCACTCTTTTCTCTTTGTCGGATACCCTACATAAGCATAGTCTTCCTGTATATAACGGAAATACTGTACGACCTTTCTCGCAACTCCGCGCACCCGCACCTTGCTACGCAACTATTCGCCTACAGGTTCTCCTGTATAACCGTCGTCACCCGCTTCGCGTTATAAGTATTCCGCCAACCGCGTTCACAACAAGGTGTCCGGCAACTTTTCTAATTCGCGGGGTATTTGTGACAACTAAGCACCGCAAGGCAGCTAGAGCTGGCGACCGGACGGATTCTTCTGGCAAGCTCGTCGGTAACAAAATTCTCTTGTCAATACCCGACACGGAGTTCCAGAAAATTTGCCGCCATCTCGAGTTCCTGGACCTACCGAGTCATCGAACTCTTCATGAGCCGCACAAGAAGCAGCGCTTTGTGTACTTCCTCAACAGCGGTTTGGCCTCGATTGTGGTGGCCATGCGAGGCGGCCGGGATGTTGAAGCAGGTGTGGTGGGATGTGAAGGGTCCGTGGGAACCGCCATCGCTGTTGGTCTGGACAAAAGTCCCCTCCGCTTGGTAATGCAGATTAGCGGCGATGGGTTTAGGATTTCCGCGCCCACCTTGCTGGCCACGCTCGCTGCCACACCCGACCTGAGAATGCGCTTGAATCGCTATGCGGTGCTCCAAGGCATGCAAGTGGCGCAAACCGCTGCCTGCAACCGGCTGCACGAAGTGAAACAACGGCTCGCCCGTTGGCTGCTGATGGCCCAAGACCGCGTCGGCGGCGGAGCCCTGGCGATTACCCACGACTTTCTAGCCACCATGCTGGGGACGGACCGTCCGAGTGTGAGCCTTGCCGCTGCCGCGCTGCAACGCAGCAAAGCCATCATGTACCGTCGCAGCTCCGTGCAAATTGTGAATCGCGAAAAGCTCGAGATGGCTGCTTGCGAGTGCTTCCGGGTGATTCACCAGCTAAACGGCCACCTGGGATTAAAATAGGCCCAAGTTTGTTCGGCACCCTACAGACAGTCCTTCTGGTCAACGGTTACAGTCTCGCTCTTCGCACACAACAGAATGGGACTGTCGGCTGACACTACAAGCAGAGACGCGCTTGCCGGGGAGCATGCGGAAAGCGAAGCTTCGTCCCTCAAAAACAAAATTCTGCTGATGATCCCGCGTACCGAGTATCAGCTTGTTCATCCGTACTTAGAACCGTTCCAGTTTCACCACCACGCGATTCTTCACGAACCCACGCAAAAACTAGAATTTGCTTATTTCCCAAACCAAGGATTGCTTTCCCTGCTTGTCGCTACGGAAGACGGCAAGACGGTCGAGGTCGCCATGGTTGGTAATGAAGGCGTCGCCGGCGTGGCCTCCGCCGTCGGACTCACCATCTCTACCTTGCGCCAGTTAGTTCAGATATCCGGCGAAGGTCTTAGAATTCGCGTGGTCGCCCTACAAACTTGCCTGGAATCGACTCCGCTGTTCCAAATGGCCTTGAGCCGCTACGCGGTCGTTCAGGGCATGCAAATCGCGCAAACCGCGGCGTGCAATCGCCTGCACGACGCTGGGGAGCGGCTCGCGCGATGGCTGCTGATGGCCGCGGATCGCGTACATTCGAGTTCACTTCCCATTACCCATGATTTCCTTGCCACCATGTTGGGGACGGATCGGCCGAGTATCAGCCTGGCGGCCAAGCTCCTGCAGAAAAACAAAATCATCCAATACCGCCGCGGCGCGATAGAAGTTCTCAGCCGTAAAAAACTCGAAAATTCCGCCTGCGAGTGCTATCACGTCATTCAGCAATTCAACGGCGTCCTCCGCTTACGCTGATTTTTTGGCTCACAACAATGTCAAGATCAGCGGTTCCTCGCGCTTTTGACCGAAAAACTGTTGGCGGCAACTTCCCTATTCTGGAGACATTCACGGCAACGTTCCCGTTTGGAATCTAAGCAAGCACATCCCAATACTGCCGGCGCAGGCGTAGACTATGGTCAATAGATAGGAAACCCCGGGCCGCAGGTGGTGTCGGAGGGGACTTATGAATCGTATTCTGATATCTGCAAATGCAATGCTGCTCGTTGCTGCCAGTGCAGTGTTCGTACCTCAAAAAAACTTACAAGCGAACGGTAGGGAATCCCAGACGGCGGAGCCGACACCCGAACCAATTCCCGCCGATGCCGTGAACAAAGTAAACCCCATCAAACCCGCACCACAAGGACTCGCGACCGCCGCCAAGCTCTACGGCTATCACTGCGCTATGTGCCATGGCAAAGACGGCGACGGCAAGGGCGAATTGGCCTTGGAAATGAAACTGGATCTTCGCGATTGGCGCGACTCCAAAAGTATTTCAAAAATGACGGACGGCGAACTCTTTTACGTGATAACCAACGGAAGAGGAAAAATGGTCGGCGGCGAGGGCGACCGCACCAAAGACGATATTCGCTGGAACCTCGTAAATCTTGTCCGCTCTTTTGGTAAAAAAGGCACGGAGTAGCGCAGTTCGTTCGCCGTCGCGGAGATATTGCCACCGCTGGAACGTCTGCTTGCGAACGTCTGCTATTGCACAAGGATATTGCCGGAAATGTTCGCTTTATTTAGCCGATTTTCTACCTGCAACGGGATCTCCCCCGCGGAATCCGCGCGCATTTCGAAATCATAAGTTTCGCCGGACACGATATGCAGGAACGCATCTCCAGCGACGGCCAGCCGTAGCGGCAAATCCGCCCCATCCTTCGCGATCGCCCGCCAGCTCGCCGGATGCTCTTTGCTACCGAGATGCATGTCCGCCGTGAGATTGGGCGCCATATTGATCACGCGCAAACGATAGGTTTCGCCACGCTTGAAGGTCATCGCCAAGAGCTCTTCCGATCCATTCAGCGTCAGCCGTTTGGCAAAAAAGTCAGTGTCGCGCGAACCGATCAGCAGCAACTTGTCGTGCTCCGCGTCAAACGTTTCGCCTGGCGCCAGCACGATCAACGCGCCGTACACTCCGCCCGTAAGCTGGTGCGGATCGGCCACGTGCGTATGATAGATAAAGGTGCCCGCGCGATTCGGCGTAAAACGCGCCACAAAACTCTTCCCCGGCTGAATCGCCGGCGTCATTTGATCGCCAACGCCGCCTCCCACCACTCCATCGTAGTAGCTATCCAGTTCCAATCCGTGCCAGTGAATCGTCGTTGGCACCTCCAGGTGATTTAGCACCGTAATCTCCACCGACTCGCCGCGCGTCACGATAATCGGCGGGCCCGCGGACTTGTCCTCCGACGCCACAATTTTCTTCCCGTCGCGCACCGCGCAACTAAACGTCCGAGACTTCGCATCCGCGCCATTTGGCTCGATCACCAGATCCAGTTTCCGCACCGCACCGCTCGCACTCGTCACCGCAACCGACGGCCGCGCTTTCACATTGATCGTCATCACCAGCCCCGCCATGTCGTTCATCGCGCCCATCTCGTCGTGGTGTGCGTGCTCCTGCACCTCCTCATCGGGATCGGGATATTGCTCCGGCAGTGCCCAGCTAAAGACCGGCACGCGTTCATCCGCGGAAACGTGCAAATGAAAATGGCAGTGGAACAGCCAGCGTCCAGCATGTAGTGGCGTCCACTCCAGCATCAACGTGTTTCCGCCGTGTAGATCCTGCGTCACCACCGACTGCCGTTCCCCTTCCGCGAACGAGGTATCCTTCTCAAAATTCCCAAAGCTCAGCACCTCGTAAAACGCCCCGTGCAAATGCATCGGATGTTCCGAAAAGCTTGGATTAATCACGCGCCACCGCACCCGATCCCCCGCCGTGTACTCCAGCGGCTCCGTGTACGGATAAGATTTGCCGTTGATCGTCACCACTTCGAACGAAGGATGAATCACGTCCGACGCTGCGATCATCGAGTTGATCACCAGTACGCGATCCGCGACCACTGGCCCCGTGGGATCCACAATGAACGCCCCGTTCAAATGCGCATCCGCGCGCAACGGCTGCACGATCGTGAAATCAGCGGTCTTCAGCGGCTCCGTCGTTCGCGCCCAATAGTAATAAGTTCCCGCCGCCCCAGCGGCAAAAGTGAATTCGTGGCGTTCTCCTGCTGCAACCTCCACGCCCGCATTCTCGTCGCCCGGCCGCGTATTCAACCCATATACCGTCGCCTTCAACTTCAGCGTGTTCGTAACCGTCGCATGCACGGTGGTGCCTTCCGTCATGCGCAGCAGCGGCCCCGGAATCTCCGTCGCGTGTCCCACTTCACCAAACGCCTGCACAAAAAGCTGCGGACCATCCTCCGCTTCCGCCCGCCAAGCCCCGCTGCGCAACTCCAGCTTTACGTTCAGCACGCCATTCTCCAGCTTCCCCGCCGCGACTCGGTTCTGATTCGCAACAATTTCCTCGGCCGCCGCCACTCTTGCCACCGCCAACGCACACACCAAACACAACATCAGGCAATCACAAAAAAATCGCTTAGAAGTAGGCATGGTCCTCCGAACAGTAGACTCACTCTATGAACGGCATGCAAGCCTGTCAAGTCCCGTGAAAGGCTCGAAAATAATCAGCCAGTCGTGGTGATGTTAAATTGGGTGAACGCAGTGTTTCTCGCGCGATCGCCTTCCCGTCCAGGAATATCATCTCGATCGTGTCATATGCGGAAACGCTTGCTGCGAGTAACAACAGGTCAGCGCGGCTCGACTCTGCAGCTTTCCTATTAAAAAGTGTCGACGGAACTGGAAAAAATGCAGGGCAGCGATCGGTGCGACGTAAGCATTTTAGGCCATCGTTCGGCAACAATCGACTTACGACTTAACGCACCGTCAAGCCCACTCCTCTTCAAACCTCTCCACCGCCACCCGCATCGCCTCGAGCTGCTCCCCCGCCGAAGGCGCATCATGCGCCGTCTTCTCCTTCAACTCCAGCGTAAGTGGCACATTCTCTTCCGGCACGCTCTTCAACAGCGCAATCGCTGCCGGCCATGCAATCGTCCCGTCATATGGCGCAAGATGCTCGTCCTTCTCTCCGTGATTGTCATGAAAATGCACGCCGGCAATCAGTTCCTTCATCGGCGCAAAACTTTTTTCAATCCGTTCATCCGCCGGACCATCCGCCAAATGCGCATGACCAATATCAAAATTGAATCGCAATCCCGTCAACCGCGTCTCGTCCACAAAATTCCGTAAATAGTGCGGATCGCCCATCTCGGTGTTCGTATTTTCGATGGAAATCACCACGCCCGCATGATGCGCGTGCAAAATCAGATGCTCCAGCGAACTGAACGCGGCATCCCGTTTTCGTGGGTCGGCCGTCTCGCGCGGCCCGCCCATGTGCAGCACCAGTCGCGGATACTGCAAATCCTCCGCCACATCGATCACCCTCTTTAGCTCATCCATTGCGTCAATGCGCCGCACCCGTTCCACTTCGCAAATCGAAACCGGTGTCCCGCCCTCCCGCGTCGCACTGATGTCCCGGCTCGTTGGCCCATGCAATGAAGACAAAATCAATCGATTCGCTGCCAGCGCCCCCGCCATCGCTTGCACTTCCGCCTTCGAGTTGTAATCAAAATGTCCGCGGCTGCAGAAAATCTCCACGCCCGTAAATCCCGCCGCGGAAATCTGCCCCAAAAGTTCCGGATTTAGTTTTCGCGATACAAACGCATACGTAGAAAGGATTCGTCGCATAGTTGTGGTGGCGGGTCTTCAGACCCGGGCCTTTGCCCCTTCTTGCTGTGGTAATAGCCGACCTCCAAATCGGCACGATTCCGCAACGCACGCAGCACAAGCCGCCTTTTTGGTGGGCGAGGAACTTCTCCAAAGAGCCGTATTCAGAGTCTAAACGAAACTGCGAAAACGCCAACCACAAGAAATGCCTTCAGTATCCAATCGCTGACCCATCATCCCGAGGGTCCGCCGCTCCCAGCCTGTCGCCGGTATTCGCGTCAATCCCAATCGCATTCACCAACCCGATATGTCCCTTGCGCTTCGTGTTGTGTCCCATCACATTCAATGCGCTCTCTAGCGCCGGAGAAAACTCCTTCTCCATCACCAGCTCATCCGGCAACCACTGATGATGAAACCGCGGCGCATTGATCGCCGCTTGCGCTTCCATTCCTAGCCGCATCCAATTAATCACCGAAAGCAATGTCGCGGAAATAATCTGCGGCCCGCCCGGCGAACCGGTCACAAAACTCAACTTTCCATCGCGCAGCAATATCGTCGGCGTCATCGAGCTCAGAGGCCGGTGCCCCGCCGCAATCGCATTCGCATCCGACTGCATCAATCCGAAAAGCGCATTCGGCACTCCCGGCTGCGTCGTAAAATCATCCATCTCGTCATTCAATAAAAATCCCGCGGCCGACGTGAAATGCGATCCGTAACTATCGTTTAACGTATAAGTACTCGCTACCGCGTTTCCCGCCGCGTCTACCACGGAAAAATGCGTGGTGTGCGGTCCCTCCGAAAGCCCCGAGACTTTGTTCGGTGCTTGCCCATTTTGCGCGTTAATTCCGCAACTGCGCGGCGTCCCCGCTTTAATCGCCACGCTGGAAGACGCATGTTTGCTGTCGATGGTCGCCGCGCGTTCCGCCGCGTAACACGATGCCGTCAATCCGTCCACCGGAATTTTCGCGTAGTCCGGATCCGCCAGATATGCGGCGCGATCCGCAAACACCCGGCGCATCGTTTCCGCCACTACATGCACGCTCTCCAGATCGTCCCAATTCTTCAACTCGAATCTCAGCAGCATATTCAGCGCTTCGATGATCGCCACGCCGCCCGAACTTGGCGGCGGCGACGTTAGCACTTCCCAGCGATGCCCATCGCTTTCGTATTTCGCGCGTAGTACTTCACGTATTTTTGGTTGGTAATTCGCCAGGTCTTGCAACGAAATAGTCCCGCCGGATTTTTCCATATCGCTGGTGATCGTCCGTGCCGTCTCCCCGCGATAAAATTCTTCAGCGCCATTTTTCGCAATGCGTCGCAACGTAGCCGCCAATTCCGGTTGCTTGAAAATTTCTCCTTGCGCAAACATTTTTCCGTCGTGCAGAAAAATCCGCTTGCTCACCGCAAAACGTTGCAAGTCTTTTTGCTCTTCACCGAATTCGCGCGCCAATTTCGCGCTCACAGGAAATCCTTTTTCGGCCAAACGAATCGCCGGAGCCATCACCTCCGCCAGTTTCATTGTCCCGAAAGTTTTTAGCGCCAGCGCAAGCCCGGCCACCGTTCCCGGCACTGCCACGGATCGCGGCCCCAACGTCGACGCATCCGCATCCAGCTTTCCATCCTTGATATACATATCGCGCGTGGCGCGCGCCGGCGCGACCTCGCGATAATCCAGAAAGCTTGCGCGGCCGTCCGCCAGGCGCACCAGCATGAAGCCGCCGCCACCAATATTTCCCGCAGCTGGTTCCACCACTGCCAGCGCGAACGCTACCGCCACCGCCGCGTCAATCGCGTTTCCGCCACCCTGCAAAATTGCGACGCCCGCTTGCGAACCCAGCTGTTCGTCGGTTACCACCATCGCGTGTGCGCCGCGCACCGCTTGCTTCGGCCAAGCTGTCGGAATTTGCGCCGCCACCGGCGCATGCTCGCGAACTTCCGCCGCCGTTTGCGCGCGCACCAGCGGACCTGCAGCAAAAATTCCCACAACGATTGCTAGTATCGCCCTGGCGATATTTGCGGCAGCCAGGCGAATTGCAGAGCAAGGAGAGTACGCAGCCACGAAAGGTTTTGTAGTCACGCCGAGAAAACACTAAGTGATTCGCGGAAGACCGTCAAGGGTTCAGGAGCCGGGTCCAACGAAAAATATTGTCCGCGAAATCAGGATCGGGCGCCAAAAAACTTGCGAAAGGCCTGGTTCCGAAAATCAGCCAAAACATTTTTGAAAACCGTCGAAGACAAGTGCGAACAATTTGCAAATCCAGAAGTAAATTAGGCTTTTGCCTTTTTTTTTTCGTGCCAGCTACTGGCGCGGCAATTGTTTGTTCTTCAGGTGTTTGCGTCAGCACCTCGAGTTGATGCACCAGCACGGGATACGTGGTCGGATTGCAGTCTTTACGCGCGGATGTTAGGCGATCTAGCTGCTCGATGTCCGACCGTGAGAGACCGAGCGCCGACAGTTCGCTCGCAGTGGTTGCCGCCTCAATGACTGCTGGTGGAGGAATAAAATCCGAAACGTTCGCGGATCGCGCAGGCGCCGCAACCGCTGCGCTAGTCGCGTAACGGCTGCCGTGAAGAGTTGTGGCATTGCGGCATTTCGCGGCGCTGCTGCAAGTGGCGCGGCGACGTTTTCCGTCGCAGTTGGCGTCGCGCTGCGGTGTGTTGCCGCGGCGACGTAAATTCATCGCCGTGGCCAGCGATTTTGCCGGAGCGTTTGTTGCTACTGCAGGCGCGTGTGGCCAGGGGAGAATTTTGCACGGTTGCCGTTGGCGGTTGCGACTGATTCACGAGGCGATCCGCGAAATTGACGATGCCGATGAGTGCCATGTTTCACCTTCTGCACTCGAGCGCCGCGTGGACAAGTTGGAAAATACGAACGACTTGTCTGCCGCGGCCGGACGCCGAGGAACTTTCAAACCTGTTATCGGCAAGAGCGAGCGGAAACTTTAGGGAACTCGAGAAAGCGTATCCGCAATCATGAGTGTTTTCTCAGCTACCTTTTATTATCTGTTTCTAGTTTTCGGTCAAGAATTCTACTTCTGGCGGGCCGGGCAGTAGCCCCGCAGCGGTGCCGCGGGCGATTAATTCGGAGACGGCTTTTTTACCGCGATCTCCGTAGCCGAGGGTCCATTTATTGACGTACATGCCGACAAATTTGTCCGCGAGTTCGGTGTCCATGTCGCGGGCGAATTGCATGGCGTAATTCAAAGCTTCTTCGCGATGTTCGAGGCCGTACGCGACGCTGTCACGAATCACTTTGGCGACCTGGCGCCCGAGTTGCGGGCCGAGGGCGCGGCGCACGGCATTGCCGCCGAGCGGCAGCGGAAGACTGGTTTGCTCTTGCCACCAGATGCCGAGATCGATCACGCGATGCAAACCGAGTTGCGGAAAGAAAAGCTGGCCTTCGTGAATCAGCAGACCGGCTTCCACGACGCCGTCCTGCACGGCGGCGATAATTTTGTCGAAGGGCATGACGACCGGTTCAAAATGCGGTTCAAATAATTTTAGCGTGAGGTACGCGGTGGTTTGCAGTCCGGGAACGCCGATGCGTTTGCCGGAAAGTTCTTCTTTCTTGAGGTGATGTTTCGACACGACGATGGGGCCATAGCCTTCACCAAAGCTGGCGCCGCAATCGAGCAAGACGTATTTCTCGCGCAGGGAAGGGTATGCGGCGAAGCTGACGGCGGTGACGTCGTAAGTTTCGGTAAGCGCAGCTTCGTTGAGAGTTTGAATATCGGAGAGGACATGCGTGTATTTGTAGCCGGGGGTCTGGAGCTTGTGCGTGGCCAAAGCGTAAAACATGAACGCGTCGTCGGAATCTGGGGAATGCGCGAGTTTGATCTCGACGGGTTCTTTTTCGGTTTTGGTCTGGGTTGCGGACATGACTGAGTCTAATCCTTTGAGCCCCGAGGGCTAACGAGATGGCGTGAAACGCCGCTGACGCGATGCGCGTGCGGTTTGCTTCTCTTCGGACGGGCTTTCCCCGAGGAAACAATCTAAGGGACGGCGAAGAGGAGAGAACCGGAGCGCCGCGAGGACGGTCGGGACGCCACCGAACGAAATCTGCAATGGAGAGACTAACATAGAGCAGGTATGGGAACCAATGGAAGGTTGGGGTGGAGGGAGGCTTGGGAGGGGCGGCGGGGAGACGCGAGAGCATGCGGAAGGGTAGCAGGGAAAAATTAATGTATAGATATAGTTACTTATACGTACTTCGTTCGAACGGATTCAAAGTTGGCTAGAGAGTTGAGGGATTGGACGTGGCTGATTCAGAATAGGGAAACGTTCCGTCTGTCCGCCTGGGCCTACTCAAGCTCCCAGCGGTATTATCACTTCCGTTATTCAGCCTGGGTATAAGTTTGATTATGTGCCATTTAGCACAGTTTATCGTGGCCAAGGGATGAGAAACTATGCATTGAAACCCACTCCGATGGAGCCCCCGGGCCTCCGGATTTAAAGGATTCGCAATGAAAACTGCGAGCGATCCGTTCCCGCCGATGTCGCCCCCGCTTCGCGTGCCCAAAAATAAGGGTCAGAAAATGCAGTATCGTGCGTTGCTCGACGCAGCACCTGACGCCATCGTCACCGTCGATCAGTCTGGCACAATTGTCGTAGTCAATGCCCCGGCGGAAAAACTTTTTGGTTATCGCCGGGACGAGTTGCTTGGTCGACCGGCCGAAATTTTAATTTCCGAACATTTCCGAGGTCAACATAGCGCCCAGCACTCTCGCTTTCTGGTTACTCCTTCGGAACGCCCGCAAGTGGCAGGTCTGGAGCTTTTCGGGCTGCGAAAAGATGGCAGTGAATTCCCTGCCGAGATCAGATTGAGCCCATTGGACACTAAATGGGGAATACTGGTTTCCAGTGCGATTCGCGATATTAGCGACAGGAGGCGGACCGAAGAAGACCTTCGCCGGTTAGCATCAATTGTTGCGTGCTCCGATGACGCAATTGTCGGAAAAACGCTCGAAGGAATCATTACTAGTTGGAACGCAGGTGCGGAGCGAATGTATGGGTATTCAGCCAAGGAGGCCATCGGGGCGTCCGTGAGCCTGCTCACTCCTATCGATCGTCTGGATGAAATTCCTAAGATGCTAGACCGTGTGAAACGGGGCGAAATTGTCGATCATTTCGAAACCTTGCGCGTAAGAAAAGACGGAAGGACATTTTCTACCGAAATCACCGTGTCACCCATCCGTGACGCTATGGAAAGAATTGTGGGCGTCTCTACCATCGGCCGCGACATTTCTGTGCGGAAGAGTGCGGAGAAGCATCTGGCGCAAATGGAGGCCAGGTATCGCGGGCTGCTGGAGGCGGCCCCGGATGCCATGGTGGTGGTGAACCAGGCCGGGGAGATCGTGCTCTTGAATCTTCAGGCGGAGAAACAGTTTGGATACCACCGCGATGAGCTGGTTGGGCAGAAGGTGAAGAACATCATTCCGAAAGGTTTCGCGGAACGGCTGATTTCGGACAGTCTTCGGACAGCGGAAGACGCGCTAGCGCAGCAGATCGGCACGGGAATCGAACTGCTTGGGCGGCGGAAGGATGGAAGTGAGTTTCCGATCGAGATCATGCTCAGCCCGCTCGAGGGCGCAGACGGAATTTTGGTGACGGCAGCGATCCGTGATATTACGGAACGGCGGCGGCGTGAAGACGAACTTTCCCGCTTGGCCGCTGTCGTTGAGTCATCGTACGATGCGATCGTCAGTCTCACACCGCAGGGAATCATTCTCACGTGGAATAGCGGCGCAGAGCGCATCTTTGGGTACTCGGCTAAGGAGGCCGTGGGACAGTCGATTCTGTTCCTTTCTGTTCCCGAGCGGGCAGACGAGGCCCCAACACTCGTGGACAGGATAAAACGCGCCGATACCGTGGAATACATTGAGACAATTCGCCTGAGAAGGGACGGAACGCCAATCCATGTCGCACTCACCATTTCACCGATCAAGAGCTCGGATGGCCAGGTGGTCGGTATTTCAACGGTTGCCCGGGACGTCACCGAAAGTCGGCACTTGGAAGCGATGCTTCGCCAGTCGCAGAAGATGGAAGCGGTGGGACAATTGGCAGGGGGCGTGGCGCATGATTTTAATAATTTACTTGGGGTCATCCTTGGATACACCGGGCTCATGCTCGACCATCTGAGTCCAGACGATCCCAACCACAAGGCTATCGAAGAAATCCAGAAAGCAGGGGACCGTGCCGCCCTGTTGACGCGCCAACTTCTTGCCTTCAGCCGCAAGCAAGTGCTGCAACCTAAATCGCTGGACCTCAACACGGTGGTCGCGGGCACGGAAAAACTTCTTCAGCGGCTCATCGGCGAGCATATTGAGTTGCTGGTAATCCTGAGCCCCGCGCTGACGCGGGTAAAGGCCGATGCCGGACAGCTCGAACAAATCATCATGAATCTAGCTGTGAATGCACGTGACGCCATGCCCACAGGGGGCAAGCTCACCATTGAAACTTCGAATGTGGAATTTTGTGATGAGTATGTCGCCCAACATCCCCCCACAAGGCTGGGTCCGCATGTGATGCTCGCGGTGAGCGATACTGGCCACGGCATGGACGCGATAACGAAAGCCCACATGTTTGAGCCATTCTTCACCACCAAGGAGTTTGGCAAAGGCACGGGCCTTGGGCTGAGCACCGTCTATGGAATCGTGAAGCAGAGCGGTGGATCCATCTGGGTTTACAGCGAAGTTGGACTCGGGACTACTTTCAAAATCTATCTTCCCTGCGTCGGTCCAATCCTAGAGATCGCGTCGTCGGGTGATAGGCCGGAGACAGTGGAAGGTGGATCGCAGACGATTCTGGTGGTCGAAGACGAGACGGCCTTGCTTCGGGTCACCCAACAGTCTTTGGAAGCAGTTGGCTACACGATCCTCGCCGCGCACAGCCCGGCGGAGGCCATCCGTATCTCTGAAAGTTACCCGGGTCCGATTCATTTGCTGTTGAGCGATGTCATCATGCCAAAAATGAACGGGGCTCAGTTGGCCACTGTTCTTTCCGCTCAGCGTCCGGAAATGAAGGTGCTGTACGTCTCCGGTTACACCGACGACACCATCGTTCGTCACGGAGTTTTGGAACCGGGCTTGGCATTTCTGCAAAAGCCTTTTTCTCCGAAAACACTGGCCCGGAAAGTGGGCGAAGTGCTCACCGTTGCGTGAGTCTAGCGGATTCCCTTGACATGCAGGGCTTTGCTCTTCAAGGCGGCAATGGCGGAAAGACTGTTGCTGGGTGAACAGGAGAAAATCGCAGTATGTCTTCGGACCCCTAAGTTCTTGGCTTTGGCAAGAGGAGTCGATGACACCAGAATCCCACCGCAGTAAGAAAGGTCTTGGCAGAACCGGCGGTCGTCACGCGATTTTCTGGGTGATGGTTGTGTTGTTGTACCTGCTTCTCAATCGACCCGAAGTCATCATGTTGTCTCGGTTCGGATTCAGCGTATGGTATCCGGCCACAGGGCTGATTCTAGCGGTGATGGTTGGGATCAGTCCTTGGTACTTCCCGCTGACGGTGTTGGCTGGCGCGCTTGCCGGAGTAGTGATTTATCACCAGCCGGTTTTGTCTTGGAGTACGTTGGCCACGCCGGTTCTCGGATCCAGGCGGAGTTGTCATTTGCTCTCACTTGAAGAGTCCCGTGCCCGCTAGCTACCTGTGCATCCCCTTGGTAGCCTTGGGCGATACTCCGGGTGTCCTCCATATCCAATACAACCTGAGCGAGGGTAACAGGGGGACGGAAGCTTTTGAAAGTTTGCAGGAATCGCAGCAGCGTCTGGCCGTGGCAGCGGGCGGGCGCGTTGCATTCTCTCTGGCGAGCTTGCTCCTGCGAGAGACTCTCCGCGCTCAATCTATCCGTGATCCTCTGACGGGATTGTTCCACCGCCGCTTTGTGGAGCACGCCCTTGACCGAGAGTTGCAAAGGGCGAAGCGCAGGAGCCACTCGCTCGTAGTAGTGTTCCTCGATCTCGATCATTTCAAGCGATTCAACGGTACCCACGGTCACGATGCCGGGGATGCGGTACTGCGCTCCATGGCTGCCCTGTTTCAGAAGCACTTCCGAGGTGAAGACATCGTCTGCCGCTTTGGCGGAGAAGAATTTGCGTTCATTCTTCCGGAATCATCGTCGAAAGACGCGGCCAAGCGTGTGGAGGACCTTCGCCAAGCCGCCAAAAATCACAGGATCACACATAAAGAACAAGTACTCGACATCGTTACATTTTCCGTGGGGATCGCAGCCTATCCGGAAAACGGATTGGTTACTGAAGAACTACTGCAAACCGCTGTACGAATCGAAGGCAAACGGGCGGAATTGTGTGACGGTTGCCACTTCTCATCAATCATGAATTTCTTGGCCGGACTAACCTTAGGCTTGTCGGCCGCTACCGACCCTTCTTCGATCCCCACCGCCCTACCAATCCTTCCCATTGAAAAGAAAAGAAGTTCCACGACCGAGCGGCGGCGTGTACCCCGCGTATAGCTCATCGACGCCAACCGCTGCGGTGATAGACCAGGGATGTTTCGTGAGTGTCTGAAGGAAGCGGGTCCGCTGATTCGATCCCCAGTCACAGAAACATTCGACGCAGGAAGCGTTAACGATCAACTTGCGTGTCAGGCGCTGTTTTTTCCACTCGTCGAAACATTCAATGAAGATGCAAAAGCTTAAGGTAGCATTTGCTAATGTTTATTGACCCTTTTCGACCGGAAATATTGAGGGACGCATGCACAGTTGGTGCGCAGTCGGGTGCTCAAAATGGTGCGAGCGATTAGGAGTAACGTTGGAAAGTGCTTTAGAATGAATAAAGCAGTACATGTCGGGGCGTAGCGCAGCCTGGTAGCGCGCCTGCCTTGGGCGCAGGAGGTCTCCGGTTCAAATCCGGACGCCCCGACCAAAATCATCTTCCGTATTTTCTTAAGGTTATGAAAAGCGCTGTTCACTCAAAACTTCACTGTGGAATTCTGGCAGACAGGAGTTCTCAATTCGCAAGTCGTTTGGTTTCCGACAGTTCCCCACATGACGAATTTGCGAAAACACGGGGAGGCAGGAGTGCTATTCAGAAACTATTGAACGGACGCAAGTTAATCGACAGCGATCTGCTAAGTATGGGGAAAATTCGGGGGACCCTGCGCATTTCTCGTCTCATTGATTTTCGAAGATGCAAATCAATAAATCACGCGCGAGGCTCAGCTCGCCATTCGCCGCGCCTCTCAATTGCTTCCTCATTCGTTGGTTGAAGTTGTGAAGTGCCTGATCTTAGCGGCGGTTTGCTAATTCACCCTGACCCGTTCGCACGGACCGATTTTCGTCTGTTTTGTTAGCGTTACAACCTTCTCCCTTGCCCTTGAAGCCCTCATTCGCAGTCTATTGTTCAGCAAGTGTTCAGCAAAATCCTTTGGGTTTTTCTCACTCTGACAGCGCACGGGCAAGCCGTCCTCAAAGGACACACGTTGTAACCTTGAGATTCTGGGCCGAGAGCCAATCGTAGGAAATATCGCGCTGCGCGGTGCTCAAGTCGATCTCGCCATTGCAGACTTTAGCGGGCAAGAGGTATTCCAATTCCTCTTTACGTGTGCGTTCCATATGGTGGAATAGTGCGGCTTGGGCCACAAGTTATGGATATCATTTAACGGGACTTCTGGCGTAATCACCTGCGCTCCTATCTTCTTCGCCATATTCACTGCCGCGCGCCCAACACTGCCCAGCGCGCCCGTTATCAGAACAACCTGTCCCTTTTTCACGTTTGTCGCAAGGCGTCCGCGCCTTTTCGTTGGTAGCGTCGAAAATCGCGCTCCGCCACCTTGTGATCGAACTGGCCTTCCGCCGCGCAATACCCAGTGCCGCACGTCATGCAGTACACCTCGACGGAAGCCAGAGGTAGTTAAGCTCGGTCTTCCGTTTCGACGAGGAACATCCGGGATTAGACATTCTGCTTTGCGTGCGAGTCAAGCAAGTCTAGGTGGCAACTCATTCCCTAAGCCAAAGGCCTACGGATGAGCAATCGTTTAGAGCAATGGGGCGGTAGGCACCAAGTCAGAACCTCTTCTGGTATTCGATGCGCGCCGAGTAGCGGAAGCACACTTCCATTCAACTCCAGCTCGCCTTCCCCCATTCTATTCCTAGTATGGAAGATCCGCGCCGAGCCGCCCAGGTTCGTGAGCGAAATCAGTCTGCTACCAGGTTCTTCTCAGAGGCTAAGCGGCTCGTGGCAAGGTCGAAGGATGTACCGACTTACGTCTGTCCGTGCTTCACCCATAGCGGGGATCCTGTACTGTCTCGCAGAGTCAGCGCCTGTTTTGCCTTGACGACCTCTTCAGCGATTAATTTGTTAGAAGTTGGACCCGTGCGTTCCGATCCAATCACGAGGACCTGGTCGCCGTCTGCAAAGAAGAATCGATGGTCGCGAATGAATTTGGTCGGTCCGATCTGCGCGTCTACGATGCCGTCTTTGGTTTTCAGGATCAGTTCTGTCGTCGCACAATGTGAGTTTATGTGTCTCTTTCGCCCCTGCATCTCCGCGCGGGAACAGGAGTAGCGTCGTACCTCTTCGACGGTACCTTTGACGGTAACTTTTGTTGCGGCGGTGTAGGGCGAAGGTCCGCTCTCCGTTTCTGTCTGGGCGTACAGGAAAACTGCCGCTAGGACGATGGCGAGAATTACGGCGCCGAGAAAAATAAAGACTCGTCTATGGGTATCATTGCCCACGACGTCCCGCTGCATTTGCCCTTGAATCGGAGCACGGTCGTCGCGGCTTCGAATGGGAACGGGGTCGCATTTCCGGAGTTCGAGGGCCGAATCCGTAGGAGTATGAGCTGGTGGTTTGCACTCCGGTTCATTCATATTTCGCATCTGCTTATCGAATAAATATTCATCCAATAGCGTTCTGAACTGCACGGGCCGCATGCCCGCTTCTCCCCAACGGTCCCGGCCTTCGTAGAGAGCATGCATCCACCAACAGCCGTTTTCGACCGCATTGGAAAAAAACATCGTTGTATTGGTGCCGCGGAGCGGCGACAGGAGCTGGTACGCGGTGCCGTCGGAAAGTAGGAACTCACTGAGAATCAGGTCAAACCGCCGGCCGCTCAGCATCTCATTGGCTTCTTTGAGAGAAGTTGCGAAGAAGACGACGCAACCTTGTCTTTGTAGGTGGTCCTGGAGGATCGCAGCGTTTCGCGCACCGCTTCCTACAAGAACAACCTTCACCGTGTGCGCACTCATAGGTCCCCTCTTAGCGAGCATTGCCGAGACACTGGCGGACGGACACCCGACCTTCAATGCAGTTCAGTGTTCGCAGTCACGCCTTTTTTTCAACATCCGACCGGCCTGGGACATGCCAATTCCGGCAGTTATGGCCGTGCTGCCTCCAAAAACAAATAAGGACCGGAGTATTCCGAAGCCGAGATTTGTTGGCATCGGTCCTACTCCGTGTCAATCATCTCCGCTGTTGGCAGAGCGCCAAGAAACAGGACGTGCTTGTATCGAGCAAGCCCAATTCCACAACCTCCGAAAGTTCGGGAGCGCCATAAGTCCCTACGATCCTGCAAACAAAAAGCAGGTCGAGGGACTGCGACTCAATGCACCCTTTGAAAATGTGCAGAAAACGACCATCCAGTGTGAAGAAAGCGAGCTACGGGCTCTGGATTCCCTGTGCGGTGGACGGTGGTGACGACTGTTCCATGCGCGAAGAAAACATTCTGGAGTTGCTGATTGAAAAAGAACCGAAGGAGGGAGTTCATGTCAGTTGCTCATCCCTTCCTAGAATGTAGGGACACGCCCGTATCCGATGAGGTTAGAATCGATAAGAGGGAGCGACGCCTTCATGGATGTAAAGACGCATTGGGAGAGGGTCTATACCACCAAAGCGCCAGACCAGGTGAGTTGGTATCGTCCGCACCTGGAAACCTCGCTTGCTCTGATAGACCGCGCCGCTGGTCGATATTCAGCATCCATTATTGATGTTGGTGGCGGAGAATCCACACTCGTCGACGATCTCCTTGCCCGTGGATATGAGGACATCACTGTCCTTGATGTTTCGCAAACCGCGATCGAAGTGACCAAGAAGCGGTTGGGCCTGGCCGCAGAGCAGATCCATTGGCTGGTCGCCGATGTCACCAAAGCCTCGCTGGAGCCCGGTGTGTACGATGTGTGGCACGACCGGGCGGTCTTTCATTTTCTTACGGCGATCGAGCACCGCATTGCTTATGTACGGCAAGTCGCTCGTGCCGTTCGCCCTGGAGGCCATGTCATCGTGAGCACGTTTGGACCTGAGGGTCCTAAGAAATGCAGCGGCCTCGATGTGACCAGGTACGATGCAGAAGCGCTTCACAAGGAATTCGGCGTGCACTTCCGATTGGTCGAGAGTGTGCAGGAAGTCCATCAGACACCTCTGGGCGCCACGCAGCAGTTCCTTTATTGTTACTGCCGGCTTGAGTGAAACGGTCAATCCGGCATTTGAGCAGCCTGGGAACAGGCAAATCTTCTCGAACGAATCCGCAGGGTGGCAGCCGGCGAACTAACGCAACTTTGAGAGATCAAAATCTGCGCTCACGCGCTGGCCTTCTGGTGTTAGGACCTCGACAGCGGTATCTTCAGATCTCACAGCCTTGGCGCCGTATGCAAACCATACTTCCGCCCCAATGAACCCGCTATCATCGAACAAGGGTGTTCCATGGATATCACGTGGTTCTATCGGGGTCTTGTTCTGAAGTAGCTGCACCTGGAAATCTCGCCAAAAGTCTTGGGACCGAAGCACAAAACCATTTTTGCCAGAAACGTCCACGGCGGAGCTTGCCTCCTTCACGGCAGTGTAAGTGGAAGTAAATTTAATCCGCACCCGCACCTGGATGATGTCCCCGTCTGCACGATAGTCCAGCTCCGCGTGCTGTGCGCTGTAGCCCGCCACGCTCTCAGATGATCTGGAGACCACTCGAGCGTAAGGCGTAAGTAATTCAATCAGTTCAATGTAGGGTCCTTTATCTGGCAGCGAAAGGTGTTTCGCGTAGAGATCGAAGAATGCAGTTGTTTTCTCGTCCCCGCGCTGGCCGAGGAAATAGGCTTCGCGAATCGACTCCGAGTCCAGCGGGGACTCGTAGGCGAACGCGGTCGGCGAAGTAACTAGCGCCAAAGCGAGCAACGAACCAATAAAACCGGGGGTTCGTCCAGTCATTTGAGTCCTTTCACAGAAACCTGAGCAACCCTTCTTCACCTATCCACTCGAATTCATTGGGGCTGAGCCCCTCCACTGCAGTGGCGCCGGCTAGGTCTGCCGGAGCGACGTAATTGCACCGTTCCCACGTTCTCGCTTGAGAGATCCCGAAGTCTTGCGGCCTAATGGCGCATGCCCCCGCCGCGGAAACCACCCGCTCCGTGAAAACCGCCACCATGGAATCCTCCTCCGCGCATTCCACCCATCGCGGCTCCTGCACGGCCACCGCCGAAGCCGGATCTCGCCCCGTAGCGCACTCCGCGGCCGTAATTAGCGGGAGAGCCATAGTGCGCTCCCGGTCCCCATGCGTGATAGTTAGGCCCAAAGCGGCGGTTATATCCGCCACCGTATAAGAATGGCGCTGCATATGCCCACCCTGGTGAATAGAAACCCCACCCGAAGGGGCTGTAGAAAATGCCGTCCCCGGGGATGAAAGTGAACGAGTCGAACCAGGGATCCCAGTACCAGCCCTCGCCGAACCAGCCAAGCCCTCCACCCTCATACGTCCTCGCGGCGTCTGCATTCGCTTCGGCAAGGTACGACGATCGCAGACTGGTCCAGCGATAAAGGTCTTCCTGCTCGGTTCCTTTCTTGTCGAATTTCCTGGCCTTGGGTTGCTCGCCGCCGGAGAGATCGACTTCACGGCCGCCCTTGACCTTGATGCGCCGAGGCCCGTCTTCCACGATGGCTTCGCCATCGAAAACGCGGACTCGGTGGAGGTCGGCATCGAATTCGTACAATCCCGTTTTTATGAGGTCCGTTGCTTTGCCATCTTCCACAATTCGAAGATTGTTCTCCTTGTGAATCTCCGCTACTTCCACCGTAGCTTCGCCTTCGTTTAAGTCGACCTCGGTGTCAAGCAGAGTTGCTGAAATCATCTCTGCTGAACTCGTGTCATCCAAACGTAGAAATACGCCGGGCGTCAGCAGAATCTCCGCTTTGCCGACCTCCGTTTTCAAGGATTGTCCTGGCCCCGCCTCGACGGTACCCACGGATGCCGCGCTCAAGGATTGCGTTCCGATGGTCGCCTGGCCTTCGACGTAATTCAGCGTTCCTGGTCGCGCCGTCTTTTGACCGTCTGCGCGGGCCGCCGGCACTGCGAAATCCATCGCGAGTAAAATACTGACTGCCACTATGAGTCTGGAATGCATGGCCGTGTGACCTCAATGGGCTGGTTGTCGGTGCCTTGTCGAAATAGAGAGAACAAATCTGGCACCTCAAACCGGTATCCGCCCGATCCTTCTTGCCTCACAACCGTTGAATCAGCCTCCGGGCGCGACGCAAGATCGTTGCTCCGAGGTCCTGCGCCGTTGCGGTAGCTTTCAACGCTCGGGATGAAGACACGGAATAGTGTGCATCCTCCATGCCACCCTCGGACAAGATCGGCGGGGAACAACAACTCCATGTGTTGTTGGAGAGTTAGAGGGATTGCGAAGAGGACGGAACAAATTCGCCTTCGACTTCTGTGCAGGAAGCGAACACTTCGTGTGAACTAAGCGAACACTCCGTGTTTTTCTAGGTGTCTTTAAGTTTGTTTGGGGTGAATTTCTCGCCGCGTAGCACCTCGACGTCATCGAGAAAAGCAATTACCGCGTAATGTTCGAAGTACGTTTGCGCAACATGCTCGAGAATTCGCTGGGCCACCTCCGGTGTGGCGATGACCTCAATTTTTGCATTTGGCCCCTCCCAGTGGCTGGGCCGTGTGCCTCGCGCTCCTTCGCCGTGGACGACGGTGTAGGTGTAACCGGTAGCACCGAGATCATGAACCTCTTTCACGATCTGGCGTTCGACAGCATCGTCGCCGACGATGGTGACGCGCTTCATAGGAACCATTTTCATAGGTCGAGTCTCCTATCTACTCGTCGATCTTGTGTTCCGTCATCTTGTTGTAAAGCAACCGACGATTGATCTGCAGGCGATTTGCGGCCTCCGATTTATTGCCACCAGCTTCCTTGACCGCCTTCTCGATCAACCGTTTTTCCAATTCCGCGATGGACTTGTGAAAGGGCAGAGACAAAAGATCGATTTCCAGCTGCTGCGAGTTCCCCTCGCCGTTGCTGTCCGCTCTTGCCGGAAAGTGCTCCGGCATCAAAACGCGCCCGCGGGCCATTAGTACCGCGCGTTCCACCATGTTTTCCAGTTCTCTTACGTTTCCGGGGTAGAAATAGTTTTGCAGCAGTAGGATCGCTTCGTCGGAGAACCCGATCGTAGACAACTCGTTCCTATCGCTGTAGAGCCGCAAGAAATGCTCGGCCAAAGGAACGATGTCGGATCGCCGTTCTCGAAGGGGGGGAACGGGAATTCGAACGACGTTCAATCGATAGTACAAATCCTCACGGAACACCTTTTCGCGGACGGAAGCCTCGAGATCCCGATTCGTAGCGGCCAGAACGCGAAAATCGCCCTGGATCGTTTCCGTACCACCCACGCGTTCGAACGTGTGCTCCTGCAAGACCCGCAGAAGTTTTGCTTGAAGGCTGGGCGAAAGTTCCCCGATCTCATCGAGGAAGATGGTCCCGGTGTCGGCCATCTCGAAGCGGCCCGTCTTTCGTCCGACCGCTCCCGTGAATGCGCCGCGCTCGTGCCCGAACAGTTCCGTCTCCAGAAGGTTTTCTGGCAACGCGGCACAATTCACGACGACGAACGGTTTATCCTTTCTCTGGCTGTACTTGTGAATGGCTTCGGCGACCAGCTCCTTGCCGGTACCAGATTCGCCGCAAATCAAAACGGTCGAATCGGTCTCCGCAACTTTCCCGATCATGATGAAGACGTCGAGCATGGGCCCGCTGGCACCAATCAGCCTGCCAGCTCCCGCCGATTGACCCGGGCTCCCCGGTGCGCGCAAGCGGATGATTTCACGATTTAGGGACGAATGATCTAGCGCTCTCTCCGCCGTGAGCACAATTTCATCCAGGTCGAAGGGTTTCGTAACGAAGTCGTACGCACCCAGGCGAACCGCCTCGATCGCACTGTGGCTCGAACCAAACGCGGTAATCACGATGACGGGAATCGCTGCCAAGCGCGGTTGGCCGCGCAGGTGTTGCAGAAAGCCTTCTCCTCCCATTTGCGGCATTTTCCAATCACTGAAGATGAGGTCGGGGGTCGTGTCGCGCAACAGCTTCACGGCAGTAGCGCCATCATCGGCCTCTAGAATGGAATATCCGCGAGCGTTAAGGATTTCAGCGAGGGTCTTGCGAAGGTTGGCTTCGTCGTCAACGATGAGAATCGCGGCGCTCATTTGATTTCGACCCCGGTAACAATCCCCGACGGACCTAGGCGTGGCACACAGGAATCGTGATCCTCACGCTCGTTCCACGACCCTCCTCGCTATCTACATGAATATCCCCGCCATGCGCCTGCACGAGTTCGTGGCAGATGGACAGACCGAGTCCCGTCCCGGACGGTTTCGTCGTGAAGAACGGATCGAAGACGTGACCGACGATGGAGGAATTCATGCCTCTTCCCGTATCTCGAAACTCTACGGACACGGCACTTCCGTTTTCAGCCATCTTCAATTGAGACGCCAGGGTCACGGAAAGGGTTCCACCGCCTTCGGACATGGCCTCGATAGCGTTCTGGATGACGTTATCGAAAACCTGCGCCATGCGATCCTTGTCCACCTGTAAAGCCACGCCGTCACTGGGTAAGATCGCGGTAATGGTGATCTCATGCTTCTGGGCCCACTCTCGGAACGACGCCATCCGCTCTTCCACAAGATTTCTCAAATCGGTCGGCTGCAGGTGTAGTTGAACCGGCCTGGAAAAGCTGAGCAGACGGTTAACCATGCCATTCAGCCGTTCTATCTCTTGAAGAGCAACGGAGCATGATTCTTTGACGTGCACGTTGTCGGCATCGCGCCGGCACATTTGTACTCTCAATCGGATGGTGGCCAGCGGGTTCCGCACTTCGTGCGCGACGCCTGCCACCAACCTGCCGAGACTGGCCAGGCGCTCCGAGTGCCGCAACTGGCTCTCGATTTGTTTCTCGCGCTCAATGTTTTCTTGGAGCGTCACTCCCAAACGATTGATCGCTTGGACGATACGCTGAATTTCTTCAGGATCACCCTCGGATTCCACTTGGGATCTCAAGTTGCGTTCAAGACTCTGCAGTCCACCCTCGATCTTCCGCACGCCCCCTTGCAAGTTGCGAATAACCAATAGTGTCAGCAGAACGCTGGCCAACGCCGAGGTGCCTAGCGCGGCGGTGATCAAGTAGGCTCGAAAACGATTGGATCCTGGAAGACCAGCAAGCCGCTTAGTGGTCCACGCACTTCCTACGATGGAATATCCGTCACGAATGGGGACAGCCTCAACCAAAAATACTCCGGGGCCATTGGAAAGGACTTGCTCCGCGGGCTGATGTGTCGCCGCGGCGTTTCGGGCAACTTGCAGGATGACTTGCTGTTCATCTACCGAAGCATTTTCATTCTTCGACAAACCCTCGTAGTTGGTGAAGGAATATCCCAGAAGAGCATCCCCTGTTTTCGAGTAGAAACCGCCGCTCACGCCGTCGATATTCTGGAGCACGACCCGACTTAAGAGCGCGAGCACTTCGCGCGAAGACGCCGCCGCCGGAGTGCTCAGAGGCGGCGGTTCGTTGTTCTGCCGCGAAAATTCTGCTTTGTCGTCATATTCGCGCGCCAAGTTCTGCGTGGTCGCTCTGAGCTGCTTTTTCTCCGCAGTCAGGACGGCCGATTTCGTATACCGAAGGGTTCCGACCGTCGCCGAAAGAACGGCAAGAAATAGAACAAAGACCAGCGTCCCCAGAAGCGTGATCTGCCAGCGAAAGCTCAGTCGCGAGAGTGGGAGTCTGGACCCCAGGGTGTAACCCCTTTCCACTGGATCTATCATAGCAATTCCATTCGCTGGTTGGTCCGCGGACGACTCCGAACTAAAGTTGCGGCGACTGTTCGGGCGCGGCGATGCGCCGATTCAGCGTGTGGGCGACGTACCAATTCCGACAGATATGTTCCGCGGAGTGTGCCGCAGAGTTCGCGGCCTCTACGAGTTCGCTTGCATCCTCCAGTGACCCACTGCGATACATGCGCCGGGTCTGCTGGTAGAAGGCATCGCCCCACGAAGCAATCCTTCTCACCTGCGTGCGGTCCTCCAAGGGAAGGGTGCCACGTTCCAGGAGCCAATGAATCCGAGAGAGAACAGATTGGACCTCCTTCAGATCCACTTCCACGTGCCTGGATTCACCGAAAGTGCTGGAGTGTTCCGGGGGAGGCGAAACCAGGGACGGATAACTCGTGTCGGAGCGAAGCGTTCGGGAGATAACCACTTCGACGACGCGGGAAAGACAGCGACAGGCCGCCGCAAACTCCCGAGCCCCCTCAAAATCCAGTGCTTCATGTCGCGAGAGTGCTTGCTCATACGTACGCTTTGCTTCGTCTAGAAATTGACTTATGCCGGGCACCTGCTGTTTCACAATGTTGAGATACGCCAGAATCGCCTGGATACGATGCAGTCCGTCGTAGGCGCGTTCGACTCCGGCGGCGGCATCGTCGCTCGTGGCGCGCAGCAAGGCCACATTGTGGCCCCATGGGTTTTCATCGGACGAGCAGGCCGACCGCTCGGGCGAAGCGATTTGTTTCAGATAGAGGTCAATCACGTCAGCGTCTCCCTCGGTGGGTGCACCGGCTCCCGACTGCCGTTCCGCGTCGACGATTCGGAGGTGAGCCAGGAATGCCACCGTATTGGGGGCACCATGCGACAGCATCCCTGGTTTGCCTAGGCACACGGGGGCCGGCAAACTCGCGATTCGCTTCGAATCCAGGTTCGTAATCAGCGCTGCCAGCAAGTATTCCTCCCCTGCGCCATCCTTTTGGAGGTCGCCTCGAACCTCCACTCGCGAACCAATCGTCACGATCTTTGTGATAGCGCTGACGTTCGCAGGAGTGACCCAGAAACGAACTTCTTGCCCGCGACCCAGAACGAATCCGTTCAGGAAGCCCATCGAGTCATACGAAAGATTAGAGACTTTTCCATCGACAGATTGCATTTCATCCTCCGACCAGACTGCTGTCCGAAATAAAGCCGTTACATTTGGTCTGGCACAGCCTGCAGGAGCCGTCGAACTCCATATTTCACGGTCTTGCGTGAACCAACATTCGTTTTCATCGTTCGGAGAGGCATTCCGCCGCCCGAAGTTCAGCATCTCTTTTCACGATGTCGTAATGCGGAGCATGCATCCCGGAAAGCTCCACTCGGTCTACACGGAACGTGCGACGCAAAGGCACCCTTCTGTGTTTCTCGCCTTCAGCAGAGCGACATCAACCTCGGTTCGCGAGTCAGGCGAAAAACATGAAGTACACAGCGCTCACGCCAAAAAAAACCATGAACCGGAATACGCTTGCCGCAGAGATTGTCGTTGGCATCGTCTCCACCCTGTACCGGTCATCTCGGGGCCGGTCTCTGCCCGCAAAGAACCAAACTTACTTGTGACCAGGAAACAGGAAGCAATCAGAATTCCAGATTCCTAAAGTTGCGGGGCACGTACTAAGTCCTTGCCGTTCTGCAATCGCGAGGGCCTCGATGGCGATCAACTTCATCGGCCGCTCGAAAGTGTGCAGAAAGCGAACACCCCATGTGAAGAGAACGAACAACCTGTCGAAAGGCGGGTCCCCCCCCGCCGCGATCATTACGATTGCCCCACACGGCGCTAGCGGCGTGGTGCGGCGGCTTCAAGGCGTCCATTCTCTTGACCTTGCAGAGGCGCCACCGCGTGTTCGCGGCGCGGTTGCGAGTTCGCCGGCGAATTGCTCGAGGAGAGTTGTCGGATTGGAATCAACCTTGCACGTAGCCACATGGCAACGAAATCAGCACTCAGGCGAACCACGTGGGAGGAAAAACGTGCAATACCAAGGTAACGTCAGCCCCGGTCCCAGTGCCCCACGATCTCCCCGTTTGCCGATGAACATGGATGACAACGAGCTGGACCGCCTTTTCGCTTCTTGCATGCCGCAACTCGCAAGAACCGCGAGACGAATGCTGCGCAACGCGCCGGACTCCGAAGATGTTCTCCAGAAAGGTCTACTCTCCGCGCTTCGGAATCTCCACCAATTTCAGGGTCGCTCTAAATTCTCTACCTGGTTGCACAGCATCATCAGAAACGAAGCCAGGATGCATTTCCGAAAGACGGGCTCGTATCAGTTCTATTCGATGGAACAAGAGTCTCCGGAACGATCTGGGCTGTTCTTGAAGAATGCTTCCGATCCGAAACCCGACGCTGAAGAAACGTGCGCCGAAAACGAGCGCTCCCGAATTCTCAGAGTCACGCTGAGAGAGCTTCCCCCGATGTATCGTTCCGTGATTCAGCTCTGCGATATCGAAGGATTGGGAGGGAGAGATGCGGCGGCAACCCTCGGCATGACCATGTGCTCGCTCAAGACCTGCCTTCATCGTGCACGGCGATTGGTTTCCAACAAAATACAACAAAGGTATCTGCCTGGAGCCAACGATGCTCGAGGCAGGGGTCGAGCAAATCTTCTTGCAACGAGACCACTGGAATGGGGATCCCACGAAAGCCGGAATGGCGATCCCAGCAGTCGTCATACCGAAAGAGCTGAGATGCGCCTTGCTTTGCGGACGAAGAGGGACGCAGGAGTACGTCATGATTACGAAGAAAGAAGAGGCCAACCCTCTTGTGCGAATCGCGTGGTCGCTGCTAGGGGCACTGCTGTTTGCGGTCTTTCTCACGCGGCCTATTGACGCTCAAAAAAGCAATCCGCAGGCCGATTCCGGCCTGCGATCGGTTCGGCGCTCTGCGTTCGTTCACCCGGACGTGCCCGGTGAGGACGGCGAGGCCAAAGCCGTCCTCCGGATTCCGCCCGGAACGATCTTACCCGTTCGATTGAATTCGTCTCTGTCGTTCGTCAAGAGCAAGCCTGGCCAAGGAATCACGGGCAGGGTCATGCAGGACATTCCTTTGCCCGCGAACGCCAAAATCCGCGAGGGTAGCAAGGTTATCGGGCACATTGTCGCGGTAAGCTCCGCAGCGGGTGGTGCGAGTGCGCAGATTTCGTTTCAATTCGACGAACTCGTTTCTTCGCATCAAACAACGCCGATCACCACAAATCTCCGCGCCATCGCAGGCATCACGGAAGTGCTCGATGCGCAAACGCCGCAGATGGGCGCAGGAGAGGGCGACGTATGGAACTGGAGGACCACGACGCAGATCGGAGGCGATGTCGTCTACGGCGTCGGTGGGCCGGTTACGACGGCCGAGAACGCGGAAGGAGTTGTTGGAAGCGGAGTCGATTCTGGTGTGCTGAGTCGAGTGAGTGCCAAGGAGGGTACCAAATGTCGCGGCGTCATCTATGGCAATGAGAATCCCCAAGCGCTATGGGTTTTCTCCTCTGATGCGTGTGGGACCTATGGCCTGGAACACATGAAGATCTTCCGAGCCGGGCGAGCTAATCCGGCGGGCTTGATCGTGTTGAGTTCCGATACCGGCAGGGGCGCAATTCCGCGTGGCACGGGAATGCTCCTGCGAGTCGATGAGGTTGGCAAATGAAGGCCATGACGTTTCCGTTCTGGAGAACCCGTTGGCCACCGCTGCTGAACACCACCTCTCCTGTGCGTAAGGCGGCTTCGTGGTTAGCGGCAGTCTATCTCCTTGGAATGGCGACCGGCGCCCTGGCCGGACAGCAAATTTTCATCCATGTCCACGCTTCGGCGCCCCTGTCATCGCCAGCAAGACACGCTCATTTCGTTGACAATCTGGCTCGTGACGTGAGCCTTACCCCTGTCCAGAGGCAAAGTGTGGATCGAATCCTTCAGGATGCGTCCGTACAGTTCGAGGCGATCCACCGGCAAACCGATGCCAGCATCAATTCGGTGCGAATGCAGGGAAGGGCTGAGGTTCGTGCCATCCTTACCCCCGATCAGAGAACGAAGTTTGACGAATGGCTGAGGGGGTTGGATGAAAACAGAGACCGCCATGACCGGCAAGCAGCGCACAAATGAAGCGGCGGCGCTGGCTGTCGCATGAGCAAACCAAACCAGCAATATCGGACGCCAACTGGAATCGACATCGGATGTGATTTGGTACGTATTTTGTTTTTTCAGTGACATGATTGTTGAAATTTAGAATGTACGTCTCGTTCGAAGGGAGCTCATGTGAAGAGAATTCTTGATGCGGGTGTGGTGCTGCTGTTGTCTAGTTCCGTTTGCTTTGCTGCACAGGACGTGGTGACCGCGGTCCAAGGAACCGTAAAGAAGTTGGATTCCGCCAGCAGGAGTCTCGTGGTCAAGGCCTCCGACGGCACCGAACACACGCTGCATTTCGTCCGGCGAACCTCCGTCCATGGCGCCGATGCGGCTGGCACCGGAACGAAGGATGCGTTCCACGGATTGCAGGAAGGCTCGGAGGTCGTCGCCCACTACACCGCGCGAGGTGCGAAGGAAACGGCCGTAGAGATAGATCGCGTTGGCGACGACGGCGTGAAAACGGCGGAAGGTACTGTTTCGCATGTCGATCGCGCTGGGAAAACCCTGGTCGTCAAGGCGGCGGATGGCACGGAGGAGACCTATCGTCTGACGGACCGTGCGGCCAAAGACGCTGGCAAGGAAATAGCGGATGGAAGTGAAAAATCAGCGAAAGTCACCGTCTACTATACCGAGGAAGCCGGTCGCAAAGTCGCTCACTTTTTCAAAACGGCCCTGTAGTCCGGGTACCTTCCATTCCCCTAGAAACGGTAAATCAGACCGATATTGGCCTGCCCCTGCTCGGCCTTATTGGCGACCGCCGCCGGTGAACAACCGAACACCGGGTCGCAGAACACCGTTTGACCTTGGGTTGTGTGAGACGGCGACCAGCGTGCCTCCGCCCGCAAGCCAAAGTGTCGGGTGAAGAAATACTTTACGCCTCCTCCCAAGTTGTAGGAAAAACGATTACTGAAGCCCAGGACCTGTTGGCCATTGCTCGGCGGCACGCCAAAGTGCGAAAGGCCCAACCCGCCAACGACGAATGGACGGAAGCCTCGGAGTTTTGCTTCCGCAGATTTGAATTGGTAAAGGACATCGAACTGGTACATGTCGAGATTCATGTTTGAAACGAACGAATACGTGCCGTCATTGGGGTTATGAGCGCTTAGGGAAGTCGGCTGCCGGTTCCACATGAATTCGCCTTGAAAATTTCCCCAAAACGATACGCCGGCCATGACTCCGAAATTCTCGCTCATGGAGATGGGCACCAGCCCGAGCCAGTGAACGACGGAATCCGGCAATGGAGGCAGGCCCCAACTGGCGAGACTAAGAAATAAGAGTCCCGAGAACCCGAGGACCCGGCCAAGCACTACTGTCGCGAATCGAGAACGTTTCGCAAACCACACGGTCAGCAGGAGCAGATTCGTCAAGGTGGTCACATGAAGGGGTTACTGTGATCCAAGAGGTCATTGCAGTCATTGTTTGCCAAGTACTTCGGACTTGGAGTTCGGGTAAGTCCGGAGACACGCGTACCTGACGCCGGGTAACTCCAATCGATTAATGTGCCTCTCGTTGACTACGTGCGTCATTCACAAAATTCAGAAATCGATCCGCCAACGTGCGAATGCGCTCGTTCTGTCGCAAGCGAATCGCCTCTCGGGAGATCAACTCCCGGCCGACGCCGAGAGCGGAAGCGCCTGCTAGAATAAAACCATACGCGGTCTTTTGGTTCACACCGCCCGCGGCAATCAACGGAACTCCGGGGAACATGGCTTTCAGCGCGCTTATGTAACTGTCTCCGCCGACGTGCCCGCACGGTACAATCTTCACCAAGTCGGAACCTGCTTTGCGCGCGGTGATCACGTCCGTTGGGGTTAGCGCGCCAGGAAAAACCACCACATTTTGTTGCACCGCGAAGTTCACCACGTCCAGATCGACGCCGTCGCTAGTCAGGAATTTCGCTCCGGCGGCCAGACAGCGCCGTGCGGTCGCCGCATCCGGCACACTTCCAGCACCTACGATCATTTCCGGAGCGTTTTCGACGAGATGGGAAATTACTTCGACGGCGCCGGGAACGGTCAACGTAACCTCCACGATCGGAATGCCCCCGCGGAAGACCGCTTCGGCCGCGAACATGGCGTCGTCCGCGGAAGATACGCGGACAGAGGGAATAATGCCAACTTTTTCGATGGTGCTGTGCACGTCAACTTTGTTCACGTAGCTGTCTCCTCCTGACAGCTTACTGCCATTGCCAAAGATTGCCGGTGCAAACCCCCCGTATTTTGTTTTTTCGACAACAGGCAACGCGCCCGGCAACCAACACGAGAATGAACCAGGCAAAAGCTGACTAGCGTGATTGATCGTCGCCAACGAACAGCTGAAGTGTGATTTTGCCTTATCGTTTACGGGAGCGTTCGCGAACCAACAGCTTCCGCAACTCCTCCAGCCCCAGCAGGTACGACGCCAGGGCTTGACGGTAGCCGAGTTCCGCGGCGCGATAACTACGCTCGGCGTCCAGAAAATCGAGCAAGGCCAGACCGCCGGCGTGGTAGGCATACTCTGCGATGTCCCGAGACTTTTTCGCCATGGCCCGGTATTTGTTCATGTACATCGTCACGATTCTGTCGTTGGATTTCAGTCCTTCGTACGCATCCTTTACGTCGGTCAAGACCTGCCCGCTCGTGAAGTTTTGCTGCTCTTGCATTTGAGTAACGACCGAACGCGTGCGCGCGATTTCACCCTGGTTGCGGTTAAAAATGGGCAGCGGGATGCTGGCATAAATGGTGGCGGCATTGATCCCGTTCACGTGGGAATAGTTTCCCTGCACCGTCAGATCCTGGACACCGTCCGCTTTGGCCAGCAAATAGCCGCTATTCGCCGCGGTCACGCCTTGCACTGCGGCGCGTAAGTCAGGCCTGTTCCGCAACGCTTGCATTTTCAAGTCATCGAGGTTCGCTTTCATCGGCAGGTAGTCGAACGAGTCGGCTATGTCGTAGTCAGCGGATACAGACTCGTAACCTAGCAACTGACGAAGGTCGGATAATCCCTGCTCCCGCGCGAGTTCTGCAGATTGCAGATCGGTCTCGAATTGCAGCAGCTGCACCTCGATCATCAGGTAATTACTTTCGCTGATGGCGCCGGATTTAAATTGAAATTCGCCTATGTCCGCGGTTTTTTGAAAGCTCTTCAGATCCTGCTGTGCCAGCTCAATGGTCGATTCCGCCAGTTGCACACTGACGAACAGTGTGGCCACTTGATAGGTCAGGTTGTGCTCGCTGTCCGCAACCAGCGAGCGGGTTTGTGCTGTCACGTCCTTCGCGTTCTGATAGCGCCGTTCCCGTTTTTTGCCCCGCTCGATCAGGTAGCTCAGCCCGATATCGCCTTCCGTGTTGTTTCTCAAATAATCGCCCGTGGATATTCCCGGATACAGGCCAGGGTTTTGATGTGCTGGTGAACCGAGCGGCAAATAATCCCAATCGACAAAAAGCGACGGATTAGGACGCAGATTGGCCGTCACTTCCATCGCGAGGCTTTGGTCGATCACCGTTCGCGCCGCGATTATGTTGTGATTGTGTTGCAGCGCCATCTGAACCGCTTCATCCAGAGTAATCCTAACAGGCCCAGCCGTGGCCTGAGCAAATGTGCAATTTTCGAAGCTGCTGCAGGCCAATACGAAACCGCCCAGCAGAATCTTTCGGAGATGCCAAGCATAACGAACTTGTCGCTTAGGTTTCATGGATCGCCTCCGGCACCGGCAGCGTGTCGCGATCGCCCGCGAACCACACGTACAGCGTGGGCAGGATGAAAATGCTCATCACCAGATCGGCGATTAAGCCCCCCACAATCACAATGGCGAAGGGCCGCTGCGAATCAGATCCGACCGCGTGCGAGAAAGCCGCCGGCAAGAGGCCGAAGGTGGCTACCAGCATGGTCATCATGATCGGCCGAAGCCTTAACACTGCTCCTTCGACCGCGGCATCCACGATGGAATGCCCGCGGCCGCGCAGTTGATTGATGTATTCGAGCATGATGACGCCCGTCTGAACGGAGACGCCAAACAATGCCAAGAATCCGACACCCGACGACACGCTAAAGAAAGTGTGCGTAATCAAGAGCGCCAGCACTCCTCCTACGCGTGCCATAGCCACCGTCAGAAGAATCAGCAACGCCCATTTTGCTGAGCGAAACATCGTGTAGAGAATAATGAAGATGATCAAGATGGTCAGCGGCACGATCACCAGGAGTCTCGCCTCGGCACGCTTCTCGCTTTCGTATTCACCCGCCCATTCCAACCGATAGCCTCGGGGCAATTGCACAGACTGGTTGATTTTGGTGATCGCTTCCTGAACGGTGGAACCTAAGTCCCGGTCGCGCACACCGAAGCGAATCGCCACGTAGCGCGAATTTCTTTCGCGGTAGATGTCGTACGCACCGTCTTTGATCTGCACTTTAGTCAACTGCGCCAAGGCAACCCGCTCGCCTGACGGCGACAGCAGTCGAATATCCTCAATGGCCTCTTTGGTGTCGCGGTATGGCCGTTGATAACGCACGGTTAAGTTATAGACGGCTTCGCCCTGCAGAACTTGGCTGACCGGGAAACCACCAACGGCGGTCTGCACGGCATCTTGTATGTCCGCCACATTGATACCAAAGCGTGCGGCGGCATCACGATCGACGGTGAGGTCCAGATTCGGCTGCCCGGTGTCTCGCTGTAGCCCAATATCTTTGACCCCTCGAATCTCCGCCATAACGTTCTTGATCTCTTCGCCTTTCTCCTCCAGTACGTCCAAGTCTGGTCCGTAAAGCTTTGCGGCCAGTCCACCTTTCGTGCCGGTCAGTGTTTCATCCACGTTATCTTCGATCGGCTGCGAGAAATTCCAAAAAGCTCCCGGATATTTCGCTACCTCTCGATTCATCGCGGCAATCAGTTCATCTTTATTCCGGCGAAACGCCGTCCGCCATTGATCCTTGGGTTTCAAATCCACGAAATACTCGGTGTTGCCGAAGCCTCCGGTATCGGTTCCATCGTCGGGCGCGCCGGCTTGCGAAACCACCGTCGTGACCTCAGGAAAGGACGCGAAGATGTGGCGCGATTGCGTGGCGAAGCGCTCTCCTTCGGTGAGGCTGGTGCTGTTGGCCATGGCACCGCGGGCCCATATCGCGCCTTCATCCAGATGCGGCAGAAACTCCGCTCCGATCACACCGCTAAACGTAAGGAACATGGCCGCCGCGAAGCTAATCGTTCCCACGCCAATGGTGATCCAGCGGTGTTCAATGGCCTGCCGCACCGCGCTGCGGTACCATTTCGTCAGGTACATCATCACGGGGTTGTGCCATTCCTTTACGCCCTTGCGAAACAACCAACTGCTGAGAACAGGTGCGACGAGAATCGCGTACGTCATTGCCCCAAGTAGCGCGAAAGCCACCGTCCAGGCCATCGGCTTGAATAATCTGCCTTCCACGCGTTGCAGAGTGAAAATCGGTAGATACGCCGTGATGATGATAGCGATGGCATAAAATACGGGACGCTGTACCTCGTGACACGCTTCGCGAATCGTCGCCGCCACCGACGTTTGGGATGCGGCTCTTCCGGCCCTTCCTCCGTTGTTGCTGGAGCCATTCTGTCGGCGCGCCATATGACGGACGATATTTTCCACCATGACCACGGTGCCATCCACGATCATGCCGAAATCCAATGCTCCCAAGGACAGAAGATTGGCCGGAATTTTGCTCAAGTCCAGCCAGATCGAAGCAAACATTAGGGAAAACGGTATGGTGATGGCCACGATCAAGGCGGCACGCACATTGCCTAGAAATAGCAGCAGAATGATCGTTACCAGAATCATACCTTCTACGAGGTTGTGCTCCACCGTGTGCAGCGTGAAATGCAGCAGATCATCGCGGTCCAGCATAGGAACGATCTTCACGCCTTCCGGCAAGATGTGCTCATTGAGCTCTTTCACCTTCTTGTGAATTCCATCCAGCGTGGGCCCTTCCTGCGCACCTTTCAGCATCAGCACGCTGCCTTGAATCACGTCGTCCTCATCGACGATCACGCCGTCGGCGCGATGCGTGGCTCGGGCCATATGCCCCAAACGAATTCTCGGCCCCATTTCGACAACCGCGATGTCCTTTACGCGCAGCGGCGTTCCATTTTTTGTGATCAACACCGTCTGTTCGATATCCTGCAGGTTGTGGTACAGACCGAGAGCGCGGACATTCATCTGCTGCAACCCCGTCTCGACGAAGCTCCCACCAGCGTTGATGTTGTTTGTCTGAAGCTGTTGTTCTACTTGACCGATGCTTAAGCCGTACGACACCAACTTGTTGGGGTCCACGCGCACCTGGTACTCCCGAGCCGTGCCTCCGAAGTCGGAAACGTCCACCACGTCCTTCACCGACTTGAACTCCTTCAGGAGAACCCAGTCTTCGATGGACCTCTGATCCATCAGGTCATACCTCGGGTTTGTGCTGCGAATCGTGTACCAGTAGATCTGACCCGTCAGGCTCCAATCCGTTCCTATCTGCGGTTGAACACCAGGAGGCATCGAAACCAGAGTGAGCCGCTCCAGCACTTTTTGCCGGTTCCAGTCGTTAACCGATGAGTCGTCAAAGATGAGCGTCATGAATGAGAGGCCAAAAAGTGACTCAGAGCGCAGCGCGGTCAGGTGCGGAATTCCGTTCACTTGAATTTCGATGGGAATGGTGACCTGTTGCTCCACTTCCTCGGCCGAACGCCCGGGCCATTGGCTGATGATGGTCACATAGTTGTCTGCAATATCCGGATAGGCTTCCACCGGCATGTCGTGGAAGGCCAGCATGCCGGCGAACGTCACCAGCAGCGCTGTGACCATCACTACGAACCGGTTATTCTGCGCAAAATCGACGAGTTTGCGAATCATCTTTGTTCCTGGGACTCCCGCTGCGCCTCACTCATTGTCGATGGCGTTTTGCAGCGTACCGGCATTGGATACCACCTGCTGGCCGGGCTGCAGCCCGCTGAGAATCTCTTGCATGTGGTTCGGCAACTGCACGCCGCCGGTCACCTGGATGCGGCGGAATTTTCCCTGCGAGGGCAAAAAGACCCAGTCGCGATCGTGCAAATGCAAGATCGCCGAGGATGGTACCGATGTATAGGTAAACTTCTCGCTGCTAAAGAATGTGGCTGACGCGAACATCCCGGGCCGCATCATCCCCCCAGGATTGGGCACTTCAATGCGCACCTTGGCGGAGCGAATATTAGGATCGAGGATTGAACCAACGTTGCTGACCCGCCCTTTGATCACTTTGTCCGGATAAGCGGTCAGCCTGACGTCTGCGGGTTCCCCCGTATGCACTTTGGCCATGGCATTTTCATAAACGTCGCAGACGATCCATACCGTGCTCAAATCTGAAATTGTGAAGGGATTCGGCGACGAGTAGGCCTGCACGCTCGCGGCGTTCGTCACCTGCTGATCGGTGATCACTCCCGAAATGGGTGCCACAATGTCCACGATGCCCTTCGGTTTGTCGGGGTCGTTGCCCAACAGCCGAAGATGTTCGGTAGCCGTCTCGAGAGTAATCTTCGCGTCTTCCGCTGTGTCTTGCGCAACTTCCAGGTCTTGCACCGCTAGCGCCCCATGCGCCTCCAAGTCAATGGCCCGGTTTAGCTGCTTGCGCGCCAGGAGTTCGTCCGCCACCGCTTTTCGGTACGCGTCGAAGCCTCCTGCAACATCGTCACTACGCACCTTTAGTAGCAGTTGGTCCTTTTTGACCGTGTCGCCGAGGCGTGCGCGAATGTCTACGACGCGGCCAGAGGCCAGCGTAATTACCGGCACACTCCGTGCAATGTCCGGAAGCACCAGGCCAGTGGCCACCAATTCCGATGGCGCTTGATATTGCGTCGCAGTCACCAGCGGATATTGTTCTGGATGCTCTACCGCGAAGAAGTTGACGTCCACGCCGGGAATCACTTTGGCGCGCGGCGGCGCTTCCGCAGCGGTGTCGGCGTTAGCTCCACCACAGCCCGTGAGAAACAACAGCTCGGCGCTGGCAACCACTAGAAAACCAACCTTCAAAATGTTGCGACCCATACACACCCTCCCATCCGCCGCGAAATAAATTTCCACCCGCTTCCAGGTCTTGCGCGGGCACACCTCTCGCGGAACGGGACCGCGTACCTACTCAAAGGGACTGATCCGGTAGATGTTCCTTAATTGGTGTTCAGATTTCCGTGGAGAACGCAGGCGGCGCTCGCCCCGCGTTTGACGCCAACATCGCGTGATCATTGGGCAGTGTCGCGATCGAAAAAGGTATTCTTTCCCGTAGTTCCGAAATAACAACGGCGCCCTCGTTACCAAGCCCCGGCAGCTTGAACCGCAACGACGCCAACGCCGACGCGTGGTGCGCGGGATGTCCACCTGTAGCGCCGTTTTCGTCGGTGGAAAACGAGCCGGCCGGCACTTCGACCGTAAGATGGTCGTGACCATCATTTAGCAGCACCACCAGCGGCGAACGGAGCACCTTCGAAGTGAGCACCACATCGTTGGCCACGTGGTCCCCACTCATGTCTCGCATTTCCGGCTGTAATCCGCCCGGCGGAGCGGTTACTGCGATCGATTGCTCGTGGCCCGAGGCAAACTGCAAGCGCACGACGTACCGCGTGTAACGCCCGCATACTTGTTCCGCGACGGTCGCCGCGTCGAGACTGTGATCGCCATCGCTCTCTGTCGTGTAGCGGATGATGCGCTGGTGATATCCCGCAAGGGGCGCATCAATTTGCAGATCTCCGGTTTGCCCGTCAACCGTCTGTAATCTCGCCGTCTGTCGATCCCCGGAGGGTGCGGGTGCCACACGGCCTACGTTGGTCGGCGAGCGCGTCGCTCGAAAATCTTGCGCACGCGCGCTGGCGATCACAGATACCGCGATAGCCAGCGCCAGCGCAAATTGGAAGCGAAACTTCATGACGGTATGCGTTGTCCTCGCCGCCTTAATTACCAGCGAACTAAAACTTCACCATGATGGCGATGGTGTTGTTGGCCTGGCCTCTTCGCAGATCCGGAAACCATACCCCGCTGGCACTGCCCGGCGTGCCGCAGTTGGCTTCCGCCGTCGGCAAATCCGCCGCGCCGGAAGAGATTCCACTCCTGCACACATAGTCCGCTGGATTCGTGGGGAAACTCGGATTGTTGTTCGGCGGCGTAATCCCGCCGCGACCTGAAAAATACGGCACGTTGGCGTGGCGATAGCCGCTCTCGAAACGGAAGGTGATGTACTGTGACGGCATCCAATCAAAAGTCACAGTTCCGTCGTAGGCCTTGTAAACGCTCCCAGGTGACGCGGGAAAATAAGGCGACCCCGAAACTGCGTCCGCGCCGTTGATCGGCGGCAGCAGCGTCAGATAGCGGCCCGGGTTATCCAACACCCCTCCGCCCAGCGTTATTCCGAACAGGTCTTTGTGGAACCACCACCGGTTGTAAAGCATCCACCCCGCGAAACTCTGTTTGGGATTCCCATGACTATTGTTGTGGCAACTCACGCCGCCGCCGTATTCGCAGCCCAGATCGCCCGTTAGCGAAAAAGCCATCTTGTCCAATCCAGGGTTTCCGGGTCGGTCAAAGTATTTGATTTCGACGCTGTCGTCGGTATGGATGCGCGACCGTCCGGGAACTCCCAGCGTATCCGTGCCCATGCCGTAATTGTTGAACACCATCGATATCCAGGGCTTCGGACGCCACAAAATTTGTCCCCCGAGTCCCGGGTGTCCGTTGGTTCTGGCATAGGATTGCCATCCGTTAATGATCCACGGCTCGATCTTCAGCTTGTCGGTCGGAAACCATTGAATGCGCACGCCGTTAAAAAACCAAGGCGTATTGGACGAAACGTAGGACGGTTGATAGGTCCAATTGTCAAAATTGTAGTAGCTAAATAATCCGATGTACGACACGAAAATTCCGGCATCGATGTTCAAACCGTGATTCACATTAAAGTGATACCCGCCATACGCTTCTGAAAAATATTTGTAGGCGCCCCGCAGATCCCACTGTCCAACCCCGAAGCTGCCGTCATTGCGCGGGGTCGTCGTCGCGAACAGGCCGTCCATAGTCAAAATCCTCGCACGCACATTTCCCACGTGCAGGTCGCCTCCGAAACTCAGCTGCTCGAGTTGTATTTCACTGTTCCGGAAGCTCTCGGTCGAACCTCCCATAGTGTGGTCTTTCGGCTGGTTGTAGTCCTCGATAAAATTGGTGTCCACCCGGAATTCCGGCGTGAAATATTTGGAGTCCCAAATTGCATCCTTGTTCCGGGCGTTGCCATTCAGCCACGTCCAGTCCGCGAACGCGAATGGCACGCTGGGCGCCGTGGCCACTGACTCAGCTGCTGACGGCGCAACCGCTGCCGCGCCTGCCGCCGCCACGGTCGCTGCTCCGCCAACGGAAGTAGCAACAACACCAGAACTCGCCACTGCGGGCTGCGCTCCTACTGCGGCTCCTGGGGTGCCGGCGGCCGGTACCGCTGGCGCTGCCGAGACTGCCGCCGGCGTCGCGCTGACCTTGGACTCCAATTCCGTTACTCGTCTTCTCAGTTCCTCTACCTCATCAAGGAGCACTCGTTCGCGTTCCGTTAAACCGGGTGCCGGCGCATCAAATTTCTTCGCTGCTTCTTTTGGCCGCGTTTCGTTGCTATCTTTAGCGCCCGTACTACCGTCTGCTTTCGTGCCGTCCGCTAATGTCTGGCCGGGATTCGCGATCATCGCCAGCAGCACCATGGTCATCAGAAAAGACCGTAGACATTCATTCTTAACCGAGCACTTCATACTCATCGAGGTCTCCAATCGTCAAACTTCCCACCACCACGACCCGGCCGAACATATTTTGTTACCTGCCGGACCGGGTTCGACAAATGATTGCTGCGTTGCTTTTACCGATCTGACGTTTTCCCTGGCCGATGCCGGAGTCACGCAAACTTCCCGTCAAGATAGGGCTGCCGGCATGAGGAACCCGTGAAGATTTCATTAGAAAAATATAGACCGACAGTAATACTTTGCGTGGAATGTATGAGGTTCTTGAATGAAACTTCGCTTTGAACTGCTCGGACGTATCGAATTGGTAGGAAATAACTTAATGAAAGTAGCGCGCCATCTCGCCACGACGCCTAAGCCCTGCGAAAACTCCAAACTCCCCGCCACGCATTTACCGCTACCCCTCCGCGACACCGCTTTGCGCTGCGGCGTCACTGACGCGCAGTTCATACCCCACCCAAGGATGCGTCAAGACGTACTGCGGACGCGCAGGCTCTGCCTCGATTTTCTTTCGCAGCTGTTTCACTAGCGTCCTCAAATGTTCCAGCTCTTCGCCGTACTCCGGGCCCCAAACAACGCGCAGCAGTTCGCGGTGCGGCACGATCTTGTTCGGCCGGTTCGCCAGACATCGCAAAAATTTAAATTCTTTCGGCGTCAGGTGCACTCGCGCACCCCGGACCGCCACCTCACGGAACTCGAAATCCACTTCCATATCGCCGAGCCGCAGGCGCTCGATGCCACGCTCTGAGCCGCTCGTGCGCAACAGCACACGGATGCGCGCCAGCAACTCCGGCGTGCTGAACGGTTTCGTTACGTAATCGTTGGCGCCGAAGTCCAGCGCTCGCACCTTATCCATTTCGCCACTACGCACGGTCAGCATGATGATCCCGGCATCGCTAACGGCGCGGACCAGCCGGCAAACTTCCGTCCCAGACACTCCCGGTAAGTTGCTGTCGAGCAGAATAACTTCGTAGTCCTGCGCGTACACCTTCTCCAGAGCTTCTTCGCCGTCTCGCGCGTCGTCCACCTCGTATCCATTCGCCACCAGCGCGGTGCGCAACACACGGCGTATTTGCGGCTGGTCATCCACCACGAGGAGTCGGCCTTTGCTTGCGCTTCCGCCAGCCGCCATAGACTCCCATAGAGGAATGCTTGCGTTCAGTGCCTGCATCGAACCCTCGCTATCTGTACCAACTCGTTGTCCAGGCGCTACGACGCTCTCGCGGCTCCACAAACTCTTGGCTCGATCGGCAGGCTAATGGTGAATGTCGTCCCGCGCCCCCGCCGGCTCCGCACCTCGATTGTTCCTCCGTGCGCTTCCACAATCGCCCGTGCGATCGGCAGTCCCATTCCTGTTCCGTGGGTGCGCAGCTCCTGGTTCTTCCCTCGATAAAATTTCTCGAATATCCTAACCGTCTCCGCTTCCTCAATTCCGGGTCCGTGGTCCACCACGCTGAGAAACGCGAAATCAGCTTCTTTGGCGCTGCGAATGGTGATCGGCAGGCCGGGCGATGAGTAAAGATGGGCGTTGGAAATCAGGTGCACCAGCACGCACCGTGCCCACGGCAAATCCGCCAGTACCCGTAAATCCGCGTCAGGCAATTCGCAGGGCACCGGGCGCATCCGTAATACCGCTTTACATTCGTCCAGCGTGCTGGAAATCAATTCGCCGATCGAGTGCGGCCGCGGATCGAGCTTCACCTCTCCGGATTCCAAACGGGCCAGTTCCGAAGCGCGGTCCAGCAACGTGTCGATGTGGTCGCACTGCTCGTTCGCCACCACCAATAAATCCCTTTGCTGTTCCCGGTCGAATTCCAGATCACTTAGCAATGCCGTTACCGAAGACTTGATGCACGTCAGCGGGGTGCGAAAGTCGTGCGTGATCGCGTCCAGCATCACGGACCTAAATTTTTCACTCTCGCGCGCCGCCTCCATTCTGTTCACCTGCTCCCTCGCCGCCACGCGCTCCATGGACACTGCAATCAAAGATCCCAGCGCGGCCATCGTCTCTCGCGAGACCGCTGCACCAGCAATTCCCACGCTGCCCAGCACCTTCTCCCCCAACCGCAACGGCGCAAACCACACGTCTTGCGTTCCGCTCGGCCACTTTTCTTCGTTGCGGGCCGCGCCGCTCGTTACCGCGCGTAGCCGGCCCTCGCTAAGGCCGCCACGCTCCGTTCCCGCTCTAAACGCCTGCTCTGCCTCTAGCAAATAAAGCGCCGCATCCTCGGCATCAAAGGCCTCCACAATATGCCGCGGAATGGCCTGCGACAGGTCCGCTAAGCTCGCCATTCCCAACAATTTTTGACTCAGCGCGTACAGTCGCTGCACTTCCCGTCGCCGCTGTTCGGCATCCGCGGCGCGATTGTGCGCCCACGCCGAGAGGGTGCTTCCCACGATCGCCGTCACCAGGAACGAAAACAGCGCCACCCAATCCTGCGGGTCCGCGATATCCAGTGAGCGCGTCGGCGGCAAGAAAAAGTAATCGTACGCCAGCGTCCCGGCGACCGACATGCTGCACGAAGCACCGAACCCCCAAATTGCCGAAACGCCCAGAATTGCCAGCAGCAAAGTGAATCCAACCGTAGTGGCATTCACCGCCATCGCCAGCGAATAGAACAACGTAATGCCGGCAATCAGCGCCAGCCCTACCGCATATCCACGCAACCCAGGCATCCACATCCCATCGCGGAAGGGCTTGTAGCAATCCGTGGCTGGCAAACTGGGTTTCCGCTCTTTCTCGTAAACCCGCATGGTGCGTTACTCTCTCTCTCCCCGTGGCATTGCGCTCTAAAAAAGTGAGCTCAGGCTCGCAAATATTTGCGCCTGCTCGGGCTAATTTGTCGCGATACGCTTGAAAAACGCGGACGTCACGGTGCAGGTGTTATGTCACGAGGATACTTGTTTCGCGAATCGTAAAGATTCTATCCGCTCCATCTAAATTTTTGCTGCAATAGGCATCTCTCCACCGAGGACTTCGGCTGACAACTTCCGAACGGGTTTCGGTCGGGCGCCCTTGCGAAAAATGCACCGCGCGGGCTCTCGCGCGCATCCACGAGGCACTCGAACGTGCATGGACACTAGAGCATCTCGGCGGGAGTGCAAGTGCAGGAAGAGAGCGGTGCGGCGCGAGTCTTTCAGGTGGTCAAGCGTCGGCTCTTTAGGGCCGCGGGCACTTGCATAGGGACAATAAAGTTGCTGGCGAGAAGATAGGCGAACAGGTGTCCGAGAGGCGGCGCGTGGCGTAGCTGGCTGGCGGACACCGATCCGTTCGTCTCGCTCCATTCCCAGCCGGTAGCGGAAGCACTCTTCAGCCATTCCTGCAGATCCGCGGCGGTCATCGGATAAGCGTAGATGCACACGTTCTGTGCGAAGAGGCGCCCGAGGGCCTCCAGACGTCTGCCTTCGAGATTGCCGTAAATTTCGCCAAACCCTCGAATGATCAGGGAAAGACCCGCGGCGAAGCGCAGGGGTGCTTTTGTGTAGCGATTCACGAGAGCGGTCATATGGTAGAGCTCTCGTTGGCGAAAAAGGAGCACGTCGCCGCCGGCGACGAGAAGGGCATCGATGCGATGAAGTAAGTCGGGGATCTCCGGAGCCGGTTCGTTCGGCGTGAGCGAATCAGCCGTCAGACAAAAAAAACCGGCGGGCGCCGCCTCTGTTTTGCCCTGTTCCTTCTGAAGCTCCTGAATCGCCGAAGCCAGCAATCGCGCGTGAACTTGCGCGTGAGCTGCATCCACGTGGCTAAAGGTTCCCGGCGCAAGCACGACGGCTTTCTTGTAGAGAGTCTCGGTCGGGGGAACGCTGGGGCCCTTCGACGGGAAAAATACAGCCTCGGCGAGTCCCGCGGACACCAAGTGGGCAAGCAAGGTGCGGCGATCCCAGCCCTCGAACGCTGGCCCGCGAAGATCCACGTAGTCGATCTCGATTCGCTCCTTGACGACGCCTTGTGCCAGACCTTCCAGAAATGATTCCTTGGTTTGCAATTCGTGGAACGCGGCATAGATGAGATTAACGCCCAGAATCCCGATGGCTTCCTGTTGGAGAAGATTGGAAGGATCGAGCAGATTGATGTGCAGCAGCACGTCGTTGGGAAGGCTCCCGGGTTGCAACTGAAACCGCAGGCCCATCCAGCCGTGGGGCTCGTTGGTTCCGGCGAAGTTGCGCGCGGAGACGGTATCCACAAAGGAGAAGAAGCGAGTTTGCGGCCCGCGGGTTTTGCTTAATTGCGCCAGAAGCTGGCTCCATTCGTGGTCCAGCATGGCCTCAAGACGCTGCCGGGATACGTAGCGCGATCCGGAGCCGTAGAGGTCGTCGCTGACTTCCTTGTCGTAAGCGGAAATGGTTTTGGCTACCGTGCCAGAGGCGCCTCCTACGACAAGGAACCAGCGCGCGACTTCCTGTCCGGCGCCGATTTCGGCGAAGGAGCCGAAAGCGGAGGCATCGAGATTTAGGGTGAGCGCCTTGTGGTGAGTGTCGAGTTTTTCGGTGGGAGGCATAGTCATGTTCCCTTCGGGCGACTTTCTACGAGGCGCGACGTCCGTGGCCAGCCTACCGAAAGCCGCGCGCGAGGACTATTCTAACTGATGCATACGGTCGACTTGCCGCGTCGCGCGGTTTCGCCGCCGCGAACCTTCGTTCCAGGAGTAGTGTCTCCCACGACTGTGATGGCAGCGTCTGAGGCCCGCGCGCCTCACGGTCGACTAGCTTGCTCACGTCGGCGAACAGGAAGCTCGCCGACAACCCGCACATCAGCACGCCAATGATGCTTTCCAATGGACCCAAGGGTGCGGCGCCTATAGTGTTTTGTCGCACATAGCCGGTGCAAAACATAGGTTGTGCGGGAGGAAGAGGACTTCACGCGCATCGCAGGCGTTCCCAGTGCAAGAAATCCGGGAGCAGTCGTTCTAAACCATGCTTGTCACCGGTTCGTTCCGGCTTCTAAGACAGGCACATATCCTCATTGGACTGGGATAGGAGATACCAATGCGCTTTCTGTTCCGGACGTTCGGTGAGAGTTGAATAACGTGGGCGTGGGTAGACTTATCAAAAGTCACCGCGCGCCGCCAGCGATACCTTCCTGCCGCGCTATATCCGTGATGATCGTGCGCGAGCCCATGTAAAGCACGAACGCGAGCGCTATGCAGAGAATCGGAATAATGAGCATGGCTTGCTGAAGGCCAGTGGCGCGGAAAGTTTCGGTGACCGTTGCTGAACCCGCCAGGGCCGCGGCGCGATGCGCCAAGACGTCGCTCAACTTGCCGGTGAGGAGCGGTCCGAGGGACGCGCCGCACATATACATGGCCATAAAATAAATCGCCATCGCTGCTCCCCGCTGGTTCGCAGGCACTATATCCTGTATTGCCGAGTACACCAGCCCGTAGTAGGTCGTGAGGGCAGCGTACGTTAGCGCCAGGAACGCCATCGCCTCGAACAAAGAGCCCGCGGGCTGAAGAATTCCCACGCATGCAAATGGAATGGCCACTAGAGCCATGACGGCGGCGCAAAGCATGCGGCCGTCTTTGCGACGCTGGACGATGAAATCGCCCAGAAAGCCCGCAACAGTTCCCCCGCTTACGCCTCCGGCTAGATAGACGACGCCCGTGGCGATGCCGGATTTTGCCAGCGACAGGCCATGGACTCGGCTCAGAAATGCCGGCAAGAAAGTTCCGATGGCATACATGCAGAAATTTAGCAGGGCGCCGGAGGCGATGATCCACAACATCGTGGGGATGCGCAACACACTCCACATCGAGCTGCGCGCTAGTGGCGCGCGATAGCCCTCGCTTGCGCCGCGCTCCGGTTCTTGGAGCATCAGTAAAGCGGGAACCAGCAGCAACGCTGGCACTGCCGCAAATACCATTGCGGCTCGCCAGCCGTACGCCTGTGCTATCGGGCCGCTGAGGAAAAAACCGAGTGCGCCACCGACCGGCACGCCGAGCATGAACAGCGCGAGCACTCGAGAGCGTCTGGCCTGTGGAAACAGATCGCCGAGCCAGCTCGTCGCGGTCGGCGCGCAGGCTGCTTCGCCGACCCCAACGCCTACTCGAGAGAGGAGCAGTATCGCGTAGCTGGTGGCGAGGCCTGCGGAAGCCGTCATCGCGGTCCATATGACGACTCCCCAGGCCAAGAGCTTTTTGCGGCTGGCAGAATCTGCGATGCGCCCGAGGGGCACGCCAACAATGGCATAAATCCAGATGAAGGCGCTGCCGATAAGGCCGATCTGGCTGTCGTTGAGGTGGAACTCCTTGCGCATAGGCTCGACGAGCGCACCGGGGACGTGGCGGTCGTAGAAATTGAGGATATTGATGGCGAAGAGCACCACCACGGAGAACCAGAGACTCTGTTGCTGTGATTTCTGTGACAAGACGCGAGCATGCTAGCACAGGCGGCGTGAGTGGTGGATGGTGACGGGTAGCTAGCCAGAGACTGCAAGTTTAAGCCACCACGGAAAGCGTTCGACATCATCAGTATAGGATCAGGTCCCGCCGCGCTTATCGGACAACTGGGGTGCCAGTATCCTGCGCTCGCCGAAATCTTAGTGGGACGCCTTCATCTGCGTCTCAAGAAAGGCCAGTACGTCGTTTCCCCAGACATCGATTGCCGAAGAACAAAATCCCCAGTGTCCGTCCTGATGGGTGCTGCCGAAAGACGGATAGATCTTTGATTGAAACTCCTTCTTCTTTTTGTTTGCTTCCTTGCTCAAGACCCGGCTTGGACCGAGGCTGTAATCGTTCTCTGCTTGGATCAGGAAGACAGGGGCCTTGGCGAGATCCACTGCACGAACTAGGCGATCTTGGAGCGGCACGTTTTGATCCCACGACATTGCACCCGGAGCGAACGGCACGAGCGCCTTTATGCCCAGGGCACGCTCACCAGCAAGCAGAGCTTGGATGCCACCGTAAGAGCACCCTGAGATGACCATGCGGGCAGGGTCAACGAAGGGCTGAGACCTCAGATAATTCAAAGCGGCAATCACATCGTCAAGTTCGGCTTGCTGAAGCTCGACCATGCGCCGAGCGCGCTCGCCCGGAGGTGCCTGGGCGATCAGATCTTGAATGTAATCGCCCGCCGAACGGCCTTGCCCTCGGCGATGCGGAACAAAGAACACGTAAGAATGCTCGGTGTAGAACTTGGCTAGGACTGGTTGAGAGCCAGGCAATTTCTCGCTGCCATGGTTCCACAAGATTGCCGGAAAAGGGCCAGTGCCATCAGGCTTCCAAAGAAACCCGTGCAACTCTCGTCCCCCTATTGGAAACACAACTTCCTCAGGCTTGGATTGGGCCACTGATATGCCCGGAGCTAATGCGAGGAGCAACAATCCGCAAAGGATTCTCTCCGTTCTGACCGAGAGAAATGAAAGGAAAATGATGCTTGCAACGGTGATCAGTGAAGAAGGTCGACTGTATTCTCGTTGTGTTCCTTTATCTCCGGCAGATGTGCTCGTGGAATTCGGTTTCATTTTGCTTACCCTCACAAAGCGAGAAGCATAACTTAGGCAACTCCACAAATACATCCGAGAGGAGGTGAATTATGCGAGCTAACCTGGCTTCGTTCCGACGCGCTGCCGGAAACTAGAGTGAACTTCTGTGGCCCGAAGCACCTTAGGCTGCGCGGAGAAAGTGTCTCCTTTACGTCTCCAGTCGGCCTTTCTGTGATTTAATATCGGCATCAAGACCGTCCGCGTACCGGAGAACTCCATGCAGAAGAAGACAATCAGCCTGGTCGCCTTGGCATTCCTTGTGCAGGCCGTCTTACCCGGCGCGACCGGGCAGGCAGTAGCGCAGTCGGAGAAGGACCCCTATCCGGTCCTGGCTCCTTTCAATCAATACTTGTCGCCCGACCAGAATTCCGAAATCGCGCTGGCTCGCAGTGCTGCTCCAGCCTCCATTTCGGCCAGGGCCGAAGTGATGGTTCTGGGCCGTGAAGGATACACAACCGCAGTGAAGGGCACGAATGGCTTTCTCTGTATAGTCGAACGATCATGGGCCGCCGCCACTGATGTTCCGGATTTCTGGAATCCCAAGGTGCGCGCCCCCAATTGCTTCAATCCTCCAGCCGCAAAAACTTTTCTGCCCATCTTCCTGATGAAGACCAAACTGTGCTGGCAGGAAAATCAAAGACGGAGATCGTTCAGGCGGTCGCATCGGCGCTGGATAAGAAGGAACTGCCCGCGCTGGAGCCTGGAGCGATGTGCTACATGATGCAGCAGTACCTGGGCGACCAAGACAAGAGCTGGCGGCCTCATCTGATGTTTTTCATTTCGGGTAACGCGGAGAAAAGCTGGGGAGCCAATTTACCGGGCTCGCCAATTATGGCGGCCGATGACCCGGAAGAACGTGTGACTATTTTCCTAGTTGGGGTCGGCCAATGGTCCGACGCGACGCCAACTCCCGACTAACGCTTACCGACATCAAGTTGAAACTTCGGAATTATTAGAAAAATCGTGGTGGGTGAGGGTGCTGCCCCCTCCCGGCACGCTGATCTGGCGTTTACCGGGGTTTATAAAACCCCGCTGCACGGCTGGTGCTACCTGCCGGTTTGCGGAGTCTTATGGGGTCAAGTTGCATTCCGACAAGGCACAGCGTCACCCGCGAAGCGTGATCCAGAGAGAGAACCCCCTCGACTCTGATTAACGTGGCGGAGAAGTGGATTCAGCCCAAAAAGGATGTCCGGTGACCCGACTTTGGAGTTAGCCGCCGCCCAATGCCCGGCAACTGTGCGAAATGGGACAGCATGACTTCGATCTGGATGCCAAGCTCGGCACATGTTGAAACCGCGATCGATGCTCTTCGAAGGTCCGCCGAACACGTACTTCTGAATCTGTGGATTCCTTGCTCGGGTGGTTAAAGGAAGCGATGCGATCGACGGCTGGCGATGAATTTCGTGATTTGCAAACTCTTGTGCGGCAGAGCGGGTTATTGGCGAAGCAGCCGGCGTACTACAGCCGAAAGATGCTTCTCAACGTTATTTTGCTCGTGAGCGCTTTCCTGCTGATAGCAAGATTTCACAATCCGTGGGCAGAACTCGGCAACGCCGCTTTCCTGGCGTTTGCATTTGCTCAACTGGGTTTTATTGTTCACGACGCTGGCCACCAGGAAATCTTCAGTGGCCCGGCTGGAAACGAGGCTATCGGCCTCATTCATTCAAATCTCTTACTCGGGTTTAGCTACAGTTGGTGGGTCCACAAACACAATCTCCATCATCGCTCCCCGAACCACGTTACTGCCGATCCCGACGTCGTCATACCTCTGTTCGCGTTTACGAAGGAGCAAGCAGCCGGAAAGCGTGGACTTGCGCGGCTCACGGTGAAATTCCAGCATTTCTGTTTCTTTCCCTTGTCTTTGTTCGAGGGATTTGTGCTGAAAGTTGACAGTGTTCGGTTCCTGTCGCGCAATAGGGTCGCGCATCCCGTCATTGAGGTGAGTTTGCTCATTCTGCACGCGTGTTGGTTCTTCGGCCTGCTTTATCTCCTTCTAGGTTGGCCACGCGCCATTCTTTTCGTCCTAGCGCAACAGGCGTTCTTCGGACTGTATTTGACATTGATATTCGCCCCAAATCATCAGGGCATGCCTCTGTTACAAGGCGCGACGGCGGTAAACTTCCTGCGCGAGCAGGTACTCACGAGTCGGAACATCAAGAACCATCCGGGAATCGATTACTGCACTGGCGGATTGACTTGTCAGATCGAACACCACTTGTTTCCGACTATGCCTGCAAACAAACTTCGACAAGTTCAAAAGATAGTTAGATCCTATTGCGTGGCGCATGGCGTTCCGTACCATGAAACTTCCTTGTTCCAGTCGTTTCGCGAGGTCTATCAGGATTTACGAAAGAACAGCTTGACGGTGAGCGGAATCTCCGGCAACAACACAACTGCAAATCGAAGAGACTTGTAATGCAGAGACTCTACTTTCGCGGGTACCACAAGAATCTCGTATTGCCCGGCTCCGACGTACTAAAGAGATTTAGAGCAAATATAGTCGGGGGGTCGGCCCGGCAGAAATTGTCGCCCGACATCGGTCACCAATGTGGGCCCCGGGGGTTGACCCTAGAATTGAAACACCTCCCTCGCAACTACTCGTCTTCTTCATCTTCGTCACCGTCGAAGAAGTCTTCGTCTGTAGCGGTCGCGGCCTTTTCGTCCGTCGGCCACGCTTCGAAGTAGTTGCTCAGACCATAGAGCTTGCCAACGAGCGCGGCCAACTCGCCTTTTGCATCTTCGAATTCGCGCGCGACGCCACTTCTTCATCGCGTCCAGTTCCGTGTGGATGCGTTGCATCACCGGGTAGTTTGGCTGCTTCGCGAGAATGCGTTGCGTGATGGTCCAAGGCTTCGCTCAAGACTCGATGATAGTCCCCCCGGGAGTTGATCTCGCCATACACGCCAGCCATAGCCATCACCTCGGTTGCCTGCCGCGACCGGCGGTTCATGATACTCGAAAGTGTCGCACGGAATTTATGCGAACCCGCTCAACTCTGATAAACGCTTACCGATACTGAGCCGCGTGGTCCGAGGATAACTTCGGAGTGGCTGACCATTCGCGCACTCTAGGAAGTGCTTGTCGCTTGCTTTGCATTTACTTCTGGGGTTCCGACGTAAGTAATCACGATGGGAACGTCGTGTCATCCGCTAAATCCATACCAGGACCGGTCGAGATTAGAGCGGCAAATTCAAGCGCCGGTTGAGAAGTGACCAAAGTTCCCGCTGCCCTTTCCAGTGGCGCCGCTCGACCTGCAAGCCTCTCTACGTGCAGTTCTTGTCGCACTTCGCATCAAGCACCATGCCGAGGATGGTCATGTACGTTGGCTCCGACACGTTTCGATGCGGATCCTGATCGATGTTCACCTTGTGTACGACCACCAGGTTATAGGAGGGAAACGTCGTGATGTACTGCCCGCCTGCGCCCATCGCCGAGAAAGCTCCCTGATACGGACCGGTCCCGACATTCCCCGAATACGCTGGTACTTCCCATGCCCACCAAAGCATTCCGTAGCCCCAGCGCCCTGTCCAACCCTCCGCTTTGAATTCGTTCCGTCCAGCAAAGTTCGTACTCGGATAAACGCTGTAGTCGAGGAATCCGGGCTCGGCCCACAATGTCTTCCCCCACAAACCGTGAGAAATGGCGAGCAACCCGAGGCGAGCCATGTCGCGCGTGGACAGGTAGGTGGCGTACTCGAAATGGGTCGAGTTCTCGACGTAATTCTTCCGCTGTTGCGAACGGTCAAAATCCTGGAAGCGAAGCGGGATCGCGAGATCGTCGCGTAATGCATCAAAGATGTCCTTGTGCACGATCTTCTCAAACGCAATCCCGGCCGCGTCAAAATCCCAGTTGTTGTAGAACCAGCGCACGCCTGGGTATGAGGAGCCGCGCTTCGGCGAAAGTTTGTCCTGTTCGTCGTTGCCGCTGCGGATGTAAATCCCGGAGCGCGACATCAGTAACTGCTGCAGGGTCGCGTGTCGTTCCGATTCGATGAACGGCGTCTTGTCCTCGAGTCCAAGCTGCACCACTGTTTGGTCTAGATCGAATTTCACGCCCTTCTGCATCTCGACCGCGTAGAGAAGACTGAGCATGCTCTTGCGGACGGAGGCCACCTTGCTGACGAGCTTCGTGTCGCCATATTCGAAAATGACGCGCCCGCGCGAGACAATCATCATCCCGTCGGTCTGGTGCGTGTTCAAAAAACTTCGCAAAGTATCGAGCCGTTCCCCGGAGAAGCCCTCGGACTCAGGCGGCACCGGCTTCCAATCCGTGCCAGGCCAGCTCCATCCGTTCTCGTCGGTAAACCCTTTCGGCGGAAGAAGCGGTGCTGGCGCCGCGGGAGTCGCAGGGCTGGCACTTCCGAAGACGTTGCTTTGGGCTGTGACTTTCAAAGGAACAGCCACCAGGCTGGACACGGACAATGCGGTGAGAATGAGCCTTCTTCCTAGCATCGGCGAATTTTACCAGTATTCTTCTGAATGAGAAGGAGTGGCGCCCCGGTAAACGCTTATCATGTGCAATCGCCCAAAAGCGCTTGTTCGGTAAGGCGACTTTAGCAGTTGAGATTTTGAAATGTTCAACGACCCGTCGATGAACCGCGCGGGCGTTCGTCGGCGCACTGAGAGCGTGGTTCGGAGAGCTACTGGTTTGATACGGTAGACTCCTTGCGAGGATCGGCGCAAAAGCATTTGATTTGTAACTTGGGACTTGACAGTTGGTCTTTAGGACGGTCAGGTGTGGTGTAAAATCGCGCCCAAATGAATCCGATCGAAATCTCTCCCGAACAATTCAAATCCCTCTGCGAGCAATTCCTTGCAATCGCCATCGACTATCTACTTGCGGCCTTCCGGAAATCGATCGAAAATGATCTCCAGCACGCTCAACGGTTGGGCTCTGCGATTGAAGAAACACCCGATTTGCAGTTGATGGCGCCAATCGAGCTGAGCGCCGTCTGTTTTCGATACGTTGGCAGCATGCATACGGAAGACAATCTCAATCGTTTAAACTCCGAAATCCTTCGCCGCCTCGTGGAACGCGGCAATGTCTATCTCTCAAACGCCACTCTGCAATCGCGATTTTGCCTGCGCGCCTGTGTCGTTAACCACCGCACTACCGATTCGGATATCGATCGTGTTGTAGCTGAGGTTCTTGCCGTCGCCAAAGAAGTGAGTAACGCAAATTGAACTACGGGCGGACGCTGCGAAGAAAGGTTGTGCACCGTTTTTGTAAGTTGAAGGCTAAGTTTGAAGGGAAGCGCGACATGTCAATACTTCGGAGTATTCCCATCTTGGTTCTCTTATTGTTGGTCACGGATGCCGGCGCGGCGCCGCAGGCACCATCGCCCCAAACAGTGGATCTGCGTGCGCCCGATGGGATCCTGTTGAAAGGAACGTATTTTTCTTCGGGAAAACCGGGACCGGGAGTTTTGCTACTGCACCAATGCAACCGACAACGCAAATTGTGGGATGTGCTTGGCGAGCGCCTCGCTTCGTTGGGGATAACCGTCCTCACAATCGATTATCGCGGTTTCGGAGAGAGCGGCGGCATTCCGCACGATAAGCTGACGCAAGAAGAAGAGATCAAAATCCAAACGGAGATCTGGCCTGGCGATATCAACGTTGCCTTCCAGTATCTGCTGGCCCAGCCCGGAGTAATTCCAGGGCGAATCGGAGTCGGGGGCGCAAGTTGCGGCGTTAACAATGCAATCAGACTGGCTCGCCAGCATCCAGAAGTGAAATCGCTGGTTCTGCTCGCAGGGTCGACCGACCGCGAAGGACGGCAATTCCTGCAAGCATCGAAGAACATACCAATATTTACATCCGCAGCCGATGATGATGTGTTCGGCCCGCAGGCTTTGCTGATGCAGTGGTTCTTCAGTCTTTCCGGAAATTCAGCTAGCCGATTCGCGCATTACGCATCTGGCGGGCACGGGGCAGAAATGTTTGCGGTACAGAACGAGTTGCCCAACGTGATCGCGGATTGGTTTCTAGCCACGCTCGAAAATAAGTCGGAGAGAGCGCCGAAAACGAACGGCCAGGCAATGGATCCGCGAATGCTTGACAATTTGGAACTGATTGATCTTCCCGGTGGTGCCGGAGCAGACCAAGTTGCGAAGAGTCTATCGTTAGGTCGCCACGGCGGCGCAGAGGCGGCTTTCCTTCCGGAGTTCATCGTCAACATCATCGGCTACGAACACATGCAAGCCGGAGATATCAAGGGTGCGGTGGAAATCTTAAAACTGAATGCGATGGTGTACCCCACTTCACCGAACGTCTATGACAGTCTGTCGGATGCATACCTGGCAGACGGTCAACAAGCTTTGGCGTTGCAAGGCGCAAAGAGAGCTGTCGAACTGCTGGGCAACGATACTGCGGACGCGGAACAGCGTCGAAATGACATCCGCGAGAGCGCCGAGCAAAAGATAAAGCAACTTACCGCGACTAAGCCATAGAGTTAATGCATTTGTCGGGTAACCGGGTGCGCCGTGAAAGGCGGCGGTCCACAGCGGGAGTAACCCGCCCGGGAACTGGTTCGCTCCACCCGGTAGCAATCAGAGCAGCAGTGGAGGCAACGAGACTGCTGAAGCCTCTGGTGCAGAGAGTCGCCAGGCGACTTGGCGAGCGTGCAGGCCGTAACGTGAGTGAACGCTGAGCAGGCCCCGAAAACAGTGATGCAGGAGCCGACCCGCCCCGGTTCGTGGGAAGGCCGAAGTTGGTGGAACGGTACGAGCGGACAAGTTCCATCAGACCTGCCGGCGTATTGGCGACGGCTTGCAGGCAAAGGGGACCATGCGCGTCGAGCATTCCGTGGAGATCTACGGCGCGCTGGTCGCGGTCCTCCCCTCGCCACTACCACTCCCCTGCGGAAGTCGTTAGAACGTGAAACGACCACCGACTGTGGGAGCAAAGTTGTTGTCGTACTTATAGGGAACGCCCGGTCCATGAGGAATCGCGATGGCCAAACCGCCGCTCACGTAGGAATACGCAATTCCGGCATAACCGTCGAAACGCTTGGTGAAGTGATGATCCGCATAGAACGACACCTCGTTGAGAGTGCCAGCGCAGGAACTGCGGAAACCGGCTGTGGCCGAGCAGGTCGGCGGAATGCGGAAGTCGTTTTGCCGTTGCTGATACCAGGAGAAAGTGAAGTCGGTTTTGCCGCGGTAGGTGTACTTCACGCCCGTCCACCAGATCTGCACCAACTTTTCAGAATCAAGATTCTTGTCTTCGACTCCGCTCAAGATATAACCGCCCTGGTCCGAGGCGCCAACGCCCAACGGGTTCTTTGGGTTGTTCTGCCAGATGTATTCGTAGCCCGCAAAAAACTTGAACGGGTCCCACACATATTTCGCAGCCGCCATAATGGCGTTGTTGTCGGTCACAATGCCGTATACGGTGTTGTTCGGGTCGATCAGATTGGCTCCTGTGATGGGGGCTGTATTAATGCTGTCGGTAGTGGACTGATACGGCGCCGTCGGACTCTGCGGCCCCAGCAAGGGGTTCAGTACGCTGATGGCCTGATTGTAATGTTGGTAGACCAAGTCGGCGGAGAACTTGCCGGCGTTTCCGCCGAAGTCGGATCCATAGGCGTCATTATGGGGCGCTTCCGGCGTACAGGTGGCCGCAGTCCAGCCTGCGGTGGCCGAGTAGCAGCCGCCAGAACCATTGGCGAATTTATACATCGCGCCGAAATGAACTGGGCCATAGGTGAGGCGATACTTCAGGGCGTCGTCCCAGCGGCTGTTCTCGGTGTCGCCGCCGCCGGCCATCGTGCCGTTGTACCCGATGTACGAGAAGGCATAGCCGCCGCCGACCGGATCGTAAAGGAGCATCGCATCGGTGCCCAGCGCGCGCTGACGACCAAAGGTCAGCGTGCCGAACTGCGCGGACGATATACCGCCGTAGTATTCGTCATTAAAGGGTTGGCCCGCGCGAGCGCCGTCGATGGCTTCCGAATAGCTGGCCCTGGGGAGGCCGTTGTTCGCGGTGTCGGTGGCTGACGCGTTGGCGAGGAGGCCGGACTGCGGATTGATGCCAGTGGAAACGTTGAACACAAC
>Ga0182024_10001807_pt1 | contig 54137 bp, 43 predicted proteins | sample P32metaG_FD_120480 | JGI IMG/M metagenome (GOLD analysis project Ga0182024, IMG submission 120480) | Permafrost microbial communities from Stordalen Mire, Sweden - P3-2 metaG (Illumina Assembly) | ecosystem: Environmental > Terrestrial > Soil > Wetlands > Permafrost | place: Sweden: Stordalen...
GCCCGCCCCCGAAGGCCGACGCCGGAGGGCCAACAAGCCTCCATCTCTCGCACAGCTCCGCCTATGGAAGACACCTTCTACATAACTCCTCCTCCAGCGTTCGTGACGCACTGCAGGGATTTCTGTGACCTACGGCGGAGTCAGGCCCGAATCGCCCAACTCCGCTCTAAGTGGTCTTTAGGTTCGGACCCGTCGTCAGGTCGGAATCATGCCTTTTGCAGGGATTCCCTCGGTACCTAGAGCGGAGTAGACCCCGATTTCGCACGGGGACTTAGGTATGGGTACGGACGTCGCGGGAATCACGCATACCGCTCTGAACGTCGACGGCGCCGCGGATCCCGGTCGGATCGCCGGCTGCCGGTCGTATCCTGGGAGCGTGGAGATCGAGATCCGAGCCGGCTTCTGTGACCCTGACGGCGAGGTCCTCGCTGTACTCGAACGCTCGGATTGGCGGCGCATCAGCATCCAACGAAGGGGTGAGATCGTCGACGAGATGGTGCGCGTCTGCGACGAGACCGAGCGCGAGAACGCTGAGGCGTGGCGAAGGTGGAACGACGGCTCTCCGCGGTTCGTGGTCGGCTATTGGCAAGCTGCGCTGCCTCGCTGAGGGGGTGTGATGGCGTCGAACCGCTCGGCTCCGATGGTCGCGCTGGCGGATCTTCTGATCGCGCTGCGAGACCGGGTCCCCATGAGCGAAGCACAGATCGCGCGAGCGACCGGAGCTGACCGGGCGACGGTCGCTGCATGGCTCGAGCGTCGGGAGGCTCCCGGCGGGCTGCACGCCCAGCGGCTGACAGAGCTCGTGGCGTTCGTCCAGGAGATGGCGCGCAACCTGCACGGCGAGACCCTCGCTGGATGGTGGCTCGACGGTCAGGTGGACGTTCTCGACGGCGCCAACCCGCTCGACGAGATCGCCGGCGGCCGCTACGAGAGGATGATCCAGTACGCGCGCGGCATCTCACACGGCGTCTTCACCTAGGCGGAGCGGGACGCTCCGTCGCCGAGGCAATACCTGACTCACAGTCCCCTCCGCGTCCCTTCGCGTTTGCAATGACCACTGAAACCTCGATCGACGTAATGGCGGAGCTCGGGATCCTCGAGCCTCACGAGGTCGCCCAACTGCTCAAGCTCCGCCACTCGACTGTCCTCGACCTGAGCCGGCGAGGCGTGCTGCCTGCGTTCAAGATCGGGAAGCATTGGCGCTACAGGCGAGCGGACCTCGAGGAGTGGATGGTTCGCCGGCGCGACGCCCGGTAGCCGGAGCTTCGAGAGCCGCAGCACCGCGTCTACGGGATAGCACAACGCAGACGATTCCCCCAGCCACTAACCGAATCGTGGAATCCGGACCACCGATCGCTAGCGAGCGATAAGCGCTCCTCTTATCACCCCACTTGAGCTAGGCCGCCGCGACGCTGCGTGCGGTCTCGAACAGCGCCTCGGGCATCGGGACCGGTAGTCGCCAGGTGAACGCGACGGGGCGTTCCCCGCGGTGATCGACGTAGTCGACTGGCCCGAGGAATGTGAACGGCTGAGTTCCGAGCTCGAACGTCTTACGCTCGCGGACAAAGAGGAGGACGCGCGTGCCCTCCGCCCGATGGTTGATGTAGCGCTGCACGGTCGGCTGTTGTGGCGTTTGACGAGACTGCGACTCCCAGTGAAAGAGCGAGCGGTTGATCGCGTAGTCGCGATACATCGTCGTCGGCGAGTAGTCCCGCTCGGCCTTACGAAGGTCCACGAAGAAGACGTCGCTTCTCGCCTGCGGAATCCACAGGATCCCGCCCTGAGTGACCTTTGGCTTGACGCCTTCCCCGAAGCCGAGGGCGGCGATGGCTTCCTGACGCGAGTAGCGTGCGTGCAGCGTTAGCGGCACGTCGGCCGGCAGCAGCGAGGGCGACGACGGCGTGCGCGATCGCCGATCCACGACGTCGAGGAGATCAACGAGCTCGCTGCGGACTGCCTGCTCACGCCAGAGCGCCGTGAAGTAGCCGGGGAGTGTCTCGTGTGCGCCGGCACCAGACCCCAAACCCCAGCCGAGCATCGTGACGAGGCGCCGATGACGTGCGTCCAGATCGTCCTGGTTCGGCGGCAAGTCGGCCGTAATCAGGTCGCGGTAGAACGCAACGCGCTCGGGGTCATCGAGATGTGTAAGTCGGCCCAGTGCCTTCAGGGTGCGTTCCTCGAGCGCCGAATCGGCAGTGGTGGCGGTTGCCCGGCCGGCCTCCCGCAGCAGGCGCGTCCAACTTCCCGCGCGGTAAACGTCCTCGAGTCGATGGTCGTGGCGATCAAGGAATTCGCCGAGTTCGATCTCGTCAGGTTCAGCGCGCAGATCGGCCACAAGTGTCGCCCAGCGCGAGCGACGGACGGCGGCCTTCAGGTTGTCGAGGACGATCTCCCGGCTCTGGCGGTCGAGGTCGACCGTGCAGCCGGCGGGCAGGAATGGGAAGTCGGCGGCGACCTGGTCGATGATCGGACCGCGTCGGGCGTCGACGATGGCCCGTAGCCGGTCCTCGAAGCGGAACTCGCGACGGTGCTGGCCGATGAGATCGATGACGGTGAGGTGGCTCTTGCCGGCCGCGCGCCTCAGCCCGCGACCAAGCTGCTGAGTGAAGACCGTCGCCGATGCTGTCGGGCGCAGCAGAAGCAGGCAGTCGACGTCCGGAACGTCGACGCCTTCGCCGAGCACCTCGACGGAGAACACGCAGCGGAGCCCGCCAGCGCGCAGAGCTGTGAGTTGCCGGTCACGGTGGTCGGGCGGGTCGTCTCCGGTCAGCGCGACGCTCTCAAGTCCGGCCTCGGTGAACTTTCGAGCCATGTATCGCGCGTGTTCCTTTGAGACGCAGAATCCCAGCGCGCGGATCCTCCCGGGATCGAGGACGATGTGCCGGATCGCCTCGAGGAGCTTGCCGACACGTAAGTCATCGTTTGACAGCAGGTTGCTGAGTTCGTCAGCGACGTAGCCGCCCCGGCGCCAGGTGATCTGGCTCAGGTCTGTTCCGTCGGCGACGCCGAAGTACTGGAAGGGGACGAGGAAGCCCTGGTCGATCGCCTCCCAGAGGCGTAGCTCGACCGCAATCCGCTGGTCGAACCAAGTCGTGACGTCCTCTCCGTCGAGGCGCTCAGGCGTAGCGGTCAGGCCAAGCAGCTCCAGTGGTCGCAGGTGGTTGAGCAGGCGGTCGTAGGTCGCCGCTGCAGCGTGATGGAACTCGTCGACCACGAGAACATCGAAAGCGCCGGGATCCACCAGCTCGACCCGCGCCTGTTGAAGCGACTGGATCATTGCGAACACGTGCCGCCCCTGCGCAATCCGACCACCACCATGGATCTCTCCGAATGCACCATCGCGCAGCACTGCCCGGTAGGTGGCAAGCGACTGCCTGAGGATCTCCTCGCGGTGGGCGACGAACAGCAGCGACAGATCGCGGCTGTGTCGGTCCAAGAGCTGGCGATAGTCGAGCGCCGCGACCACGGTCTTGCCGGTGCCGGTCGCAGCGACGACGAGGTTGCGATGACGTCCGTGTCGCTCACGCTCGATCGTAAGCGCCTCCAACATCCGCTGCTGGTGCGGGTATGGCCGCACATCGAGATTCGCGAACGAGATCGTCGAGCTCTCACCGAGTGACCGGCGGCTGTAGTCACGCAGCGCCTGCTCGAGCTCATCCCCGTTCACGTCCGGGTCGTACGCGGCGAAATGCTCGGACGCCCAGTGGCTCTCGAACGTCATGCGCACTCGGTCGATGACGTGGCCGGCATCCATCGACGAGAGCCGCACATTCCATTCGAGCCCGTCAAACAGCGCCGTGTGCGACAGGTTCGAGGAACCCACAAACGCCGTGCTCAATCCCGAAAGGCGTTCAAGTAGCCACGCCTTGGCGTGCAGCTTGGTCGTGCGGGCGTCGAAAGCCACCCGCACGTCGGCGCCAAGGGCGACGAGCTCGTCGACCGCGCGCTTTTCGGTCGCGCCCATGTACGTCGTCGTGATCACCCTGATCCGTCCCCCGCGGGATGCGACGTCTCCGAGCGCTTCGCGCAAATGACGCACGCCTGACCAGATCACAAACGCGCAGATCAGATCCACCGAGTCGGCGCTCGCGAGCTCCGCCCGCAGCTCCGACCCGACGTTGGGCTGCCCTTCGGCATTGACAAGGAGATCGCTCTGGCTAAACGGCGTCGCTGGCAACGGCGGCAACGGGACGATGTCGCCGAACGGGGACCGGCCCTTGATCCCCTGCAGCAGCCGGGCCGGCAGCGCGACCTCACCGTCGACGCTAGCCCCCGCAAGGCTGGCGAGCAGCTCGTTGACCCGGCGCGCCTGCGCATCGGCGGATTCATCCTCCGCACCCAGCTCGCGCTGCAGCTCGCCCATCGCGTGGCGCGCGAGGCGCTCAGGAGCCTCGGCGGCGTCCAACGGCGACTCTTCAAGCAGGTCGCGTGCGATCGCCGCCAAGTCCCGGTCAAGCGCGCGGGTGATCAAGTGATCGCGCGGGCCTGGATCCGTCGCCGCCATCCGGTTATCAGCGGGAGCCCGCAACCCGCAGGTTCGGCGTCTGGACCATGCCCATCGAACTGACATCGGGGTACGCTGCCAGTCGGGCCGCGAGGAGACCGGCGAGCACCGACCTGAACGCGTTGTTGAAGCGGTGGTTGCGATCAGTCATGGTGCGAGATCGGCGCGGACACCGCCCACCCGAGTGGCACGAGGACCAAGTCGACGGTGAGCTCGGCATCACCCATCACGCCAGCGTAGACGGGCGGCACCATCATGGCAGTTGAGCTGGCCGTCGAGCTTGGCGCTTCCACGCGAAGGCGCAGCGAGCCGCGTGCTTCGATCCAAGACGAACCAGCAGCCCCGACGAACGGGCGGAAACCGTCGGTCCAGCACACATGGAGCCCAAATGCTCGCTCCGCGCAACAAAATCTTCCGAGCCGACGGAACTAGCCCGGTATCGGGTATGCGCTACCGGAGCCCACGAGGTGAAAAGGACCGGGCCATCGCGAGGTGGTCAGGGGTGCGCGGTATCGGCCGATGCAGCTTCACTGAGCAGTACGGCGCCCTGTAGTAGCTGATATGCGTACTTCTCGGCCGTCACCTTGACGCGGTCCTCGGATGGGAACACATACCAACCGAGCAGGATGAGTGCGTCGATCGTCGCCCCGAGGACGTACGAGACCGGGACGTTCGGATGCAGGCCCTCCGTAATCCGCCACCCGATCACCGCCGCGATCACGATCACGCTGACCATCGCCACGATCCGCCCGGTCACGCGGATGCCGTAGAAGTTGCGCTCGAACCCGTAGTTGCGGCTCTCGGCCGCGATCAGCGGGAAGGCGTCGGTTCTGGTCGTCTCGCGCACCTTTCCGACCGCCATTTCGATCGTGTCGTCAGCTCGCTCTGGGTTTGACTTCTCGCGTCGCGCGGAGAGGAGCGAGACGTTCGTAGCGACCTCGATCGCCTGCCGCCAGGCTTCTCGCTGCACCGTGCTGACCGAGGACTCACGGGATCTCAGAAAGCGGGTCGTGGGCGGTCCGCCCCAGTTGCGCCACAGCGCGTCCTGTGCCGCCAGTCCCTTGCGGCGCACAACCGATGCGATCAGGACGGGACCGCCGGCCAGCGAGAGGAGGCCGAGCGCAGCCGACACGACCGGAGCGTCCTTGATGCCCAGGGCTGTGATCGCGATCGCGATCGGCATCACCGCGAGCAACCCGGGTAACAGGCGGCAGCGCCGCTCATAGGCGTCGAGCCACATCATCACGCGTCCGAGTCCTCTTCGACGAAGTCATGAAATGGGGCCGGCGTGGAAGCGCTGTAGCCATCCCGATCGGGCACGCCCGCGGAGTAGTGCCATTTGGCCTGTCCCTCGGTCACGTGGACGGCATAGCCGCGCCTGGTGAAGGCATTCAAGGTCTTCTTGGCCGGGTGCTTGTGCTCCGGGTTCTTCTTGGGGGCCGACAGGAACGCGGTTGCCGTGCACTCGGTCCGGCCCTTGGCGCCGAGCAGACGGTCAAGGACGGAGGGGCCAACGTTCCGCCGACTGCCGTGATGCGGAGCCTGGACAAAGCGCAGGTCCCCGGGCTTGAAGCCATTCGCCTCGAGCCTGCCCACGGCGTGCTCCAGCGCGGGGATACCGGCGTCGCCGGTCAGCAGAGACTTCTTGCCATCGACCTCGAGCATCGAGAGCACGCTGGTGTTGTTCGACGGCGTGGTCACGCCGTCGTCGCGCAGGGTTTCGTGTTCCAGGGTCTCCTTCACCAGCATCTCGCGGGCCTTTTCAACAACCGAAGCCAGGAGCGATTTGGCGGCCTCGCGTACGCCGGCTGGCGCCAGGATCTCCCCGAGCAGATCCTCGTAGTAGAGCCGGGAGGGCCCTAGGATCCGAAACACCCCGTCGGTGGTCGCCATCCCAGCGAACGGCTCGATGATCGCAATGCCCTTCTCTCGTGCGATCGTCTCGAGGTCCGACGCCTGTCGGAGGGACTCCTGAAAGCGCTCATTGGCGGCGAGCGTCCTGAAGCCCGTTGCCCGCGCCTCGGTTAGCGTCTCCGAGTGCAGCCAGGGTTGGTGCATCAGCAGCTGGCCAACGGAGAGCTGCTCGACCACGATCTTCAATCCGCTGGCGTGATCCCGATCGGGATGCGTCGAGACGACGTGGTCCACGCGGTTGGTTTTGTAGTGCCTGGTGATGTGATTGACGAGCTGCTGGCCGGTGTCGGTGTACCCGCCGTCGATCACGATCACGGTCTGCTCCTCCCTCGAGCCGGCGAGGTTCCCGTAGCGGAGCGCGATCGCATCGCCTCCCTTCGACTCCTCACCCACGGCCAGAAAATCAATCTCGTAGTCCATAACGGTCCTTTCAGAGAAGCACTTCAACCAACTGGAGAGGGCACGTTTTGGGCGGGGTCTGTCGAGTTCAAGTCGTCGGCGAGCTGAAAAAGTGCGGGCAGGCCTTTCAAACGGGCATCGTGAGTGGCCGTGGGCTCAATTCGAAGCTCGGTGGTCTCACGGCGAAGCTGTTGGGAGGCGAGAGTCTCACCTGGTACACGCCGGGGGGCGACTCCCCGGGCGCAGCGTTGAATGATGCCCCCCGCCTTAACCGTTGGCGTGGCGGTGCCCGAAGGCCCAGGGGGCTCATCAGCACGACACCAACGTGCATATGTATGTCTGGGACCGAGGTACTCAGCGCGATGTGGAGCTAGCAGCTCAACACTCTCTTGCCGGCGGAGCCCACGCCAACCAGCTGATTCAGGCCGTGAGATCGCAGTTCGATGGGAGGCGACGGGCAACGCGTCGCGCGCATGCGGCGCAGCTGGTGCTGCTGGTGCTCGATCTCCCCGTTAAGTTCACTATGGGTCGGAGCTGTGGGCCTCTTCGATCCCCAATCCGTAAAGGCGCTAAAGGAAAAAGCGCAGTTCTTCGGGGGCCTCGTGGGAGACGTCACACTTGGGCGCCTCGCGCCTGAGCATATGCATGCGATGGTCGAGAGCGAAGACCAGCGCGCCGAGCTGCGCATCCTCTTCGACGCCGCCGCGCGCGACGTCGGCCCCGACAGGGCATTAAAGGCCGCGATCAAGTCGGCCCGCATGCCGGTCGAGAGGGCGTGCGATATGAACAAGCTGCCGCGTCGCCCGGCCGTAGATTCGGCCGAGGACATCGTCCGCTCGATGCTGAATAGCTAAGCAGATGGTTCTTGGGCGCCGGACGACCAACCAAGATCTCGGATTGGGGGCAACGTACCACTCTTTCGCCGGACGCAACTTCCATCAACGTCATACGGATATACGCCACCGCCGGCGGCGAGGGCGGTCAGCTGGAAATGCAGTTCTTGGGATTGCGGCCGGGCCGGCGAGCCAGGTGATTTGCCTCGTGCCTGGCCGTACCGTTGCCCAAGCTGCGGTCTCCCGGCCGACCCTACGTTTGCCGAGCCGTGGGCACATGATGCCCGGGGCTTCCAGCTAAAGCATTGGATCGACACCGGTGTGGACACTTTCGGCCTGGCCAACTACGAGCTCCTCGCGTGGCGCTTCAAGGACGCCGTGCGGCGTGGCGATCAGGAAGCAGCGCGCCAGGCGCGAGCCGACTTTCGGGTTCACGATGACGCGAGCGTTAACCCTCACGCTCGCAGCACGGGGAGCTATCTGCTCGTGGCCTACGCGCTCGAGGCAGGAGAACTGTCGAGCGCGGCCGACGATCTTCTCCACTGGCTCAACGTCAGCCGAGCCGACGGCGATGACGGAGAGCGCGTCAACTTCAAGACCGCCCTCAGCGCTACCGTCGAGTTCTTCGACACGCCCGGCGGCTTCGCTCAGCCTCAGGCGGCGGCCATCGAGGATCGTGCGATGACGCTCAGCGCGGAAGCAGAGGATTACCTGGCTCATCCGACCATCGTGGGATTGGCTAGGCTGCGGACTCGTTGAATTCCAAGGGGTTGCGCGACAAATGAGCGCGAGTCTTGCCGACACGGCCGGGCGTGGTGACGGCCGACAGCAACGAAGGCCAGCAGCGATTAGGAGCGTAAGCTAGCGCACAAAGACGTGTCGGTGGTAAATCGAGAGGAGAAGCGGCAATGGCGTGTGCCTGTGGAAATGCAGGTAAGCCGAAGTGCGCGTGGTGCAAAGAAGCCGAAGCAATGGGGCGTCCGCCGTCCGGACACAGTTGCCAATGGGGCAAGTGCTCCTGAACTGGTGAGCGTCTGAACGGGGCTACTCCCCGCACCTTGACACCTTTGCGCACGGGGCGGCCGCACTGGGTCGCGCAGCGGCGGACCGAGCCGCCGCCCCGTGAGCGTTGCGGCGAGCCGTGCCGCTCAGGATGAAGGAAGCACGCCGCGCGGGCGCGACGCGGCTTGGCCAACGTGACTCGCTCCAGGTCCACGTAAGCGAAAGTGGCGGCGTCGCCGGATCTCTCTTCGCTCTTCAGCGGCCGACTTCTTGCCGTTGGCTAACCACGCTTCCGATGCAAAGGCGCGCGGCAACTCAAGCCCGTTATCAAGAAGGACTACCAGCGCCGCGGGCTTGGTGTTCAAGAAGGTACCGAACACCGCTACGCGCGTCGCCGCGGGAAGTACGGCTCAAGGTCTTCATCCACCCAATACGGGGGAGTTCCCAAGCGCTCTCCGAGAGCGCGGAGAAGGTCAGGGAGCGAGTCGGACACGCCCATCCGTGTCTGGTCCTCGCGAACACGTTTCGGATCCTCGACGCTCCATGGACCTTCCAGAAACACGATGTAGCCGCCCTCGGTGCGATGCTCCGCATAGAACGCGTTCCCGTCGGGGAGCGGGCCAGTCAGCGCCAGCCTGCGTGTCTTGCCGGGGCCGATCGGCTTGGCGGAAGGTGCCTCTGCTGGGGAGGGAACGGCAACCTCGAAGATGCCATCGAAACTCGACTGCAGGTCACCGTGCGTGTCGACCCAGCGCCCCGCCTCGTGGCCCGTGAGGTGGCCGCTCGACAACCCTAGAGAGCGCATGTAGTCAAGTGATGCGTCGTACAGCTTCAAATAGCGTCGATCGTCCAAGCTATCGCTGAACTCGGCGAGAATGCGGTACGCCCCAACAGTCGCGAGGTCCCGATCGGTAGCGTTAATGGCGGCGTCGTTGAGTTCCCCGATCATGGCCTCCTTGTCCGAGTTGAACATCGCCATGTGAACGGGGCCGAGGAAGTTGCTCCAATCGAAGCGAGGATCCGTCACCGGACGGCCGGCTCTGCGGGCGTCCACGACGGCCCGACCGTATTCCGCCAGCATCCCGAGGACGGTTGCCGGCACGACCGTGCGTTGTCGTTTAGAGAACATTCCCAACCCGTCACTCCTCCTCTGCGCAGCCACTATCGGTCGCCGGCTAGCCCCATCGACGGCCGCCGCTGATGTCGGCCAACGACCTCTATGCGGGAGCGAAGCATAGTGGCCGAGATCGCGACATCCCGCGTCGATCAAACGCTAGCCTCCGGCGAGAAGCATCAGGCAGAGCGCGACGACTGCGGCGGCGATCGCAGCCCAGATCGCGACGGTCACGGCTGCCAGTGCGACAAGGACAACAACAGGCGCGGACGCAACGACCGCTGTGAGAAATTGTGCGTAACAGAGAGCCGGCGTCCAGCGCCGCGCGACGCCCCTAGCAATCAATACGGCATCAGTTACCAGCATGGCGAGCGACGCCGCGGCCGCGGGTACCGCTACCTCCCGGCTGGTACGCAGCGCCCACGCGACGAGATGGTGGAAGAAGATCCAGTGGCCGCTCCCAGGATGCGCTAAGAACAGCCCGAACGCAGCCGCGGCGAGTGCCAGGACGCTCGCGCCAGCGGCCCCTGCAAATAGAGCGTGAGATGGTTGCTGCGAACTCGGCGCCGGCAGCGCGTGCGCGGCGCGGATCTGAGGCGGCTGCCGTGGCGCCGTCTGGTGACCGCGGAACGCTCGCGCGGCAGTCCCGCACACCGGACACGCCGGGTTGCGCCGGACTGCGATCGGCCGAGGGCCTCCCCGCCCTACCGGCGGGATCTCCCACGCCGTCCGGATGCCGACGCGCGAGCTCGGAGCAAAGACACTCGCGGCGCGCGACGAGCCAGGTTCCAGTATCGCAAGCGCGACCTCGGCAACCCACTGATCAACTTGCTGACCGGCGCCGGGGCGAAGGTCGCGCCCGCGTAGGGCACCTCGAGCACCAGCGAGGTGGCGATGGTTCGTGAAGCAACCGAAGCACGTGTCGCGATCGACATCGAGCTGGGCGAAGACCTCGCCGCCACCGTCCGCGCTGACGCCCGCAGCGATGAACGGGATCTCGAGGTTAGCGGCCGTCACCGCAACTGCACGCTGGGTCAGCGGGTCGTCAGTAAGCGAAAGGATGAGATCCTGGCCATAAATCATCTGCGCGATGGGGTGGGCCTGCTCGAGCAACCGGAAGTCGAAGCGCGCACACGCGAAGGTCACGTCGGCGTCGTAGGTCTGCGCGAGGTACCCAGCGAGCGCCTCCGACTTGTTATGCCCGATCCACTCGGACCCGAGCCTGTGGTGGGGAAGGTTCTCGCGCTTGAGCTCATCGGCGTCCATGATCGCGAACACTCGATGGCCCGCGCGGGCGAGCAAGTCCGCGACGTTACCGCCACCTCTGCCGGCGCCGATGATGAGCATTTGAGCACCTCGGGGCTCGGGTGGAGCAGCACCGGCCCGCTCCACCCGAAGCCCACGAGCTCCGCTAGTCGGACAGCGCCGTCGGCGCCTTGCTTACGATCGGCGCCGTAGCCACGGGCGTGGCGGGCGTTGCCGGGACGACGACGCGACTTCCGTCGGCCAGCTGCTCGATCGCTACGTCATTGACCGCGTTCAGCTTGCTGAACTGGTCACGGATTTCCTTGACTGATCCCATCTCCGCGCTGCCTCCTTCGGCTGACCCGACCGCGCACCACGCGCAGTCGACAACGTGAATTAGGGCGCACTGAGCTCGAAAACGACAGAAGCGGCGACTTTTGTCGGGCGCGGGACTGCGGGCAAGGCCGGCAGACCCCCGCTGGTGACGAGAGACGTTGCGGGCTCGCGGTCAGCCGATCAGGCCGCTCACAACGCTCATGATGCGATCGCGCTCCTCAGCGACAGCCATGATCTCTTCGGTCGCATCCCGGAAGCGCTTGGCCCTCCACGTCCACTGCAGTCGCCCGGGCAGGACGTTCCCCGGGCCTCCGAACTCGATTCCGAACTTCCCGAATCCGCGGTCGTCTGTGTACTCGACCGGCGCAAAGCCAGGCAGCGGCCAAAGTCGATCGTCTTGAACTTCACGGTCTTGCCGATCATCTTCCGCTTGCCCGCGGTGCAAATGACTCCGGTCGGATGGACGAACGCGATCGTGTCGGCGTCTACTAGCGCCTCTATGTTCGCGGTGCCGAATTGGCACTGGCTGACTGCCACAACCGAATCCACCCCAACGCCCGCGATTTGCATTGCCTCGAGAATGCCAGCGCGGTCGTACGACGCGTTGTTATGGTAGACGGGCGCCGTGGCGATCTGGCTCTCCAGTTGGTCGCTCATGGCTAGCGCTAGCTCCTTAGCGGTGATATCGGTCGTTTACGCCGTTGACTCACTTCCTCCCGGTGCTGTCGCAGTGGCCACATTTCGACCCGACAGCCGGCTCGCTCCGGCCCCGGCAGCTTGGACACGCCTCATGCTTCGTCGTCCTAGCACATTTATGACAGTGCAGATACTTGTCACCCGTGTAGTACGGCACTCTGCGTCCCTTCGATCGATGTCGTCATTGCTCGTCAGTGTGTCGCGTCACGCAGTATTAGAAGGTGCCGGCCGCCGCGGCTCTCCGGGCCTCGCTACCCGTGGGAGCCCTCGCTTCGCCTGTCGTCGGATCGAACTGAATCACGCCAACTCCGGTGCCTACAGCTACCCCCATCGCGTACGAATGATGTTGCCCTAGGGGCGTAGCGCGACCATCAGGGCCCCAGCCGTTTGTCTCGATGGTGGCGACTACCCAGTGAGCGAGCTTGGCAGCGGGATCGGCGAGACGATGTTTCTCCCAGAGATCGTAGGTCTGATCGGAGACGATGTAGACAACGAGCTTTCGCCACCCGGTGGGAGCTAGCGGCGAGAGGTTCTCGAAGGTCGAGACGCCCTTGAGACACACGCCGGTAACCGTCCCTTGATCTGGCTGTTCCGCTTGCTGGAGCGCCGAGACGGAGTCCAAGAAGTCGGTCACGAGAGCCTTGTCGGAGACTGTCAACATGTCGACCGAATAGCCTCGGTGTGCATCGGCCTCATCGCGGATGCTGATGGTGCGAACGTCTACGTCATCCCAGATCGGAATCTCGGGCGGGGGCCCGTCGTCGACGGCCGGCAGGGGACCGATGTCCGCCCACAGCTCGCGCAGCTTCGGCGGAATGACAGCCGCCGGCACGCTGGGGATTCCGGCCTGAGCGGCAGTGATCCACTCGTTTGCACGCGGGTCGGACACCGCTTTTGCGTATGCAGCAAGCGTCATTAGAGCGATCAGACGTGAGGGTCCCTGCTCCGAACTGTGGATGGGCTCGTTCGTGTCGAGCAGCGAGCGCTCGTCGTATGGGGGCGCGAGCAGACCATCGTCATAGAGCTTCTCTCCGAGCTGGACGTAGACGCGTCGAGCCTCCGGATGGTCCGCCCACGGATACGGAAAGGCGAGGCGGCCCACACGTCGCGCGCTATCTGGACGCGCCTCGTCGTCGAGCTCGCAGCCACGCCAGTCCGATGCGCACCCAAGCGCGTTGCTTAGGTCGGACTCTCCGTACTGTTGCTCGACCCATGCATACAGCGCCATCGACTCGGATGGCCCGTTGGCTCGGATCTCAGCGGAGAAGCGGTCGAAGTCGGCGGCGTAGTTCGTTGGGTCGAGATGCAGCCCCCAGCGAGAAAAGTAGCCTGCGTGCGCTTCGAACAGACAGCGGAACATCCTGTGCCGCTCGGCGCTCGTTGCGAAGCTGAGCAGGAACGGCTTGTGCCCGTCTTTCGCGAGAAAGAACACCGATGCTCCGGCGATCTCGTCGTCTTCCGCGACATCTTGGGAATAGTCGTACGGTGATCGGATGGCGAAGGTCTCCATAGGCTTGAAGCGCCCGCGCTTGCCTTTTCCGACCAGTAGGACAGCGTCCCTTAGTTGAATCACCAGGACGTCGGTGCCTTGGTCCTCGGTGGCCCAGTCGGCTTGGCTGATCTCAAGGATGTCGTCGGGGTCTGGGCCGTCGTTCAGCACCTCGCATGCGAACCTCAAGCGGTCGATGACGTCAGGAGACGGCGTTGACATCCCGGCGCGCTGGAGTGCGGCCGCGACTTTCGGGTTGCTCAGTAATGCGGTCATAGCGCCGTGGCTCCCTTCGGGTATCCGGTGGTCGGCTGGGTAGTCGGATTCATCGCGACAGCTTGCTTTGTGCGGCAGCGATCTCTCGGGCAGCCGTCCGCAGCGCCTCCAGCAGGCGCTGACCGTCGCTGGTAAGCGGTTCAAGAGTCTGTCGGTCAAGCCGATGGCGCTGCTCGTCTGACCAGGCGGCCGAGGCTTCTCGGCTGCGCTTGAGGTCGCTCAGGGCCCGCTGCTGCACTGCAATCGCGTCGCGCAGTCCGCTCATCACTAGACCCCGGTCTTGAGATAGCTCGTCAGGATCTCGGCGTAGTCCTGAATGTGCTGGCGCGCGGACGGCACCATCCCCTCGGCGGCGGTCCGAGCCGTCCCCATCGAAGAGATGAGCTCTGCCGCGGCCCGGTCAAACTGAGCTTGTGCTTGGCGGTTGCGTTCGTGACGGCGCCTCGCCTCGTCCTGTGCAACCTTGGCCTCAGCAAGCTGTCGCTGGAGCGGCTCACACCCTTCCCGGCAACGCGCGAGCGCGGCCGCGGGCGCCTCGGTCCGACGATCGGCAGCGGCGACCCGGCGCTGACTATCGGCCACCGCCGCCTGGAACTCGGCTGCCGCGCCGTTTAGATCTGCGCGCGCGCTCGCGAGCGCGGCCGTTAGCGATCTTCCGTAGGAAGCGACGCCATGGGCGATCTCCTTTACGGCGCTCACGCGCGCGTGGATCACATCGCCGCTCATCGGGACTACATCCTGTTGCTCTTCGCTCGGTCGAGGTCGGAGGCAAGCTTGGTCAATGAGCCCACCATTTGCTTGACCTCGCCGCCGACGAAGCTGCGTGTTCGCTTTTGGAAATCCTTGAAGTGCGCTGTGAATTGATCCTTCTGGCGGTCGTGCCAGTTGGCCGCGTTGATTGCGCTCTCCGCTTGCTTGCTCGCTTCGGTGACGCGCTGCTCGTATTGCTGCAAGGCCTTGGCTAGCTTCTTCACGTCGTTGGGATCCGCATGGACGAGGTCTGAACTCATGCTCGGTTCCTATCGGTTGGTTTTCAAAATTGTGGTGCTCGTGTACCTCGGGTAAGCGCGGACCCGCTGGCTCTTCCCGCGACCGTGGTCGGCAAGTAGCAGTTGGCTTTGGCGGATATCGCTTTCGGTGTAGGACTCGGTGATGGCGGTGATGTCGGCCGGGCTGAGTTCGCTGCCGGCCACCCGCCAATCGAACTCGTTCAGCATGTCGCGGCCGAGGCGCCGGTCGAACTGCGCCATGCCGTCGATGACGACGGCGGTGTGACATCCGACCTCCGGGCCATCGCGTAGCACCGCAGCCAGTAGGCGAGCCGAGGAAGGCTGGTCAGATTCATCGGCATCCGCGTACTGGTCCTCCGGCGTCAGATCAAGAGCCCGCTGCAGGCCGCTCAGCAACAACAGGTGCGCGCCGGCCTTGTAGTCTTCTGCCTCTCGCCTGAGAGCTACCTCGGCGTTCTCATCGGCGAGGATGCTGGCCAAGGCGGAGCCTCGGCGGTAGGCCACGCCGAGCGCTTCGCAGAGCGCCATGAGGTCGAGCGCATACTCGCCGGGGTCGGAGTCGCCGATGAAATCGACGACTTGTACGACTAACCCCTGCGCGACGGCGTCGGCGAGGACGGATTGCGTCGCGCCGTCTATCGCGGAATCGACGCTGGCGACGTCGTCTTCGTTTGCTCCGAGCAGCAGTAGGTTGGCGCCGCGCCCCCGGCGAAGCCTCACGCCTGCCGATCGTTCGAGGGTGAACGGCTCTCCGATGGCGAACTCCGGGCGAGTTGCGGAGCCTTGCGATGGCTCGTCGGGGCGCTCGGCAAGCGTGTCACCGTCGAACACGCGCGGCTGGCGCAGGAATCCGAGCGTCGCAGCTTTCGCGCTGATCTTGCGGAGCAGCGCATCGCGCTCGTCGGGACGGACGTAGAGACCGCGGAAGGGCTTGTTGTGGGAGGGCTCGCCACGGGACGGGTTAAAGATGCCTTCTCCCTGCTGGCTGAGGGCCTTCACTTCTCGGTTCGTGTCGCCCATGACGAGGTCAGCGTCTGACTCGTTGCACATGAACGCGACGCGCATCGGCAGCAACGACAGCGTCCCGCGGTCCATCGCCGGCATGCTGGACAGCGTTTGCGAGGCGACAACGACGTGGACGCCTGCAAAGGGGCCTTGTCGCACGATGTTGCTGAAGGCTTGGAAAGCCTCTTGCCCTACCGCGTCGTCCTCTTCAAACAGCTCATGAAATTCGTCCATGAATAGAACGATTCGCGGCAGGCGTTCACCAGTTGCTGCCCTGTACTCGGTGATGTTCGCCTTGCCGGCCGCGCGACGCTTCATCAACTCGGCCCGCCGCTTGATTTCGCCATCGAGACTTTGAAGAACCGACACGGAGAACTCGCGCTCGCTGTTGATGGATACCAATCTTGCATGCGGGAGCTCGTCGTAGATCTTGAACTCAACGCCGTGCTTGCTGTCGATCAGGTAGAGCTCGAGCTCCTCGGGTGAGTAGATGATCGACGTGGAGACAATCGCGGCATGCAGCGCTGTGCTCTTGCCCGCGCGGGGCAACCCGACGACGATCGCGCCTCCTGCGATCTCAGTTGAGGAGAAGTACATCGCCGCGACGTCCTGGGCCCCGGCACGGCCGATAGGCGCGTAAGCTCCTTCGGCCGTTGTAGCGCTCCACCACGTCGACTGATCCCCAGCCTCCAGCTCCGGCGACCCGGGAAACAATTGGGGAACTTGCCGAGAGCGGCCCGAAGCAACCTGCCTGTTAATGACCGGTACGACGCGGTCGAGCGTCACAGGCCCCGATTGTGTTGTGCGGGCGCCGCCGCCGATGTTGAGCAGCAATTGACCAAACGGAGAGGTCGCCCGACCGTCTGGTGAGAACGAGATCGGCGGACTCGCGTCCGGGAGGAAATCGAGATCGACTGCCCCGATCGGCTGAGGTAACGAGACGCCCCGACTCTTGATGAGGTTGATCTGCTGCATTGAATGCACGAGGCGCTCGAACGGCACTTTGTCGGGTGGCTTGCGTGCGATGGGGTCGTATACGAGGATCGTGTGAACTCCACAGCGCGTGCCGTTCTCGATCAGGCTGAGCAACTGGCGCGACGAGCGATCGGTGAAGCCGGTGGGGTAGTCGAAGATGACGAGGATGCGGTATGGCTCGGCTACCTCTCCGGCCTGCCGGTTGTACTCGTCGATCGAGTCGAACTGGCCCCGGAGATAGGTCGAGATGACGACTTCGAGGTGGTCTGACAGCTCCTCAAGGCGAGATTCGATGTCCCGCTCGGACGTCCAGGTTTTGGTGTCGACCAGGCGCGGATCGAACTCCGCGAGGTGGCGGAAGTCTGCGACGGCCTGGCCTAGGGAGACCGGATCGATGAAGATGAACCGCACGTCACCGGCTGGGGTCGCGGCGAGGGCGCGGAGCACCAATGAGCGCGCGAGGTCGATCGCGGATGCTCGGTGGCCAACGTCCGTGGCGATCGCAAGACCGGCTCGGAAGGGAAAATCCAGCAGTGCGGGAACCGACCCGATCCCGGCCCCCTCAGGGAGTCGTGGGTCGAACTCGCCGATCCGGATGACGCGTTGGATCTCACGCGCGGGCAGGGCGTCGATCCATGCGGGGTGGGCCCAGGTTCCGCCCGTCACGCCGCCTGATTCATCCAGCTGTTCGAGCAGCGCTCGCGCAGCTGCGAACTCCTGCTCCAGCGCGGCTGCTCGCTTTGCTACCTCGGCGGCGAGATCTCCGTTGAGGTGCGCCTTGGAGGCCAGCCGGTCGCTAACGAGGCGCTCTCGCAGCACGGGGAGGGCCGCGTGAATCTCAGACAAGCGCTCGGTGTTTCGCCAGAGCTCGATCGGAACGCCAGGCTTGTTGCGTTGTCGCTTGATCGTCTTGTGGTCCCAAAGCGTCCGAGCACTGATCAGATCTCGCACCTGCTGCTCGGTGGGACCTGCCAGCACAGCCCACTCGCTCCGAGCTGCTTCAAAGGTCGAAGGCGGGCCTTCGGGCTTTCGGGGTCCTGGCAGATCGGGGCGGAACTTGTGGGTCAGGTCGAGCCTCAGTTCCCCCCCCAGATCTCGTGGCGTAAACGCCCCGACTTCTGCGCGGGCCTCGCGTTCGAGCTCGATCAAAGCCTTCCGGACGCGGTCCCGCAGGTTGTGGATCTCCTCGGTATCCCGCCCCGCAAGCGATCGCACCCGTTCCAATTCGTGAAGCGCTCGGCGCATCACGTGATTTGCGCTTGTCGCTAGATCAGGGTGTTCGGCACGATTGGACACGCCTTTTCAGTCCCTACCGCTGCCAATCGAAGCGCTCAAGTCTACGGTCCGCATTCCGACACCTTGTGTCGTGCGGTTGTACGCCGTTACGCACACGCCCCTTCGCGAATAACCTTCCGCGCCTCCCCGACTATCCGGCCCGCTCACCACCGCGATTGCGGTGGTCGGCGCCCAGGTTGAAGCCACAGCGTGACCGCCCACGGCCAACCGGCATGAATTGGCGAGGCGCTTCTCGCCGGTCTTCACAGCGCAGCCGCTCTCGCATCGATCCGCATCTGGTCGCGCGAGCGCTGACGGCATGGGAAGTACGGGATCAGGTCATCGTGAGCCCAACAGGTGTGAGTAACGAGGCGATCACCGAGCTCACGAAGGAAGCCGGGGTAGTCCGATGCACTCAAGCCGTCCCAATCCCAACGGCGGACCTCGCCGGTCTCCGGGTTCGGGCCCTCGACAACCGCCTGGATCGAGCCATCTGGTCGCCGCTCCGCGTAGATCATGTTTGCAGGGGCTGCTGGCGCCTGGGCCAGCTTTCGCGACTCGCCATTAGCGACGTCCTCAACCGGTGGCGCAGCATCCGCGGAAGGCACCGATAGGTATGTGAGCGCGCTCGGCCAGCCCTTGGGATGAGCGTCGTCAAAGCCGTGAAGCGACTGCCAGCGGTCCATCGCGAACGGCGGCACCGATGTGTAAGAGACACCGTCCTTGCGGAGAACCTCGAGGCCACGATCAAGGATCGCGAGATAGCGTGGATCTCGGCGATGTTCATCTACGACACAGTTCAAGCCCACCAAAATCGCTCCAACGAATCCCCAGTCACCGGCGAGCTCCGCGGCTGACGCAAGCTGGTCTAGGAATTGGCCAAATGCCGGCGACTCTGAATCCGGGTAGCCGGCAGCGGCAAGAAATGCCATTGCATAACCGTCCAGCTCTCCCGCGGGAAGCGCAGACATTCCTTGCGGATAGATGCTCTCTCCGCCGAAAGCGATCTCGCCGATCCGCTTCAGATCGGCCGGCGTTGCTGTGAGCAGTTGCGACTCACGCTGATTTGAAGGTCTGGAAAAGAATCCCATGGCGGTTGGTTGTCGAACGAATGATCGGCGGCAGCCAAACGCCTGCGCCGATGAGATCTGGCTAGCTATCGCCTCTGGTCGAGCACGAGCACCGTCTTCGCGGACTCGCGGATCAAGCCGATCGGGACTTAGATGCTCCCGTCGCTGATCTTCAGCTTCGAGTCCATGGCCTGAAACACCGACAACGCCTTCTGCACGACCCTCCGCGAACCTCCTCCACCGGTCAGCCCATGCGCCGACACCAACTGAACCTCCCGGTGGTCTGAGCGGTCGAACACATACATGTGAAGGGGCGTGCCGCCGGACCTCCCCGCAGTAGCCACACCATAGATCTGGGTACCCACGGCGAAGGTTGGGGGTTCGTCCAGGGCGTCGAACGTCCCGTCGAAAGTGGGCTGGTAAAACCCGGCCTGCATCATCCCTGCTGTCCCGCCGCCTGCCTTCGGGATCAGTTCCATCGCCTTACCAAACTTGCCTTGCGCGGTGCCGGCGGCTTTCTTGAACACCTCGCCGCACTGCTGCGTCGTCATGCTCGTCTCGAACACGACACCTTTCTGTGCCACTGTTTCCTCCCCAGTAGTTATTTGCTAGCGAGTGCTCGGCCGCCCCACCCGCAACCGATGCAGGCCGCAGGATACCCACGGCGGGCCTCGGCGGGTTCAACTTCGAATCAGGACTGCGCACCGGACCTAGTTCAGCCCGCACGGCGGCCTTCAAGGGCAGGCCCCGTCTGCCCCGGGGCAACACCACGCTCATCGGTGCTTTGGCTGGCCGGACCGCCCCCGAGAGACGCCCCGTGTGGACGTTGGATCCGCCTTTGAACTTCTTCGACTCGCGCTCCTGCTTCTTCTGCTCCGCGAGCTTCTTCGCCGCGTCACTGCGGTAGCTCTTGTTGGTCATCGACTGCGTTCTCCTTTGGTTCTAGGTTCCTCTCGGTGCGGAGCGCGAGCATAAGACTGCCTCAGTGGAGCCGAGCGGCCGCGAAGGACCGACATTTGTCGCAGCCGCGGCCTTGAGCTGGCTCCAAATCGGGGCCCGCTTCGACCGCCTTCGCCGACTTTTGTCGGAGCGAGATGCGCTCATCGCATCAGACGTAACGCTCCTGCGATGCGGCATCTGATCGACCGCGCCACGCGAGAATGTCGAGCATGCCGCGCCGCTACCCGAAATCTCACCGACCAGGCGTCGATCGGCTCGCGGTCGCGATGGCGGCGGTCGGGGTTGGCGTCATCGCCGGTTCGCGCCTGCGTCGGTGGCCGTCGCGGGCGATCTGCGGAGTGTTGGTGCTCGATGTCGTCTGCAACGCCGCTCAGGCGCGGACGATCGTGGCCCGCGCGCTTCGCGCAGCCGCCGAGCGAGAGCGGGAGCAGCAAGATCTCGCCGCCGCGCGTCTTGGGAGAGCGCTGGGGGCGGCTCACCAGCCGCTGTCCAGCGCGCAGCCCCACCTTCGAGCGCTGCTCGCCGTTCAACCAGCCGGTCCCTGGGGAGCTCCGGCAACTCTCGCGCTGCAACGCCTCGAGCTGCTCGGGCAGCTCCTTGACGAGAGCCGTCCGTTACGGGAGGCACTCGCAGACGACACGGGCCGCCTTCCGGTCGTTGGTGGGCACGCGGCTCGCGTTCCGCTGCGAGATGGGGATCCATTGAAGCTGTACGGCGCGGCCGATGCCATACCGGCCGCGCTTCCGCGCCGAGCTCAGAGGGGCCTGCGCCAAATCGGTCTAGTGCTCGATGAGGTCCGACTCCTGCACAGCGCGGAGATCGAGCGGACCATCTTGATCTACACGCTCGTCAGCCGCGCCGCGCTTGTGTGTTTGGCGCCGCTGCTGGGAGCCTGGTCGGCTGCGCCTGCACCGGTCGCCGCGACAGGCCCGATCGGAGATCTGGTTTGGGCAGCGATGGCGGCCGCGAGCCTGGCAACTGCGGTCCGAGCCCCGGCGATCGTCGAAGGGGTCATGGAGGACAGCGCGGCCGGTGCCCGACTTCGGTCGCGACTGCTGCGCGTGGAGGTGCCGCTTACTGCCGCGGGACTCGTGCTCTGTCCGGCGTGGACGGTCGTCGTGTTCGCGACGGGTTCGACGAACTGGTGGCAGCGCCAGACGTTGGGCCTTGAGTTCAGCTGGCGTAAGTTCGGAGCGTTCGTCGTGGCCGTTGTCGGGCTGCAGCAAGTTGGGCTCGCTCACGCGGGCGTGCCCCTCGGGTCCGCTGCAGGCGAGACGGCTCTTGCGCTGCTTGCGCTGTTCGTGACGGGTGGCTCCTACGGGGCGATGCTGCCGCTCGCAATCGCGACCGGCATGGCGGTGGTGATCGGTGACAGCCGTAGGTCCCTCTCGGCCGCCCGCCGGGCCCGCGACGAGCTGCTCAGTTGCGCACGGGCGCTCGAGGCCACGGCCGACAGCCTGCGGTCGATTTCCCCGGATGCGCCTGTGGCGGCCAGGGCGGCTTCAACTGCGCGTCAAGCAGCCCATCAACTCGAACGCTCTGCCGACCTGCTCGGCCGACGCGGATTGTTTGCGTCTCAAGTGCTTGCGGAACTCGCTGATGAGGCTGTCGTGCGCAGCTACTTGCCTCGTTCTGGAAGCCCGGCTCTGGAGCGGTTACGGCTCGCAGCGGAGGACGCCGGCGAGGCGCCCCCGGCTAATGCGGGTGAACCAATCTGGACCCCGTCAACTCTCCGCCACGCGCGCCTGAATTCGCAGACGGACGCACGGAAGGTTCGTGCCGCGCTCGAGTGGGCGCTCAATGAGAGCCATCGCCACGGTACCGCCAGCGTTCGAGTTCTGTTCGCCGTGGAGAACGAAAGGCTTGTCATGCGGGTCGGAAACCGAATGCGTCCCGTCGAGCACCAGCAGCCCGGCCTTGCCAGTGAAGGCGACCGAGAGTTCCAACGCGTGGTCCGGCGCCTTCCCAATGGCCATCCCGAGCACCGCGGCGTCGCCTCTCCATCTGAGCTCGGGCTCAGCGCGGGCCCCGACTGGTACGTCGTCCGGGCGTCTTGGTCAGCTAAGGGCCTGGAATTCTCGCCATGATGTGGAATGGCCCATCGCGTCTTTGTGATCGAAGACCAGATCGAGGAAGCCGCGGTCGCGGCGGCCTTTGAGGCGGATGCCGCCAGATGGCCGGATCCCGAAGCCCACCTCGAGCTGGTGGGTTTGGCTCAAAATCATACGGACGCCTTCGACCAACTGGAGTCGCTCGAAGCAAGCTCGGATGGACTCCCGGATGCGATAGTCCTCGACGATTACCTGCCGGATGGCGACTCGACGGCCAGTCGCATGATCCAGATCATGCGCTGGTTGCTTTCACGCGCGCGGAAGGCGGAGACGCCACTCGAGAGTCGGCCCCGAGCGGTCCTGTGGTCGAGCTGTGAGCCGAACATCGTCTACACGTTCTGTGCGCTCGGAGGGCTCCAGTATCAGCTGAAGAAGGACTTGCGTGGCCAAGAGATCCCTGTGGCTGCAATCTGGAGAGCTCTGGCCGGTCAGCGATGGCGCCCGCAGCCGTTTCCGAATGAGCGAGATCTCACCCTAGACATGAGAGAAGCGCTCCCGTATCTGAAGCACGGCTGGACGCAAAAACGAACTGCGTTGCACCTCGGACTCGGAGAGCGTGGCCTGAGTGGGTTCGTTGCCAAGGTCAAGGAGATGCCACGAGCTCCGGGGCCTCTTTCGCCCGACTACCCCGCCAACGATGCGGGGGCGCTCCGAGTCCTCGCGGAGAGCGGCTGGGTCTGGGTGCCCCACCGACTGCACGACCAGATGCCAGCCGGCATGCCCTTCCCGCTCGTGATTGATCCCGCGGCACATCTCGAGGATCTTCCTCCACGCCCCCACATCCCCGAGGCATACATCCACCGGTGGTCTCAGTAGAGCATCAGCACCAGAGAGGACTAATCTCGGAGGAAGCCTCGACGGCGCGGAATTCCGCGCGGCTCTCCGATTTCAGCGCGGCGACGACACGGGGGCGGAGGAAGCCGCCCGCCGCGCCGATGAGCGCGGGAGAGCTATGGGCGCTTGCGTCCTGGCGGCGGTTCTTCTTCACCAACGAGGAGACGATCTCGGCGGCTCGGCAGGCGGAAGGGCGCACACTCGTCAGCGAGGATATGAGGGTCTAGCAAGCAAACGAATTGAGGCGACATGTCGGATTTGCTGTTGGATTCAAAGGTCGGCACCAAGTTTCGCGACGCCATCCTCCTGTACCTCGGCGAGGGAGAACAAATATTCAACGTTGTTGATGACACGGGCCTATCGATTGGCGCCGACTCTGGCCCCTCGATCCTCGGCGGGGTTATGATCGTTACGTCCGATCGACTGCTTCTAGCGAAGCCAAAGCTGATGGGTCGCGGCCTCAACTGGTGGTGGCTGAAGTGGGCAGACGTGGCGCAGATGGGGTCGCAGGGGCCGCACTTCGCTGTCGTCGCCACACACAAGGAAGTTTGGAAGATCTACCACAAGGATGAGGATCCGATCAGGTTGCTCCTCGCGACCATGAACGAGGCTCACACCCTGGCCCAGAAGGCAAAGGCGGCCAGCGGGGATGAGCAGATGGAGGAGCTACGCCGACGGCGCGGATTCTGACTCTCTCCTGCGGACTTCTGACTCAAGAAGCACGACTGGAGCCACAGGAGCCGGTCGGCGGCGCGACTTCCGCCCGCCTCGAGCCCAGCCAGCTCGCCTGTTATGGGCGCCGTCCACCGCGGCGCGGCGCGCGCCCAGAACTTCGAGACTCCCCGCCACATAGGGCATGATGTGGGGCTCGACAGCGCGGATGCTGGCGAGACACAGCGCGGCAACCGAGCGCCGCGGCACCACCTGCGTCCGCGGCGGGCCAACCACGCCGCATGCTTGTGTACCCACGCGAGATGACGAGCGTCGCACGTCCGCGCCATTGCTCGAATCGGCAAGAGCGGACCTGGAGCCGCCATCGGTGGTCCACCATGTGCAGGACGCCGTCCGGTGGCTATCGAGCGCGATCATCGAGCTCGACCAAGGTTCGCCAGAGGCTTCGGCCGCGATCGCGGACGCACTCGCGCGCTTGCTGGTCGTCTTCGCTTTCACGCAGGTCGCCGGGCGCTTACGACGGCCCTCGCAAACGCACCCGCAACCCCTACATGTAGTTGGCGTACCGCGGTGCCGGCCTGACGTCCGTGGGGACGTGGCGCAGGATCTGCCCAACTCGTTCTGCAGTGAGCAGCGTGATCGGCTTCTTCCCGTCCAGGCGGGCCCGGTTCCAGTTGAGCTTGGTCAGCGCCAGGATCTCAGCGGCGATCTCCTCGATCGTGCGCTCGATCAGCGCCGGACGGATACCCAAGGTTCGGGGCACGTACAGGCCGGGGTACGTCTTGTAGAACGGGACACTGCCGTGCGTGTAGAGCGCGTGTTCGTCGGGGTTGAGGGTGAGGAGTGTGCCGCGCAGCGGCGGGTGGTGCTGCGTTCCCCGAACGAGCATGGATCGCTCGCTGCGCGAGATCCACAGCAGCTCGCATTCGGTCAGGCCCGATTCGTCCCGCGCGCGGAGAAAGCCCGAGATCTCCCCGGCCGAGAAGGAACTCGTCTTGTGGAGGGTGACAGCAGCCGGGAGCGTCCGGTGTTCCTCCTTGTACCTGGCGAGCGCACTATTGAGGAGCGCGCCGGCATCCGGCTCGGAGAGGTGGGGCTGGCGGTCGGCGTCGGAGCGCTTGGCCAGCCCACCGCGGACGATCACACCGTCGCCCAGCTCGTTGAAGACTTGTGCGACGCTCGTCAGCAGCTCGTCGCCGGCGTCTGACTGCGTGAACGAGACGCCGACATAACAGCGCGTGGGCAGGCTGTGGCTGCGAACCAGGCGCCACGGCTTCCCGCCGGCCTTGTAGTAAAGCGCCGTGAACAGGTTCCAGGCACAGGTGGCCTGATCCTCGACGCCTTTGCCGCCGCGCCAGGTCGCCGTCCGAATCAACTGGATCGGCTCGCGGGTGGTGATCAGCTCCGCCTTCAGGAGGTCGTGAAAGTCCGCTCCGGTCGCGGCCCCCTCGGGCACCCCCGGCGGCACTCCGTCGGGCCGGATCACCATCACGACGTCGATGCTCTCGCGGACATGAAGGTTGCGGACCTCCTCGGCGCAGATCTCGACGGCCCGGTCGATGCGCTCGATGTCCGAGCTCGCGTCCTGGATCGGCCGTAGGCGCTGCTTGGTCAGTCGGCGTTGTCCTCCGGCCGGAAGTTTCAGAGCCGTCAGGAATCCAAGTGACGGGCTGCAGCCCGGGAACGTCGGGAACAGGTCCTCGAAACGAGACTGCTTGCGCTCGACTCCCTTGCATGCCGCTTTGAGCCAGTCGGCGAGCTCGTCGACGTATGCGGTCGGCCCGACAATGCCAAGGCGAAGCTCATCCTTGCGCCCTTCCATGCCGACGTCCGCCGGACCGTGGAGCATCAGCCCGCGCCGCTGCTCGAGCTGCCGTCCCGCCCATCCGAACTCAAGGTCAGGCTCGGGGATGACCGTCGCTGAGATCACCGTTTTCGTCCTCGTCGATGTCGAAGATCGTCCCTTGCGCCTCAACCGCTTCCTCGTCGGACATCTCGGCCCAGTCGTCGGCATTGATGCTGAACGGGACGACCACTTCGAGCAGTGGCTGGAGGTCAAAGAACTCATGCGGGTTAGGGGCCAGCAGGGTCTGACGTTCGGTGAACAGGTGCTGCCACATCCGTACCGAGGCGCTGACGGCGCGGTGGCGATCGAACTTCTTGATCCCGGCGAGCGCCTTGTCGTGGTGACCGGAGAGCTGCGAGCCGTCCCACGTGAACAGGTAGGTCGGGTTGATCTGAATAGCCCACTGATCGCCGAGGTCGCGGATCGTAAGCTCGGCTGCGTCGTGGCGGTAACCGGTGAAGTGCCGATCCTCATCGGTCGAGAACCGGGCCTGGACGACCGCCCGCGGCTTTGCCTTGGTCCACGCGTACTCGACGTCCTCCTCGGGCTCGCGACACCGGAAGTAGGCGAGCTTCTTGAAGGCGTGCCAGCGCAACTCCTCGTGGCGGGCAACGAGCGCGCGGACGACGAGCTCCTTCAGGATGTCGACCTCGTCGGGCCGATCCCGGTCGAGGAACTCCCCGAGCGGATGTTGCGCGAGATCCGAGCCGGAGATCGCGCTCAAGAACCGCTCGTCGAAAGCAGCAAACGACCAGTAGCGCTGCCGCTTGAGCGCGCCCGCCGGGTGGTTGTAGCCCTTGTCCCACGCGGGCCCGAGCACGTCTGTCGGCGAGCCCGCGGGCACCGCAACCGATAGGAGGTGATCGGTTCGCCAGGCGATCGCCATCAGGTTCGCGAGCAGCTTCTCGGCAACGCGCGGCGGTCCGGGCGGTTCGATCCAGTCGGTCGGGGCCGCCTTGAGGTCGAACAGCCGTGCTGCAGCCGACGCGTCGAAACGGTCCTGACTCTTGTCAAAACGCAGGTACCCCTTCGCGCGCGCCTCCGGGTCTCTAGCCCACTCCTGGACGCTCCGCCAGTACGCCTCACCGGCACGCGAACAGATCAGCAGGACAGGCTGGTTCGAGCTCAGCCAATACGCGATGTCGTTAGGCGCCGGTCGGTACGTAAACGCCTTGTCCGTCTCACGGTCCCACTTCCCGGTCGTGGCTTTGCTCTGGACTCCGATCCGAACGTTTCGGACGTCCCCGGCAGACGGGTCGCGCAATTCGATCTGCCCGTCGATGCCTGAGTCAGGACCGACGGCCGGATGCCAGATGTGCCGCATCTCGTCGACGATGCGCGCAATCAGATGCACGCCGCTCTCGCCAGTCATGACCTGCGCGGGGGCCTTCTTCGCCATGTCCAGAAGGTGGCATGGATGCAGGACGAGTCCGGGCTTGCGACCTGCCGGCCCTGGGCGACCTGCGATTCGGTTACGTGGCCTAGCCGGTGAGGTCGCGGGCCCCGCCGACCGCGCCGCCCTGACCCATTGCCGCCGCGGCTCTCAGCACGGACACCAAGCGGTCAAGCGAAACCACGAGCACCTCGTCCTCGACGCGCTCAACGCCCCGCACGCCTGCGACACACAAGACGGCCAATGCGCCCGCACGACACCAGCGCCGGCGGCGGCGCAGTAGCCACGCCTCCTGCTCTGGCGCACGCGCGAGATGATTGCCGTCGTAGGTTCGCGTCTTTGTCTCGATCACGATCCCGACGCCGGACGGCGCGATCGCTACCGAGTCGACGTCCCCCGGTCCCTCCCATACGAGCGAGTGCCGAAGCCGCCAGCCTTCCGCTTCGAGCCGCCCGAGAACGCGCCGCACGTCGTCCTCCGAACGCGCGCCGATTCGGCTGCGACGGGCGAGCGAAAGCCAGCGGCGGGTGTACAGCCCGAGGGCGATCGCGACAAGCAGAAGCACGGCGCCGAAGGACGCCGCTCCGGCAACCGTCGCAGCGGCCCCGAGCGCGGCAGCTACCGCGCTCCACAGGGCGGCATGACCAGCGCGGGAAAGGCGCCGATACTGCTGGCGGCGCGCGTAGCTGAGCGGGCGGGCGCGTACGATCACAACTCGAGCTCCCATGTAGCCCGATCTACCACGTCCAGCAGTCGCGCCGGCTGCCTGAGGTATAGCGCCTGGCAGATCGCTCGTCCACGGACGCGCATGTGCCGGCACGATGTCGTCATCCACCACCGTTCCTTCGTCGGACGACACGACAACACGCTTCACATCGTGCCACCGTGGCCCGACGTCCGGCGCGACTCCATCTTCCGTCCGCCCGAGTCTCCGAGCCGGAGTACGGTCGCCTGGCCGCCGGCTGGTCCTACGGCTTCGAGGTAAGCCGCCGCAGTGGCATAGCTTCGTCGGGGTAGGGTTTCCCGCCGCTGGCGCTCTACTCGGCGTCAAAGCGCGCCGCGTACGAGTCGAAGAGGTCGTCCACCGTGCTTGGGATGCCAACGTACATCCCGCGCTCATCCCGAAACCGAAGCCGCCGATCGCCGCGGAACGACAGCCAGTTGAACGACGTCACGATGCTGAATAGCGAGTCGCAGATCAGCACCTTCGCGTGAGTGTCGCCAAGGCGCGCAAAGTGGAAATTCGGGTATTGCGAGCTGAGTCGCCTGAGATCCTGTTCTGCTTCCTTGTCGCGCTTGACTAGCCTCGGAGGGCGCTGACCGCCGTCGTCTTGGCCGAACCCGTAGCCGATGTACAACTGGGTGCCGCGATCGAGGACGTTGCGAAGCTTTGCGATGAACTCCTTGTCGACTACCTCCGCGCGAATCCAGGGCGAGATGATCATCAGGCGGGCTGTAGCCTCATCCAGCGCTCGGTCTAGATATTCGCGGTGGGCATATACCTCCACATGCCTGACCGATAGGGCGTTCAGCGCTTCGAGCGCCTCGCGCTCCCGCCGCTCGGCTTCCTCGACACGGACCCGCAGCATTTCCGCACCATCCTCATCGGACCGCGCGTCGCGCAGTTCCTGGCGTTTGAGCGCCGCATCCGCGCGGATTCGGTCAAGCTCGATGCTCTCCTCGCGTGGCGCCACGCTCTTGTGGACCTCGGGCGGGAGAGCTTCGGCGATGACCCGCTCTGCGTCCTCCCACAACTCGGGAGCAAGTACCCGCAGGGAGTTCGACTGTGCTCGCGCGAACGCGGCGTCGTGAGCCTCGCTGAGACGACCGTCGACGACGAAGCTCACCTGCATCTCGCCACCTTTCTTGGCCCGGAAGGCGAGCGCGAGTGCGTCTCTCGCGAATCTCGTCGTTCTACCGACCCCTACGACCCCCACTATTTCTCGTCGGCTGCGTCGCCCAAGCGTTTCCCGAACGAGTATCGACTTGACCTCATCCGCCGGGATCTCTTCGAACTTTGGTTTGCGTCGTGGCGAAGCCGGAATCTCCACTAGGCCACGATCGGCCGCAATTGACGCTCGGTACGCATGCAACCCCCGGCCGGTAACCGAGACGATCCGTCGGGTCAGCCCGTCCACAAACACCGGGATCGGAATCTCGACGGCCTGAACGAGCTGTGCGGCTTCGACGGTCTTTGAGCCCTTCCGGGTAAGCGCCATACGGTGTCGGCGGTCTTCGGGAGCCCCACCGGTCAGCACGAGATCGTCAGAGTGCATCAATGCCGCTGCCGCCCGCGTTACGACCGTTTGTTGGATACCAAGGAATCCGTGGATGCTTTCGATGTCTGTTAGCCCAGCGGCGACGGCTCGTAGAACAAACTCCTGGATCGGCGGAACGTCCTCCACCTCGAGCACGAGCACTTCGAGGCTCATTCGAAATAGCGGAAGCGCAGCCTCGCGATAGCTGACGAGTTCGAACCCGGGCCGCTCTGAGAATCGACGGGCGATGTCGGCGTTATCCATCAGCGAGCTCGACAATCTTGCATTCGTTGTGGTGACGGCGAAGATGGTCGACCACGGGCCGGAAGGGGTTTTGCTCTGACCGCACTCGATCACAGAAAGCGAGGTCGCCGACGAGTACCAGCGCGTCGCGGCCACGACTGAGCGCTACATTTAGGCGCTCGGGCGAGCGTAGAAAGCCGATCTGTCCCGATGAGTTAGACCGCGTGACCGAGTAGAAGATCACGTCGCGCTCTTGGCCCTGAAACGAGTCGACGGCGTGGACATCGAGTGAAAGGTGTGTCCACCTTCCATCGTCGGGGCGTAGCGCTCGGCGGAGTTGTGCGACCTGACTTGCGTACGCCGAGATGACTCCGACATCGAGGTGCTCGTCGGCCTTCTCGGCGTAGAAGTGGAGAGTCTGAACGTACTCGCGTATCGCGTTCACCTCGGCCTGGTTCCAATACGACGTCCCGCCGGCGGACTGCTCGTGGTGCTTAGCAAGACGTGAAGTCGATAACCACGTCACCGCGCCGGGCAATGCGCGTTTCAGACTGTCGAAGGAGCTCGCGTCGGTTCGGGTGCTTTTGAGTTTTCCGCCGTAGAAACATTGGCTGACCAGCTCGCCGATCGGTTCAAGCATCCGATGCTGTGTTGTCAGCGTGACACGGTGGTCGGGCATCGACTCGAGCAATCGCCCAAAGATCGTCTCTGTGAGATCCTCGTGGCGAAGCTCATGTTGCTCGAGGAAGCCTTGGCGTCGTAGGGCGTCATCGACGAATGGCGGTAGTTGCTTGGAGTCGCCGACCATTACCCAGCGGTTGCTTTTGATCATTGGGACGAGCGCCTCAGTCGGCGTTGCCTTCGACGCTTCGTCGACGATCGCCATCTCGAAGCTCATCTCCACTGCTCCGAGTGTGGACGCGAGCCCCACGCACGTTCCGGCGACGACATCGGCCACCTCGATCAGCGCGCGTTGAAAGTCGTCCCGCTGGCCCCCAAAGCGTTGAAGCCACAAATCCTGCAGCCCGACGAGTTCGTTGAACTTCGCGAGATCTGCCGGCTTGATCGGAAACCTCGTCTCGATGGCGCGCTCGAATTCGCCAGTGTCGCCCTCCGGATCGAGCTCGAGCATCGCCGCGACCCTCTTTGCGATCTTTTCGCGTGTTTCAAGGAGCTGCCGCTGCTCGGTGGCCTTTCCCTCGCGCTCTTCCTGAACTGCGATCAGCTCGTCGTTGAGGTCCGGGACGAGGGCGCTGCTCGCCGGCATCTCTTCGTCGGTCGCCGTCGGATCCGTCAGCTTGTCAAGCAGAGACTCCTCTTCGGTGTCGAGCTCCTTGATCCGGCGTCCAGCGTTGCGCGTCTTCTCGTCGAGGAGCCGCAACTCCGCAATATCTGCGTGCGCGAGACGGGCGGGTTCTTGGATTCCACGCTCCCGCGCCCAGTCCGCGATGAACTGCTTGGCGCGCGCCTGCGATTCGTCGCGCCACCTGTCTAGTTGTGACGCGACCGACAGTCCTTTGGCTTCTTCGGCGATACGCTCCGGGCGACCAATCCGGACGATCTTGAGGTCGGGGCGCAGTTCTGCTAGCCGGGTCGCGACGTTGTCGACAGCAACGTGCGTCTGGGAGGTTAGAAGGACCGGGCCGGTGGCTGCGTCTTTCTTGAGCTGGCAGATCAGTTCAGTGATGAACGTGGTCTTGCCGGTGCCTGGCGGGCCCTCGACGAGGGTGAAATCAGGAGAGCCAAGGGCCGTCTTGACGGCGTCTTGTTTTGCGTCATCGAGGTCCGGTTGGACGAAGTCCGCCACGGCGTGCGGCGTTGGGCTGGTTGCTTTTGTTGCATCAACCAGAAGGTCCGCGAGGTCGGGGCGAGAGGAGCTGCCATCCTGCAGCGCCCTTAGAGCTCTTCTCTGTTGCTCGATCGCTCGTCTGGACAGCGATCGATCGTGCAAGAGCTGTCCGGTCGACGGCAGTGCTCGAGTCTCGCCCTGTTCGATGTGCATTACGACGCTCGAGCCCGTGGCTTCAATGATGGTGCCAACGATGGCGCCTCCCTCTTGGAGCACCACGCGGCGGGTCTGATCGAGCAGGGACTCGTCAACATTTCTAAGCACCGAGAAAGTCGCCTGGTTGCGGTCGAGTCGAACCGACTGATAGTTGAGCGGATCCTCCCGTTCGCCTTCAAGATCACTCTTAGCGTCTAGGACTCCGCTCCAACGGTCGAACAACTCGCGTTCTGCTCGCCGTGCCGCCTCTACGAGCATTAGTTGCTCGTGTCGAGCAAGTTCCTCGAACAGCTCGTCGACGTGGTGCCGCAAGCCGTCGACACTGCCGCTGAACGTCACGCGCGACCTGACCGCGAGGCTCTCCTCGCGCCGCTTGTCTAACAGCCCGGTCGGAAGCTCGCGAATTCCGATGATGGTTCCAAGTCCCTGACGATCAAATCGCGTGATGTAGACAAACTCCTGTCCGAGGAACTCGAAGCCTTCCTCCTCTGGCTGCCATTGGCCCGGCCGCGGGCGCTGGCGCTTGATCGCGGGCTCCTCCGAAAGGTCACGCAGGATGTACTTCGTGACCACCTCGGGACTGGTTTCCGCGATGTACACGGCGATCTCTTCGATCGCCCTCTGCGTTAGCTTCAGGCGGAGAGTCCCAACGGCGTCAGCCCCCACGGAGGGACGCCACACCAGCAATCGACGGAGCTCGGCCTGTGCGATCTTGGTGCTCGGGAATCGATCGTCGGGCGCCGGGGCTACCAGCTGGGCGAGAAAGTGCCGGGCGTCATCTGGCACATCGGCGTCATCGAGCGCCGAGGCAATCTTGCTGTCATCGAGCTGATATTCGCGAGGCAGCAGGCATCGGAGCGCCGTCACGCCGAGCGAGTACAGGTCGCTCCTCTGGTCCAGCTCCCCATGCACGCGTTCAGGGGCCGAGTAGGGGCGGGAGTAAAAGTCCCGGACGGTCAACCCGAAGCGCAGCGAGTCGACAACCTTTGCCAGGCCGAAGTCGGCCAACTTGGGATGGCCGTCGGGATCCATCATGACGTTCTGGGGCTTGATGTCGCGATGCCAAATCCGACGGGAGTGCGCCATCGCTAGCCCATCGAGCAATGGCACGAGGGTCAGCTGCGAAAACGAATCCCAACCGGCGCCCGGGTTGCGCTCCTCGCCAACGCCCTCTTCCTCACATCGCTTGATGTAGTCGAGCAGAGCTTCGTCAAGCCACTCGAGCGCGACGTAGTACTGGTCGCGGTCGGGGTCGAAACCTGCAGCCCGCATCTCGACGATGTTGGGATGCTTTAGAGCCTCGAGCGCCTCCCTCTCGCGAAGGAAGAACTCCTCAAGAACCGCATCTTCGAGGGCGGGACCCTCGAAGAGCTTCAAAGCGATAATGGCGCTCCCATTCTCGTAGTCACGAGCTCGATGAACTCGGGCTGTGCCGCCGACGCGCGGCTGTCCCGGCTCAAGCACGAATCGGCCATCGACGACGTCCACACTCACGACTCCATCAGCCTCTCAGGTGATCCAGGTCGTGACGAGTTCCGCTCAACTCGAACTTCCTCAGGGAACTCGCTGTCACGGAGATGGGCTATCCCCTGACCGGATCGAGCTAGCAAGAAAGCGCTCGTCGTGACGATGGCTTGCACCATAGGTGAGAAGCGCGACCGAGTCTTCTCTCGACGATCGTCTGCTTCCCCTGGTCGAGATTGAACGTCCGACTCGACCTCACGGCGCCGGCGCCGCTGCGCGAGGACGAAAGCTCCTGCCGCTACCACCCCAAGGGGCGCCGCTGCGGCCACCAGCGCGTCTGCCTGCTGGGAATCCAGCGTGCTTTCTCGCGTAGAGGCAACATCAGCCACAAGAGCGCTCAGAGCCTTCACAAGCGTCTGGGCTGTCGCGGAGTGGGAATCGGAGCTCTCCTCAGCTTGAGTTGCCGCGGTCGAATCCGGCATGCCGGTTCGCGCGGTGCTCTCAGCGATCGCGGCGCGGTGGAGCCACTCTCTGCGGTGCTCGCTGTTCTTTGTCTTGAGATACATCTCGAAATCGGCGAACTTGTCGCGAGCTGCCTGGCTCGATTTAAGTTGGTCCACGAGATGCGCCAGCTCGGCCGCTTGGTCGAACACTGAAGCCACGAGCTCAGTAGCAACAGAAGCGTCCGACCGAAGGTCGAACGGTTGCACTAGCGCGAACTCCGGCGCCAGTTCGATCATGCGCCGGCGAAACCCTTGGACGAGGTCGATGTTGCCCGACAAGCCGAGCGAGCGGCGCAGGTTTCGGACGATCTCGGTCTCGAGCTCCGCGTCATTCAGTTCCCGGCTTGAACGAACCGGATTGAGCAGGTGCAACAGCTCCCTCTTGTCATCGATCGAGAGCCCTGGGATGGCTGTCACCATGAGCTGCCAACCCGTCGATCGGTTCGGTGGCCGCGGTCAAGATACGGATTGCCCTTGGTCCTCATGCCTAGTCCCGCGTGATTACCACGCCCGCCTCGATGAGCTCATCGAGGCGGCCGCCATCGAACGGCCTCGTTGCTGCGGACCAATCGCTGACGTAGAAACCGACCGTGCGTAGCTCACGGGTAACGGCGGCCCGCTCCACACCGGACACCGTCCCGAGGCGCTCCACCACAGCGGAGATCCTCGCCAACTCCGCGGCCGAAACCACCGTTCGGCCGCGAGAAACCCTGTTCGGAACTGCATCGACGGCGCCTGTCGATAAGGGGAGCTCAGGAAAGCCGGATGCACGCTCAGCCGGCCCGGAGACTCCTGCGCGCTGCCCTCGACGCGACGTTTGGTGGCTCTTCACCTTGCGGCGAACGAGCTTGAAGCCGGTGCCGACGGCGAAGCCGGTCCCAAGTACGACTACGCCGCCAACCACGGCCGGACCGGCCGCCGCTGCGCTGACCGTGCCGAGTGAGGTGGCGACCGCTGCGCCAGCGCTCCCGAAGCCACCGATCGAGCCCGCGGCCGCGGCGGAAACAAAACTCAGCGCAGCACCAATGTTCGCCGCGCCGGCAGCGCCAGTCGCGGTGGCCAGCATCGCCCCAGTAGCTGCCGTGCCGAGAGCAGCCGCGGTTGCTGTCTCGGCGGCATCGATCGCCCGGTTCTCCAGAAAGTCCCTCCCCGAGACATCGCGACGCACGAGGGCAGGAACCTCTCGCAGCGAACTGACCGCAAGAGTCACCGCGGCCGATCGAGCAGCGACGTCCGCCAGCGCGTTCCTGCTGGATCCGACACGCTCAAGCGCGGCACTGATGGTCGTTGCCACTGCGGTCTGACCAGCTTCCTGCGTGCGGCGCGTGGCGAATTCCTTGCCCGTCATCTCGCCGCCAACAAGAGCGTGGGCGTCAGTCAGGCCGCCGATCGCCGCGCTCGTTGCCACGGCCCTCGAAGCGCCCCGGGCAGCGACGCGCGTCTTGGACGCTCCGCGCACGCCCCGCTTGGCCAGCTCATCGAGTCCAGTATCGAGCGTCGAGTCAAGCTTCCTGGCGGTGATGTCCGACCCTTGCACCCGGGCTCTCCCACGAACACGCTCGCGCGTGGCTTCGGCCTGGTCTCCAGGAACGCGGATCGTCCCGTTCCTCGCTGAGCCGGCCTTGCGTTTGTCCATCTTTGTGACCGCGCTGTCCGCCCCAGCCGCTGACGCTTTGTGCTGGATCGACCCGGCGTACTTTCCGGCTACATAGCGGTCCGCGTCATAGGTCTGCTGGCGCGGGTTCGCACGCTTGCTCAACCGGTGGTCGGTCGCCTTGCCGGTCGCGTTGTACGCCTCGATGTCCAAGTCCTCGAACAGATGACCTTTGAGGCGGCCCCGAGCGCCGCTCTTGCCTGTCGGGCCCTTGCTCAGGCGAGTCCGTGTCGCCTCGGTTCTAAGAAAATCACTGCGTGCGTGTCGTGAGGCGGGTATGCGCCGACGGCTCGAAATGTCGACCATTGTCCTCGCGACCTTGCCTGCGTCGTCAGCTCGTGAGAGCCCGCGCGCGATTGCCGGCGCCGCCGCGGCGGACGCGGCGGCCGAAGCCGCGGTCCCGTGCAGCCCGTCGTCGATGGACTCAGCGCTGCTCGCTGCCATCGCATCGGCGCCAGCATAAGCACCCTGGCCACTGCTCCGGTCGTCTCTACTCGCCCGGTGGCTGTCGCAAAGCTTGTCCATGATCCATCACGATGACACCAAAGCTAGCTGAAGTCAAGAGAAAATCTTGTATGCTTCATCTGAAAGTGTGCCCTTGCTACCGACGGGGCTCCCTTCGGGCGCGGCAAAAGCTCCTGGATGGATGCGAGCTGCCCGTCGCCAGTCTGGGACGTGTCGGAGCAGGAACTGCTACGTCGCGATTAGCCCGAGCCGCTGAACGAACCGCTCGTCCGCACCACCGACGAAACCAGCATCGGCGTTCCGCCGGCTCAGCTCAGCCAAGTCACCAGCTCAACCCGGCGGCCCCTCCCTTCGGCGCTCAGCGGGGAAGTCGGCGTCGTGAACAAGATGCGCCTGACGCATGCAAAGCAGGTGTCTGACGACGGGCGCCGGACCGAGACGGCATAGGGTGCTTCGGGTGCACCGTTCGTTGTCAAGTGGCTAGCTGATGCGCGGCAGGGCGAACCTGTCATCGACGCCGAAGGTCCAGGTAGGCTCGCCGCGGATGTCAGGCCTCGCTCACCCATTGCGCTCCGGTGGGCTACGGATCAGGCGCTCGATGGTCTCGCCTTTCGGGAGGCGAGCACGGTGGAGCGCGCGTCCTCGCGGGACTGCGGCGCTAGTCGACCATCCGGGGCCGCGATGAGCGTCGACTACGGCACGCCGCTCTTCACGGGCGGGGTCTTCGGCTACGCGAGCGCGCAGGACGACCTCGGGCTTGAGGAGGTGGGGGCGGGAGTGCTTCGCCGGCTCATCCCGGGCGTCATCCAGAACACCCCGAACGCCGGCTACTACGCCTTCTACCCCTACCTGCTGTGGAAGTGGGAGCAGATGGGCGGCGACATTAGTCGGGAGGCGTTCCGGCCGTTCTACCGGCGGCAGGAGGCCGCCTACGCGGTCGCCTGCGCCCTTCACCAGCACCGCGGCGGTGTGTCGCTGCTCGGTATCAATGGGGCGTTGGCGGCCGGGCAGACTGCGGAGGAAGTCGCCCACGGCCTGTCGGAGGTCGATCTCGTCGCGCTCGCCGAGCGCTACCTGGAGACCGCGCTTGGCGGCTACGCGCTGTTCTACGCCGCGGCACTCCAGGACGCGCGGCTGGTGCGGGCTGGTGAGCAGGGCCTGGTGGACCGTGTCAGCGAGCACGGGGCCGCGGTGGCGCAGGCGTTTGCACGTGTGTTCGAGGGGACCCGGTACTTCACCGAGTACTTCGCCGCCGACGTCGTGCCGGTCGACGTGCTGCGCGAGCTGGCCGATGCAGCGTGTCTCTGTACGATCCCCGGCCGCAGCGATCACGAGCTGCTGCTCGAAACGTTCTTCGGGGAGGCGCTCGCCTCTTCGGCGTGGGAGGACCGGCGGCTGATGCGCGTCGGCAGCCTCAGCCTCCTTCTCGAGTTCCACGCCCAGCGTCCGCCCGGCGCCCGCGATGACTTGGCCGCGTGGCGGCGCGCGCTCCTCGAGCCCCGGTTCTCGGACGGCACCCGCTGGACGACAGCGCATCCCGAGCGTCGCGAGTCCTGGCGCGCCTATCAGCTGCGCGAGGTCGCTGTGCTCGTCCTGACGACGATCTGGAGCATCTACCTGGCGCTGCTCGAGGAGCGCCACCGCGCGACCCACGCCGAACTCGCCGGCGAGATGACGTCGTGGCTCGACGCCGGGAAGCTCGGCTTCGACCCGGCGCTTTCGCTGGAGCGCGCAATGGATGCTGCCGAGGCAATCGTGCCCAGTCCGTATGAGCTGGCGGAAGAGGTCGAGCCGCTGCTCCACGAGTGGCGCGACGAGCGGCAGCGAGCGTTCTGCCGCGGGCTGCGAGTCCTCACGGTGCTCCCGCGCGAGGTCGCGCGCGAGGCGCCTGGGTTCACCGAGCTCCTCGACGAGGGCGGAAGCCACCGCTGGTCGCTGGGCCACCTCCGGGCCTGGCTCGACGCGCGCTCCGCCGAGCCGCTGCGGGCCGTGGCCGGCGAGTTGCTTGAGGCGCTGCACCACCAGCACGTGCGGGTCGCGCTCGGCAAGGTCCGCGTACCGAGCGCGCAGAACCTCCGGACCCACAAGGGGAGCTGGCGGGACCCGTTCAACTTTGCCGAGGACGACGGGATCCTCCGTCCACTGCGCCGTGACGAGCCGTTCTGGACGGCCGCCCGCTACAGCGTCGGCAACCAGCTGCTCTGGACACTTGGTCTGCTGAGCTCCCCGACGGCGCCGACGGTGCCGACCGAGCTCGGTCAGGCATACCTGAGGACCTACGCGGGTGCGTAGCCCGCTCGAGATTCTCGGCGGCCGCTTCGATCACGCGCTGCTGACCACCTACAGCTTCAACCTGCGCTTCTTCGAGGAATGGGTTCTGCGCGCGCTGTGGGCCGCGGAGGTCCGCAACGTCGTCGTCTTCGTCGATCACCACGAGCTCGGTCGCGCCCTGGCCGACCGCGCGCCGTCGGCCGCCGGCCGCTCCTACCACCTCGTCGCCGCCGCCGGAGCCCGGGCCGCCTTTCACCCCAAGGTCATCCTCCTGAGCGGTCGCGACGGCGCCCGCCTGTGCGTCTCCTCCGCCAACCTCACCCCGGACGGGCAGCTGCGCAACGCCGAGAGCGCGATCGCCTTCGACAGTAACCTCGCCGGGCACCTGCGCCCGATCCTCGACGCCGGTGAGCTCTTCCGACGGCTCAGTGAGCCGGCGCCCGCTCACACGGCCGACGCGATCCTGACCGCCGTCGGCAGTCTCCCCGAAGACGACGGCGCACCGAGCGGGTACCGACTCGCCCACAACCTCGACCGCCCTCTCATCGCCGGTTTCCCGTCGGCTGGCGCGACACGCGCGATCGCCCCGTTCGTCGACAGCGACGGGACGGCGGCCGCACGTCTTGCGGAGATCGGGCCGCTCAGCGTGATCGTCGATGCCCAGAACGTGGCGGCGGGGGAGGGGTTCTTCGCCGGGCCGTGGACGATCGATGCGCGGAGCTTCGAGGCGCGGCTGCACGGCAAGGCCTACGAAACGCGCACCCCCGACGGCCTATGGCTACTGCTCGGCAGCCCAAACCTCTCGGTCCCCGCACTCCTCACCACGGCTGCCGGTGGCAACCTCGAGGTGGCTGTTGCGCTGCGGCCCGAGCGTCCGCTCGAGCTCCCCGCGAGTAAGCCGTTCGAGAGCGTCGATGAGCTGCGGCGCGCCGCAGCGGCCCGGCTGGTCGCGGCCGAGCGACTCGAGCGAGAAGCCATCTCAGCCGGACGAGCGTTCGACGCCTGGGAGGACGAGCGGCGGATCGTCCTGAGCGGGATCCCCGACGGCGCCCGCATCGAGCGCTGGACGACCGAGCGGTGGCTCTCGATCGGCCCGGCGTGGGACGGAGCGGTCCTCGTCGCGGACCTCGACGTGAGACCGACGCGCATCCGGGCGCTCCTGCCCGACGGCAGCATCGCCTTCGCCGTCGTGGCTCAGCCGGCGAGGCTGCACGCCCGGATGAGATCCCCGACAAGCGGTCGGCAGACAACCGCCGCGGAGAGACTGCCGCTTGATGTCGAGACCGTTCGGATCCTCGAGGAGGCGCTCTCCCAGCTCTACGCCCTCTCCGAACTGGCCGGCGAGCCGCCGCCGGTCAAAGGTTCGGCCGGGGCCAGAGGCGCAACCGAGGATGCGCGGCCATCCGACGGCCTCCTGGCATGGATGCCACGCAGCCCGGAGGAGGAGCCGAGGATCCCGGTGCTCTACCTGCGGAGATGGCAGGGCGAGCCAGACGCTCTGCTCGCGCTGGTCCGGCGCGTGCTGCGGCTCGACGAGAGCGAACGGCCCTCGGGGGAGGACGACGTGGCCCGCGAGCAGGTCGACCTCGAGGACCTCGGGAGAGTGGTCAGCACCGAGCAGGTCGAGGTCGAAGCACCCGCGGAGCAGGGCGACGGTCCGCACGTGGACCTCGCGGAGCTCGATCGCTACCGAGCGGCGTTCCGGAAACTCTTCGACCGCGGCCTGATCTTCCTCGGCTCCACCCCCAACGCGATCCTGGCCGCCTGCGCCTTCGAGTATCTGCTGCGTCTCGTCGAGGACCTGAGAACCCACAGCGTGAAGCTCGAAGGGCGCACGGAGCCACTGATGCCAGCCGACCCGCTGCGCAGGATCTCCCTCGAGCTGCTTGACAGCTACCTCGGTCGCGGTGAACACGATCCGACCTGCCTGGCCTCGGCACGCGTCCACCTGGCCGCTCTGGTGCGTCAACGAACACGATTCCCGCCACTGGAGCGCGAGCGCCTCGAAGCTCTCTGCTTTACCTGGGCGAGCGAGCTTGTGGCACTCCCCGGCGATCTCATCGCGCCGGCGCCTGCCGCCCTGGACCTCGACGTCCCGGGCGCGATCACCTGGCTTCAGGATTACGCCGAGCGATCCGACTGGGCCGCGATCGAGACCGAGGCCGCGCGGCAACTCGACCCGGGATGGCTCGAACGTCAACCCTGGCCGATGATCGTGGGCTGCACGGCGATCCCCAACCGGATGAGCTCACCGGCGTGGGCGCTGCTGGCCTTCAGCGCGCCCGCCGGATTCGCGGCGAGACGCCCGTTCGGGGTTCTGCTCCACAACAGCGGTGACGGCGCTCTCGCCATCCATGTCGTGTTCTGCGAGCCCAGGCAGGGGTTGATCGTCGAGGCGTGGGAGCGTCACCGGGACCGTGTTTGGCTCGAGCGGCGCTACCGGGGTGTCATGCGATCCACCATCGAGCGTCTTCAGAACCCCGCGGCTCTCCCGGAGGCCGACAAGGTACTCGAGCACGCGACGCTCAAGGGGGTCGGTGAACCGCTTCAGTCCCTGCTGCCGCTCCTCCAAGCGGCACAAGCCGGACTGGGCTGATTTACCGCGCCTACCACGCCGAGCCTGCGTTGCGCAGAGTGGAGGCCGGATGCCGCGCATCTCCGTGGCGGGCCCTAGGCATAGCAACACACGCCGGGCCCCGGCCGGGTCTCGAGAGCGCTTTGGCCCTACTGGCCGCGCATCGGAGGGACTGTCGGCGTCCGCGCGGACAGACGCGTCCGAAAATTCGAAGCGGGTGCGGACGACGACGATTGCTCGCGTGGCCAAGCACTAGCCCATCGACGGCAACCCGCGTCATCCCCTCGTCGCCGATGCGGTCGCTCTCGATTGCCTCGCTGACAGATGAAAGCGATCGTTGCCGCGTCAGCCGGACCGGCTCTCCGCCGCTCCCAGATGGTGGCTGATTTGAGCTAGGGGGCCTGGTCGGCGTTGCGGCTTGCGCTGAAAATCATCCGGTTCGTCCTTGCCGGCCTGTGGATGGCGCAGAACTCCAAGCGTGCGACGCCGGCGCAAAAAGGTCCTGATGAAGGCCTCATCTGGGCGGTATTGAAGGGACACATCATTGGGCGGCTGGCTCGCGTCGCCGTGATTTGGCGCTACCGCTCTGCCGTCTTGATCGGGGCGGTGAAGGCGGGCCTGCGTGAACTCGAACGCCCGGGCGTTGAAGGTCTCTCGCTTGGCTTCCATCAGGTCGCGATGTTCTTTGATTTGCGCAAGGATCGCGGGGCTGGGTTCGCTGTTAATGGCTTTCTCGCGGACCCAACCTGCAGCAAACCAAATTACCGTGGCGGCGCGCAACACGCCCTTGCTCTCATCTCCGAGACGAAGCCTGAGCTGGTCGATGTTGTTCATAGCCGCCGTCCGTGCCGTTGACAGGTTGTCTGCGACCTCGGAGATCAGCCGAGGCTGAAGCGCCTCGAACTCGTCTTTACCCTCGTCGTCTACACCTCGCTCGACGATGCTCGCGACCATGCGGTCCAGGCGACTGGAGAGGATCCACAGGGCGGACAGGTGCGCTGCGAGCTGGTCGAGGATCCCGCGCAGCTCGGCTCTGTCCGTCTCGCCGCGTTCAAAGGAGACCCGGGTTTCGAGCCGCTCTCGCTCCGCGGCGAGCGTCGCACGCAATCGGGCCTGCTCCGCTGCGATGGTGCGATCCGTGTTCCGCCCCTGGAAAAAGCCCGTGACCAACGCGGCGATCGCCCCGGCGGCGACGCCGACGACGATCCCGACAAGAGTGGTCGAGCCCGACGATGAGGCAGCCGCAACGATCACCACGCGAGTATCTCTCGGCTGCCAGACGAGTCGACCGGGCGCTACGACCCTGCTTGGAGCTCACGTACGCCGCGGAGCGCCGGCTGAAGGCGTGACGTGTTGTCCGTCGGAAGCGGCCCGCGAGCCTTGCCTGGACGCTTGCTTTCACGATCCGGGTGCCCGCCGGTGCGCGCGTGCTTGCGCCCCAATCGCGCGTGTCCGGCTGCCCCCGTCTGCACGATTGCTTTGACCCTCACGCCGGCCCGGAGCTGGCGATCGTTTCGGCGACGAGAGGATGGCGCGGCTCGGCGCAGCGGCACGAGCGCCTCGTCGCGAAGGCGGTCGTCGGATGATCGCTGGCTGAGCGAGCCGCTCGGCGCCATTGCGACGGTCGACTGCTACGAGATCGAGACACGAAAGCGATCGCCGGGCAAAGGTTGCTGCCGCTGGTCGCCTCGCATTGCTGCCCCAGTTTGCGATCACGTCCGCATCGCCGACCTCTTGGGGCGGAACGTCGTTGCACCCACGTAGCGCTAGTCACTCTCGCCTGAGATCACTGGCTCAACGGACGGTCCCAGCTTCGATGGCCGCCGTCGATAACTACGTGCGTACGCGCCGGCACGGCCGAGTAGGTCGCGGCGACGCTCATCAATGCCTGCGAGTTCACGTTCGATGATCTGTGCGCGGTGTGACCGTCGATCTGGCTTCTCGCCAGGTTCGGCATGCTCGGTGAACCACTCGTTGGTTGTCGCGCGGAGCTGGACTGCGCTTCGCATGAAGCGAAGATCGACCTCGTCAGATGTGTCGAGATTGTCCGCGACGCTGATGAGCGCCGCGATCGTGTCCATGTCGAGTTCTGCAATTGCGCCGTGGCGATAGAGGGCGACTTCCTCGCGTTGGAGTTCTTGGATCTCGAGGATGGCCCCAAGCCACGGCCGGGCGTCATCAACACTTGGTAGTTCGCGCTGCGGAAGCGGTTCGAGGTCTTCGAGTAGCTCTCTGAGCTTGGAGACTTCAGCCGGCGGCCATCCGTAGGGCCAGTGCCTCCGTGCGTGCCATAGCTTCCGTATCAGGTCGGCAGCTGCGTTTCGGGCCGCGACACGGTCCGGCTCGCTCTCGGCTTCACGTTCTACCTTGAGGTAGTGGGCGAGCTGATGCGCCATCCAGTGAGCGAGTAGGTCTTGATGGTACGGGTCACCGAGCTGGGCGACGATGTACTCACCAAGTTTGGAGAGGTCCTCCCAAGGTGGTGATGCTTCCGTCTTGTTTGTAGAGGTAGAAGCGGTAGATCTTCTGCTCATCAGCCTCATCTTTCGTGGTGTAACGACTCGTCACGGTGCGAGTAGTGAGAGCACTGAGTAGTAACCAGAGCTCTTGGCCTGCGAGGAATGACTGGAGCACGTCGTAGCTGACTGTCGTGACGTGTCCGCTCGTGCCGTTGCTGTTCTCGCGACCGCTGCGTATTGGCACGACATCGCTCCAGGAAAGTTGCGTCGCAATGAGCGCCCCGTCGTTGGCGACTAGGTCTCGGCCGCCGCGTCCAAGAGTTCCGCGGGAATGTGCAATGAACGCGTCCGCGGGACGCACGATCGTCCGGGTGATTCGTGCGAGTGGGTCGTATTCCTCGAGGTTTCGGTCCCCTCGATCCTGGTCCTCCCAAAGCCAGGCGAGCAACTGGAAGCGTCCGTTTGAGATCTCGTCCTCTTCCTGATCCCAGTTCGCAGACTGCATAGGGAGCGGCTGGAAACCTCTGGGCTCATCGGCGGTTTGGAGCAGGCGTAGCAGTGCCTGCGCGTGGTCCGGGGCGACGAGTGCGCTTCCGATGTCGGTGTAGCCGTACCCGAAGCTTGCGGTGAAACTCACATGTGCCTCTGCCACGAGCACGTCCGGCGCGAATCGAAATACGAAGTCGTCGAGCTGCTTTTCGTCGACTGTTGGCCACCGGTATGAAGTGTTGTGAAGGAGCAGTCCTTCACGGGGTGGGGTGGGGTCTCTCAAGTCCACCAACCATGAATCCGGTGGGCTATCGAGGTGGGTGTCCAGCCATTGGGTCCATGGCTCCTGCGGCTCGTCGTATGGCTCGTAGATGATCGGAACGCCCTGGTCGCACAATTCGCCGGCTACGAGCTGCAGCGCATGTGTCTCAAGCATCGCGTGCCAGGACTCGACACGTGGCAGTGAGCCATGTGTCGCGTAGGACGCGTTGTGGTCGTAACGCTCGAGATGAGGATCTCGCCGATCTTGGTCGGTGAGTCCTAGCCGGTCGAGGATCCACGTCTCAGCTCGACCGCAGATCTCGTCGACATCCAAGCCGTAGTGGGCTCCGAACGGCCCGTATACGTATGGCAGCGTGTCCATCATGTTGAAGCGGAACCGCTGGCTGTCCCAGTCTCGGTTTCGTCGGTCGGTGTTGCCGTATGTGTGTTGCCTCTCCCTGACGCAGGCTGGTGGGGTGTTCAGGAACTTGAGGTGTTCCCGGATGTCAGGCTCAAGCGATCCGAGCCCTGATGCGTCGATGTCCAATGCGGCACGCTTCGCGAACTCGCGCACCCCGGCGTGCGGATAGGTTTGATCCATTGCGACCGCCGTAATTTCCGCAAGCAACGGGGCGACCACAGCAGGCGCGTCTTTCGCGACGCGAGCGAAGAGTGCGAGGGCCCAAAGCCGGGCCGACATCCACAAAAACGCGGCATGCTCTGACAGGAACGGGCCGGCGTCCGTGGTGAGCACGCGATCCCAGATGGCGCGCGCGAGCGCCACGTCGCCTTGGACCAAGAGGTGGCGCGCCAGATGCGCGGCACGCCAGCGGATCGCTTTGTCGGGCGCGCCGAGGAGACACCAGATCAATCCAGCGAGCGTTTCGTCCCGGGTTTCGGGCACGTCCTGGCATGGGGGCTCAGAGACGTCGAGCTGGTCGAGTGACCACTCGAGAAGATCAGCGCGCTGTGCCGCGCTCAGGGTGTCGGCGAGATCTGTTGCCAGGCCGTAGAGAGCTGCCGGTGGGAGATGCTCCGCGTTGTGGAATAGCGCTTCGATCAGCGGCTGTGCGGGGTCGCTGAACAGTTCGAGGTGAAGCACGTCAGAGAGGGCGCTGGCGCCAGGGTCGTGATATCTGGTGAGCGACACTAGGTGCGCCTTGAGGATGCGCGCAACCGCGTCGCGCAGGTCGGTCTTCAGCTGGCCTGCGGTGCCCCATTGCTCCACTGCCTTGACGACCGTGTTGAGTAGGGCGTCGCTGTGGAATCGGGCGGCCGGATGATCTGACGGGACGGAGGCGAGGGCTTCCAGGAACGCGGGGCGTTGAGCGACCGTGACCGACGCGAAGTAGGCATCGAGGTAGTCGCGGATCCGACCGGGCCCTGACAGATCTCGGAGGGTTGTTAGGTCATCTTCGAGCGATCTTGCCGAAGAGTCCCTCGCTTTTTGGACGATCTGCTCAGCTGCCTGTCGTTCGGCTTCACGCTTGGTTTCCCATTCGCGTTCGGCTTGTTCAGCGCTCGCTTCATCCCGCCATGGTGCTCGCTGAACCCGCTCCAGCTCGGGTTCGACATACGGCGCGAGCGCGGTGATGCAGGCAACGGTGCCAGCGCTGTTTGCGGTGGCCCACGCTTTGAGTCCCTCGGCGGCACTGGATCTGGCACGGCTAAGGAGGTCTCGGCGAATTCGCATGCTGACACGGTCAAGTGCTGTCGCTCGGGCGGGACCTGCCGGAATCCGCTCAAGCAGAGTCGTCGTAGCAGACGTCGACCCGCGTTCTTCGCCAGTGAGGGTCAGCAGCGCGAGGCCGTCTTGTGGCGTAAGGAGATCGCGATTGACGAAGGGGACAGCGGATGCACTAATGCCTTCTTCGAGAGCTACCAGACCTGAGTCCTCCAAGCGGCAGATCAGGACGGCCGCCGTCTGCGGGTCGATCGTGGCGATGGCCGTGATCGTCTCCGCCCATGGGAGTAGCCGCTCGTCAGTTACACGCAGGACGTAGGTCTGGACCGCGGCAGCAACGCGGACCAACATCGGGCGATACTCCCGATCCGGCTCCAGGGATGCCGTAACGCAGGCGTGCAACCGCAGACGGACGGCGCCGTCGTCGTCAATGCTCTCTGCCGCCGTCACGGCGCGATCGTGAAGGCTCTGGGCTAGCAGACGGTCGACCGAATCGGCTATTGCGCAGGCTTCAAGAAGGACCTCGGTCTTCTCGCTCGCTGGGACTTCAGCCTCTTCGATGAGGGCGGCGGCGTTCTCAAGTACAAGCAGTCCTTCGTCGCGGTACCGATCGTCTCTGACGAGCTTGCGGGCGATGGTGAGCCAGCACTGGACTCGGTCCCCCGACGGAGCTTCGGCGGCGACCGCTCGCACGAGTTCCAGGTCAGTGCCGGTGGAAGCGAGCACAGCATCCGCAAAGGCTGCGATCCAGCGCCGCTGCCCGTAGTCGGTCTCACCGCTGTATACGCCGGCGCTCCCAGGCTTGGTCGATATGTTTGGTCGCTTAGCGGCGAGATCAGAAACGGGCGGCTGGAAGATGATCGCCTTCGCCCGCGCTTCGTACACCGCCAAGAAACGACCCACCTGCGTTTCCATGCGGCGTCGCTCCTCTTGGGCTCTCGACTGTTCCCCGGGTTTCTCGCCGGCCTCGGTAACAGAGGTGGGCATCAGAGTTTCAAGATCGATCGCCTGACCTTCGCAAAGCGCACGCACTGCAGTGACTCGAAGTGCGTCCTTGAAGTCACGAAGCCATGAGTAACGGTCCGGTGCTCGACTCGCCCGTGGGAGCGCCAGCGCGTCGCACAACTCGACCACACGGCGGCGCTCTGGGCACACGGACGCCACCAGCTCAACGAATCCTGCGATCCACCTGCCATCGTCTTTTGTCACCTCAGGCGGATCGGAAATGAGTAGACCCATCAGTTCGACTGCAATCGGAGCTTTAGCGTTCGCACCGGCCATGTATGCAGCAGCGAGTCCTCGTGCGCGCACGCGCTGAGGAACCCCGCCGGCGTTTATGAGCGGCTCGATCTCACGGCCCGCGTCCACCAGCTGCGTGATCAAGCAATCCCAGACGCCCTCGCGGAACGCAGCGGGACCCCACCGACTTACCTCGTTCGCCGCTTCATCCAGACCGTCGAGACAAGCCGACGCAACCGCAAGCGAAGCCACGTCTTCGACCTCGATTGGCCAGTGCTCGTCCTCGAAGGATCGTCGGCGAAGCCAGGCCCAGGCCTGTTCGTAGTGGGTCGTTGCAGCAGAGAGGTCCTCGTTGAGCGCGAAGACGGCGGCGAGCTTCATGTGCAGCGGCCCGAGCCACTCCAATTCCTGCTCCTCGGCATAGATTCGCCCCACGGTCTCAGGATCGCCGTATCGCATTCCCAAATCGGGCCGGTCGCGGAGCAATTTGCGGACGGCGAGGTTGTGTCGGGCGGCTTCGGCGTAAAGGACAATGAGCTGGCACGCCGCAAGCCTTTCCGCCGAGCCAGAAGCGTGGCGGAGGGCCAAAAACAGCCGCCGTCGGTACGTCTGTTGGCGAAGCAACGGGTCCGTGACGGCCGGTGGCGGCGGTTCGTTGAGCGCGAAACTCACGAGGTCGGCGGCACGCTCTGCGTTGTGCAGGTGCTCTGCGACCGCGATTGCCGCGGCTGGATCGTCCAGTTGCGCGAGGAACTGATCCGCCAGGCGGCCATGTGCGGCTTTGAGCTCGTCATCCCCGATCTTGCGCAGCAGATACGTCGCGAAGTCCTCGTCACGGAATGCAATTCGGTCACCTTCGACGGTTACACCCGGCTCCAACCCGCGACAGAAGTCCCGGACTATGTTCGCGGCCAGCCCGGAGATCGCGGCGAACCGCTCGCCACTGACTGGTTTGGTCAGACAGATGAGCTCTGCGAGCTTCTCTCGTGGGCTGCTTGCTTCGGGCACGTGCTGCACGGCTTCTGCGTACAGATCGTCGAAGATGGTTTCTGGTACGCGCTGAGCTCGTTCCACGGCATAGTCGAGTGGGCTGTCCGATTCAGTGGCGGCAGCGAGGGCGTACGTTTGGACTCGCGGATTGCCGCTGTTGCCCTTATGGAACGCGCGCGCGTCATCGTCCGTGGCGTCCTGGAAGCGGGTACGAAGATGTGCCGCCGATTCCGATTCGTCAAACCCGCTCAGTTCGACCTCAGCAATGCCGGTCGGTCCTCGAAGACTGTCGCGCCTGTGGGTCCTGCACGTCACTATCAGCCCTGCGCCGGGTGGGATAGCAAGACGCCAGAGAGGTCCGAGGAAGCTGTCTTCGCCGGCGTTCTGCGCCGCCCACGAGCTGTTGTCCGCCGCGTCCACCACCAATATCAGCCGCGCGCCTAGTTCACTCAAGAGCCGAGCTGTCCGCTCGACTCGCCTCGATAGTGCTCGCCAAAGGTCCTCATAGTCGTCGGGAGGTCGTACGAGAATGGGCAGCCGGCATTGCACCGCGAGTTGGTTGCACAACTGCAAGCAGAAGCGGCGCTCGGTGTGTCTTGCCTCACCAGCGTTCAGGTAGTCGCCGCCGCCGAAGCAGTCGTAGATAACGATCTGCGAACCCGGCGGTAAGGCCTCACGCAATGCAATGACCGCTGTGGTCTTCCCGACACCAGCCTCACCATGCACGAGTAGCCGGGACTGGGGTGCATTATCGAGTGCTGCGAGGATCGTTCCGGAGTCGGTTGTTAGCACGGGCCGGTCCGGTGCCAGGAGCCGCGCGGGGGCCGGCAACAAGTCCTCTTCTCTGATGACCCCGAGCCTGGCGAGAACTTCCGTGCGAGTGATTGCTTCTCCACGCGCTTCAGGCAAGGAGTAGTCGCGGACGAGCTTTTGAAGTTGAAGGGATGCGGCCTCGGGTCCTTCGAGCACGTGCTCGCCCAACGCGCCGGTGATGGCGAGCTCTTGTGCAGCTAGCCCAAGCTCACCGAGATTGTCGAGGTTGAAGATCCGTACGAACTCTGTAAAGGCGTAACTACTCAGACCGCTGGTCTTCCACATGCGTCCTAGGTCGGAACGCGCTTGATTGGGAAGAGCGTTCAGAAGGTCTGCAGACCGACAGCGGCCTGAACGCTGCTCCAACCAGGATTTGGCAGCGGTGAGTGTTTGCGCTAGGCGCGGCTGGCACGGCTGGTTGCTCACAAGCTGGATAGTCAGACGATCCCTAACGGTCACAGCATCGGATTCAGTTGTGATCGCGAGGTAGACGTCGGCCAGCCGCTTGATCACGGACTTCCCACCGGGATCGCTCGCAGGGGCGAGTCGGGCGGCGGTCCACGGCTTGCTGGGGTGTCGAGTGCTGTACTTCAGTTGCGAGACGGCGACACGCTTCGCCGTGCTAAGGCTCGATCCGCCGAAATACTCGGTCATGTCAACACCCAGGAGCAGCTCCTCCGGGACGTTTACCGAGGGAACGGCTTCAAGGTCCTCGATCACGACCTGTTGAAGCGTGCTGCTCGGATCTAGCAAACCGATGGCTCGCCGCACAGCCCAGCGGATATGAAATTCGTCTCCGGCGCTGGACTCGCGTGCGCCGGTCAACCCAGCGGCTGCCATGGCATAAGCCTTACCGACGAACCGGACAACTGTGGACTTGCATGGCGAATGCCGAAGCGAGACCAGGTCGTCCGCTGACGGAGGGTCCGGACGAGTCAAAAGCCGCGCTAGGCCGCCCCGTTGTTGGAGGCGCGGGTGTAAATGTGGGAGACGGCGCCTTGGGGGTTCCCAATCCATTGGAGGACGGCCTCCGGTGGAACGTCGAAGCTCACGGCCTGATGGCTGATCAGGTTGCGAAGCCTTCGTACCTCGTGCAGGATCGTGGCGCCTCCGCTGTCTAATAGCCCGTGGTCAGCTGCGTCGTTGATCAGTCGTTCGAGACTCGTTGAGTCCTTGGCGTTCAGACAGCCGCGCAATGTGGATTCGAGCGTGAGCATCATCCACATGCTTGCGACGAGCGCGAACTCGTAGCAGAAGTAGGACTCGACAATGAGTGCGCGGGTGATGCGGAGATAGTCAACGACCCGCGCGGGCACGGCTTCGCCGATCGGCCAACGGTCGACATGATCTTGGAGCAAGGTGACGTCAGGGAATACGGCCTGCCATCGCGGGTCAGGGATCTTCGAAGACATACCCGAAAGGATCGCGCACCGGCATGCCTGCCGCTCGTTCGACTGCCACTCCGCGAAGCGGCGCGCGTTGGCTCAGAATTGACTGGACATGCAAGACGTATGGCGCAGCACTCGACCAGAAGGTTCGTCGTATGACTGACGGGGATCCGCTTCTTCGGGAGTACGAGCGCTTGCGGGATTCCGTGAGACCGCAGCGACGCGGCTATGAGTTCCAGGCGCTCGTCGGCCAAATTCTCGGTAGGGCGCATTTCAAGGTTGAGACCAAGCCGAGAGCGGCCACGCCGCGTCAAGTCGATCTGTTCGCGAGTCGCGGTGACACGGTCTACCTGATCGAAACCAAGTGGCGGCGCGATAAGGCCGACATTGATGACATCGACTCGCTCTACGCACGTTTGGATGCGGTACCGCCCCATGTGACTGGGCTTCTCGTGAGTCACGCCGGCTTTACCGCGACTGTCCTTGACAGGGTGCGCGCAAAATCGGCGCGCCCGGTGGTCCTCGTGACCGGCAAGGAAGTCGAGGCCGCCCTTCAATGGAATGGCGATCTGGTCGCGCTGCTTCGCCAGAAGGCTGCTTCCCTTCTCGTGCACCGCGAAGTCATGGTCGACACGGACGTACGTCCGTCGCTGCGGTCTCGGCAGCAGCGAACGGAGGCTTCAAACCTGCCGTCCTCCGACCGCGTCTTCGTACTTCCCGATGGCACTCGATCGAGCTGGCTCTCGTGCCGTGGGAGCTTCGGTGTATTTACGTTCGCCCCTGAGCTACAGGACATCGACTGGGTTTCGGGCTCTGGGTACGGGGTGACGCTCGACATGCAGCTGCCGCTCCAGGAACAAGGGTCATTCATCGAACTTCTCGGCCAGCTATCGCGGATGGGGTGGATCACTCCCAAGGGAAGCTGGAGCATCCAGCAGGCCAGCAGGGTCTGGCACGGCTTCGGTGCCGATGCGTTGGTCGATGCGCTTCAAAGCTGGGCGCAACGCTACAAGGGCCTAGAGACCCATCACACCGAGGAGCTTTGCTACACGGACGAGTGCGAGGACGGCTTTTACACCCTTGTCGCGCAGGTCTCTGCTGACGCCACGCGCATCGTGTGGCGGGCTGAGCTGTCGTTCCAGCTCAGAGGCATCCCCCTTGACCCGGGACGCTACCGCGAGTTGGGAGCCCATTTCGGACTCACCGACGTGGCGTACTTCCGGCCACGCGGCGAGGAGTCCTGTGTCCGCACGAGGGCAAGGCGGCAGCGCTCTGAAGTGACGGCTATCGCTTCGGTTGTGCTTTTGGAAAACCTGCTTCCCGCAACCGACGAGGAGTGGGTCAGCGGGATAGTGATCGAGAACCCTTACTTCGACCCCGATCAGCGTCGACGACCGCCGAAGCCGGTCCCCGAGCAGCTCAGCGATAGTGAGTACATGATCTGCACTCTGCGCTCGTGGCACCCATTGAGCCGCCCGAAGTCTGTCTACGAGCTCTGGGAGTTCGAGTCGGCCCGGACATCGGACGCCACGGTCGTCCGTGCAGTCGCTGACTGGCCAGACGAAGAGAACCCAGCGACGCAGTAACGGCGCCTAATCGATCGATAACAACACGTCCCCGCGAGTGCCTTAGCGCTAAGAACGACGACACGCCAGCTTCCGCTTTGGCGACGAACCAGCTTTAGGAGAAAATACCGCGGCCGCTTGAAGCCAGGAGGTCGGCACTGACCATGGTGAGATTGCGCCTGAGCCAGTGATGTCAGCTAGCCAGCAGCCGAGGCTGGAGGACGCCTCGGAGTACCAAGAGGATCCGTTGCCCACGACGGCGTCGGCCTGTCGACCCACGGAACACTAAATAGACGCTGCCAGTCACCCAGGACGGGTTCGAGCTCGTCCCAGTACGCGGCCTTCAGAACCTGCGCGTAACGGCGGAACATCGTGCCCAGATCATCTACTGCCTGGTCGAGCTCGCCCATTGTCACCATATCGGCCGCTGTCGCTTGTGCCGAGTGCGCGACGTGACGGTCGACATAGGCCTTCACGCGTCTACCGTCACTGCGAAGCTGTCTGAGATCGTTCCCAGCGATGCGAAAGTCGAAATACTCGCCACCGCCCGAGAAACTGGTTCCAGCCGCTCAGAGCCCGCCCTTCGAGCAGTTCATCGTCTCCGATCTGAAACTGGGCCAGGAATGCAGTGCGGGTGAATGTTCGAGCTTTGGCTTCGGTAGGCATCTCCTGCAGCAGTTTGGCGAGCGACGACACGCCCCTCGTCGTGTCTGCCTGGCGTCTGACCACCACGGATTGAGAGATCACGTAGCAGTCGCGGTTGTATTCCCAGAAGATCGACGGCTTGTCTCGGATGATCGGATTCGAGACTGCCATCTCGATGATCCCTCGAAACACTAGCCGTCGAGTATGAAGCGCTACGACGTCTTGGAAGATTGGTCCGTCGAACCATCGGACCCAACTTCGCGAACGAGCTGTTCGAGTCGCTATTGCCTTGGGCTGCCATGGATCAAATCTAAGTGGCCGGCGAGCCGAGCACCGAAGCGGACCCGTCTACGCGTCCCTCGTCGTGACCGCTTTCATCGACAAACGCGGAGGAATCGCACGATCGCTATGGCGACTGAGGACCCGTTGGAGGTGCCGACGCGGGACGAGCGCTTGCCCGCGATTCCGATCGCGGAGTCGTCCACCGCGGTCCGTCGTAGCGCCGAAGCAGGGCAGAACCGCAGCGGAGGACCCGACCCCAGATTCGCCAATTTCAGGGCGGTTCGATGCGCGAGCTGGCGACGTTGCTACGTCGCGATTCGCCCGAGCAGCTGAACGAACCGCTCGTCCGGGTCATCGCGCTCGTCGGTGAGCCCGATGCGTACGCAAAGCCGCAGACTGCGCGCGTTCTCGCGTGCCACGACGGCGCGGACGATTGGAGCCCGTTCACGCTCAGCGATGTCCGACAGGAGCGCTTCGAGGATGTAGCGGCCAAGCGTCACTGGCCGGTCGTCATCGAGCGGGTCGACCCCTCTGAGCACGGCGCCCTGAAGGTCGGTTCTGACCGCCGCGCAGTCGAGGTAGGTCGAGGTCACGACCTGCCCACCATCCCGGACGAACTCCGCTTCGTGCGACCCGACGGCAACCAGCCCAAGGTCGTCGAGCTCGAGGCCGACGATTGCGTGATCGTTGTGCGCCCGCCGCCAGTCGTGATAGTCAGCCAGCGTGGTCTGGATGAACGTCTCGACGTCGTTCTCGAACCAGGCGCCTGTGCTGCACCGCGTCCCAGCGAGCAGGCCGCGGTCGGCCGGTCCGAGATACCGGGCCGCGGGCGTTGGCAGCTCCACCGCTCAGCGAGGTCCCGCGATCGGGATCCTGCGCGGACGGCGCATCGTCGCCGCTGCGCCGATCGCGGCGGCGAGTGCCATCGGAGCGTCCGTGTTGGGCAACGGGCGCTCGTACGGATAGATCCGCGAATCGTCACCATCATCAAGCTTGATCGCAGGCGCCGCCTTCAGCAATGTCTGCCCCCTGCCGAACCGCTCGAACCGCAGCGCCAGCGCCGCACCCACGAACGCGGAGTCAAGCAACTCGAGATCCGGGATCGGAATCGACACCGGCGCCTCGGCGCCCTCGAGCATCAGCTCCGCAAGCTCACCATGCATCGCCGCCACTAGCGCGAGCCGAGGCACACTGGTCGGATCATGTACCAGCCGGTTACGCTCGGCCACGGTCTCGGCAACGACGGCCACGAGTGCCGTCCGGAGTTCCTCATCCAACGATGACGCCCACTCAAACCGTCGGCGCAAGCTCGCCGAGCCGCCCAGCTCGGCGAGCCGACGGACGAACTCGACCGTCGTGCGACGGCTCTCGATGTGCGCAGCCCTCTTGGCGATGGCCTTCGCCGCGGGCTCGTCGTGCGCGCGGGCGGCTCTCACCGCATCGAGGTTCAGGGCCGAGTAGACATGCCAGGCGCCCGCGACCCTGCCCGCCACCCCACGTGGATGTTCGGCCACTCCTGCGCTGATGAGGTCGCGCTCGCGCAAACGCCTCAAGGTGGCCTTTACCGTCGCCTCGCCGCCCGGGCGATACTCGGCCGCGATCTCCGCCGCCGTGACGAGAGGAAGCTCGATGATCACCCCGCGAATTGTAGCCGATGGCGCAGATCACGCCACCGGCTCTTACCGCACCGAGCGGTGATGCTTTTCAATTGCACCTTGAAGGGCTCCAAGGTGCAGAACGCAGCCGAAAACACCGTAAATAGGCCCAAATTGGAATCCTCCTGCCCGGTACCATAACTAGCCCATTGTCGGGTGGCCGGGGGCATCGCAGCCCCCGGCTCCCTCGGATCCCGGCGTGACAGTCTCCCGTCACCGGGCTCTTCTCACCAGCCGTCAGTAAGCGCGAACCCACCGCCAGTGGGCGAA
>Ga0182024_10001808_pt1 | contig 54124 bp, 46 predicted proteins | sample P32metaG_FD_120480 | JGI IMG/M metagenome (GOLD analysis project Ga0182024, IMG submission 120480) | Permafrost microbial communities from Stordalen Mire, Sweden - P3-2 metaG (Illumina Assembly) | ecosystem: Environmental > Terrestrial > Soil > Wetlands > Permafrost | place: Sweden: Stordalen...
CAACCCCTGCGCCGCCTGCACCGCCGTGATCGCCGCCGTCAACGTCGTCTTCCCGTGGTCCACGTGCCCGATCGTCCCCACGTTCACATGCGGCTTCGTCCGCTCAAACTTCGCCTTCGCCATTGGTCGCCAGTCTCGGGATAAGAAAAGGTGCTGCGTGATGTTGTCGTTCGTAGTCGTCGTACGTAGTTGCCGTAAGTGGGTCCGCACCGAGCCGACGTCGCTACCGACCGTCAGCCGCCGACCACTAACCGCCGCAGATTCGGCACGGCCAACCGCGACCGCCGCCCCGGCGGCCGTTCATTGCCCCAACGTCTCGTGATGTGGTCTCGCGCGTCGCCCCTGATGCCGATCTCGTACCGCCCGCCGCTCGTCAGCCGCTCGCCCATCGCGGCCCGACACTCTGAAGCTCGCGATCGGGATTGAACCGATGACCTCACCCTTACCAAGGGTGTGCTCTACCAACTGAGCTACGCGAGCGCCTGCGCTTGTGCCTGTGTTCGTGCCTCGACTTCCCAACTCTCCGCCATCCACCGTCATCCGCGGGCGCTCACCTGAAGCGGGAGACGGGGCTCGAACCCGCGACATCAAGCTTGGAAGGCTTGCGCTCTACCAACTGAGCTACTCCCGCGGTACCGCGACGATTGTTCACTCCCGATCTTCCGGATCCTCCATGGTGGGGGAAGGATTCGAACCTTCGAAGGCGTGAGCCGGCAGATTTACAGTCTGCTCCCGTTGGCCGCTTGGGTACCCCACCCCGACTCACCCCGCCGCATGCCGACGCCACCCTCGTTGGCAGAGCCGACGGCGAGACTCGAACTCGCAACCTGCTGATTACAAATCAGCTGCTCTGCCAATTGAGCTACGTCGGCACACAGCGGTTTTGCGCCAGACTCGTAGAATACGCGCTCTGGCAGAGGGTGTCAAGCCGTTGTCCAGCGCGCGCTTGGGCCATTGGCACGGGATCGCAGGCCCACGACGACGCATGGGCGGCGGTGCCCCTCCCAACCCCACTTCGTGCCGCGGATCGCGGTCGCGCCGACGGCAAGTTCTTTGGCGAGCATACCTTCCCGCACCGCCCGCGCGGGACCGCTTCCCCCGAATGGCGGCGCGGACACGCGCGCCGACCAGCGCGACGCTGCTACCCGGTGCGCTTCCAGCTCGTGCCGTCGCCGCTGTCCGCGATAGACACGCCACGCGCCAATAACTCGTCGCGGATCGCGTCCGCCGCCCGGAAGTCGCGTCGGCTCCTCGCCTCCGCCCGCGCCCGAAGTCGCGCCTCGACGTACTGGCGGAACACGGCATCCTCCGAGCTCTCCCCTCCCGTCGCGGCCACCGACTCGTCCGGTGCAGACGACGCGCCGATGCTGCCACCAGCCCGCGGCGGCGGCACGATCCCCAGCGTCTCCTCGATGAACGCCACCGCCCCGCGCGCGCGCTCCAACGCCGGCTGATCGTGCCCGCGCCGATCGAGATCGGCGTTCGCGGCGCGCAAGAAATCGAAGACCGCCGCCAACGCCTGCGGCGCGTTGAGATCGTCGAACAACGCCGAGCGCACGCGCTCGGTGAATTCGTCGGCGATCGCCGCCATCGCCGACGTCCCACCTGTCGTGCCCGGCGAGGCGACCCGCTCTGCGAATTCGCCCACATGCGCCACCGCGCGCTGCGAGGCCTCGAGCGCCGCCTCGGACAGGTTCAACACCTGGCGGTAGTGCGTCGTGTACATGAGATGCCGCAGCGCCGCCCCGGAGATGCGCGCCGCCCGGAGGTCCGCCACCGCCAGCACGTTGCCGACGCGCTTCGCCATCTTGGCGCCGTCGGTGAGGAGAAACTCTCCGTGACACCACCGCCGGGAAAAGGTCGAACCGGTCGCCCCCTCGGATTGCGCGATTTCGTCCTCGTGATGCGGGAAGATGAGATCCACGCCGCCGCAATGGAGATCAAAGGTGTCGCCAAGCAACGCCAACGCCATCGCGGAACATTCCAGATGCCACCCCGGCCGCCCGCGCCCCCACGGCGAATCCCACGCCGCCCCGGCCCGCTCATCTTCCGGTTTGGCGGCTTTCCATAACGCGAAATCCTGCGCGTTTTCCTTTGAATAGTCGTCCTGCGCCACCCGCGCGCCGGCTTTCAGTTCCCGCGTATCGAGTCGCGACAGCCTGCCGTACCGCGGGAACCGCCCGATGGCGAAGTACACCGAGCCGTCGTCCGCCCGGTACGCCAGCTCGCGGGCGATTAATCGCTCCACGAGCAGAATCATCTGCGGGATGTACGCCGTCGCGCGCGGATAGTGCTCCGCGTCTTCGATCTTGAGGTATCGGCGATCTGCGTGAAAGATCTTGATCACCGGATCGGTGATCGCGCTGATCGTCAATCCCTGGCTGTGCGCCTTGACGATGATCTTGTCATCGACATCCGTCAGGTTCATCACCTGATCCACGGACCACCCGCGGAGCCGGAGCGCGCGCCGCAACAGGTCCTCGAACAGAAACGTGCGAAAATTCCCCAGATGCGCGGGGTTGTACACCGTCGGCCCGCACGTGTACAACCGCACCGTCCGGCCGTCCGCGGGCGCGAACGGATCGATGGATCGCGTCATCGTGTCGTAGAGTCGGAAGTCGGACATGGCTGGGGAAATATGACAGGATCAGGGTCCGCCCGTCTGCTCCGACAACGCCACCATGTCCACCGCCAGCATTGGATCCGGTGCCCACACGCCGCCATCCGGCGCCGGCACCCGCAGCACGATCGTGCGATCGCGCCGAGCGCGGCGAAATCCTCGGCCCGCGTAGATGCGCTCGATCAAGATGCGACGCACGACTACCATGACGGATGCCAGCAATGGCACCGCGACCACGAGTCCTAACGGACCGAGGAGCGCACCCGCAATCAACACCCCCAAAATCGTCACCACGGGCGGCAGGTCCACGCGCCTGGACATGACCAACGGGGACACGAGGTTCCCGTCGATCACGTGCACCACGACGCCGACCCCGATGACGAGGAGCGTCTTCGTCAGCCCGCCACCACCGCCGAGCACGAAGAGCGCGGGGACCCCGGTCGCCAACAACACCCCGAACACCGGGATCAGAGCCGCGACACCGCTGAACACACCAAACGTCAGCCAGTACGGGACCCCCACCGCGGCCAGCCCGATCGCGGTCAGTCCCCCCAAGATGAACATCGTGGCGAGTTGTCCCACGATGTAGGCCCGGAGTGTATCACCCAACCCGGTCAGCACATCCCGCACGAGGTCGCGGTACACCGGCGGGAACAGCACGATCAACCATTCACGGTACTCGCCTGGGTACAAGGCGAGATAGATGCTCATGACGCCGACCGTGAACAACGCGACCGCAGCGCCGAGGACCGAGAGGACGCGCTTCGACACGTCGCCGAACAACGAGGGGAGGCGATCGGAGAGGAAGCCGTAGACCTGCCCGGTGATCGCGTGCGGTCCCAACTTCGCGACGACGTCGGACATACCCGGGACCTGCGCCAGCGCTTCGGTGACCCACGCGTCCCACAATTGGAGCTGCGAGGGCAGGGTCCCAATGAGCCCGCGCGTCTGCGCCAGCGCCGGCGGCACGAGGAGCCACATGAGTCCGACCGCCGCGCCCGCCGTGCCGATGACCGCGACCCAGAATGCCAACAGCCCGGGAAGCCGGAGGCGGCGCACGAAATAATCCCGTAGCGCCCCGAGGTAGAGCGCCAACAACACCGCAAGGAAGAGCAGCAGCAGGATGTCGGCCGTGACGGCGACGACCCAGAGCGCGAGGCCGGTCACCACGACGGCGAACAGCACTGCACCGACCCGTACGCGCCTCACACCGCTCGCCATGTCCCCCGATCCCGTGATGTCACTGACTGTTTGGAGGCACAACGCGGGCCGCTATCCGCCGGCCCCACATCTGCCGCCCGCGTACCGGCGAGCGCGGTCAGCTGGGCTTCGGGCCATCCGGGATCTCTTCGACGTCGGCCGTCTCGATCCCGTCGTCCGGGTGCGGCGAGGTCCCACCCGCCGTCAAGCTCGGCGTGGCCGGCGCGGCGGCAGCGGGGGGCGCGGCACTCCCCACCCCGCCCGCAGCCAACTGCTTGGCCTGACCGGCACCACCGGCGCCGAGCATCCCCATCTGCTGCTTGAGCTGGAGCAATCGGAACTCGGCGTTCGTGACCCCTGCGGTCTGCTCCAACTGCTTGAAGTCCTTGCCGAGCCGATCGCCGGTGAACTCCTCGTCGATCTCGGCCGACGCGCGGAGCTGGCGCTCGCTCTGGTCGATCTTCTCTTCCATGCGCGCAAACGCCTCGAACGCCGACTTCTCCGAGAGCGACGACATGGTTTCGGAGATCCGCTTCTGCGCCTGTGCCCGGCGCTGGCGCGCGATCAGGAGGTTCTTCTTGCGCTTCGCCTCCTCGATCTTGTCGTTGAGGTCACGGAGCGCATTCTTCAGCTTCTCCGTCTCGTCCCGATGCGATTGCCAGGTCGCTTCCAACGCCTGGCCGTGCGAGACGTATTCGGTCTGTCGGATGAGTGCCTGCTTGGCGAGGTCGTCGCGACCCTCGCGGACGGCCAGGACCGCCCGATTCTCCCAGTCCTGCCCTTGGCGCAGCTCCGCGTCCGCCTGGTCGCGCAGTCGCTTCTCGTCCGCGATCGCCGCCGCCACTTGCTGCTTCGCTTTCACGAGCTGCGAGCGCATGTCGACGATGATCTGATTCAACATCTTCTCGGGATGCTCGGCCGAGGAGATGAGATCGTTGATGTTCGATCGGAGGAGCGTGGTGAGGCGGTCGAAGATGCCCATGCGTGGTTGCCCGGTACTACCGCGTTTCGCGGTATGTCGAGAGCTCGCGGAGGTGCGCCGTGAGCGCCAATGTCATGCCCTCATAGCTGGCCAGGAACTCGTCGAAGTCGAGGTGCGAGAGCTCGAGCGCCTCAGTGAGGACGATCGATTCCCGTTCTATACCATACGAGCCATGCACGAGGTCGGTTGCATTGAGCTGGAGCAGCCGCCGATTGAGGTTCGCCGACGCCAGGTCGCTCTCTGGCACGTTCATCACTTTCATCCGCAGCAACACGACCGGAGGCGAGTAATGGACGATGATGTCCAAGTCGAGCGCGCCGGGCGGGCGAACCACCCACAGCCCGGGCTCGATCTCGTTGTAGCTCGCCCCGCCGCCTTCGGACGTCAGGCGGTCTAGGAAACTCTCGATGTCTTCGCGGGTGACCATGTGTGCCGTGGCTGTGACTGGTGCGCTTAGACTTAACCCCACGGCCGGGAGTGGTAAAGACGCCCGACCACGATATCCCTACACGACTTTGAGCCGTCGGACCGGCGGAACCGCAACGAGCCGACGACCGAGTAGCGGACGGAGGTACTGCCCAGTATAGGATGCGGCCACCTCCGACACCTCCTCGGGCGTACCGGTTGCGACCACCGTCCCCCCCCGCGCCCCCCCTTCCGGCCCGAGGTCGATGATCCAATCGGCCGTCTTGATCACGTCGAGATTGTGCTCGATGACGAGCACCGTATTCCCTCGGTCAACAAGACGGTGGAGCACGTCCAGCAGCATGCGCACGTCCTCGAAGTGGAGACCGGTCGTCGGCTCGTCCAGGATGTAGAACGTCCGCCCCGTGTCCCGCTTAGAGAGCTCGGTCGCCAGCTTGACCCGCTGGGCCTCCCCCCCGGACAACGTCGTCGCGCTCTGTCCGAGGTGGATGTACCCTAACCCTACGTCAACCAGCGTCGAGAGTTTCTGTTTGATGCGGGGTTGGTTGTCGAAGAAGGCGCACGCGTCCTCGACCGTGAGTTCCAGGATGTCGGCGATGCTTTGGCCGCGAAACCGGACCTCCAACGTCTCCCGATTGAACCGCTTGCCCTTACACACCTCGCAGGGCACGAAGACGTCCGGCAGGAAGTGCATCTCGATCTTCACCAGTCCATCGCCCTGGCACGCCTCGCACCGGCCACCCTTGACGTTGAATGAAAACCGCCCTGGCCCATAGCCGCGGATCTTGGCTTCCGGCATCTCGGCGAAGAGCTCCCGGACGGGTGTGAACACCCCGGTGTACGTCGCGGGGTTGGAGCGCGGCGTCCGCCCGATCGGACTCTGATCGATATCGATCACCTTGTCGAGATGCTGGAGTCCCGTGATCCGCGCGTGCTCACCCGGGATCACCCGTGCCCGGTAGAAATGGCGAGCCAGCGACCGGTGCAAGATGTCCTCGACGAGCGTGCTCTTCCCCGATCCCGACACGCCAGTCACGGCGACGAAACACCCCAGCGGGATGTCAGCATCCACATCGCGCAGGTTGTGCGCGCGCGCCCGCTCGACACGGAGCACGTGATTGTCGTCGAACGGCCGGCGCGTGCGAGGCACCGCGATCTCGCGGGCCCCCGTCAAATAGAGCCCGGTAATCGAATCGGGCGTCGCCATCACCTCCGCGAGGTCGCCCTCCGCGATCACCGCCCCGCCATGCTTGCCGGCTCCGGGACCCATGTCGATGATGTAGTCGGCCGCCCGCATGGTCTCCTCGTCATGCTCGACGACGATCACCGTGTTTCCGAGATCGCGGAGCTGCTTGAGCGTAGCCAACAGCCGGGCGTTGTCCCGCTGGTGTAATCCGATCGACGGCTCATCCAGGATGTAGAGCACGCCGACGAGACGCGAACCGATTTGCGTCGCCAACCGGATGCGTTGCGCCTCGCCACCGGACAACGATTCCGCCGGACGGTTGAGCGTCAGATACTCGAGCCCGACATCGACCAGGAATCGGAGCCGCTCCCGCACTTCCTTGAGGATCGGCCCCGCTATGCCAGGATCGAGCCCCGGTCGCCCCGGCGCCCGCACGGGCAAGGTCTCGAACCAGCGCTGGGCGTCGGCCACTGACAGCTCGACGACTTCACCAATGTTGCGCCCCTCGATCGTGACGGCGAGTGACTCCGGCTTGAGCCGGCGCCCGCTGCACGCGGAGCACGCCACGCCCACCATGTACTGCGCCAATTCCGTCTGCACGGAATCGGACTGCGTCTCGTCGTGGCGTCGCTGGACGTGTGCCAGGATGCCCTCCCATCGGGTGCCGTCGTCGGTCACCGCGTCCGCGCGCGTCCCCTTCCGACCACCTGTCCCGTACAGCAGGGTGTCGCGCACCGTCTGCGAGAGCTGGCCCCACGGCGAGTTCAGTTCGAACTTGTACCGCTTGGCCAAACCCGGCAGGATCACCTTGCGCAGATAGCCGTCGGGTTCGCCCCACGGCAGGATCACGCCTTCCAAAATCGAGATGCTCGGATCTCCGAGAATCAATTCTTCGGACACTTCCCGGCGCGTGCCGAGCCCACTGCAGGCGGGGCAGGCACCGAACGGTGAGTTGAACGAGAAGTGCCGCGGCTCGAGTTCGGGAAGCGAAATGCCGCACACCGGACATCCATACTTCTCCGAGTAGAGATGGGTCTCCCCCGCCGACCCGCCGCCTCGGACATATGACACGATCTCGACGAGGCCCTCGGTCAGCCGGAGCGCGGTCTCGATCGAATCGGCAAGACGCCCACGGTCTTCGGCCTGCACCACCAAGCGATCCACCACGACCGACACGCTGTGGTTCTGCCGGCGGTTCAGCTTCGGCGGATCCGCGAGCTCGATGAGCGCCCCGTCCACGAGCGCACGAATGAATCCCTGCTTTCGGGCCGATTCGAACAGCTCGCGGAACTCGCCCTTCCGGCCCCGAATGAGGGGCGCGAGCACTTCAATCCGGGTGCCCGCGACCCATGTCAACACGACGTCGGCGATCTGCCCGGCACTCTGCCGTTGCACCGGCCGCCCGCAGTTGGCGCAGTGCGGCGTTCCGGCGCGCGCGAATAACAGTCGCAGATAGTCGTAGATCTCGGTGACCGTGCCGACCGTTGAACGCGGATTGTGTCCGGCACTTTTTTGCTCGATCGCGATGGCCGGCGACAATCCATCGATCGCGTCCACGTCGGGCTTCTCCATGAGCCCGAGAAACTGACGCGAGTAGGCGGAGAGCGACTCCACGTACCGGCGCTGCCCTTCGGCGTAGATGGTGTCGAACGCCAACGACGATTTCCCCGAGCCTGACAGTCCGGTGATGACGGTCAGTCGGTCTCGGGGTATCGTGACATCGATGTTGCGGAGGTTGTGCTCCCGCGCCCCGCGGACGATCAGCGATTCTTCGGGCATAATCGGCGAAAGCTCATCGAAGCCGACGTCAGAAACCAGGCCCGGAGTGAGGGAGCCAGTCGTCGGGCGTCGATGCGCCAGCCGTCACCGCGCGCTCGGGAGAGATGGGGTCTGACACTGCAAAGCGCCCGGTGTCGCCCACACCAGTTGACCGCACCACCCGCCGCCAGCCGCAGATTTGCCTTACCTTTCCGAAGGCTTCCTCGTCCTCGGTGCAAGCCGCCTATGGCACATACAGACGCGCTCGTCGTACTGACTACGGTCGCCACCGCCGAGGAGGCGGTCACGCTCATCCGCACGCTGCTCGAACGCCGGCTCGTCGCGTGCGGGACACTGGTGCCCGGCGCGCGCTCGCTGTATCGATGGGATGACAAGGTCGCGGATGAATCGGAGGTGCTCGTGCTGCTCAAGACCCGAGGTGCCCGGCTCGACGCGCTGCAGGCGGCGTTCGAAAGTCTGCATCCCTACAAGGTGCCCGAGCTGCTCGCGCTTCCGGTCACGGCCGGCGCCGACCGATATCTTGGTTGGATCGACAAAGAGACATCGCTGGCGTTAGTCTAGATACTCCACCAGCCGACCGGGCGAGGTACTCCCGCGTGGCCGATTCGATTGCTGCTCCGCTCCCACAGGTCCCCACCCCCGACGCGGCCGCTGCTACTCCGCCCGGTGGGGCGGTTGACACCGCTACGCCCACGGACTCGGCCGCAGTCGCCGCCACCCAGGGTGAGTCGGCGAGCGTGCCACCAGGCCCCGGTGCACCACCCGCCGGCGGGACCGTCGATGCCGCGGACCGAGCGGCCCGGGCGCAGCACGCCGCCGAGTCGGAGGCGCTCACCGAACAGGGGATCCAGCTCTGCCGCACGGCGCGATGGCGCACCGCGATCGAGCCCCTGCGACGCGCGACCGAGCTCGACGCCGCCAATGCGATGGCGTTCTACTACCTGGGCGACGCCTACAATCACGCCGATGCGTTGAGCGCGGCGCTGGAGGCGTTCGAGGCTGCAGCCCGGCTGCAACCCGAGCACTGGCGGGCCCTCAAGGGGGTCGGCATCGTGCTCGATCGCATGCGCCGCCCCCAGGAAGCGGCAGCCGCCTACCAGCGCGCGCGCGAGGCGCAGAGCAAGGCGCCGACGCACTGAGTCAGGACGAATATCGGAGCGCAGCCGCCGGACCGAGCGACCGGGCCGCTAGCCCTCGCTCACGCCACGAGCCGGTGCCCGCAACCGGCGCAATATCGCGCGGCGGGCTCGACGACAGGCGCGCCACACGTCGCACAACTGCCGGGCAGATACCGGGCGCAATTCGAACAGAAGAGCGCATCCATCTCCGGTCGCGGGCCACACGTGGGGCAGCGCCACGCTGACGGCATCGCCGCACCCGCGGATCGCACGACCCGGCCGACGGGACGCTCCTCAGCGCCGCGCAGTTCGGTCAGCGCGGCCGCGGTGTATGTCGCCTTGAGCGCGGCGTAATCGGCATCCGACAATTTGCCGGTCTCGCGGTCGAACTCGATCTCGCGCAACGCGTCAACCGCCCGCACCGACTCCTCGGTGGCTGCCACCGCCTCGACGCCGTTCGGCGGCCTCCCGCCGGCCGCGCCAGGCCCCATGAACATCGGAATCAGCACGAACGCGATTGCGGCGGTGGCCGCGACCGCGCCGAGGATCAGCGTCACGACGAGTCCGGTCATGCCGGACGACTCCCCGCGCCCAGCCCACCCATCAGCGCGAGTCGTCTCGGATCGCAGCCTCGAGGCGCGCGAGTTCATCTGGCGTCGCGTCGTTCGTCGGATCGGTTGGCGCGAGTTGGTCGCCGCGACCGGGGAGCGCGCCATCAGCCGCGGCGCCACGTGACCCCGCCGCGGGTTCCCGCCATCGGTGGATCAGGGCCGCGACGCCGACCGCTGCGGCGCCCAACGCCACGAATGGCGCGACGTACGCCGCCCAGTTAAACCCTTCGCGGACGGGCGACATCAAGACCCGCTCACCATAGGTGCCGCGAAACGCCGCCAGAATCTCCGCGGCCGTATAGCCGCCGAGCACGAGACTGACGATGTCCCTGTGCATCGATGGCGACACTGGACAGGTGAAATCGGTGGTGCGGCAGGTGAACACATCGAGTGTGCATCCGCACTGGCAATGGAGCTGATGTTCCAGCGCGTCGCGTTGGCCATCGGACATCGAGGACCGGGCACCAGGCTTGGCCGGCCGGACGACCGGCAGGTAGGCGCTGTCGCGCATCGGCCCACTCATCGTCATCCGTGGACCGGCGGAGACTCCTTGGTCGCCCTGGCCGCTGGCGTGCCTGGCCAGTATCGCGGTGGCGACGCCGGCGCCGACTGTGCTCAGGAACCGCCGGCGGGTCACCACGAGTCGGAGACTCGAGCTGGGATCGGTCGAGTCGCCGGTCGCATCACCGCCGCGTACCCGCTCTGCGCGCGCGTCCGGTCGCTCGCCGGCCACATCACGATCAACCCGCCGATTGCCATCACCATGCCGCCGTACCACACCCACCACACCAGCGGATTGAAGGTGATCCGCAGTTCGGCGGTGTCCGGGCCGGTCTGTCCCGTGAACACGACGTACACATCCTGCGACGCGCGCTCGAAGATCCCCACGGCGGTCGAGGGCTCGAAGGTCGGCTGCCCACGACTGTCAACGTGTTGTCGCTTCTCACTCTCGATGAGCGGCATCGCACGCCCGTCGCGCCATGGCTTGAGCGTGACCGCGGTGACCTGTCGGTTGAGCGCGTCGAACCGCGAGATGCCGTCACTCACGAAGCGCCATTGATGACCGTAGGGATCCGCGGCGGTGAACGCCTGCCCGGTCGCGAGCGTGACGTCGAACTCGCGTTTGAAGGCGAGGCCGGCGAACGCGCAGAACAACATGACGACGCCCGCGTGCACGATATAGCCGCCGTACCGGCGACGGTTACGGCCGATGAGGCGCACCAGCGCGACGATCGGGTTCTCGCCATGCATGCGCATCCGCGCGCCCACGCCCTTGTAGAACTCCTGCAGGATCGTACCCGAGACGAACCCCGCCAGCGTATAGGCGATGAGCGCGTGCCACTCCCGCATGCCCAGGACCAGCAACAGCGCGCCCACGGACACGGCCGAGAACACCGGGACCGCGAACTGGCGACGCAGGTTGGACACGGAGGCGCGTCGCCACGCGATCAGGGGACCGATTCCCGTGAGTGCGAGCAGCAAGAGGCCAAGTGGAACGTTGACGGCGTTGAAGAATGGCGGCCCGACCGTGATCTTCGTCCCCCGCACGGCTTCGCTGAGGATCGGGAAGAGGGTCCCCCACATCACCGAGAAGGCGATCCCCACGAGCAGCACGTTGTTGTACAGGAACGCGGCTTCGCGACTCAACATGCTCTCCAGCTCGGCCTTGGCCTCCAAGTTGTGCAGCCGCGTGACGACGAGATACGCGGTCACCGCCACCGCGGTCACCAGCAGTGCGCCGAACCAGATGCCCACCGGCGACTGCGCAAACGAGTGCACGCTCGAGATGATCCCGCTCCGCGTGATGAACGTCCCCAGGATCGCGAGCAGAAACGTGGACACGACGAGCACGACGTTCCATTTCCGGAGCATCCCGCGCTTTTCCTGGATCATGATCGAGTGCAGAAACGCGGTGCCTGTCAGCCACGGCAACAGCGACGCGTTCTCGACGGGGTCCCACGCCCAATACCCGCCCCACCCCAGCTCCACGTAGGCCCACCACATGCCGAGCGTGATGCCGACGGTCAGGAAAAACCACGACACGAGCGCCCACCGTCGGACGGCGGCCAACCATTCCGCGTCGAGCCGTCGCGTGATCAACGCGGCGATCGCGAAGGCGAATGGCACCGTCGTGGCCACGTAGCCGAGGTACAGATTCGGGGGATGGAACGCCATCCCCGGATTCTGCAGCTGCGGGTTCATCCCGTTCCCGTCGATCACGTCGTATGGCAGGCGCTCGAAGGGGCTGTCGCCGAAGCAGATCGTGGCCAGAAAGAAGAGCGTCACCGCAGCGAGCGTGCCCGACACATACGGCATGAGCACGCGATTGCGATGGCGGTTGCTCCAGACGGCGATCGCCGAGTACGTGGTCAGAATGAGCGACCAAAAGAGCATCGAACCGGCCTGTCCAGCCCAGAACGCGCTCAGCGTGTAGAGCCGCGGCAGATTGGCGCTCGTGTACGACGCGACGTACCGCAGCGTGAAGTCGTGCTGCAAGAGCGCAGTCCACAGTCCGAGCGACGCGACCACCACGAAACCCCAGGTGGCATACACCGCGCGCTCGCCCGACGCGATGAGGTCCGATCGCCCGAGCGCGCCGCCCGTGAATGACACCAGACAGGCCCACGCCGCGAGGAGCAGCGCAATCCAGAGCGACAGCTCGCCGAGCAGGATCATGCGCGCCGGGTCATGTGCGCACTACCGCCGCGCCGTGAGACCAGAGCCGGTGGACCGCACCGGCGTCCATCGCCCGCGTGGGTCAGACATGCCGCGCGGCGACCGCCGCCGGGCGTTGATAGCCCGGCGTGGTCCGGTACTTGTCGGGCGCGCTCTCGTAACGGGAGGCGCATTTCGCGAGCAACGTGGTCGCCCGAAAGGTGCCGTCCGGCCCCATGCGGCCATCAACGATCACGTCGGCACTATCGGTGAACGTGTCGGGGATCACTCCGCGGTAGATGACGGGAAAGGTCCGCGCCCCATCCGACACCTGGAACGACACCTCGCGGCCTCCGGGCTCGCGGGCGATCGACCCGGGGACGACCCGCGCCCCGACCTTGACACCCGTACCCACGAACGACGGGTCGGCCGCCACCCGGCCCGCGAGTTCCTGCGGCGTGAGGTAGTAGACGCCCGTGCTCCGGATGGCACTGGCCATCAGGTAGCTCGCGGCGCCCAGAATCAGCACGCCCCCGATCAGAAACTTGGTCCGCGGTATCATGTCATTCCGGTTGTGTCAGCCATGCCCATCCCCGACGCGGGTGCGGTGGCGCGGATCGCGCCCACCGATCACCAGAGCGCGTCGTCAATTCGGACGCGTGGTGGTGTGCCGGATCCGCGTCATGATCGCGTCGAGCTCGCGTTCCGCCTGCTCCCGCTCCTCTGCCGTCCATGCCCCCGTGAGGACCCGAAAATCTCGAATGCGCTCCAACATCTCATCGATCGCCGCACGGAGATCGAGGTTCGATCGGCGGTCTCGCGTGGTCTGGCCTGGGGCGCTGGGCATGCGGCGGATAATAGATCAGCGCGAGGTGCGGTACAACATCACGGCGGCGGCGCCCGTACCCGCGGCGTCCCACGTCAGGTCGCCCAGGCTGAACAGCCCCTCCGTGGCCCGATCGTGGACCTCTTTGGCCACCCCGAGGCTCATCGTCACGCCTGCCGCCACGGGGAGCGCGGTCCCCCGATCGACACGGGCGAGTCGAAGGCCGCTGTAGGTCACACTCTCGATGAACGCCGACAGAAAAAAGTGCTTGATCTTGTCCGCCCCGAGCCACGAGTCGTGCGGCGTAGCGGACCCAACCGCATGTGCGTGCAACGACAGGACGATGAGGAATTTCACGACGTCGCCCTGTCCGCACGCGCCCAGTGCAACGCGGCATCCACGGCGCGGGCCCACTCGCGTGCGCCAGCCTGCGCTGCGCGACAGCCCGCCCCCGGCACGAACCGGGTGACCGGTCGCTGTCCGATGAACGCCGCCACATCGGGCCAGACGCCCACGGCGATGCCCGCGAGGCCGGCCGCCCCCAGCGCCGTCGCCTCGACCATGTCGGGCCGCTCGACCGGGACGCCAAGTACATCAGCCTGAAATTGCATGAGCCAGGCGTTGTGTGTCGCGCCGCCGTCAACGCGTAATCGCTCGAATCCGACGAGCCCCGGACCCACGCGCCGATTCATCGTGGTCAGCACCTCGTTCGTCGAGTACGCCATGGCTTCGAGCGCGGCCCGCACGAGATGTGCCCGCGTCGTACCCCGCGTGAGACCGAAGATGGCGCCCCGCGCGTTCGGCTCCCAATGCGGCGCACCCAATCCTGTGAGCGCGGGCACGAACACGACCCCGTCCGTCGATTCGACGCTCCGCGCCAACTCCTCGGATTCGGCCGCCTGACCGATGATACCGAGCCCGTCTCGGAGCCACTGGACGGCCGCGCCGGCCACGAAGATCGACGCCTCGAGTGCGTAGGCGGCGCCACCCCGCGCGTCGCACGCCACCGTGGTCAGCAATCCCCCGCCCCGCGCCGGACGATGCCCGCCCGTGTGGAGGAGCAGGAACGCCCCGGTGCCATAGGTGTTTTTCCCTTCGCCCGCCGTACAGCATCCGTGCCCGAACAGCGCGGCCTGCTGATCGCCCGCGACCCCGGCAATGGGAATCGAGCGGCCGGCCGGCCCACCAACCAGTGACGCGTCCACGGCGCCGAAATCGCCCGACGAGGGCCGGACCTCGGCCAGCGCATCGAGCGGGACCTCGAACAGGCGGCACATCGCGTCGCTCCAGACCCCGGCCCCGATGTCGTAGAGTGACGTGCGGGACGCGTTGGTGGGGTCGGTCGCGTAGACGCGACCTTGCGTCAGGTTCCAAATCAGCCAACTGTCGATCGTGCCGACGAGCACGTCGCCCCGTCGCGCGCGGTCGGCCCACCCATACGTGCGTAACAACCACTCGAGTTTGGTCGCCGAGAAATACGGGTCGAGCGTCAACCCTGTGGTTGCCGCGACCACGTCGGCGTGGGGAGCCAGTGCGAGGCACCGAGGCGCGGTCCGCCGGTCCTGCCACACGATCGCGCGGGGCGCGCTCCGCGGCTGCGCCCGATCCCAGACGACCACCGTCTCCCGCTGGTTGGTGATGCCGATCGCGGCCGGCATGACACCGGCGGTCGCGACCGCTTCGCGCGCCGCGTCGAGCGTGCGGTCCAGGATCTCGACCGGATCGTGCTCGACCCACCCTGGCTGCGGGTAGTGCTGCGTGATCTCGCGGTAGGCACGCCCCGCGATCCGACCATTGGCGGCGATGACGAGACAGGTCGTCCCCGTCGTCCCCTGGTCGATGGCCAGGACGTGCGGCCCGGCGGTCGGCACCGGCGTCACTCCGCCAGTCCGCTCCGGTGATGCCGCACGGGTCTACACGTCCAGGTTGCTGACGAACCGCGCGTTGGCCTCGATGAATTCGCGCCGCGGCTCGACTTCGTCTCCCATCAGCTTCTGAAACAGCAGGTCCGCCGAGAGTGCGTCGTCCATGGTGACCTTGAGGATGGTCCGCCTCTGTGGGTCCATGGTCGTCCGCCAGAGTTGCTCCGGGTTCATCTCGCCGAGCCCCTTGTAGCGCTGCACGTTGACCGCCGCCTTGCCGTCGCCGTTCCCGAGGCGCGTCGCGATGGCGTCGCGCTCGTCCTCGTCGTAGGCGTAATACTCTTCCTTGCCCTTGGCGACGCGGAAGAGGGGTGGCTGCGCGATGTAGATAAACCCCGCATCGATAAGGTTCTGCATCTGGCGGAAGAAGAACGTGAGCAGCAACGTGCGGATGTGGGCGCCATCGACATCGGCGTCGGTCATGAGGATGATCTTGTGGTAGCGCGCGTCGCCGAGCGAGAAATCATCCTTGATGCCCGTCCCGAGCGCCGTGATAATCGTCCGGATCTCCTCGTTGGACAGCACCTTGTCGATCCGCGCGCGCTCGACGTTGAGGATCTTGCCGCGGAGCGGTAGGATGGCCTGAAACGAGCGCTCCCGTCCCATCTTCGCGCTACCGCCGGCGCTGTCCCCCTCGACGATGTACAGCTCGCACAGCGCGGGGTCGCTCAGCGAACAGTCGGCCAGCTTGCCGGGGAGCGCGCTCACGTCGAGCGCGTTCTTCTTGCGCGTGAGATCCCGCGCCTTCCGCGCGGCCTCGCGGGCTCGGGCCGCGGACACGGCCTTCTCGACGACGATGTTCGCCACCCGCGGATGCTCCTCGAGATAGCTCCCCAGCATCTCGTTGACGACCGCCCTGACCGCGCCTTCGACTTCCGAGTTGCCGAGCTTCGTCTTGGTTTGCCCCTCGAACTGCGGCTCGCGGACCTTGATCGACAGCACCGCCGTCAGCCCCTCGCGCACATCATCGCCCGAGAGCGTGAAGTTGTCCTTCTTGAGAAATCCGCCCTTCGTCGCGTGGGCGTTGATGGTGCGCGTCAGCGCGGATTTAAATCCCGTGAGATGTGTGCCGCCTTCGTGGGTATTGATGTTGTTCACGAAGGAGAACACCGTCTCGCTGTACCCATCGTTGTACTGCATCGCGAGCTCGATGACGATGTCGTCGCGATCGGTCTCGATGTAGATCACTTCGGGGTGCAGCGCTTTCCGATTCTGATTGAGGAACTGCACCATCTCGCGCAGGCCCCCCTTCGCATGGTACGTCTCCGTCCGGGCGGGCGTCGCACGCTCATCAGCCAGCGTGATCGTCACGCCCTTGTTGAGGAACGACAGCTCGCGCATGCGGAGCGCGAGGATGTCGTACTGGTACACGAGCTCCGTGAAGATCAGCGGATCGGGCTTGAACCAGACCGTCGTCCCGCTGTCCTTGGCAGCCACGCGGTTGATGACCTTGAGCTTGGCCCGGGTATCCCCCCGAACGAAATCCATGTAGTGCTCGCGGCCGTCGCGCTTGACCCAAACCTTCAGCTCTTCCGACAGCGCATTGACGACGGAGACGCCAACGCCGTGCAGGCCGCCCGAGACCTTATAACTGCTCTTGTCGAACTTGCCGCCGGCATGGAGCACCGTCATGGCCAATTCCACCCCCGGAATCTTCTCCGTCGGATGCATGTCCACCGGAATGCCGCGCCCGTTGTCCACGACCGTGATCGAGTTGTCGGCGTGGATCGTGACCGCCACCCGGTCCGCGTATCCTGCCAACGCTTCATCGACCGAGTTGTCCACGACCTCGAAGACGAGATGGTGGAGCCCCCGCTCGGATGTCGAGCCGATGTACATCCCCGGCCGCTTGCGCACGGCCTCGAGCCCTTTGAGGACTTGGATCTGGCCGGCGTCGTAGCGGTCAGGCGTGATTTCCGTTTTTGCCATGTGACCGGAGGAGGAAATTTCCGTGGGCGAATGAAAGCCGAAAGCTGTATCAACCACAGCCAACCAATCTAACGTAAATCGGGCACCGCAGCAAGCCGGACCATTGTACCTATAATATTGTCGGTAAAAGAGTTATCGCTTTGCCTGCCAACGGATTTTCTTGACGGGAAGCCGACCGGGAACGACGTTGATCGCGGCGAGAAGCTGACGCTCCATCAATGATAGCTCCGCCATCCACGGATTCGTCGCAACCGCCACGAACAGCGTGCCGTCGGCCGTGATACGCAGTGGCTCCGTCACCGCGGCCACCTGTGGTCCCACGAGCCGCGGCCATTCGGGGACGAGACCCGCTTGCGCGACTCGCTCGGATAGCCCCGACTGCCGTAAATAGTCGGAGATCACCGCACCGATTGGGGCCGGCGCCCCCGTCGATTCCCGCCGTCGCGCTGTCACGCCGTCACGCGGCGACGTCCATGCCCCGCACGACGCCATCGGCAATGGCGTACCGCGCGAGCCGAGTCAGTCCCACGGGAATGTCCGCCGCGCGCGGCACGACCAGGATCACCTGGCCGACATCGGCGCCCCCCAACACGTCCAGAACCGCGCGGGCACGCCCTTCGTCGAGCTCCGCAAAGGGGTCGTCGAACAGCAGCACGGGGGCCGCGCCAGTCTCGCAGCGCAACGTATCGGCTTCCAGGATGCGGAGCGCGATGGCGGTGCTCCGCTGTTGTCCCGCCGATCCGTAGGTGCGCAGATCGCGCCCGGCCAACGTCAGGATCAAGTCGTCACGGTGCGGACCGACGCGCGTCGCGCCATGGCGGACATCACCCACGCGTCCGGCGGCCAGCGCTGCCGCGAGGGCTCCCGCCAGCTCGACCGGATCGCGCTCCCGCACCAGGTCGAGAGGACCCGGGAGCCGCACCGCGTGCCGCATCTCCACCGCGCCGCGCTCGCCGATCGCCGCGCTGATACGCGAGAGTTCGGGCGCCCATCGCGCCGCCCACCTCGCCCGCTCCGCCCACAGAATCGCGCCGGACTCCGCAAGCAACGGCTCCCACGCGCCGACTGCCGATCCCGACTCTCCAGTGGACGAACCCCCGCCGCCGCGCCGGGCGAGCGCTCGCAAGGCGGTATTGCGCTGGACCAATGCGGCTCGATACGTCTGGAGCGCCGCGAGGTAGCGGCGCGAGGTGGTCGCGAGCGTGACATCCAGATACCGGCGTCGGGCGATTGGGCCACCGCGTACGAGCTCGACATCGACGGGCGCGAATGTCACCGATGGGATCGCGCCCAGCGCGTCGCTGAGGCGCTGCGGCACCGTGCCGCCCACGGTCACGCGCTTCCGCCGACTCTCGCGTTCGAACCCGAGGGTCACAATGGTCGCCGCTGTCGAGGAGGTCCCTGATACCGCAGACGCTGGATCGGCCGATGCCTCGCCACGAATGTGGAAGCCGCTCTGAGCGAAGCGCACGACGTCCACATCACGCGCACCACGCACGGAACGGAGGAGATGGAGATAGGCCACCGCCTCCAGGAGGTTGGTCTTGCCCTGCCCGTTGTCCCCCACCACCACCATGCCGTCCGCCGGGAGCGCCAGATCGACCTGGCCCAAGTTCCGAAAATCGCGCGCCTCGAGACGACGAAGCCAGTGGTGCGTGACCGGAGCCTCAGGGAATCACACGCGCCGAATCGCGCGCGATGGTCGAGTCCCCGAATTCGTCGAATGCGATGGCACTGAACCGCACGTAGCGACCCGCCACCGTATTCACCACGACGTACGCAAACTTCTCGGACAGGCGACCCGCAGGTTCCGACTGCCCCCCGCCGACCAGCGTGCCAGTCGAATCAGTGCCCGCCGTGTCGAACACGGTTACGAATAGTGACACCAGGTCCTTGTCTCCGGTCGCCACGACATCCCCGTGGATGGAGTCACCTTGGACCACGGTGGTGTCCAGCGTGAACACGATGACGGGGTTGCCCGGGACCGGGGCGGTGCCGCTGCTGCACGCGGCGAGCAGCGCGCCGGCGACCAACCCGCCGAGTGCCGCCGCCAATCGGGATGCGCCGGGCCGGGTGGAATGTCGGAGTGTGATCATGTGCCGGTGAACTGCGGCGGACGCTTGTCCAGGAACGCCCGCGTGCCTTCGACCATGTCCGCAGTCCCAGCCAGCGCCCCGAAATGCTCGGCTTCCAGCGCGAGCCCGTCGTCGAGTGCCAGGTCGAGGCCGCGGTCCACGGCATCCACACAGGCCGTGAGTGCCAGCGGGCCGTTGGCGAGCATCTGGAGCATCATGGCGCGCGCCGCAGCGGGTAGCTCGGCCGCGGGCACCACGCAATCGACGAGTCCAATCCGAAGTGCCTCGGCGGCATCGACGGTCTCCCCGGTCAACAGCAACCGCAGCGCCCGACCGCGGCCCACCAATCGCGGCAGACGTTGCGTCCCGCCGTATCCAGGGAGCAGCCCGAGCTTGACCTCTGGCTGACCGAACTTCGCCGTGTCGCTCGCCACCCGCACGTGACACGCCATGGCCAGCTCACATCCACCGCCCAACGCGAAGCCGTTCACGGCCGCGATCACGGGCTTCGGGCTCGTCTCGATCCGCCGAAAGATCCCTTGTCCGCGCGCCGCCCGCGCTCGGGCCGTGGCCGATGTCTGCGAGGCGAGCTCCGCGATGTCGGCCCCCGCGACGAACGCGCGGCCGGCACCCGTGAGGATGAGGCCCGCAACGTCTCGGCGCGTCCGAACGTCGTCGATCACCACGCCGAGCTCGCTGATCGTTGCGTCGTTCAACGCGTTCAGCTTCTCGGGTCGGTTGACCGTGACGGTCGCGATCCGCTCGGCGACGCTGACGGTCAGGAACTGGTATGCCACGAACGAAAATCTAACGGCTCGACCGGCGCGCCGGGATGCGCCCGACGATGCGCCCGACGACGCGGACGGCCGAGTGCATCGCGCTCAATGCGTCGAATCCGCGGCGTCCTGCAAGAGCTGTCGCGCGAATACGATGTGCACGGCCGCCAGCGCCAACACGGGGACGAACACACAGATCCACACGATGGACGCAATGTCGATGTTCATGCCACCCGTCCGCACGGGCCACGTGAGAGCCACGATACCCGCGTAGACGGCCAAGAGTCCGCCTGCCACCGCGTACGCGCCGTACGCCGCCCCGCGCTTGAGACGCGCCACCCACCGCGCATCCAGCTGCATTGCTGCCTCCCGATTGATCGTTGACCCTGACGCCATACAACCGGCGCTGCTCCGAACGGCGCCGTCCGTGGCGTCGTCCACCGTGCGTAGCCACCCGCCACGTGCCGTGCTCCCGGCACCCGGTAATCGCTGATCGCCGATCGCCTATCGCCAGCATAGCGCGTCACGCCGTCGGATCGTACCGCTCGAGCCCCGCCTCGGTGACGCGGTGCGAGATCAGCGGGAGCGGCGGCGGCGCCTCGTCGCCGACGACGATCGCGCGCCGCAGGACGGCGCGCCCTTCGTTCACCCCCGCCCGATCGCGGGCGAATATCGTGGCCAGCGGCTCACCCCCATCGACCCAATCTCCTGCCTTTGCGCCGATGACGAAACCGACCGTCGGGTCGATAGCATCATCCGGCTTGGCCCGCCCGCCCCCCAACGCCGTCACGCCGCGTCCAATCGGCCGCGGTTCGACACGCACGACGACGCCGGAGCGCGGCGCCACGAAGAGCTCGCACTCGGTGGCCTGTGGGAGCGCCGCGGGGTCGTCTACGACCGATGGGTTGCCACCCTGCGCGTCGATCACTTCCTGGAATTTGCGCGCGGCCGCTCCCGATGCCAACGCAGCCTCGAGCCGGGCTCGCGCCAGGGCGGGCGTCGAATCGACGCCCGCGAGCAGCAACATTTCGATCCCGAGGGCCACGGTGAGCTCGACGAGGTCGGGCGGCCCGTCGCCGGTCAACGCGTGGATCGCCTCCTCGGTTTCCAGAGCATTGCCGCACGCGCGGCCCAGCGGCTGATCCATCGCCGTCATCAAGGCGACCACCGGGACGCCGTGCGCGCGACCGAGCCCGATCATGCAATCCGCAAGCTCGAGTCCGCGCGCCGCGTCGGGGATGAATGCGCCCGACCCATGCTTCACATCGAGCACGAGGCCTGTGAGACCCTCGGCCAACTTCTTACTCATGATGCTCGCCGCGATCAGTGGCAGCGATTCGACGGTAGCCGTGGCATCGCGCAACGCATACATCCGGCGATCCGCAGGGGCAATCTCCGCGCTCTGGCCGATCATCACGCACCCGATCTGCTCGAGCTGCGCACGCGCCTGCGCGAGCGGGAGGTCGGTGCGAAACCCCGGGATGGCCTCGAGCTTGTCGAGCGTGCCACCGGTATGGCCCAGGCTCCGTCCGGAAATCATTGGCACCGCCACGCCGACCGATGCCACGAGTGGCGCGAGCACGAGCGACACCTTGTCGCCCACGCCGCCCGTCGAGTGCTTGTCCACACGTGGCGCCGACAGAGGGGTGGACTCGAAGACTGCCCCGCTGTGTAGCATCGCGGTCGTCAACGCGCCGACTTCCTCCTGGTCGAGCCCATTGAGATAGATCGCCATCAGCAGCGCCGCCATCTGATACTCGGGGAGATGACCGGCGGCGTACGCCGTAATCAACGTGCGCCATTCGCCGGGATCGATCCGGCCGCCGTCACGCTTGCGCTCGATCAAACGCCGCGCGAGCATTGAGCGGCGTGTTGATCGATGGGCGGGCTCGCGACTCCGGCGAGTCCAATGAGGGAGGGAGCATGTCCGGCACTCGCGGACGCACCGCTTTGCTGGGATGCGCGATCGTGGCCGGCGCGCTGGCCACGGGTACCGCCGGCGGACAGAACACTCCGCCGAGTGCCCCACCTCGCGCGAATAGCACGCCCTCGGCGTCGCTCGGGGCCTCTGCGGCCGAGTCTCTGGCCGCTGCCGCTGGCGCATCGACCGACACGCTCACCCGGTCCACGTCCACCGCGAGCGCCCACATCGCCGCCGGTGACCGCCAGCACGCGGCAATGCAGGCTGGCCCTGCGCTCGCGGAATACGAGCAAGCACTCGCCCTCGATTCGACGAACTACGAGGCGCTCTATAAGGCAGCCCGCGAGGCCGTGGACCTCGGGGAGTTCGAGCCCGTCGCGGCGACACGCGGCGCCGACTACGCGAAGGGGCTCGGGTACGCCCGGCGCGCCGTAGCCGTGGATTCGAACGGCGCGGATGGACACTTTCACGTTGCCCGGGCGCTGGGCCGGCAAGCGCTGTCGGTGGGCAGCAAGGCGCGGATCCAGTACGCCAAAGCGGTGCGGGCCGAAGCACTCGAGGCGCTCGCGATCGACCCCCGGCACCCCGGGGCGTTGCACGTCATGGGCGTCTGGAATGCCGAGATCATGCGTCTGAGTAGCCTGCAACGCTTCATCGCGCGCAACCTGCTCGGGGGAGGGATACTGGGCTCCGCCAGTTGGCAGGAGGCCGTACGGTACATGGAGCAATCGGTCGCGGGGGAGCCGCAACGCATCGTCCACCACTTGGACCTGGGAAAGATCTACGCCGACATCGGCGAGACCGCAAAGGCCCGCGAGCAGTTCGAGCTGGCCCTCTCCGCGCCGCTCGCCGACTACAACGACCCGCAGTATCAGAAGGATGCCCGCGACCGACTGGCCCGGCTCTAGCACCACCTCCGCGCCGGTCCCTGCTCGACCGTGCCAGGGCGGCCCCAACGGCTCCCGGTGACGCCCGATCTGCCCCGGCGTCGTGGATGGTAAGAATCTTGCTTCCGGCTTCAGGTAGCTGATCCACGGACGCCTTGAACGGCCGGCGGTCGTCGGGAGGTATCGCCCGCGGACTCGCCGTATCAACCTCGACCCCCGTTGTCATGTCGCCGTCGCCGCAGACCGTCCTGCTGGTCGAGGATAACGAGGACAACCGCATCGTGTATTCCACGATCCTCGGGCATTTCGGCTACCGGGTGATAGAAGCGCTCAACGGCGAAGAGGGCATCGCCAAGGCGCGTGCCGAGAAGCCCGATCTCATCTTGATGGACATCTCCATTCCGATCATCGACGGGTGGGAAGCCACGCAGGTGCTGAAGCACGACCCCGCGACGCGAATGATTCCCATCATCGCGTTGACCGCCCACGCGCTGGCATCCGATCGCGAACGGGCCATGGAGGTCGGGTGCGATGGGTATCTGGCCAAGCCGTGTGAGCCGCGGGCGGTGGTGGCCGAGGTCCAGCGCTTCCTGGGACGGGCCGAGGGGACGGGGCCGGACGAGAACCAGCCCGGCCCAGCCGCGACCGACGTCGTCGCCAGTAGCGCGGCGCGATGACGACCAGTGGCCACGCGAGCGTCCACACCATCGCCTCGGCATCCGGCTCGCCAGGATGCCCCAGATCACACGGTTGACGCGGTTGCCGGCGGCGTCGCGGTAGCGCCGTCCACACAAGGGCCCGGCGGCCCGCGCATCCTGATCGTAGACGACAATCCCGACAACGTGACGATCCTGCGCGACCGACTCGAGGCGCGCGGCTATCTCACGTCAGTCGCACGGGACGGAGAAGAAGCACTGGTGACGGTCGGTGCATTCGACGCGCCGCTGGCGGATGGGACCCCACTCCCGGATCTCATTCTCCTGGATGTCATGCTCCCGAAGGTCAATGGTTTCGAGGTCGCTCGGCGCATCAAGGCCAACCGATCCCTGCCGTTCATCCCGATCATCATTCAGACCGCGTTGGACACCACCGAGGACAAGGTGGTCGGCCTCGATTCAGGCGCGGACGACTACATCACGAAGCCGATCAACCTCGCCGAGTTGGAAGCGCGTATTCGGTCACTGCTGCGCATCAAGTCGCTGCAGGAGGAGGTCGAGCGCCAGCACGCCGCACTCTCCGCGATCAACGACCAGCTCGTGCGGATCGCACGGACGGATGCCCTGACCGGGATCGACAACCGGCGGAGCCTCGAAGAGCGCCTGGACGAGACCTTCGAGCATTCTCGCCGCCTGAACGAGCCGTTCGCGTGCGTGATGTGCGACCTCGACAAATTCAAGAGCGTCAACGACGCGTACGGGCATCAGGCCGGCGACGAAGTCTTGCGACAGCTCGCCCAGCTCTTGCGGGAGCACGCGCGGGAGATCGACTGGGTGGGGCGATACGGCGGCGAGGAGTTCTTGCTGATCCTACCTGGCGCGACGCTGGAGGCGGCGGTCACCTTCGCCGAAAGGATGCGCAAAGCGGTCGAAGCACGTACATTCTCCTTCGCCGCTACGACGATTCGCCGGACGATGAGCTGCGGCGTCGCGGGATGGCCGCATCCGCGGATCCGGGACGTCGAGGCGCTCGTGCGAGCAGCGGACAATGGGCTGTACGCCGCCAAGTCGGGCGGCCGCAACCGAGTCGTACGGTGGGACGCGGCAGAGACGGGCGACATCGGGATGGACGGTGCAGGACCCACCGCAGCGGACGCGGCGGCTGATACGAGCGACGGACCGGCGGAGCACACCCCACACGACCTTCGGGCGGATGATGGAGAGCACCGAGCCAACATCACCACGACCAGCCACGCCAGCAGCCCCCCCGGCGACGGACTCCCCCGCGGAGGACATGGCCGGCCTGCGGACGAAGATCGAGGAGCTCCGCCGGGAGCGTGACCACCTGGTCACGCTCGTTGACATCCTGCAGGAGATCTCCGGGTCACTGCATTTCAGCGAGATCCTGCAGACGATCGCGCGCAAGCTGGGCGAGACGTTCGGACTCGACCGAAGCTCGATCTTCCTGACCGCGGATCCGGCCGACGTCCGGCTCGTCGCCAGCTACGAGGATCCGACCATCCGGAACCTGGTGATTGACCTGTCCCGCTATCCCGAGCTGCAACGGGCCTTCGAGTCGGGCGAGACGGTCTTCATCCCCGACGCCACGGCTGAACCCATGCTCCGCGACATTCGGGCGCTGCTCGACACGCGCAACGTGCGGTCGATCGTGGTGGCCCCGATCCGATGGCGGGGCGCGGTCATCGGCGCGATCTTCCTGCGGACCGAGCGCGACACGGTGCCGTTCTCGGATAGCGATGTCCGGTTCTGCCAGGTCGTGGCCTCACTCACCGCGAAGGCACTCCGCAACGCCCATCGGTTCGATGCCATGGTGCGCACAACGCAGGACACGTCACAAGCCCAACGCCGCACCGAGCTGCAACGCATCGCGCTGATCTCGTTCGTCCGTCGGTTGCTCGATCGGTACGCCAAGACCGAGGAACACCTGTGGGCGGAGACGCTGTTGCCCAAGGACTCGGACGAGGAACTCGATCGCTTGGTGGGGGTCGCCATGCAGGTCATGGCGGAAGAGGCCAAAGGATAGCGCGCCGCGCCGGCCGTCCGAACCACCATCGGATTCGTCACGCCGTGACGTCCTCGAATCGCGCCGCTGACCCCGCCGCGGCCCGGGCCGCGCGAGCCGCAGATCTCCGGCGCCAGTTGGATCAGGCGTCGTACGAGTATCACGTGCTCGATCAGCCGACACTCGCGGACAGTGCGTACGACGCACTCTTCCGAGAGCTGCAGGAGCTCGAGACCGCGCACGCCGAGCTGCGCACGGCCGACTCACCGACCCAGCGGGTCGGCGCCACGCCGCAGAGTCAACTGCCCAAGCACAACCATCTGGTACCGATGCTGTCGCTGGGCAATGCCTTCACCGACGACGAGGTCGTGGCGTGGGACGAGCGCATCGAGCGACTCGTGGGAGACGAGGTCCGCCGCGCTGGCTACACGACGGAGCTCAAGATCGACGGCGCGGCTGTCAGCTTGACCTACCGGGACGGTGTGTTCGTCACCGGCGCGACCCGGGGAAACGGTATGGTGGGCGAGGATGTCACGCCCAATCTGCGCACCATTCGGGATATCCCCCTGCGGCTCCGTGCCGGCGGGCCGCCCGCGCCGCAGATGATCGAGGTTCGGGGCGAGGTCTACATGCCATTCGACCGCTTCGAGCGCATGAATCAAGCGCGCGCCGCGGAGGGCGATCCCGTGTTCGCGAACCCGCGCAACGCGGCCGCGGGAGCGCTTCGTCAGCTCGACCCCGCCATCACCGCCGCCCGACCACTGCGATTCTTTGGCTACGCGGTGGCCATCGGCGACGAGCGTCACGAGGAGATCACCCGACCACGGACGTCGTCTGGGGCACCGGCGCGGCGTGCCCAGTTGCCCTTCGACACCCAGTGGGATCTGCTGCAGACGCTGGCGGCGTGGGGGATTCCGGTCGCGCCCCACCGCGCGCGCTGCCGGACGCTCGCCGACGTCGCGACCTGGGCGCACGACGTGGAGCACCGGATCCGCGGGACGCTCAACTTTGCGATCGATGGCGGCGTCATCAAAGTCGATTCGCTCGCGCTGCAGGCGGAGTTGGGCGTGGTGGGTGGCCGCGAACCGCGGTGGGCGATCGCGAGAAAGTTTGCGCCCGACATCGCGATCACTCGGCTCCTCGACATCCGCGTCAACGTCGGCCGCACGGGCGCCATCAACCCGTACGCCGTGCTCGAACCGGTCGAGATTGGCGGGACCACGGTCAAGCTGGCCACGCTCCACAATTTTGACCTGGTGGCGGAAAAGGACCTGCGGGTCGGCGATTGGGTGCAGGTCAAGCGAGCCGGCGAGGTGATTCCGCAGATCATCGCGCCGCTGCCGGACCGTCGCCAAGCAGGCCACGCACCGCCGGTGACAGTGGCACCCACGCATTGTCCGGTCTGCGGCACCACGGTGGAGCGAGATCCCGAGGAGGTTGCGATTTACTGCCCCAACGTGGCCTGCCCGGGTCGCCGGTTGGAGTCCCTGGTGCATTTCGCGTCCCGAGGTGCGATGGACATCCGCGGGCTCTCCTATGCGCGCATCGAACAACTGGTCGCCGCCGACCTGATCGCGGACGTGGCGGATATCTTTGCGCTGACGGCAGGGCACCTCGAAGGACTGGACCGATTCGCGGAGAAGAGCGCCGCCAATCTCGTCGCCGCGATCGCCGAATCGCGCACTCGGCCGCTGTCGCGATTGCTGTTCGGGCTCGGCATTCGCCACGTCGGCTCGACAGCGGCCCAGGTGTTGGCCAGGCACTTCGGCACAATGGATGCGCTGGCGGTCGCGTCGGAAGATGAGATCGTCGCGGTGCGCGGCATCGGCGCCATCATTGCCCGGGCGATCGTGGCGTTTTTTGCCGACCGGACGGCCCACAAGCTGATCGACAAGCTCCGGCGCGCCAAGGTCAACCTCACCGAACCGCGATCGGTCAACGCCACGGGTGCCCTGAAAGGATTGACCATCGTCATCACCGGGACGTTGCCCTCGCTCTCTCGCGATCGCGCAACCGAGTTGATTGAACAGGGGGGCGGTCGCGTGACGAGCTCGGTCTCCAAGGCCACCAGCTTCGTGGTCGCGGGGGTCGAGGCTGGCTCGAAGCTGGACAAGGCCCGAACTTTAGGGACAGACATCATTGATGAGGCAGAGCTCCTCCGCCGGCTCGGCCCGATCCCGCCCGACTGACATCCAGCGCACGCCGCGGACCCGAGCGGCCGCCCCGCAACACTTACCGACCCGAGAGACTGACATGGCCCACACAATCGATCTCGCGAATCATCAGATGGTGGCGCTTACCCGTGCATCGCTCGCCGCACTCCGCGGCGCGCTGGTGCGCGACGCCGGCCCCGCGGCCGCCACGTATCTGCAGGAAGCGGGGTACGCGGGCGGGGAGTCGCTGTTCGCGTCCTTCTCCGCGTGGCTGCGCGACCGCGGTGAGGGGCCCCCCGAACAGCTCGATGTGCCATCCTTCGAGCGGCGCGCGTCGGAGTACTTTCGCGATGCCGGCTGGGGAACGCTCGCTATCGGGACGCTCCAGGAGTCGGTCGCCACGCTCGACTCCGCGGACTGGGGGGAGGCCGATCCCGCCAGTGTGCTGGACCACCCCGCCTGCCACCTGACTACCGGCATGTTTGCGGATTTCTTCGGCCGGATCGCGGACCACCCATTGGCCGTGCTGGAAGTCGAATGCCGATCCGCGGGCGACGCGCGGTGCCGTTTCCTGATCGGCAACGCGGACGTGATGGGCCAGGTCTATGACGAAATGGGCCGCGGCGCCGCCTACGCGGCCGCCGTGGCGGTGGTGAGTTGATGGCGATTGGTGATTGGCGCCCTTCACACCCCTTCGTACATCGGATTCGGGATCAGCTCGCCGTCCACGAGCACCTCGCGGTCCCACGGGAGCACGATCGTGCTTTGGGTCGCCAGGGCGTGGAAGTCCGGCTCGAAGGACCCCGTCTTAAAGCACACCGCGGTCCGGACCTGGCCCGCGCCGGCGTTGACGATGGCCGCGACCGCGAGACGCATGGTCGCGCCCGAGTCGCAGGTCTCGTCAACAATGAGGATGCGACGGCCGCGCACCTCGGCAGGGGCCGATCCGAGGACCGCCGGGGTCTCCCGCACGGTCTCCGCCCGGTAGCGCCGACTGACCACGATCGAGTGAAACTCCCGGTCGAGGATTGACGAGACGACCGCCGCCGGCACCACACCAGCTGTCGCGATTCCGACCACCAGTTCGGGGTCGTAGGCACGGGCCACCTTGAGCGCGAGGGCACGCGACATCTCGCCGAACAGCGGCCACTCGATGTGCATGACGCCTTTGGAGCGATCAACGATGTAGCGTCGAGGCGACATATGCCAAAGCTATGCCTCGCGTCGGTTGCTCGGGAGTGGGCGGACGCCTAGCTTTTCGCTGTATGTCCTGGTTGCGCCGCATCCTCGGCGTCTCGGGCGACCGAGAGGTCAAACCGCAACGCCTCGACTACCTGAATGAGGCGCTGACGCTCGAGCGCCAGGGCGACTACGCGGCGGCACTGACATCCTACCAGTTGGCGCTGCGGGACCAGCCGAATGATCATCGCGTCCTGCAGAACATGGCGATCGCGTACTCGAAGATCGGACGGCTCGAGGAGGCAGTACGGTGCTACCGGCGCGCTCTCGACATCCAGCCCCAACTCGCTGGGGCGCACTACGGCCTCGCCTTTCTGCTGCTCAAGCGGGGCGACGCGCCGGGCGCACGCGTGCACTTGGAACAGTTCCTCACGACGCCGCCGAAGAGCGCGACGGCCGACCGCTGGGTCCGGCATGCTCAATTAGCGCTCGACCAGATCCGCGACGGGGGCGATGGGAGCACCGGGGCCGCGGACGGCCCTCGGCCACTTCTAGATGACCGCGACGTCAGCGACGGCGACGCCCCCGTCGAGCCCCGCCTCTAGTCCCGCGTCGTCCCGGCGCGTGGGCCAGGTCCTGTCGGTCGTCAGCCAGAAGGGCGGCGTCGGCAAGACGACGACGGCAGTCAATCTCGCCGCCGCGTTCGCGCGACGTGGCCTCCGCACGCTACTCGTGGATGTCGATCCCCAGGGCGCGGTGCGCTATGGCGCCGGCCTACGCCGCGGCCACGCGACGCGCGGGTTCTTCGACTACATCACCGGCCAGAGCGGACTCCGGGAGATCATCCTCCCCACCCAATTGCCCTGGCTCCGGGTACTACTGGTCGGGACGGTCACCGAGGCCGCCAACCACGCGGGGTACCAGTCACTGGTCGCCGACACCGACATGCTGCGGGATGTGCTCACTGAAGCGAGGTCGCGGTGCGACGTGGTCATCGTCGATACGCCGCCGGGACTCGGCGCCATCGTGCACCGGGCCCTCGAAGCGAGCCAGCACGCACTCGTCACGCTGCAGTGCGAGCCACTGGCACTCCAGACGACTCCCCAGATCCTGCGCGCGATCCAGGAGATCGCAGCCACCAACAGCGAGCTGACACTCGACGGCATTCTGCTCACGATGTACGAAGCCTCGAACCCGGTGTGCGTGCGGGTCGCCGACTACGTGCGTACCCACCTACCTGCGGATATGGTGCTCGACATCGTGGTGCCGCGGAGCACCGCCGCCGCCGACGCCTTCGCGGCCGGTCAGCCGGTGGTGCTCCGCACGCCGGCCGACCCGGCGTCCCAGGCCTACGTCAACCTCGCGACGCTGCTTGCGGAGCGCTTTCAGTGATCGGGCCGGCCCTGCGGGGCCGGCACCGCCGGGCCGCCGGCGCGATCGGCGTCCTGGCGCTCGCGGTCATGGGTTCGGCCACCTGCACCAAGGTGCCCACCGATCCGAAGTCGGTCTTCTCCCTGGCCGTTGACTCGCTGCCCAGTCCATCGGTGGTGGCCGGCGACACGCTCCGCGATACCAACGGCATCGCGACCCCGCTCTCCGGCCGAGCGTACAACATCCAGAATCAGGTGCTGCCCAACATCCACGTGCAGTTCCTCTCATTGAGCCCGAGCCAGCTCTCGGTCACAGCGGCGAACTTCGCGATCGGCACCCCGTCGGGCGACAGCCTCGTGCGCGTGCTCGCCGACGCGGACGGGTTGCAGTCCCTGCCCTTCAACGTCCCGGTCGTGCTCAAGCCGACGAACCTGGTGTTCGCCGACAGCGACTCAATCAGCGCGATGAACCTCTCGCTCACGAACCCCGATTCCGATCTCTCCGTCCCACTCGACGTGTTCCTCATCCACCAGCCGGACACGGCGGGCGCGGATTCCGTGACGCGAAGTTATATCGTCCACTACCAGATCGTCTATCCGGCGAGCGCGGCAGGGGGTAAGGGTCTGCCGAGCGACACAACGCTTCCCGCGTATCTCATCGAGGGTGATGGCCAACCCGCGCGCACGGATACGACCGACGGCAACGGCATGGGCAGCCGGCAGGTGCAGTTTTCAGTCGCGCAGTTCGCACCCAAATCGCAGGACTCGATCGTGGTGATGGCGACCGCGGCGTATCGTGATTCGGTGGTCTCGGGCAGTCCGCGCCGTTTCGTCATCCACTACACCGCGCCGTAGCGATGACGTCTTCGCTCGCGTCGGGCGCCGCGGCCTCCACCGCGACGCCGGCCCCGCGGCCGGTGCCGGGAACGCTCAACCAGCTGTTCTTCGACAGCGTCACGCGCTACGACAAACCGGATGCGCTGCAATACAAGCGCGGGGGTCGGTATCAGCCGATCTCGCACCGCGAGTTGGCCGATCGGGTGCGGCGGACCGCGATGGGGTTGCTCGAGCAGGGACTCCGTCCCGGCGATCGGGTCGCGCTGCTCTCCGAGAATCGCCCCGAATGGGCCATCGCGGACTACGCGTGTCTCACCGCCGGCCTCACCGACGTCCCGCTCTATCCCAGTCTGCCGGCGCAGCAGCTCGTGCCGATGCTCGTGGACTCGGGCGCGGCCGCCGCGTTCGTGTCCACGGCCGCGCAAGCGGCCAAGCTCGCGACGATCCGTGACCGGCTCCCCGCGCTTCGCATGGTGATCAGCTTCACCGACGAGCCGGTGCCGGGTGTCGATCTCACCATGGGCGAGCTCGAGGCGTGGGGTGCCGCGGCGGACACCCCAGCGGCGGCGCGCGTGTATCGCGAACGAGCACTCGCCGTGCTGCCCGAGGACCTCGCCACGATCATCTACACCTCGGGAACGACGGGCGATCCCAAGGGGGTGATGCTCACGCACGACAACATCCATTCCAACGTCATGGCCGCACGCGAGGTGCTGCCGGCGATGGGGCAGGACGTCACGCTCAGCTTCCTGCCGTTGTCGCACATCTTCGGTCGCACGGCCGACCATTATCTGATGTTCGCCGCGGGCGCATCGATCGCGTATGCGGAGTCGTTCGAGACGCTGGCCACGAACTTCCGCGAGGTGCGTCCGACGTTCGTGCTGGCAGTCCCCCGGGTCTACGAGAAGGTGTATGCCGCGGCCGTGGACAAAGGGATGCACGGCGGATCACTGGCCCGTCGGATTTTCCTGTGGGCACGGGCCGTGGGTGAACAATGTGTGGATGAGCGACTCGCCGGCCGCTCACCGCGTGGCTGGTTGGCCGTGCGCTCCGCGGTGGCGCGGGCCCTCGTGTTCTCCAAACTCGCGTCGCGGCTTGGCGGGCGGATCCGTTATTTCGTCTCGGGCGGCGCACCCTTGGCGCGCGAGGTGCACCGGTTCTTTCACGCGGCGGGCCTCACGATTCTGGAGGGCTACGGGCTCACGGAGACCAGCCCTGTCATCTGCGTCAATACCCCCGCGCGCTTCCGCATGGGCACCGTCGGGCCGCCGCTCGCGGGCATCGAGGTGCGCATCGCCGACGACGGCGAGATCCTCACCCGCGGCCCACACGTAATGCGCGGGTATTTCAACAAGCCCGCCGACACGCACGACGCGATCGACGCCGACGGATGGTTCCACACCGGCGACATCGGCGAGGTGCACGATGAGTTTCTGACCATCACCGACCGGAAGAAAGATCTGATCGTGACCGCGGGCGGCAAGAACATCGCGCCGGCGGCGATCGAAAACAGGGTGCGGACGAATCCCTTCGTCAGTGAAGTCGTGATGATCGGTGACCGTCGCAATTTCCCCGCGCTGCTCGTGGTACCGAACTTCACGCAGCTGGAACGGTGGGCGACCAGCCAATCGATCGCCTGGACGGACCGCGCCGCGCTGATCGAGCGACCCGAGATCCGCGCGAAGATGGAACACGAGACGCTCAGCCCGCTCGGCGAGCTGGCGAACTTCGAGCGACCGAAGAAGATCGCGCTGCTGGCGCAGGAGTTCTCGATCGACCGCGGCGAGTTGACGCCCAAGATGAACGTCAAACGGCGCGTGATCGACCGCCTCTACAAACCGATCATCGATACGCTCTACGCCGAGCCCTGACGCGGACCGCGGGACAACGACACCGGTGTCGCCGACGGCTCCGTGCGTCGCACGCCGACCCACCCGTGCGCATCCCGCGCGAGTTCCGTGACACCGGGTGGGACCGCGAGCGAGACCGGCGCCATGAGTCGCCCGCCCGGGCGGAGCGCGGCCGTCACCGAGTCCACCACTGACGGGTCCGGCGCCGGGCCCAGTGCCGCGCCGCGCAGGGAGGCGGGCGCAAACGGGGCGACGGGACCGTAGACCACCGAGAGATCGCCGTCGCCCGAAGCCGGGCCGAGCGGGTTGAGGAGCACGAGCGCGGTCCCGAGGAGCGCGTGGAGCGACGGGGCGACGGCGGCGGCCACACCTTCGAGGAGGACCAACCCCGCCGGGTCGGTGAGATCGAGCAGCGCGGCGACGCGGATCACGTCCGCGTCCTGCGCGGGCGGCGTGGCGGGCGCCGCTCGGCAGCGCGCGTACCACGTCGGATCGAACACGGCCACGCCATCGATCACCGGGTAGCGCGCATCGCACACGGGGCACCCGAGGGCGCCCGTGATGATGCCGCGCCCGGTCAGTCGATCGACGGAGGTGATGAGGGCCGTCGGTTCGTGCGGCCGGATGCAGCGCATCGCATCGACGAGATCCACGATCACGAGGCCAGCGGCTCCATCAACTCCTCGCGAGTCGGATCTCGTCGATGCCGACCCGTTCGGGGCGCGTGACGGCGTAGACGATCGCGTCGGCAACGTCGTCCGGCCCCAGCATGGCCTCGCGCGCCGGGAACATCCCGCGGGTCCCCGGATCGACGGCATCCCACAATGTGGTGTCCACGGCGGCCGGCGACACGAGTGTGGCCCGGACGCCCGTGCCCGCGAGCTCGGACCGCAACACTTCGTGGAGCCCGCGGGCGCCGAATTTCGTCGCGGCGTATGCGCCGTTGCCAGGGAGCGCCACATGATCGGCGATCGACCCCACGGTGACGATGTGGCCGCGACCGCGGGCGCGCATGCCGGGGAGGAACGCGCGCACGAGCGCGAACGGGACGGACAGATTGAGCGTCAGCATCGCGGCGAAGGTCGCTACCGTGGTCTCGTCCACCCGCCCAATCGCGAACACGCCGGCGTTGTTGACCAGGATGTCGGGGGGGCCGCCGAACTCGTGGTTCGCGGCCTCGATGGCCCAGGCCACGCCGCCCAGCTCCATCAGATCGCACCGCACCGCGATCGCGCCGGGTACCACGACGCCGGCCGACCGGGCGATGCCCATCACGCGGGCACCCGCGAAGCACAGCGCCCGTACGGTCGCCGCGCCAATCCCGCGCGACCCCCCGGTCACGACCGCCGTGCGATCGGCGAGCGGCCCGGTGCCGCGCGCCGACTCCATCACCGCCCGCTCGGCCACGGCCCGAAGGCCAGCCGGAAGAATTCGTCGCGGGTCTTGCCGTCCGTCCGAAACGTCCCGCGCAGCGCGCTGGTGATCGTCTTGGAGTTCTGCTTCTCGACGCCCCGCATCATCATGCAGAGATGCTGGGCTTCGATGACGACACCGACGCCATACGGCTCCAGGACATCTTCGATCGCGCCCGCGATCTGCTCGGTCAATCGCTCCTGGACTTGGAGACGGCGCGCGAACACCTCCACGACGCGGGGGAGCTTGGAGAGCCCGACGATGCGGCCGCGCGGGATGTACGCGATGTGGGCACGTCCAAAGAACGGCAGCAGATGGTGCTCGCACAGCGAGTACAGTTCGATGTCACGCACCATCACCATGTTTTCGTGCGATTCGTCGAAGAGCGCGTCGCCGATCACCTGGGCGGCATCGAGGCCGTAGCCGCGCGTCAGCCAGGCGAGCGATTTGGCGACCCGGGCCGGGGTCTTGAATAGCCCCGGACGCTCGGGATCCTCGCCCAACAGCTCGAGCTGGCGGCGGACCGTCGCCTCGAGCTCGGCGCCACGCCTGACGTCGCCGTCTTCCAGGGTGGTGTCGTCGCGCTCTCGGACTTCCGCCCGTCCGGCAATCCGCTCATCAGCCCGGCCCGCGCGCGTAGTCTGCGTCGCCGACCGCCCACGCGTCGCGCCGTTGCGTCCCGTCTTGTTCGGCATTGCTGCTCTCCGGTCTCTACTCGGTCACCGACGTCGCGCCGCAATCCGCCGTGTGGATCGCAATGTACGCCCCGCGCACAACGGCCGGCCAAACAGGTCGCCAACAACCAAACAGGTCGCCAACAAATAGAAAGCCCCGCCGCCGGCGGGGCCTTCCAAACTGGGGTGCGAAGAGGGGTTTTTGAAGCCCAGTCGAATGTTTGAGGCCCTCACCATGCCTTCCGCCGTCCCCGCGCTGGGGCATGACGTCAGCACAGATTATCGAACCCACTCGGAGGACTTATCGGCTCAAAAATTAAACCTCTCCGCCCCTAACCATCACGCGCGCGATTGGGCTACTATCATGCAATCGGCGCCCGTACTGTTCGACCACGCACGCACGAATGCCGATCAACTACAACCGCTAAACGATCACACCACTCTCTCGCAATGTAGGTTCGGCTGACGCCAACGTCAATCACGACGATCGCGCCCGCGGACGGGTCACCACACTCGACCGCAATCGCCTGCGTCGCATTCATTTACTGTGCCTCTTGACCTCGATATCGACATGGATCTCGGACTAATTGCTGGAGTCGTGATGCTCGTGGGCTGGGCGATCGCCACGTTCGTGTTCAATGGCCCGGGCTGGGTGCACTTGTTCCTCAGCGTCGGCGTGTTCCTCGTGATCTGGCGCATCGCCGCACGGAGCGTGAAGACGGAGACGGACGCGCCGGAGCCGAGTTCCGGAGCGCGCCCGTCTGGTCGCCGGCGATCGAAAACGCCCACGGGCCACCGATCGCAATCGCCGACCGGCGTGCCGCTCTTTCGAGGTCGGAAACCGTAACCGTCCGCGCGCCCACCGGTTCCCGCCACGACCACCATGCAACTCACGACTCGACTGGCGGAACTCTGGTCCGGCGTCTTCGCCCTAGACCTCCCGATGACGGTGCGATAGCCCCGTCAGTGCGGCGCGGGCGCGGCGGCCGGCTGCGCGCCGCCGAAAACAGCGGCACGACATGCCTGCACGTCACTGGAGTTGACCGGAACGTTGAGGGGCTTTCCATCCCGGGTCGGGGTACCGCCCTTCACAACCGGATCGAAGCAATCCTTCCAGAGTCCATTGTCCTTGTTCGCTTGCCCGACGATGAACCCGAGGGTCTTGCACTCACCAATGACCGACTGGCACGCGGGGGTGTGCGTCGCGGTCGCACGATTGGCTGCGCCCGCCGCTCCGCCATGTGGCGCGGCCGGAGGCGTCGTGGTACCGGACGGAGCCTGCGGCAGCGCTGCCTGTGCACCGAACAGCATCAGGGCCACGGCTACACAATGAAGCTGCTTCATAGGGACATTCCTCCCGACGGGTGAGAACGACGCCCTCGCTGCGACAGGGACACGGAGACCCGAGAGATGCTACTCTCGCTCCGGCATCCCGGCCAGAGCCCCCGTTGCGCGGGTTGCCGGGCCCCGGAAACATCGGTGGGCGGCAGGCCGTAGGATTCAATGCCGGGTGCGAGCGGGGACGGGTCGCTCCGCGTTGCCGCGTTTGCCATTGGGCACCGGGCCCGGCGCCCAGTAGTTTGCTATCGGGCGGACCGGCGACGGCCCGCGGCCTACCCCACTACGAGGAACGTGGACAATGGCGCCCGAAGTCATAGCTGCGGTCTTTGTTCCGCTCTGCAGTTGCGCGGTCCTGGTGTTTTTCGGCGCGATGATATTCCCATCGACGCGCGAGGCGCTCGCGGCGCGCCTGCGTGGCAAAGCCGGATCGGATCCGAATGAAGCGGCCGCGGTCTCCGAACAGCTGATGGCGCTTCGCAATGAGGTCTACGCACTCCGCTGTGAAGTCGCAGCCGTGGCCCAGACCTTTCCCGCACGCGATCAAGTCGCGGGACGCATCGGCCCGTGATGGCTGGCTCGACAGACTGCTGCGGTCGCTGATACACACTCCGGGCGCGACAGCCGTGTAACAGCCCGAAAGTCTGAGACGTCCGCCGGCTACAGGACCTGCTGACGAGGGCAGCGGGGGCCGTTCGAGAAGGGCCCACACCCTCACCTGCCCCACACATCAATCCCGGCCCCGAACGACAATCGCCGCGCACTCACTCAGGCGATTGTCAGTCGCGCCGAGCGCCGGCTGCAGGCATCCCGGGCGCCGCCGGCCGTCACGGAAGGGCCTTCGGAGGGTGGTGATGTCCACAAGCATAGAAGCGAATGCCGGCCTCGACCAGCGAGCGCGACACAGCGCGGCGGCTACGCTGACGGTCCGCTGTGGGACGAAACTGACGGCCTTCGCAAAGCATGACGAAAACGTCATGCGCGCCAAGGCGAATTCCGATGTCGGCACGTCACATTTTGTGGTAGCTTTTTTGTGGAGCGCCCCCGAACGCGGATCCCAACGGGACCCAACCCGGTACGCGGACCCGCCAGCAGACCGTCCACGGCGACGGAACCGTAACACCGGCGCCACGACACCTCTCCTCTCGGCGGGACTATCCTGACGCTCACCAAGGCCGCGCTGTCCGCGACGACCGTCGCTCTCACGTGTTTGGGCGCCTCCCGCGCCAATAACACCGCGGCGACGGGATCGGACGATGGCTCGAGCAACTCGGGAGTCGCGTCAGCCGCCGACCCAGGGTCGCAAGGCGGCATGCAACAGGGAGTCATCCGCGACCCCACGCTCGACATGGACGCTTTTACCGTCACCTATCCCGCGAAGTGGTATTTCCAGGGCGTGTTGGTGCAGGGCACGCTATGCTCGGCGATACCGTTTCCGGTGTTCCGCATGTTCAGCCCCGACGGCCTGACGGAGATCGAGCAGCTGCCGCGCCTCGACTGGTATTGGACGGATTCTCCGAACGCCTCCAAGACCCCGGACGGCTGCTTGCCCTTCAAGGAGGCGATGAGCGCGAAGGATTTCCTGAAATACATCTCCGCCATCCTGAAGGTCGAATACGTCAGCGAGCGAGCAGTCGACCCCGCGGTCCTCGCGAGCGTCGCCAAGACCATGGAGACGTCGAATGCGGCGTTCGCCAAGCAGTCGGCGGCCCGCGGAATACCGCCCGCGGTCGCGACCGATGAACTGGCGGAAGCGATCGTCCGCTACGAGAACGGCTCGTTCCCGATGGAGGGCCTCCTCAACGTCTCTGTCAACTGCTTCCAAGCGTCAATGCCGAGCCTCACGCGCAACGGGCAGCCGGGCAAGCGATCGGAGACTCACACCTGCTCCGCGACCGTCGGCTACATGCACGCGCCCGAGACCAAATTCAAGGCGGTGGAGGCCCAGACCGCCCACGACAGTTCGGCCTATATTCCGCAGTGGGTGAGCGCCCACATGGCACAGGTCGACCGCCAATCGCAGCAGAATCTCGCCGCATTGCGGCAACAGAGCGCGCAGCAGTTGGCCGCTCAACAGCAGAGCTTCGAGCAAGGGCAAGCCATGCGGCAGCGCCAGCACGAGGACTTCATGTCCACGATGCAGCGCGGTACCGACATGTCGATGAGCCAAGCCGCCCAGATCGCGAACACCAACCACACCATCGCGTCAGACTGGACCGACTACTCGCTCGACCAGCAGACGGTCCGCGACCCGAATACCGGACAGCTGTCGAAGGTCTCAAGCACGAGCAGCTTCACGTGGCTCGACGCCAGTGGCAAGACCAGCTTCCAGACGAGCGACCCCAACGCCAATCCCAATGGCACGCTGCAAGGGACCTGGACGCGCCAACAGAAAGTCCACGGCGACGGATCCAACTAGAGCTGGGAATGCATACGGGGTGCGTCGCGGTGCGGGATCTCGTTGATCCTGCGGCGTTCCACGTCAGAAACGCCGATACTTTTTCCAGAGGATGCACATGCTGACGCTCACGAAGGCCGCACTGACCGCAACGGTCGTCGGGCTCACCTGCCTGGGCGCTGCGCGGGGCACCGACTCTGCGGCGACAAGTACGGGATCGGCCGACGGCAATGCCAGTGTCGCCTCGGTGTCGCAGGGCGGGAAGGCAGCCATCCACGATCCGGTCCTCGACATGGACGCGGAGACGGTCACCTACCCTGCCAAGTGGCACTTCCAGGGCACGCTGCTCCAGGGGACGCCGTGCTTCGGCGCGCCACTGGTGATCTACCGCGCGTTCAGCCCCGACGGTCTGACCGAGATCGAGAAGCTGCCGACTTTCAATTGGTACTGGAGCAACGTGCCGAACCCGCCTAAGCCCCCGGAGGGGTGCCTACCCTTGAAGGAGGCGATGGGCGCGAAGGATTTTCTGAAATATCTCTCCGCCATCCTCAAGGTCGCATACGTGGGCGAGCAGGCCGTCCCTGCCGCGACCCTCGACGCGTTCAACAAGAACGCCGAAGAGACCAACGCGTCCTGGGCCAAGAAATACATTGCGGCCGGCATGACGCCTCCGACCAACACCGGCGAATTGGCGGACGCCATCGTCCGCTACCGGAACGGCACGTTCGCAATGGAGGGCCGACTGGACGCGGATGTCGAGTGCAGCGCCACCCATAGGACGATGAATGTGGTGGTCGCCGGCCGCTTCACGACAAAATCGGTGGAGGAGCACACCTGCCGCGCCAACATCCGCTACCTGCACGCTCCGGAAGCCCAATTCAAGGCCGTGGAGATCCAGACGGACAACGCGATTACGGAGACGGCCAACACACAGTGGATCACGGCCTACATGGCGAAGCAGAACCAGCAGACGCAGCAGGCCATCGCCAACATGCGGCAACAGACCCAGCAACAGATGGCCGCCCAACAGCAGCAATTCGAGCAGGGGCAGGCCATGCGGCAGCGCCAGAACGATGATTTCATCGCCACGATGCAGCGCGGCACCGACGTGTCGATGCAGCAAGCTGCGCAGATCGCGAACAGCAATCACACCATCGCGTCCGACTGGGTCGATTACTCGCTCGACCAGCAGACCGTCCGCGACCCGAACACCGGGCAGACATCGAAGGTCTCGAGCGCGAGCACCTACACCTGGATCGATGCCAGCGGAAAGACCGCGTATCAGACGAACGACGCCAACGCCAATCCCAACGGGACCTTCCAGGGTACGTGGACCCGGCAGCAGAAGGCGCATGGCGACGGGTCCAACTAACGTGGGGAGTTCGTACCACGACCCATTTCATATCTCTCAGGCGATTGACAGCCGGATCACACCCTCCGGTGCACCGGCGCGTCCTGCTGCGCCGCCTGGATGATGCCGTACACGCTCCGCACTGCCGGAATCATCTCGAAACTCGGCACCTGCGGCACCCCGGGCCACGACATGCCGACGTACATCGCCATCATCGGATTCATGGCGCCGAAGGTGATTGTCCCCGAGTCGTCCGGCCGCTCGGTCATCGTCACGTCGGACAACGTCGTCAACAACAGCGACTTCGTCTCGGGTGTAAACGTGCCTCCGATGATCACGACCCGGTTGGACGTTACGACGTACGAGGTGCGTGCCCGGCGCCGCGCATCAATAAGAAACCGGCCGACCGTGATGTAGAGTCCCACCGCAACGAACGGCAGGCCAAACAGCCGAAAAAAGAATGGCCCACCGGTACGAAACGCCATGACTTCCCAGAACACGGCGAAGCCGGCCCAGAACAAACTGAACGGGATCATGAAGACGTCCGCCGCACGCAGCACGACTCCCTGCCGCGGCGCGCCTGCCCAAAGCTGCCGCTCGCCACGCTCCAGGGGGAATTGCAGAACTGCGGAGGTCATGCGAATCCTCCAGAATCAGGCGCCGGGCGTAACCGCCCGCCTACGCCGCCGGTTTCGCCCCCGCCGGCTCGCCGGTCAATCGCTCGAAACGCGGATTGCCGCGGAGCGGCGCGAACGACGGATCGACCCGCAACCAGCCCGGCGACAAATAGTACGGCGCCTTCAGCAACGGCTCGAGCGCATCGAGCGCCTTGTCCGGCTCACCAGTCAACAGGTACACCCGAACCAGCAGATGCTGGTAGTAGGGTCCTGAATACGCATCCGCCGCCATCGGGACTGCCGTTACCGCGTGCCGGACTTCGGCGATCGCCTCGGATTTGCGGCCGAGAATCGCCAGCGCCACACCGAGCTCGGCCTGCGACTGAGCGTCGTCCGGGGTCGAAGCCAAAACGGTTCCGAAAGCGATCCGTGCCGAATCCGCGTAGATCCGGGCTCGCTGGACATCTCCGCGCAGTGCATACGTCTCGGCCAAACACACGGCCCACGGCGCTCGATCGCCCCCGAATGTCTCGGGCCGTAACGTCAGGATGTATCGCTGCCCGGCGTCGTCGGGTACCCAGTACAAATCCCAGTAATTCGCGAATTGCGCCATCAGCACGCCGCGGTCGATCGTGCTCGGCGCGCCAGCAATCACCGTCCTCGCGCCAGCGAGATCTCCCTGCGCCACGGCGACCATGGCCTTGGTCTCGATGCCGCTCGGATTGTCGGGATTCAGCACCAGCATCCGATCCGCAGCGGCGGTCGCCTCGGGATACCGCCTGAGCCAGAGATAAGCGGTCGCGAGCCGGCGAGCGGTCGTCGCATCGCGCGGGTTGACCGTGCTCGCCTGGCGGAGATGCGCGAGTGCGCCGTCCCAGTTGCCCAGGCTCTCCTCGGCAAGCGAGGCGGCGGTCAGCAGCTCGGCGCTCGACGGAGCGGCTTTGACGCCAGCCATATACTCGGACAAGGCGTGATGGTGATCGCCGCGGATGAACTCCCAATAGTCTCCCTCGGCCAGATAGGCCTCCGCCCGCCCCGGGGCGAGTGCCTTGGCGCGATCCGCAGCTCGCCGCGTCGCGTCGGCCCGTTCCGCACTCGGGCTGCCATTGAAGTAGAGTGCCGCGTTGACACGCGCCAATCGCGCCCACGCCAAAGCGAAGGTCGTGTCGAGCGAAACCGCCCGCCGGTAATATGTGGTCGCGTTGGTCAGGCCTCTCGCGTCGTTCGTGCCACTCGAGATCGCGTCGCCTTTGAGGAATGCGTCGTACGCCTCGAGGTTCTCCGTCGGCCGGTCGCTAATGGTCTGCCGAGCCCCCGCGTTGAGCGCGACGCCCAATGCCTGCACCACGCGCCCCGCGATATCGCCCTGCACCTGAAAGACATCGGTCAGCGGTGCGTCGAACGGCTGCTCCCAACTGTCGGTCCCCGTGGTCGCATCCACCAGAGCCGGACTCACCTGCACCCGGCTGCCGCCGTTCGCCGTCTTGGCCCAGCGGACTTTGCCCACGAGCAGATACCGCACGCCGCCCAGCTCGGCACCGATCTGCTGGGGCGTCTTGGTCGTGTGCCGGTACTGCGCGGAGCTCGCGGGCGCGATGACGGCGAGCCCCGGCACCGCCGTCAGCTTGCCACGAACTGCATCGGTCAGTCCGTCGGCGAAATACGCGTCAGCCGTGTCACCGAGATTCTCGAACGGAAGCACGGCGACCCGCACCGGCCCCGCGTCGTTCGGGCCGGCCGCATGTTCGCGCCACGCGAACAACACCCCGACTCCGATCAGGAAGCCGAGTCCAAGGAGTGCCGCCCCAATAGGCGCCCGCCGGCTCGTCCTGGCGGGCGCCGCGCGAGCGGCCACCGGTGCAGCGGTCGTAGCCGAGGAGTGCGCCGCATCGAGAGACTTGACGAAATCAGCGGCCGTCCCGAAGCGATCAGCGGGCACCACCGCCAGTGCTTTCCGGATCGCCGTGTCGATACCATCAGACACCGTGGGCCGCGAGCGCCTGACGGACGGCGGCTCACTACTCAACCGCTTCGCAATCACCGCCTGCGCCGTCGGTCCGGTGAACGGAGGCTCGCCCGCGAGCATCTCATAGAGCACCGCGCCGAGACTATAGATGTCGGTGCGCGCATCGAGCGCCCGCTCGCCGGCCGCCTGTTCGGGACTCATGTACGCCGGCGTGCCGACGGCGGTACCCGCATCCGTCAGGGTCTCCGGACCCGACGGACCCAAAGCGCGCGCGATGCCGAAATCGGCCACCAGCGCCTGGCCGTCCGTCGTGAGGAGGATGTTCTCGGGCTTGATGTCCCGGTGAATCACGCCTCGCCGGTGGGCGAAGTCGAGCGCGCCCCCCACCTCGCGCGTGATGCGCACCGCCTCCTCGATCGGAAGCTGGCGCTCACGCACGAGCCGCGCGCGGAGGCTCTCCCCCTCGACGTACGGCATCGTGAACCACAGCTGCCCATCGGCCGTCTCGCCGGAGTCGAGAACCGTCAGGATATGCGGATGCTGCAACCCGGCGGCAAACGTGATCTCGCGCCGGAATCGCTCGGGACCGAGCGAGGCCGCCAGTTCGGGATGGAGCAGCTTGAGCGCCACCGGCCGGCGATGCTTGGTGTCCTGCGCCAGATAGACAGTGGCCATGCCCCCGCGACCGATCTCGCGCTCGAGCGAGTAGGTCGCGCCGAGCGCCGACTGCAGGGCATCCCGGGCGCCGTCGGCCCTCACGGAAGGGTCCTTAAGGGGGTCGTGATGTCCACAAGATAGAAGCGAATGCCGGCCTCGGCCAGCAGGACACTCGTATCTTGGTTTGGCAGGCCTGATTTAGGCCTCTGTCTCACACCTTCCAGTCGGCCGGCTCGTCAGCCGGTGATCCCGGCCGGCGCTCCCGGCGTGCGCCTGCGGGGGAGAGCGCCTGCCGTCCGGCAGCCGTCCCGACGCCCGCTCACGAAGGCAGGGTAGCCGTTCGAGAACGGCCCCCCACCCTGCCCGCCACACATTAGCCGCGGTGCCGACCGAGTCCGATCATTGCGGCGTCTGGGCTGACGGTCCGCTATCGGCCGCGATCGCAGCGGGCGGCGGTGCGGCATCGGCCGGCGTTCGGCGCTCGACGACGAGCGTATAGTGTCCAGCGAGCGCGGCGATCGCACCGATCGCAGCCCACGCCGGCGCTAGAAACGCGCCGACGACGCCCATCGTCAATGGGATCTCAATGACGGGATGCCCCTGCTCGTTCTTCACGATGAGACGCCGGACGTTGCCCTCGTGAATGAGTTCCTTCGCACGGGCCAATAGCTGATCGCCGGGGACGTGGTGCTCCTCAGGTTGGATCGGGGACGCCATGATCGGATACCTCGAGTGGTTCGGGCGCCGCAGTCGATGACGCCAGCGGCCAGTTGGTGAGACTCGGCAGCCCCGTTCACCCGCCGAGCGCGCGCGACAAAACATCCGCCCGATTGCCATGGGCCTTGCACAGCACCCTACGGAGTCTGAGCAGCGGAGGATTCACGGGTGCGGTCGACCAGGATCGCCCGGCCACGCCACAACACTGTAGCTGATGTCTCACACTTCCCAGTTCGACGCGTCGGGCGCTGCGGACTCCGGCAATGATCGCCGCCCTCATAGTGAATCGCCGCCGATTCCCGCCGACTTGCCGGCCGATCTCTCCGATGATCACCGGTCGCCGAGACACACTTGGACACACCTGGTCTCGAGCCGGTCGCGACTAGCGACCCACCTTTATGGTGCCGGCAGCGCGCCGGCTAAGGGCTGCGCGATTAGGCGTTCGAACCGCGCGTCACCCCTGAGCGGCGCCCACGTCGGGTCGATCTTGAGCCAAGCGGGCGAAATCGGGTAGGGCTTGGCGAGCAGCGCCTCGAGCTGGTCGAGGGCGTGCGGATGATCGCCGACCGCGACGTAGAGTTGCGCCAACAGGTGTCGGGCGTAGGGGATGATGAAGTATTCGTCCGCCGTCGCCATGGCCAGCGCGAGCCCGTGCTCTCCCTCCCTCACCGCCTCCGCACGTTGCCCCACGTACGCCAGCATGAGCCCGTGAAACAGGTGTGGCGCAAAGTTGTTTGGGGCTACCCCATGCTGCGTCTCGAACGCCAGCCGCGCGGAATCGGCGTAGCGACGCGCGCGCACGGTGTCGCCGGCCAGCCAATAGAGCTCCGCTCGTACGAGGCCCCAGCTACTCCGGTCATCGAACCTGGAGGGCGGTAGCATCACTAACAGCGCGTGGTCTGCGCTGTCCAATGCCCAGTACAGATCGCCGAACTTGGCCATGTAGGCTGCGAGGGCGCCGCGGTCGAACGCAGGCGGAACGTCTCGTAGCGTGGCCCGAGCACCTGCAAGATCACCCGTACCCAACCGGCTCACCGCGCGATTCAGAACGAGCTGCAGATTGGCAGGTGCCAGCGTAAGCCCGCGGCTGGCCGCGGCGCTGGCCTCCGGATAGCGGCGGACCCAGAGCAGTATCTGGCTGAGGTTTTCCGCGGCGCCCACCGAGCGAGGGTCGAGCGCTACGGCCTGGCGGGCGTTCCCGAGTGCCGCCTCCCACCGCCCCACCGAGGCATCGGCTAACGCCAGCCCGCCCGTTGCCTCAGATGATGAGGGGGCCAGCCGGACGGCGGTCTCGTACGCGGCGCGCGCGGTCGCCATGTCGTATGCGATCCCGAAGTTGTAGAATCCGCGCGCGACGTACCCCTCGGGCGCGGTCGGTGCAAGCGCGACCGCCCGCTCGGCCGCACGTCGCGCCGCGTCGGCGTCGGCTTGCGCAGGGACGGCGGAGTTGACGTAGGCCCCCGTGTGGAGCTCCGACACGAGGGCCCACGCTTCGGCGAAGGTCGAGTCGAGAGCCACCGCCTGCTCCGCCGACACCAGCCGCGCCGTCATCGGACCGGCTCCGACGCGCGTGGTGCTGCGTAGGTATGCGTCGTAGGCCGCCAGATTCTGCGTCGGTCGCGAGGCGAGCTGCGCCTGGGCCGGCGCGTTTAGAACGAGACCCAGTTTGTCGGCCACTCGCGTGGCTACCGCGGACTGCACGTCGAACACGTCAGCCAGTGTCGTGTCGTACGACTGCTGCCACTTGGTCTCCGGCGCGGCGCCGTCGCGGACCTCGACCAGCTCGGGACTCACTCGAACGCGGCGCGTCCCATTCGCCCCCTGCTCCCACTGGACGCGGCCAGTGAGCAAATAGCGCACGCCCAATTCGCGGCCGATCTGCTCAGCTGGCTTCTGCGTGCGGCGGTACTGATTTGAACTCGTGGACGCGATGAGCCGGAGCGCGGGAAGGGCGGAAAGCTTGCTCCGGATCTCGTCGGTGATTCCAGCAGCGAAGTAGGCGTTGGCGGTGTCACCTTCATTATCGAAAGGGAGGACGGCGAGTCCCACCGGGCCCGCCGCCACGGCGACCGGCGCCGCGCCCACATGGCGCCGCCAGGCGAAGAGTGCGCCGACGCCCACGAGAAAGCCGAGGCCCAGGAGGGCGACGCCCGTCGGCACGCGACGGCCAGGACGCCCCGCAGCCACCACATCGAGACCACGTGTAATCGCGCTCCGTTCACCCGCGTCCAACGCCCGCCCGAAATCGGCCGTCGAGACAAACCGGTCTGCTGGGACGGGCGCGAGCGCCTTGCGGATTGCCGCGTCTACGGCGGCGGGTACAGTCGGTCGCGCGCGGCGCACCGAGGGGACCTCGCCACTGATCCGCTTGGCAAGAATCACCTGCGCCGTCGCACCGGTGTAGGGCGGCTCACCGGTGAGCATCTCGTAGAGCACGCAGCCCAAAGCGTAGACGTCAGTTCTTGCATCGAGCGTGCGCTCGCCGGTCGCCTGTTCGGGGCTCATGTAGGTCGGCGTCCCCAATGCCATCCCGATCTCAGTCAGCGTCTCGCCCGCGGCTCCGGCGTTCCCCTCGCTTGCACTGATGGCGCGCGCTACGCCGAAATCGGCCACCAACGCATGCCCGCGCGAAAGCAGGATGTTCTCAGGTTTGACGTCGCGATGGATGATGCCCTGCTGGTGAGCATAGTCGAGCGCGTCAGCCACCTCGCGCGTGATCTTGAGTGCATCATCCAACGGGAGCTGCTTTTCTCGGTCGAGGCGCGCGCGGAGCGATTCGCCTTCGACGTACGGCATGGTGAACCAGAGCTGCCCTCCGGGCGTGGCTCCCGAATCGTAGACCGAGACGATGTGCGGATGCTGGAGACCCGCTGCGAGCTTGATCTCGCGGCGGAACCGCTCGGGGCCAAGGCTCGCGGCCAGGTCTGTGTGGAGCACCTTGAGCGCCACCGCCCGGTGGTGCTTGGTGTCCTGGGCCAGGTAGACGGTGGCCATCCCGCCATGCCCCAACTCCCGCTCCAGCGAATAGGTCGTGCCGAGCGTCGCTTGGAGCTGGTCTCGCACGTCAGCCGTGCCCACCGAGGATGCCGCCGGGGAGAGAGTATCTCGAACCTACGCCTGGACCGCGGTATGGGCCAGCACGGGGAGGCGTCCGGTAGAGGTATCCTACGGGCACGTTGACGGTCGATGCCTAGAACGGGCGGCGGTTCGTGGTCGAGGCATCGCTCGAGACGTCGGCAGGTCGCGGCGATTTGGCTGATGCCTCACACTTCCCAATTCGACGCGTCGCCCGCTGGCGACTCCGGCGACCTCACCACCGTCATAGTGAATTGTCGCCGGGCATCGCTCCGGTGAATGGGTGTCTCGACCTACGGCAATACTGAACCTTACGGTTTACCGATGTAATGCGCGTGACGGCGCGCCTCCCCGGTTCGCGAAGCTGTGCAATCGTCTGTACTTTGATGCGCGTGATGAACACGGATGCCAGTGCTGGGTTCCTCCATGGCTGAGTTGAGCGCGCGCCTGACGGCGGCCCTCGCTGATCGCTACCGGATCGAGCGCGAGCTCGGCGCGGGCGGCATGGCGACCGTCTATCTCGCGGCAGACCTCAAGCACAATCGCCGGGTGGCGATCAAGGTGCTGCATGAGGAGCTCTCGTCGGTCCTCGGCCCCGAACGGTTCCTCAAGGAGATCGCGCTGACCGCCAATCTCCAGCACCCGCACATTCTGCCCCTGTTCGATTCGGGATCAACGGACGGCCTGCTCTACTATGTGATGCCGTACGTCGAGGGAGACACCGTGCGCGGCCGCCTCGAGCGCGAGCAGCAGCTCCCCATTGCCGACGCCGTCCGCATCGCCACGGAAGTCGCCGACGCGCTCGATTATGCGCACCGGCGCGGGGTGATCCACCGCGACATCAAGCCGGAGAACATCCTGCTGCACGAGGGCCGCGTGCAGGTGGCCGATTTCGGGATCGCGCTCGCGGTCCAGCAAGCCGGCGGCAGCCGGATGACGCAGACTGGCCTCTCGCTCGGCACGCCCCAGTACATGGCGCCGGAGCAGGCCATGGGGGAGCGTGTGATTGACGCCCGCGCCGACATCTTCGCGCTCGGTGCGGTCACCTATGAGATGCTGTCGGGGGAGCCTCCGTTCACGGGGCCGAATCGGCAGGCGATCGTTGCCCGAGTCATGACGGAGCGCCCCCGTCCGCTCCGCGCCGTGCGTGAGACCGTCCCGCCCGAGGTGGTGCACGCGGTTGACACCGCACTCGCCAAGCTCCCGGCCGACCGGTTCGCCACCGCCGCCGATTTTGCGCGCGCGCTTGTCGATCCCGCCATTGCGCGGTCCCGATCCGACGCGCACGGCGCACAGGTGGTCGGGCCAGGGCACTGGAAACCACTTGCCCTCACCGCGCTCCCGCTCGCGGTGGTAGCATCCGCCATCGCGCTCTGGGGGTGGGGCCGTCGCCGCGATAATTCCGGTGCGCTCCCGGTTGCGCTATCGGTGTCTCTGCCCCCGGCCATTGCGGTCGCGCCGCAAACCCCGCTCGCCGTGTCGCCGGACGGATCGCGCCTCGTGTTCGCCGCCGAGGCGGCCGGCAGGCGCTCCCTGTACCTGCGCGAGCTGCGCGATGTGGCGGTGCACGCGATTCCCGGGACGGAGGGAGCCACGGATCCGTTCTTCTCCCCTGATGGCCGGAGGATCGGGTACACCGACGCCGGCGCACTCTGGACCGTCGCTCTGAGTGGAGGAGCGCCCGAGCAGATCCCGGGGACGAACGATGGATCGATCGACCCGGGCGCGGGAATCGACGGCGCGACGTGGACCGCTGGGGACACGATCCTCTACGCCCCGCGCTTCCGAATTGGCCGCGGCATCCTCAGCGTACCAGCGACGGGCGGCACACCGCGGGGGGTCGCCGTACCAGATACGGTGGCCGGCCAGATCGCGCTCTCGCAGCCACAACTTCTGCCAGGCGGACGTAGTCTCCTCACTATTGTGACGATCAGCGGGCTACGCGGGCGGCGCGTGGGCCTGGTCTCGGTCGCCACCCGTCGGGTCCAACTGCTCGATCTGCAGGCGATCGTCGCCCGCTACACCGCGAGGCATCTCGTCTACACGCCTGGCGACGGAGGAGTTTTCGTTGTCGGCTTCGATCCGGCGACCGGCACGATCATGGGGGCGCCTGCCCGCCTGCCCGGTCCGGATGGTCTCATCGGCACGTCCCTCGCCGTCTCGGACGCCGGGACACTGGCGTACGTGGGCGGGACGGACTTTGGCTCACACCTGGTGGAGGTGGATCGCTCGGGCCGCCCGCATCCGCTCGATGACTCGGCCCGCTCGTACGACGTGCCGCGCGTCTCGCCGGACGGCGCGCATATCGCCGTCGGCATCGGCGCCCTGACAGGACTGCGAGACATCTGGATACTGGACGTCAGCCGCCGCAACCTGACGCGATTCACTTTCACCGGGGACAACATCGCCCCGATCTGGAGTCCCGACGGCCGCCAAATCGCCTTCGCCGCGTCGGTGGCCGGCACCTACGACATCCTCGCGCGGCCGGTCAGCGGCACGGGTCCCGTCGACACGCTGGTGAGCGGGAGGGAGTTCCATTTCCCGGGCGCATATTCGCCTGACGCGCGGTGGCTCGTGTATCGACAGAATGACGCGAACACGAACGAAGATCTGTACGCCATCTCGCTGGACGGGCATCACACCGTGCGGCAGCTCGTGGCGAGCCCGTTCACTGAGATCTCCCCCGCCCTCTCCCCCGACGGCCGGTGGTTGACCTACGTTTCCGATGAATCCGGGCGTCGCGAAATCTACGTACGGCCGTTCGATGGCAGTGGTGGTCCTTCGCAGATCTCCGTCGCCGGCGGCGACGAGCCGCGGTGGGCGCCGAGTGGGCGGGAGATGTATTATCGCGCGCCGGACAGCCTGTTCGCCGTGCCTGTCAATGCGGGTCCGCAGGGGGTCGCCGCCGGCAAGCCCGTGGCCCTATTCGCCGACCCGTACCGTCATTCCGTGCGCTACACGGATTACGACGTGCTGCCGAACGGCTCGGGATTCGTCATGCTCGCGCCGCGACCCGACGCGGGCATCGAGCTGCGCGTGGTGACGGGATGGCCCGTCCTGCTCGGGACTTCGCGCCGCCAATGAATGTCGGCCGTCGATTGGGGCGGCGGACATGCGGCACGAGTCGACTGCGATGTCAGGCGTCGGTCGGAGACGTCGCTGCCCCGGTACTCGACTGTGGGCCGCGGGGCGGTGGCCCGGCCGCAGCCAGCGCGTCGTATTCCGCATCGTCGAACAACCGCGACCGCGTCAGAAACCGATGCCCGGTTGGGGCCTCGATCGAGAACCCCCCACCGCGCCCCGGAACGACGTCGATCGTGAGATGTGTGTGCTGCCAGTACTCGTACTGCTGGCCGCCGATATAGAACGGGACGTCGGCGATGACACCGAGGTACACATCGCGCCCGCCGATCCGAAAATCCCCACGCGGATAGCACATCGGGGAGCTGCCGTCACAGCACCCCCCACTTTGATGAAAGACCAATTCCCCGTGCTCGGCCTGCAATTGCAGGAGTAGCGCGGCCGCTGCTGGTGTGACGGACACACGCACAGGAGTCATGATCGGCGACGAGTCAGGAATGGGCCGGCCACCGCTGTGCGACCGGCCCACGCGAAAGGCCACATGCCATATGGCACATGCCTAAGGGCATATGCCTAGAAGAATCCAAGCTTCTTCGGACTGTAGCTCACCAACACGTTCTTCGTTTGTTGGTAGTGATCGAGCATCATCTTGTGGTTCTCGCGGCCGATCCCCGACTGCTTGTAGCCCCCGAACGCCGCATGGGCCGGATAGAGGTGAAAACAATTCACCCAGACCCGACCGGCCTTGATGCCCCGGCCCATGCGGTAGGCCGTGTTCTGGTCGCGTGTCCACACCCCGGCACCGAGACCGTACAGCGTATCATTGGCGATCGCGAGCGCGTCATCCTGATCCTTGAACTTCGTGACGGCCACCACCGGTCCAAAGATTTCCTCTTGGAAGATGCGCATACGATTCGTGCCGGCAAAGATGGTCGGCGCGATATAGAAGCCGTCTCGGCGTTCGCCCTCGTGGACGCGACGTTCGCCACCGGTGAGCACTTTAGCGCCTTCCTTCTTTCCGATGTCGATGTAGCTCAGGATCTTCTCCATTTGATCGTTGGAGGCCTGGGCTCCGATCATTGTGCTCATGTCGAGCGGATCACCCTCGACGATCGCTTGCGTCCGGGCCACCGCGCGCTCCATGAACCGGTCATAGATCGACTCCTGTACCAGCACCCGAGACGGGCACGTACACACTTCGCCTTGGTTGAGGGCGAACATGGTGAACCCTTCCAGCGCCTTGTCGAAGAACTCGTCGTCCGCGTCCATGACGTCGGCGAAGAAGATGTTTGGTGATTTCCCACCCAACTCGAGCGTCACAGGAATCAGGTTCTCGGACGCGTATTGCATGATCAACCGACCGGTCGTCGTCTCACCGGTAAACGCGATCTTCCCGATGCGTGGACTCGACGCCAGTGGCTTACCGGCTTCTGCGCCAAATCCTTGGACGACGTTGACCACACCACTCGGTAGGATATCGGCGATCAGCTCCATGAACGCCATGATTGCTACCGGGGTCTGCTCCGCGGGCTTGAGGACCACGGTGTTCCCCGCCGCCAGCGCCGGCGCCAACTTCCACGTCGCCATGAGCAACGGAAAATTCCATGGAATAATCTGCCCGACCACGCCGAGCGGCTCATGGAAATGGTAGGCCACGGTATCCGCATCGAGTTCGCCGAGCCCCCCCTCCTGCGCGCGAATGACGCCGGCGAAGTAGCGGAAATGATCGACGGCCAATGGTAAATCGGCGAACGTCGTCTCGCGAATGGGCTTACCGTTGTCGATCGTCTCGATGAGCGCCATGGTCTCGATGTTCTCCTCGAGACGATCTGCGATCTTATTGAGCAGGATCGCGCGCGTGGTGGGCGACGTAGCGTTCCAACTGACCGCGGCGGCGTGCGCCGCATCGAGTGCCCGGTCCACATCCTCGGCGGTCGACCGCGCCACCTCACACAACGGTTTGCCGGTAATGGGCGTCGGGTTGGTGAAGTACTTGCCGCGCACCGGCGCGACGTATTCGCCGCCGATCCAATTGTCGTAGCGGGCGCGGATCGGAATCTTGAGCTTGGCCGCGTCGGCGGTCGATGGGAGCGTAGCGTCTTGCTGGGCATCGGCCGCGTCCGGCCGATTGAGCGTCGTAGCCATGGGGAACCCTCCAAAAGGTGGGTGGCTAAGCGAGCGGCAACACGAATGCCATACGGACGATACAGGCTGCTCCCAGCGATGCAACTTGATCCACCGCTCGGTGCGACACGATCGCCCTGGACGGCCAGGTAGCGCGCACATGCACTCGCGCGTGAGGTCCGTTCAGAACATTAACCAACAGCGAGAAACCAACAAAATGAGAAACCAACAATGAGACGCGTCGAGATTCCCGCGAGCCTCGCCCGAACCGCACTGGACCATACGGTAGAGCCGACACGCCGACGGCGGCACGATCTGCCTTGATGAGGCCGCCGAGGGGCGATTGCCCAACTCACGCCTCAGCCGTACGCCGTAATCGTTCGTTCGGACTAACCGCCGCCCCGCGAGTTCGGCGTACGTGGACTGACTACGCCTCGCGGACCGCAACCGTCGTGGCACCTCCCGCGGAGACGGTCACTGGACGCGCGCCGCGCGAGCCACGAAAGCCGATGTGCGTCGTCCGATGAAAACGAGATTCCCCATGGCCTACGACGGTGCACTGGAGGAGGCGGAGCCGGCCCCGCCGCTACCAACGCGTTGTACTCCGCATCGTGGAACCGTCGTGACCGGATCAGAAACCGCTGTGCGTCGACGCGCGCCGCGCGAGCCACGAAAGACGATGTGCGTCGTCCGATCGAGAATGGGATTGTACGCCAGGCCGGTGACCTGCTGCTCCCAAAGCAGAACCCGGGATTCCCAAAGTACGGCAACCTGACGGCTGGCAGAGGAGAAGCCGGGCATCGGTGCCGCAGTTCTCTCGAAAAATGCTGGACCTTGCTGCAAGAAACGGGTAAAGAAACGGGTAATGAAACGGGTAATGCGTCCTAACGGCCGCTGAGCGTTCAGCCACGGGCCGACCACCCTCCGCTACCGCGGCCCGCGCCCCGCCAATTTGGTCTGCACCTCGGTCGCCCAGTTCGTGACCTCGACGAGCTTGTCCAGGGCCGGGCCCGTCGGCCCGGTCGGCACGACGGTGCGCATGAACACGAACCGCTGGTCGCCCGGCGCCACGTATCCCCTACACTTCCCAGTTCGACGCGTCGGGCCCTGCGGATTCCGGCGAAGATAGCCGGTCTCATAGTGAACCACCGCCGAATGTGTCCGACTCTACAGCCGATGTAACCGATGATGACCGGTCATCGGGACACACTTTGGACACACCCGGTCCCTGTGGTGTAGACGGCGATTCGTCGTCCGATCTCGCGTGCGTCGGCGCCGAGGGCTTGAGCTTGGCGAGCAAGTGCCGGGGCCACGACCCAGTCAAATAGATCACCGGCCCGCTGAACGGCGCCGGGTCGCCTGGCGAGTGCGGCACGATACGCACTATTCCCATCGAGGTATCCCGAGTCAGATAGACGGCAGGAAGAGTAATTCAGGCCGCAGACGGCGGTAGAATGAACACCATCCAAACTCGGGACTGGTTTTTAAGCGCGTGCTAAGCCTGCCACCCGACAACCCGCCGCCGGACACGGAACGGCGGGCTCGCAGTGCTCTCGCGGGCGGTTATCCCCGTGTCGATGCCTGCGACCAAACTCGAAGGGGACCATAGCGCGTTCGCTGTGACCGCCTTCGCTCCAAACGGTGGGTTGCTCGGGATCAAGCTGGAAGCCCTGACCGGCGGCGACGTCGTAGTCCCGAACTGGATCACCGAAATGCGGGAACGCATCGCGAC
>Ga0182024_10001809_pt1 | contig 54117 bp, 55 predicted proteins | sample P32metaG_FD_120480 | JGI IMG/M metagenome (GOLD analysis project Ga0182024, IMG submission 120480) | Permafrost microbial communities from Stordalen Mire, Sweden - P3-2 metaG (Illumina Assembly) | ecosystem: Environmental > Terrestrial > Soil > Wetlands > Permafrost | place: Sweden: Stordalen...
GCGGCGTGCATGCGCGGCGGCGAGACAATCGCGGAACGCCCGCCCGCCGTAGTCCTGACCCGAATCGCCGATCGCATCGACGCGCAGCGCGTTCACGATCGGAAAACACCCGCCTACGTGATCGCAGTAGGGATTCTAGGCACATCACGAGCCCGGTTGCTTGTAGCGTACGGTCTTCGCGGTTGTCCTTGATCTCGCCGTACTCGCTTTGTCGGCACCCGGAGTTCGCTATCCGGGAGGCCGAATTTCTGAATGTCACGCTACGTGTTTCGGCTGCTGGTGGCGGCTTTTGTCGTCGTGCATCGAAAATGGCATGAGATACGCTGTTAGCACCAGCGACGGCCAGCACTTCGGGATCACCGCGAAGGCGTGGGGCGAGCTGCAAAGGCGGAAGCCGGGGGCCTCGTGGGTTTACCTGCCGGCGCCTGGGACAGCAACGGCGAGACGTGCTACATCAATGCTGATCAGATCGTCGCGGTGTACGTCCACCACGACCAGCCGCGCTGACGGTGCCGTAGCCGCAATGACGGGCCCCGGCTGGCCGGCCTGTTTCCGTCCGGTCGAAGCGGGTCGCGAATAGTAAGCGAGCAGTAGCGGCGACGCCGCCGCAGAATCCCGCCGGTGTGTCCTTCACCAGACGCACAGCAAGACAGCAGGTGCTAGTCTGCGCCCGGCGGCAGCCGCCTGGGCGGCGCGGCGCGCGGCCGAGCGCGTCGGCATAGTTCGGCCCGATGTTGTCGGTCTTCTCGCGGTACGTCCTGTTCGCAAGTTCGTACTCGCCGCTCACGCTGGCGTTCGGAATCCTTTATCTGCGTTCGAGCCGGCCGACCGCCGTCGCGCTGTTCGTCCTCGCCGCGGCGAGCGTGGCGCTTCTGTGCGCCATGCTCCGCGTCGTCGGCGGCATGGCGCGGCAACCCCTCGTCGTCGAAAGCAGCGCGCGCAAGGATTCTGACACGCTCAGCTACCTTGCGACGTACCTCATTCCGTTCGCGCTTTCGCCGCCGAAGGACGCCTATGAAGGCTGCGCGCTCGCCGTGTTCGTGATCGTGCTCGGCTTCCTGTACGTCAACTCGAACATGATCTACATCAATCCGGTGTTGAGCGCGATGGGATACCACCTCTACGAAGTGGCGCCGCAGAACTCGAAGCGGACCGTCATCCTCCTGACCCGGACGGCCGACGACGTACCCGAAACCGTGAACGTCGTCGAGATGTCCCGGCGCATCTACGTGGCGCCTGACGCAAAAGGCTAGTAGGAGACTCAATGCCGACGGATCCCCTAAAGACGCTGCTTGCGCTTCGCAACATCGACCCGCCGCGCACGTTCCTCGCGGCGGACCAGCTTCCGCCGGACGACGAGCATCCGCTGGTGCAGTTGCAGCTGACGAGCGACACCGCCGAAAGAGCGATGGGGATCGTTGATCTCTTTCTCAATCGCGTCAACAAGGCGAACGCCGACGGAGACATGGTGCAGAAGGAATACGATCCCGCTGCGTACACGAGCGAATACCAGGTCGACGTCCTTCCCGTCTCCACCGACCCAAAGCTCTCGGCCGCCCTCGTCCCATTCACGGCGGAAACCGACGCGCGCGGGTACAAGCCGTCGGCGGACGCGTTGCGCCCCTTCAAATGCGTCGCGATCACGATGCGCGCCACGGCAAAGGCGAAGCCCGTCGTCCTATTCAAGAAGCAGACGCAGGCGGCCGAGTTGCGGTCGGACCGCAAGATGCGTCTGTTCGCCAAGAAAGGGATATTCGACACGCTGGCCTCCGCGTCGTTCCTGATCGACGACGACTTCGACCTCGCGTACGTCGACGACGTCGTCCTCATCTTCGACAAGGAAAAGTTCCACACGATGTTCGGCTACTATGAAGGGCTTCAGCAGTTCGCGCAAGCCGCGATGCCCAACCTGAAGGCCGCGGTGCCAATGCAGAACTTCGCCGATTTCGAAGCGGCGTGCCTCGCCGACAAGACGCTCATGAAGCGCCTACGGCGCACGATCGGCGCGATGCCGCAGAAGTTCGACATGGCGCGCGTTGCGACAGCCATCCACGAGCAGTCGATTCCAGTAGCGCTCGCTGGCACAGACGAAAACCCATTGCTCGTTTTCGACAAGTTGAAGAAGCACGACTTCTTCACGCTGCTTGAAGACGGCTTTCTCAAGTCTTCGTACACCGACCGGTTCTACGAGGTCAACAGCAAACGCACAAGGCAGGTGTAACCGCTCGCGCACCACTTCGGGCCACGGGCGGAAGAACGTCCGACTCGGCGGCCGCCAGGCTTGCGCGGAACCCGCAGCCCAGGCAGCGCGGGGCGGATCGGAATGATCAACTCGCGTCAAGTCGCTTGACTCACACGGCAAGGCTGCGTATCATCGAGAGACTTCGCTCGGGGTCGAATTGGAGTCGCCGATGTCCGTCACCGTCACCATCGCCGGAGGCCCCAGCGGGTCCGTCCCGTGGAGCTTCGGCATGAACGGTCAAAGCGCGATGGAAGCGATGTGGAACCAGATCCACAGTGCGGGCAGCTTCAGCTACGCACTCGAATACTATGGCTCACAACTCGGCTACATGGTGCTGATGATCGACGGCGTGTACGACACGCCGACGGCCCCGTTTTCCTACTGGGAGCTGCTCTACAACGGCCAGCCGGCAACCGTCGGAATCGACGGCCTCTCACTGAACGACGGCGACCAGATCGAGTTCACGTACATCTCCGAATCGACCGGCGCGGCCGCGAGTACCTGGAGCCGCTCAAAGCGGGCGGCGCGAGAAAAGGCGTCCCCCGCCGGCTAACGCCGCTGGTTTTAATGTCGCGCGCCTAGGGAAGGCGGTCCAGGTACGTGAGCAGGTAGCTAGCCAGCGCGAGCAGTTGCAACGTCACGCGGACGTCGTCCTGCTCAACCTTCCGGTGCGAACCGGGATTCTTGAAGGCGGCCGTCGCGCCCGCGAACAGATGCGCCACCGCTTCGACCTGCGACGCGTCGAGCGAGGGATCCGCGAGCGGACCGCCGACCTTGAACGCTTCGCGCATGAGAGCCACCCCATACAGTGTTTCGAGGCCGGACTTTGCGTGCTTTATCACGCTAACCCCTAGGTTCGGGTGACTTCGCGCGCGCGCGAGGCGGTTCGGGTGATTTGCCCGCGAGACCGCGCCACAGAAGGCGTTTGCGACGTTTTACCGCGTCGGGACGCCGCGGTTGGTGAACGTGTCGGGAATCCCCAAGTCACGATAACGGCTTCAGTCGCGCACCGCACCCGGAGTTCACTGGTGGCGGCGACACGTTGCGTATGCCATCCGGTGGACGCAAAAGTCGCGGGCGCCCAGCCTACCTTGCATGTCTGGGGCGTGAAGTATTCCGAAGGTTAGGTCGCAGATTCCCTAGCCGCCCTCGTCTCGTTCTTGGCTTAGGTGGGGAAGGGGATCAGGCTGAAGGGAGCCCCCGTATATGTGGCTGAGATCTCGCGGCACGTCAGCCAGACGCCCAACCCGCACAGCTTTCCGCTTGGCCCGCAACCGCGGAGACGCCGGCCTGGCTCGTGACTCGCGGCTACGTCTACACCTGGTATTCGGAGCGCTCTAGCAAGTGGAGCTACCTTTCCAAAAGCTTACCCCGAGCGTCGTCGGAAATGATCGACTTCGACGACCACAGATTGAAGGCTACGTCGCCATGCGCGACTATTTTGCCGCCCCTGGTGCCGAGCGCGAAATTGCTGAAATACTGCCGGTGGGCTGCGGAAAGTCGGGGCTTATCACGATCGCTCCCTTTGCCATGGGAGCGACGCGCGTCCTAGTCATCGCGCCGAACCTGAATATTGCTGCGCAACTGGCGAGAGACTTTGACCCTGCGTCGACGGGCAATTTCTATTTGAAGGCGGCCGTTTTACCGGGACCCGATTTCCCCGAGCCCGCCGACGCCAGGGGGCAACAAACGAATCGTGCCGACATTGACGCGGCCGACGTTGTTATCACGAATATTCAACAGCTTGAGGGCGGCGAGGCGAACCGCCATCTCGGCGGACTGCCGGCGGACTTTTTCGATCTGATCTTACTAGATGAGGGGCACCATAACGTAGCGGCCACTTGGGACGATCTGAGGCAACGCTTCCCAGACGCGAATGTCGTGAGCTTCAGTGCCACGCCGCTGCGAGCGGACGGACAGCGGATGCGCGGACGAATCGTCTATCAATATGCGGTCGCCGACGCAATCAATGACGGCTACGTGAAGCGGATCAAAGCGATCGTGCTGAATCCCGCAACGCTAAAGTACGTGCGTCACAAGGACGGCAAGGAAGTCGAGGTAGGGATCGACGATATTCGTCGCCTCGGCGAGGACGATCCGAAATTTCGGCGTGGAATCGTCATGTCCGAAGAATCGCTTGCGACTATCGTCGACGCCGCTATCGGCGAACTCGACCGTATCCGCAGGGCGACGGGTGACAAGCGTCATAAGATCATCGCGTCTGCGCTAGAATACGAGCATTGTGCGCAAGTAACTCGCGCATTTCGCGAGCGCGGTCTACGTGCTGAGTTCGTTCATGCAAACGAAGGCGGAAAGAGAAACGCCGAAATACTCGCAAAGCTCGATCGCGATGAGCTAGATGCGATTGTACAAGTGCGAATGCTAGGCGAAGGATTCGACCATCCGTGGCTTTCGGTCGCGGCAGTCTGCAGTGTATTTAGCAACCTATCGCCCTTCGTCCAGTTCGTTGGTCGCATTATGCGAGTCATCCCAGGGCAACCGAGACATTCTGTCGCTAATCGCGGCACCGTCATCTACCATGCCGGCAGCAACATCGCTCGCCGTTGGAGTGACTTCCGGGACTTCAGCGCTCCAGACCAGCAATATTTTGACGAGCTGCTTCCCGAAGAGGCCCGAGAGATCGATCCGGATGGGGCGCCTGTAACGATTGAGCCCGGAAGCGGTGGGGGCGACGCTCGGATGGTGGATGTTCCACTGATTGCGGCCCAAGGCGAAGTTCATCTGGAAGAGCAGTTTCTCGTGGAAGATCCCGAGTTGGAAAAGGCGCTCGCCGTCATCGCAAAACGTGCACTGTCTGGCGAAGACGTCGACGCTGCGTTGGTGCTGCGCAGAGTGCCTGTCACTAAGCAACGTGCGCGCCGGGCGTCCCGTACCGAGCTCAGTGATCGAACAACCGCCCGAGCAGCGGTCGAGATACGTAAACGAAATCTCAACCCGATGGGGCATGAGCTCGATACCAAGCGCCTGGGTAAGTCGAATTTGGTGGTCGTGGCTTCTGCGATTAGCATTGCATGTAACGAGTACACTGGTCATAGCGTGAAGGAGCGTCATGAATTCAGCCAGGACGAACTGAACACGATTCACGAGAATTTCGAAGAAATCGTGGCCGCTGCGGTCGCGGGGGTGATCGGTGGGTAGGCCACGCTCATTTCTCGAGCCGCTGTCAATAACTAGGGCCGGCGCTGCGCACAATTGTCGGCATTCCGATGATCACCGCATCAAGAAGGGCGATCTTCGGCTAACGGTTCAAGTTGAACGTTCGCAGCAGCACTATTGCGTATCTTGCGCGATCGCCTTTCTCGAAAAGGACAGCGCCACACTCGCGAGGCTGTTGGCGGAACTTAGGTGTTAACTAGGCCTTGTCGGGGACGCCGCATTCGCAGCACTTCTTCAGCGTCCCGACAAATGAGTCGATGCCGTCGCTGTGCAGCTTCGGCCGCGACGAGTCGCCATAGGACGAGGTTACCCAATGAGGAGCGCGATCAGCCCGTCGTACGGTACTAAACGCAAAAAGAATAGCAATCCCAAGAGGGCGCGTATCGAAACGTAGGCGCGCATTGAATGGGCATTCGTGCGCCAGCTAGCGGACGTTGAATCGTGGCCCTGCCGCGAAGCGCTCCTGCGCCGTCCTCGCGGCTGAGCGAGAAGCGCCTCGCGGGACCTCCGCTACGCCGCTTCCTCGTCCTTGTCGAAGTAGTCGGCTGTGAGCAACGTGCGGCCGCGAGCAACACAGTCTGGCGAGAGCCGTGAGAATTGGGAGTAGGGCCAGAACGTCATCTCCTCGCCGAGAAGCTGCTCGAAGAACACGATTCGCCGAAGGTTATAGACCACGAATTTGGCGACCATCTCCGTGGCCTGAGAGATCACGACACCGCCCGTACTATCAATCCGAAGAGTAGCAGGGCGGCTGCCTCCGCCGCAAGGAACCGGACGACACCGGGGAGCACGCCGCCAAGCTCCGAGCACAATAGTATCGCGAGAGATATCACGAACGCGACCTGCGCGAGCGCATACGACCGCCGTACGCTCTCGGCCGTGTTTGCCATATAGAGCCATCGCGAAGCCGCCAGCAGTCCGACCAGAAGTATCGTTTAGGGCGATGTCGAGCCCTATGAAAAAAGACATACCATCATCCGGTCGATGTCAGGCTCGTGTAACGTGGAGGAGTACCCCGTTCGAAGACGACCCCCGCCGTGAAACAGCCAACAATGACGCGTTCGAATGGGTGCGGATCGAAATCCTCACGCCGCGCAATCGAGTCCACGGCGGCCAGCGGGAATGTCATCCCCGTATCGCCGTAAAACGCGAGCCATACTGGCAAGCCGTCCGAATATAGCGAGAACTTGCGCGCCTTCTGTTTGAACATCGGCTCAAATGTAGCTTCAAGATCCGGTCTAACGGCTTGTCGCATCGGGTCCATCATAACTCGAGCCGTTTGGGGACGGCGATCGCGTGCCCAATGCGCACCGAGTCGCGAGAGCGTCGGATGCTCTGCGCCGACGGGCCACAGCGTTGTCGATGCGGATTTCTGAGGGACGTCACGGACGATCACCTCGGCCAACTCCGCAGCCGCCGGCGCAATATCCTTTGATGTTGGCGGATCCCCGTAGAAGCGGACGAAGACCGTATCTTTGCCGATCACGGAATCCAACGAGGCGTGACGAGATGCCGCGCTTTCTGCTCTGCGGCCGATCTCTGATAGAGCATCGATGTATTGTTTTTCCGACCGGTCACTCAAGCGGCAGAGCTCGATACGCACGCGACGTCCACTCCGCAAAAGGGCTTCGAAGTCGGGAGTAGGGATGCCCTGACGCGTAGGCAGCAAGGTGATTCCCTCAACCTCGTAGTCCAAGTCCGCACCGACAAGAGCATGAGCGAGAGCGAGCATCTCGTCGATACGCTTCCATTCTTCCTTGTGAGCGTGGCCATCGAGGCCATACGCCCCGAGCTGACGCCCGTCGAAGACCATCGTTAACAGGCGCTCACGACGCGTGGACATCAAGTCTGAGCCGCCGGCGGATCGAACCGTCGTCCCTTCGACATGATCGCGTATCGTACGAAGCCCCATAAGCCTATCTTACCTCATCGCTCCGGCCAGCGATTCGGGCCTGACGCTTCAGAGCCAGGCGGGTTGGCGCCAAACGACCCGAAGCGCTCGCCGCGCGAGTCTTCTGCGAGGGTCGCGGTGCCTGGGGATCGGGACAACTTCGCGTTCCGCCAGCTCGTCTGGGCAGCTCCGAAGCAGCACCAAGGATCCCGATAGCTTGCTCCAAATCACGCCGCTTCTGGTGACTATGCACGTGTCATTGAGCAGTGATGTACTGACACAATGATGCACAATTGCCGCGCGAACGTGAACGGAGCGATCTTTGCATGGGGTGGCCTGGGCCTGGGCTTCCTCGCTGACGAGCGCTTGGACATGAACTTGTTTCTCTTGGCAACTTGGGCGTGGCTGCAGAGTGAGACGCCCGGATAGCTCGAGAGGTCCGGTACCGCATCGGAGGGCCCATCGCATTCTCATCTGGGGCGACGAAGGCGCCTCCCGTCGAACCGCGCGGTGCATAGGGATCGATCAACGTGCGACCTGCCAATAAGGGTCCGAATCACGTCGCGCCGTCCATGTCAGTCCGCCCACGTCGATTCGTAGCAGCAGCCGTTGGCGTATCTACGCCGTGCCGCCGAACTCCAGCCCCGACGTGACGGTGGTCGGGATCGACACCGCGATCTTCTAGGTCCTACGCGGTCGAGGCCGTCCCCTCGGAGGCGTTCGTTCAAGAAAGTACGACCAAGGCTGCATCATCCCCATGGTGAAGTCGAACACCGGGCCGTCGTATCCGAGCAAGGCGAGGATCACCCGGTTCACGAGATTCCTCGCAAGCCTAGCCTGCAAGATGACGCGCTCCACGTTATCTGTGCCCCGCATATCCAAGAAGCCCTGATGGCTCATCGGATGCCGCTTGTCGAGCGCCTCCTTTTCGTCCGATTTCAAGTCGAAGCCAACCCGGCGCCAGAACTTCCGCCGGCGCTCGCTATGGGTCACGTCGTTCGCACCTCTGAGACGCTCGAAGATTCTTTCGGCAAGCCGTCCCGGGACCGAACTGCTCCCAAGCACTTCCTCGATGCACGGCTGCATGCGTTTCACGATCTCGGCATAGCGAATCCGGCCAATCACGAACCGTTCGCCTTCACCTTTGGGCTTGAACGCCGCCGACTCGACTAACGCGTCCAAGGCCAACGTAATGTCGCGGAGCTCGACATCGGTATGTCCCCGCGAGTCAGCAAACAAGTGGCTTAGCGCGACGTCCAACTGAATGCGTTCCTTGTGAAGCCCGACTCCGGCGGCAAGCATCATCGGGAATTTCTGCAAGAATGCCGCGTCTAAGTGGAGGCTCCTGATCGGGGAGCTCGCGCGAACCGTCGGAGCGCTCCACGCGTAGCGCTTCTTCCAGACCTCGCGCGACCCATGCAAGCCGACGTTCGCGCATGTCGCGCCCTCGCGTCCAGCGAGGAACGACAAGACCTTGCACAGCACGCCCTGCTCAACCATCGCAAGCGCATTGCCTTCGAACCCTACGAATACGTCCGAACCGGCGGACGTACTGCTCGGCATCTTCCGTGCGAGCGCGGTCCGGCCAAAGACCGTCGTAAGCAGCCCGTCGTAGCTCGTCGGTTCCGTTTCCGAAGCCCATGGGAATAGATGCGGATAGAATTCCAGTGCTACGCCGCCGAAGACAATGCCGTGCGATGTCACCATCGCACTGGGATCGCCCGTCACAAGGTCCTGAAGATCGAAGGTCGCCGACGATCCTTCGGGACCCATCGTTTGCCTTCTGATGTACGCTCGCGTAGAGTACCAGCTTCGGTCTTCGGCCTCAAGACGAACGTTCTGATCGCCCGGCAGAACGCGTCCGTACTCACCGACGGCTAGAAATCTCATAAAGCTGTCAGGCGATGAGAGCCTACATTCGCCCCGGTTCTCGAACCAAGTCGTCGTTCCGACGGCGACCAAACGATGTTCGCCCTTCGACACGATCACCGGCCCGCCGTGTGACCACGGCTCCGCCGTGAAGCCATTCGTGTATTCGATCACGTGCCGTAGTCGAGCACGTTGTTCGACGAGATCCAGGGCCGCTTTCGATAGGACGGCCCACCGTCAGGAATTAGCGGCGTGCGACGCTTCAACCGGACGAGCGAAGTCGATCGCCGGAAGCGGAGCGTAAGCCTGCTGGACGATCACACGATCGTATTCGCTCGGTTGTTCCTCCGCGATGATCGCGCGCGCCAGCGTGCTGAAGTCGTGTAAACCGAAGTGGATATCCACGTCGAGCAAGAGCCACAGTGGACGGCATGTTGCAGGATACCTACCCGCCTTCGCGCGCTTCTTTCGGATCTGCTCGGCGAGCGACTGCCGAAAGAGCTGCGGCCGCCCGTGGTCCGTCAGCGACACCACGGGATTTGCGGTCACGGCTTTGCCGCGATGATAGGTAACGAAGGCTTTCATGCCGGCGAGCAGCGGAAACCGCGTCGCCGTGGGCTTGAACGGGCTCACTTCGCTTTCGACCGAGCATGTCAGCGCGCAAATCTCATTGAAAAGGCCGTCGATCGGCAAGCCGTCCACGTAATAGCCAATGGGAATCACGCCGAACCGAATCTGTAAGATACCGCGGCCGAGAACGCTCTGCACACCCTGACCTTCGCACCGGCGGACTGCGGCGTTGAGGCGCTCCACGGCGAGCGTGAGCCGGTGCGCCTCCTGGTCCATCACCATGGTCTGCTCTACGAATGCCAGCGTGGTTCCGCCTACGACCAACGCAGTGTCCGGCATCGGCTCCGCGAGCCTCCGTATGTTCACCTGACCGTCCTTGTCGAGGCCGAGATTGACGGCCAGATGCGCGACGGCATTCGCTTCGACGTACGTCTTCTCGTAGAAGGCGGTCTCGGGCTTGCGCATCTCGCTTTGACGGTCGCCGAACGGCATGCCGTCCATGAGAATTGCGTGGCGCCGTTCGGTGCGCGCATCGACGCGCTGGCCGAGTTGCCTAACGGCCCGCTTGAACGCGCCGTCAGTTTCCGCGTTCGTCCATCCGGTGAGGGTAGGCTTACGGGCCATGGAATGGAGTTCGGCGAAGCGGAACAGGCTTCATTCAGCCGGTAGTCCGTGACACGGATGCCGACTGCGCTGCCACACCGCGCGGCGACGCTCTACAGGTGCAACCAATGATCGGTCGCCCGGGCGCGCCGGGTCTTTTCGGCGACGATGTGCGCCCGGCTCTGTGCGACTCGTGGCCGGTCCGCTGCACGTGCGCGCGCTCGCACGCGTCGCGTGCTGCGGCATCGCTCGGCGTGGACCCTGGTCGATCGCTTACGCGCCGGCAACGTCCTCGCCGTGGTCGCAGCGCGGCGCCGGATCACGAACGTCGACCCTGTCTGGCCCCGCCCCGTGAGGATTTTTCCGAGCTCGCGATTGGGTCATCCTTGCGCCCTCGGCGCCACGCATTCTTGCCGGCCCGTACGACGTCCAATGGTAGCAGCCAGCCGCGCCGCAGGACGCGCCGTCAGTCTTCGAAAGTTAGGATGACTACGGCGTCCTGGCCCACGCAGGGAAAGGCCAGCTCGTCTCATGCGCCCTTATCGTCTCTCCCGAAATCCCGTACTCTCCGACTGCGGTCGCTCTGTCGGCGACGCTTGGCCCTCGGTATCTCGTACGATGTAGTCCTTGATCTGAACTGCGTCGCCCTTACCGCGAATGTGAGGTCGTACCTTGATGGTCTTCGCTCCGGTTAGGCGGTGCAGTCGCAGGTGGCCGCGAACTGCGTGCGCGACACGTACTATCTCTGCAAATTGCTTTCGCATCGGCGTCGAGTTGGACCCGCGAGGACGTATCTCTATTAGCCAGCGCGTTCGCGGAGCGCCTTCCGATCGCGCGACTTGGCGCGAAACGCGCTCTTCCTTGGCAGAGTAGCCCATGGACATCATCGCATCATTGAGCCAGACGAATGCGGCGATCGCGCCGCCGCCGCCAGCTTCAGCGGCTCGACGGTGGATGGGAGCGATTGGACGTTCGGGCTTGATGAACAGAAGATCCGTGTCCGTGTCGCTCCCGCCCTCGGCGTACGAGGCGAACATTACAGCGCGGCCTTCTTCATCGCGAAACTCGTACCGTGACGTCCATTCTATGCGGTCCGTTCCCGGTACAAGGTGGTATACAGCTGTCGTCCAGACGTTACCGGTCTCGTCGGGCCAACGCAGGGCCGTTGTGGCGTAGGGCATTATACCGCGCTCGCGCCACGCTCGCATTGACTCAAGCACCTTGTCTGCACTCGCGACCAGAATCCGGTCGTCGAGTACCGGAGCAATGAATAGTGTTGCCTCGGCATACTTCCTTCGGAAGAGGTCCATTGCCCCGCGGCTCGCCTCGATGACTTCGGTTCGAATGCCTTTCATCCCGAATTGACCTGTTGTATCTACGCCTATCGCTTGGTTAAGCGCCGAGACCTGTAGCTCGCTGCTGCCTGTCGGAGAAATGGCGTCGGGTATCGCACTTTCTCTTGTCTGGGAGCGCGCTGCCTACCTGTTTGCGGGGACGGGAGAGGGGGCTAACCGAATAGCTCGCATCGGGGGCAGCCATCTATGGATTTCAACGCAGGACCCGCTTCGCCAGTGCAGGCTACGGAGGTGCAATACGCCTTTCACAGCCTCGGCTGGTACCAGTTTCAAGAGCTTGCCGCCGCCGTTCTGAGCGATGTGTTGGGTCAGTCCTATCAGACGTTTGAGCCCGGCAACGATAGAGGCCGTGACGGCGCATTTAGGGGAGCCTGGACTCCGCATGGGGCCGAGACCCACTCAGGCACTTTCACCTTTCAAGTCAAATACACGAGGCGACCCGGCAAGCAACTGACATTATCGGTCCTTCGCCAGGAGCTTGCGAAGGCTAAGGCCCTTGTCAAAGAGGGCCTAGCAGATCACTACTACGTCATCACAAACTGCGCTGTTACTTTTGAACGAGCCACGCAACTTGAGCGGGAGATCAAAGCCAGGATAGGGTCGCAAACGGTGACCATATTTGGCGCCAACTGGCTGACTCGCCAGATCCGGGCCAGCAAGTCGTTGCGCGCGTTAGTGCCGCGCGTATACGGCCTCGGAGATATCAGTGAGATAATCGACGAGCGCGCATATGAGCAGGCGCGTGCCGTGATTGAATCACTCGGCGCACGGCTAGCGACCTTTGTTCCGACGGCTGCATATCATCGTGCTCTTGACACCCTTAGCAGAAATCATTTCGTATTCATCGTTGGCGATGCGATGACCGGCAAGACGACGCTCGCCTATGAACTCGCGCTAGGAGCACTTGATCGTCATAAATCGAGAGTCCTAAAGCTGCGCGACGCAGAGGCTCTAGAGCGCCATCTCAACGTCGTAAAGGGTGGCGCACAGTTTATCTGGGTGGACGATGCCTTTGGCGAAACACAGTTCGACCCGGCGCTCGCTGCATCGTGGTCGAGGCACGTCGATCTCATTCACGCGGCTATCGATCGCGGTGCCCAACTAGTATTTACGAGCCGAGGCTACATCTGGCGGGCGGCGCAGGACGCAATCAAGCGATACAGCTTCCTGGGGTTTGACGAGCACCAGGTTGTAATCGAACTGACCGAGCTCACGGAAAGAGAAAGGCAACAGATGCTCTACCATCACGTGCGGATGGGAGCGCAAACGTACAACTTTAAGTCTAGCGTTAAAAAGCATTTGGCTGACGTCGCAAAGCTGCCGAGCTTTCTTCCCGAAGCAGCTCGTCGACTCGGGAATCCGACGTTTACTCGGAGTTTAGTCGCCGACGCCGCTGGTCTGCAGCATTTTTTTGAGAAGCCCTTGCAGATCCTCACCGACCTGTTGGTCGGACTCGATGCCTCATCAAAAGCCGCATTGGCGCTCATCTTTTCTCACGGCGGCTCATTGCAGGAGCCTTTCGTCTTGGCTGACGCCGACCGGAACACAATCGAGCGTTTTGGGGCTCGCCCCGAGAGTGTTTTTCCAGCTCTCGAAGCCATGCGTGAAAGCCTGGTGCGTGTCGAGGCCGATCTGCAATCTGGCGCACACAGGTGGGCCTTTGCGCACCCGACGATTCGAGATGCATTTGCTGAGCTCACGGCCGGAACGACGATGTGGCTCCGTATATATCTCGCCGGTGCTGATGTACGGCATATTATCGGCGAGGCATACTGTGGGCGCCTGCCCCAGGACTCGGGTGCCCGCGTTGTTGTTCCAATCGATGCCTATAGGGACTTAGTCTCGCGTCTCCACTCCTACGTCGCCGCAGACACGACCAGCGCGAACCGTGATGCCGTTCAACTGTTTCTCACGACGAGGTGTAGTGATCAGTTCTTGGCAATCGTCTCGACCGAAGCACCGTCACTCTTCGAGCCTGGGCAGTTTGGATATTATCAAGTTGCCCTTGATGACCCATGGCTAAGATTCGCGGAGCGCTTAGCCGGCACGTCACTCCTTACCGGGGAAATGCGCGAAGCGGCCGTTTCTCGTATGGAGGAATACGCTCCTTATGACTTGTCGTTTTTGGAATCGGACAGTCTTCGTGAGTTGTTTAGTTCTGAGGAGTACAGTGATCTTCAGCGCCAATTGGCGCATAAGCTCGAAGAGAGGCTGCAGGACCAAATCCGCCAATGTGTCGTTGATTGCACGGCCATGGCAGCCTACTACTCCCAGAGGGTTACGGACCGGATCTTAGAGCGCTTCCGTCCGCTACTGGAATATTTCGAAATGCTCAGCGCGGAGTTGGACGACCAACCTGAGTTCTTGGAAGTTGTTGAAGAGGCAAGAGAGGCTGCGATCGCCGCAGAGGCTCAACTGGTCGGTCAAAACGAAGACGAGTACGGCGATGAACCCGATATCACCATCGAGCCTTCAGCGGTAGATTCTGGCGATAAAAGAGACGTATTCCGCGATGTAGCTGACAATCCCGAGCGGGGCGATGAACACGGAGAAGAACCGGAGGACGACGACTCGGACGAGGACCTAAGTTTTGCGGACGACTCGGTGTCCGATGGTTTGGAGCTGGACGAGGACTTCGAGTTCGGCGACCTGGATTCGTAGGATGGTCTAGCATCCGACGGAGCCGAGCAGGACTACGATTAGAGAAGCCACTTCGAATGGGGACAAAGCGTCCGACTCGTTGCGTCATTGGTGCTTACGTGTTCCACGGCCTGATCTTGCCCAAGGCGTAGAGCGATCGTGCTAGATGGACCACTACGCAGGGGCGATCGCTAGAAACGGCCGCATGAAACGTGGATACCGAAGCGACCGGAACTCGACGCAAGCGGAAGCTTCTGGGCGGTGTTGCCCAGGGCCACCAAGATCTCGGCCCCCAGGATCTGCACAACCTCACGGCATAAGCGGAGGGCCGGCGTTGGGCCTCGAAACCCTTGTCGGCTACGGGATGCTCGCGATCGGAGAGGCCTAGCCCGGCGTGCTCCGAGTCGATGGGGCCGGCTTCGCCACTAGAGATTCGCGACGGCGCGCCCACGAGCTCGGTGGCCGTCAGAAGCCAAGCCAACCTGCGCGCTGCCGTCTGCACTCACGGGCAGGATAGCGTGATTTGGCCGACGGAGCCTTCGGTTAGGGTGATTTGATGGTTATTGTGATAGACCAGACTTTGCGCGCACCGCGATCTCGACTTCCTTGAACGCCTTGAAGATCGCGTCCGGAAAGTGCCGCGGGCCGCGATCCATTTCCGGGAGTGCTTCGGCCGCGACCACCGGGTGCATCATCTCGCGCGTCTCGACCCGGGTGAAGGCTACCGCCGCGAGCCCCTCCTTCGCGACTCGCAGTCCCGTCCGCGAGAGCTTGTAGAAATCGCTCGACTGGTAGGCGTCCCGAATCACGAGGCCCTCGCGCTGCAGAAAGGCGGCGCCCTCCATCAACACGTCGGCCGCGACGATTGCGTCCGGACCCGTGTAGGCTTCTGCCGCGACCGCCCGCACAAAATCCGGAAGCGCATTGAGCCGATTCGACTTCGTCCAGACCTCGATGAGGCGAAGTCCGACCTCGGTCGGTGAAAGACGCTGCAGCGCCGCCAGCGACGGAAGCCCGTACGGGTTGGGCGCCGGCCTATACACCAGGCCACCGGCTCGCGACGCGCGGCGGCGTCTCCGTAGAGTGGCTCACGAGGCGACCTTCGGCCCCTTCTTGCGCTGCCTCTCGAAGAACAGTGTGCCCGGCTCGTAGTCGCGCACGTTGCCCGGCTCGATGTCGTCTCGCTTCTTGCGACTGTTGAACAGCAGAAGGTGGCTCGCGACGCGGATCAGCGCGGTCTCGACCTCTCGCTCGTGCTTCTTGTTCCCGATGATGTAGAACGAAAAGTAAACCAGCTCGGTCGGATGCGCCTTGAAATGCGAACTGAGGCGGCCGAATATCTGACCGCGGCCGGCGTATCGCGCACAGCCGAACGGAGTCGTGCGCGAAGTAGACGCCCTCGGTCCCGACCCCCTTGGCCTTGACGGTCCGCTCAACGTGCGCCAGCGCCCCCTTCGGGATCTTTTCGCCCGGCGCATCGAAGATCGACCGGCTCTTGCCGGGATGGCCCGGCATGCGCTTTAGCTCGCCGAACACGACCTTTCGCGCGCCGCCCGTCCAGCTTTCGACGGATGCGTCGACGGTCTTCTTCGAGTGCGCCTTCGCTCGACGCGCGCTAGCGGCCGGCAACGGACACCGCCCTTCGGCGGCCGACGTTCGCCGTCGCGATGCTGCTCAACCGGCCAGTCCGTTGCGCTGCAGCCAGTCGAGGACGGGCTCCGACCCGATGCTCTCGGCCATCGCGACGAACCCCGGCCGGAGGTCAGGATTGTGGCGACCCAGCCAATCGAAGACCGCGTGGAGCCGCACCGGCGTCATCCGTCCCGCGACGAGATCGTCGACGAACTCCCTCCCGATCTCCGACGCCCCGTCGTTCCATTGCTGCGCGGCGGCCGCAATCTGGATCGTCCGATGGGCATGCTCGACCGCGAGGGCGCGCCACGGAAACGCCGCCCCGCACTCCGCGCAGTACGCGGGCGCCTGGAAGGTCTCGGCTGGCGCCTCGAACGGCGCGTCGCATTTTTCGCAGGCCTTGAGCACAGACTCTCCGCAGCGCGGACAGAACTTAGGGAGACGGTCGGACGTCGACGGTGCGACTCGGTGGCCGGACCGGCACACGCCGTCGGCGGGCAGCGCGGAATGCGCGATCGCTCGCGGGCCGTCGTTCACCGGCGCTCCGCGATGCGGGGGCACCGAGATTCGAGGCGGATGCCGCCGCACGAGGCGCGGCGGGAACGCGAGCGCAGCGCGTTGTCCGACGCATCCTAGCCCAGCCACGCGCCGCTCGGCCCACGCGTCTGGCCGACGTCGAGTCCCGGCTCCTCGTGGGGGTCGAGTTCAGACTACTTCGGCGTGAAGCGCGTTCAGAGGCCGCTGCGCTCCAGCGACATCCCGGCGTGCTCGCGGGCGGCCGCAGGGCCCCACGCGCATGGCTCGGGAAGCTTGGCGGGCAGGCACTGCAATGTTCCTTACCGCCGACGGGATGCGGCACCTTCGCCGACCAGCGGCGAGGCCGGTTCCGCCTCACGCTACGAGTTCGACCTGCTGCCGAGGGACACGGCATCCAGACTAAGCGGGACGTGACCGATAACTGGTGGGGACGGGTGCCACGCGGAGGGCTCCGCGAAACCATCGTGATCGACTAGAACTATAAGATTCGTGTGGTATTTGTCACGTATCGCCTTCTCGGCGCAGGGAATGCCGAGATCGGGGAACAATCGGATCGTTCGAGACCGGTGGCTGCTCTTGCCAAGCGGTGAGAGCAAGCTTGCGGTTGAACGGCCAAGCTTGGAAGGAGGTCAACTCATGACGTATGGCGGAAGCTCGGGTCACTAGCCTAGGCAAGCTGTCTCGTCACTCGGATTGACCGGGGTTCCCGGGCATGTCTGAGAGACTTAGATCCAATCTGGACGGAGGGCGGGTCGCGAAGGCGACTCGCCCTTTTCGCATTTTCGCATTGCCAGATGTGCGTTCCCGGGGGTGATGGATGAACGACGCCTCAATCGCAGAACAAGCACGCCTGACATCGCGCGATTCAAACCCGACTCCAAGAAAACGAGCGAGGCGGCGCCGCGAGACCGCGTTGCAATACGCGATTCTTGTCGTGTACTGTATTGTGTTTGCGATCGGTGTGATCCTCAGCGGTGTATTGGCGTACACAAAGACACACTATGGGAATTTCTCTGCAGCGTTGGTCGCTCCACTCGTAATTGCGGTTCTTGTGTTCATTTTATATTACGCCGAAGGAGCGGAACTTGCGGTTACCAAGATTCTCGATAGGGACGAAGACCAAATCCCGGAACGACAGCACGAGCGCGTCCGTTGGCTGCGCGAGCATAACGACGATTTCTTGACAGGGCGTCAGCTCTTCGTTGTGCTTGCGGTCCTGCTTCTTGGCCTTATATGCGATTGGCTCTACCGGTCGTCCGTCGCGCTTACATCGGATGCTGCTGGACTCGTGAATTTGTCCATGCCCGTCATGCTCCGCAACACAATACTCTTCCCTCCGATGAAGCTTTACGCGTACATCTTTCCAGCCTTCTCCGTGCTCTTGTTCGCGCAGTTGTATTCGAAATTTGTCATACATCGTCGACCGCAGCGATTCTTCGATGCGTACTGGACGCAATTAGTAATCTTATGCTCGGTACCAGTTGGCCACGTCGTGCGTTTGGGTTTGCCAGCATGGCTCGTCGATGCCGTTGTGAAGAAACAATGCGAAGACGACGTTGGTGCTTCTCGCCTCCAACTCTACAAGGCTCAGGCGACGTTTCGTGACGGCATCGGATTCGAAAAAGTCAGCATCGCCCTGACGATCGATCCCGTCGATGGATCGACACATGTTGAGGAGCTCTTCGATCTCAAGGCGTTTGCCGGCGGCAACAGCGAGATGAACCAAGAAGAAGGCTGGGATGGCCCAGTGTTAGGGCCGCCTGAAGTCGACGTCGTTGATCTTCCGGAGCATTGCGGAGATGTTTGGAAGACGGAACCTATTTTTGAAAGCGACGATAAGATCGTCAAGTTCGACTTTGGTTTTGACCTGCCGTTAATCGCGGGCGACGCCTATCGATTTAGCGTAAACTACGATGTCGGGCCGAAAGCCTCCAAAGTAACGGATAATGAGTCGGACGTCTTTTCGTATGACGTCGCCAGGTATCCCGCGCGCCTAATTGAGTTTTCGGCGACACTTAAGGACTACGAGACGTCAGCGATTGTCCTGGCCAATCCTCGAATCGCGGTAAAGAAAGTTTCCTATGACGAAGCCATGAACGCGCGCGAAGCGCTTCGTCACGCTGGAGGTGTTAAGAAGCCCTCTCCCGACTGTATTTCGTTCACGGTTAAGTACCCGTTGCTCCCAGCGCAGTATCTTTTTACTTGGCAGGTTCGCCGGAAATTCAGAAAGACGAACGTTAAACGTCTAATTACGGCTCGATCGCCCGCGGTTGGTCAGTCGACGGATGATAGTACTCTCTATGGCCTGAACTTTGCATACGGTAGCAATCTGCGCGAATCCCGTCGCGCTAGTCGCTGTCCGAATGTAGTATCAGAAGGTGCTGTTCTGCTTTCGGGATACCGTTTGGAGCTATATGGCGCTGCCGACGTCGAGCCAGACGCGAATAGCACACTACCGGCGCTGGCATTGCGGCTTTCGCCGGAGGATGAGCGAGAGCTTGACCGCCGTGAAGGTGTGCCTGGCAGCTACACGAAGGCTGAGGTAACGGCCTTGCGTCCGGATGGGTCAACGCTTAGGGGTTACATCTACCGAATGACGCCGGCCCGCCGCACGCGTGGTCTCCGACGTCCAACAACTGATTACCTAGAGCACCTGGTAAAAGGCTACCACGAGAACAAGCTCGACCTCGACGTACTGAGCGGCGCCATAGCGCGATCCCTTGCTCCAGAGCAAGATTGAATTACCGTACGGAGGCGAGTTGCGACGGTCCTAGGCCGGCGACGGTCGGACGCGAATACATATAGCGCGAGCGAGGTGTCGGCGTCGCCGCGAACGGCAGCAACGAGCGGGATGAGCGAGAGCAATGCATCCGCGCCGCGCGCGTGATCTTGCGAACTTTTTGCGATTTCCGCGCTCGCGCTCATGAGCGTCTTTCCGAGCGCGGCGCTCGCATCGCCACTGGTGGTTCCGGTCGGGACCGTACAGGCGGTCCTCGCACTGACGCCTGATCCGCCACAGACCGGGCACGTCAGTGCGGATCACAGCCTCCGCGGCGTTTCGCCCGAAGCGCTGTCACGTACCAACGCGTCATTCAGCTCGTCCATGCCCGCTATGTCGATGGCCGGCCCGAGCGGGGTAGCCCGGCTCCTGTAGCCCGGGCATTGGCGCTTGGAGATGTCGCTCGGGATGGCGGCGGTGTGGTCCGTATCCGTGCACTTCACCGGCAGCGTGAACGGCACGGCAGTCTATCAGTTCGCAGTCGCCGGCGCAGACGGCTGCTCCGCAAGCGCCGGCACGAGTTCGGTCCGATGGACCCATAGACAGAATCACGCCTCAGCGCTATAGTGCAGCTTACCATCAAGGCAAGGGGGGACCTTGGCCGCATTTGGGGGGCACTGTAAGAGCGCGTTTGCCTACGCGCTGCGGAAAGGGTGTGCGCGATTATGGCGATCGACGGCACGTGGTACAACGAACTTGGTTCGACGATGACGTTGCAGTCTGGGCCTAGCCCGGGACAACTCACTGGTACCTATCAGTCTGGCGTCGGCACCGCGGGCGAGTTCGGTCTAGATCGGTAGCTACGATACGACAAGCAGTACGTTCGGATTCGTCGTGACTTGGAATAATGGAGCCGTCGAACGGAGCTCAACCACAACCTGGTGCGGCCAGTACTTCGACCAGGGGAACGAAGTCGGTAGTGGTCCCTTTTGAAGAGTGAAAAGGGACCACTACCACGAAGTCCTCGTCAGCACATGGCTCTTGTGCGAGACCACCCCAGAGACCCAGACCTGGGAATCAACGCTGGTCGGGCAAGACCAATTTGCTCGCATCATGCCCACTTCGGCCGAGGTCGCCGCCAAGCGCACCATTCGCGCAGCGGCGTATCCGCGGTCATTGAGCCATTCATAGCAATCGGCTCTGGACGCCGTAGCAGATCCGGCGCACCCGGCTATTGCTTTCTCCGGAATGCCGTTGAAATGTGAACCTGCGTAGAGCAGCCTTGTAAGGCAGAATAGGTTCGACCTAAGAGACTGGCAGGTAGACGTCCAAAAAGACTGGGGGTTGTCTAATGAAATCATCGATCTCAGGGTTCGGGCAGGTTACGAAAGCCCTTGGCATAATGGCCGCGGCGAGTTTCTTGGCCGGGTATTCGTACGTCGTAGCCTCCGCACAGACCGCGGCGCCGACGTCTGCAAAGCCTGCGAGCATCGCCCCTGCTACCAAACCTCGGCCGGCGACGCTGATGAGCCGCGAGGCTTGGCGCAATTCCTTGAAGCGGGTTCCCCTGCCGAAGAAGGGGTGCTTTACGGCTGTTTATCCGAAGGCCGAGTGGCGGGAAGTCAAGTGCACAACGCCGCCGCATCGTCCGTATCCGCCGGCGAGCGGGGGTAGGCCCAGTGTCGTGGGTAACGGCACCGACTGGTCGGCCCAGGTGTCGTCGGGTTTCATCGCCTCGGCGGATGGGTCTTTCGCCAGCGTAGGCGGCGTGACGAGCGAGACGGGCAACGGGGGCGCCGCCAACAACTTTTCGCTTCAGCTCAATTCGCAATTCTTCGCGACCTCGGTCTGCAGTGGCGCCGCGAATCCAGCGGCATGCCAGGGTTGGGAGCAGTTCGTGTACTCCAACTCGGGCTTGGCATTTATTCAGTACTGGCTGATCAATTGGGGAACGACATGCCCCGCGGGGTGGAACACCTTCTCAAACGATTGCTGGAGAAACGCCACCAACGGCGCCGCCGTCCCAGTGCAGCCGATCACGAACCTGGGCCAGTTAAGCGTGACCGGAACGGTCAGCGCGGGTGGCGATAGTATCAGCATGTCGACGGGTACCAATGTCTACTCAGCGGCCGGTGACAATTCCGTCAACGCGGCTGCAGGCTGGCAGGCTGCCGAGTACAACGTGTTCGGCGACTGTTGTGGTTCTCAGGCCAACTTCAACAGCGGAGCGACGGTCGTCGTCAGAACGAGCGTGGACAATCAAACCTTGCTGGCCCCTTCCTGCCAGCTCGAGGGCTTCACGGGCGAGACGAACAACCTCACCCTGTCGGGTAGCCCGGCTGTCATACCAGTGCTGACTGAGCCGCGGATCCAGTTCACGGAGAGCGATCCTGCCGGTGCCGCGGAGACGTGCGCAACTAGCATCGGTGACACACATCTCGCGACGTTCGACGGTTTGTTCTATGATTTCCAGGCGTCGGGGGACTTTGTGCTGGCGCAAGCCGATCCGGACTTCGTCGTTCAAACGCGGCAGGCGTCGGGCGCGCCGACTTGGCCGAGCGCATCGGTCAACAAGGCTGTCGCAACGAAGATCGGTGATACGCGCGTCGCGATCTGCGTTGCGCCTGCGAGGCTTTTCATCAATGGCGCGCCCAAGAATCTGGGCGACGGTCAGGCGATTTCACTCCCCGGCGGTATCAACGTCTACCGAGGTGGGAATACATACCTGATCGCGCGCAAGGGCGGCGATAGCGTGCACGCCACGCTCAACAGCAACTTCAACAACTCCTGGATGGACGTCGCTGTAGGGACGCCCCGTACAGCCCCGGCAAAGATCCGCGGCCTCCTTGCCAACCCCAACGGAAATGTCGGCGCGCTTGCGATGCGTAACGGAACTGTGTTGAACGAGCCGATTTCGTTCACCAACCTTTATCACCCCTACGCTGATAGCTGGCGCGTTCAACCAAACGAGTCGCTGTTGTCGCCCTGCGGAGCGCAAGGAATACAGCGCGGCATTCCGCTAAAGGCGTTTTACGCGAAAGACCTCGCTCCGCAGCAATACCAAAAAGCGCGAGCGACGTGCACGGCGACCGGCGTACACGAGACTACTGCCCTTGAAGCTTGCATCCTGGACGTGGCTGTGCTGGGAAATGCGGTGGCCGCGAGAGTCTATACCCGACCTCTTGCCATCCGCGCTGTCCTGAAACCGAACTTACGTCTGCAGCGTGTGAACATAAATAAAGTAACCGTCAAACGCGTCCCGTGAGACAGATTGGCAGTCCAGAGGACTAGGCTGATGGCGGGCGTTCACTAGCCGCTCGCCACCAGCCGTCCGCCTCGCCTTGGCGTAGAGTGAGGGACGTCAACTGTCGGCCCTGTCATTTCTAATCCGTCGCGATTTAGTTCAAGCCGAAGCGAGCGAGGTCGTCCAGTTCGATATCGCGGTCGAATTCAATCGTATACGTGACGGTTTCGTTTGGTCGATGGGCCCGCGCTCTCGGTCTGGGCCAGAAATACCGGCGTTCATTGGAGTGCCCGATTTACCGCGGCTCAGGCTCGGAACCCCGCGACCGTTTCCAGAAAGTTGTACCCAGGTCGAGAGGAGGCGCGCGCGTTTCATCCGTGCGTTCTCGTCCTCGATCGCGCGACCGCGGGCGATCTCGCTGCTCTCCATGCCGCCGTACTTGGACTTCCAAGCCGAGATCGTATTCGGATGGACGCCGTGCCGGCGCCCGAGATCGACGAACGAGGCACCGGCGTCGTGTTTGCGCAGAATTGAGACGATCTGCGTCTCGGTGAAGCGGGACTTCCTTCCGCATGCGGGCTTCCTTTCGGCCCTTCGGCCGGGAAACCCACGGTATCAGCCGGCCCGGATTACCGGGGCAACGTCACGAGCCGCATCTCGTCCTACTACGATCCGATAACGATACGTACAAGCACCCTAAGCAGTGTCTTGAACGGGTTGAGCGTATCCTCAGCAACCTGATCTAGGAAGATCTGAGCGGTCGACGTCTCAGGGCCGCCATCACCACTCACGACCTTCTTGTCAGAACGTACTTCGTCGTCGTGTGACATCTACGACCTCCAACTCGACCCGTCCCAATAGTACCATTCCTTTCCAGCTTGCTTGTAAAGTGACCCATCATCTCCTTCATAGACGCTCGCTACAAGAACACCGTGGCCGTTCGTATTCACGCCATGTTCAAGGTGAGCGTGAATCTTCTGAATGTGCTCTAACTGAATCTTCCTGTGCTGGCCCTGCACCCACGTCACGGTTTGGTTCACAGCGAAACTTTGCAAAGCGCTCGCTGAATTCTTGGTAATCTTTTCCTTATCGGCGAGAAGCTGCATGACGTTTGTTTTCGCGCGTTCGATCGCGATACTTATCATCGACCATGGAGTCTTCGGCATTTCTCTATTCTCCTAGCATTCAACCTGAGGCGCTGAATCAGCTTGCCACCCTGTTCGTTCGTCGGCGTCCCGCAAGCGTAGGGTTTACGATCGGAGGTTTATCGTCTGACGACACAATGAGCTTGCTGGCTATTGATAACACCAAACGAATCCGCAGCGTGGCCGCGCGCGCGAATTCCTCTTCGCCGGTACCGCGACTACGGTCACGTTTTCTGAAGTATTCCCCGTTGATACGTTATTGCCGGTATCCGTTGTCCTGGGTTGGGTCGAGACCGCAACGTCATCGTGGAACCGAGCTCGTCGTGCCACGTGCCAACGATCGCCATGCTCGCGCACACCCCTCTTCCGCAGCGCGTAGCCTACGCGCTGTTTGCAGTGCCACCAGAATGCGGCCAAAGTCACCCCTTGCCTTGGTGGTAAGGCGCACTATAGCGCTCGGGCGTGATTCTGTCTATGGGTCCATCGGACCGAACTCGAGCCTCAAGTCACGGCGACTGGAATTGTCGACGATTGAGTGCCGCAGGTAACGGTGACTGTCGCTTGGCCGGCCTTAAGGCCGACAACGGTGAATGTCACCGGGCCCGGAGCCGTCTTATTGCCGCTGTCGACCGTGGCAATGTTCGTGTCGGAGCTGGTAGCCGATATGTTCGCCGTCGAGCCGGAAACAGTGGCGGTAAACGCCCCTTTCGCGCCGGCGACGAGCGCAAGACTCGGCAAGGAGAGAACAACCTGGGCGGCTGGCTGCGGTGAGCCCACCTGGAATCCACCTGGCGTACCGCCTGCAATTGACGCGAGCGTACGCGTCGCAATTCGAGTCAACGCGTCGGGCACGAGTCGCTCTGCGAATCCCGCAATGAACCCGTAGATTAAGAGCAGCGCCACATCGCCAATGGGCGGATGCGAAGAAATCAGCGCATTGAAGTGGGGAAAGGCGTTTCCCCCAGTTAAGCCAGATGCCATGAGACCGTAAATCAGCATTCCAAAGACGGACGCGAATGCTGGCGATACGATTGCGATGCTGAAGCTGTCGTTGCGCGTCTGTACGTACCGATAGAACGGATCCACTTCGACCGCCGGGTCTTGTAAGCGGGTCTGCACACTCACGGCACTTCCAAGGACAGCGGCGGCAGAAGTTGCGATGAGGAATTCGAGGCCGATTATGATGTTCGCGTCGAGAGAGGCCCACCAGTGCCACGGCGACGCGTGAAGCGCCAGCACGATCGCAACCACGGCTTCGGCGGCAATAATCAAAAGCGCTACTCGGAACGTTTCCTTGGTGACTTCACTGCGGCTCCGAGCGGCAACTCCGTACGAACTGTAGAAGTAGTACACGGCGCGAATACACTCAGCGAGATCCGCCCGCAGACTGTCAATAGTCGCTGTTTTGGGGTCCGGCGCACCAGCGATGTACTGCGCGTATCGGCCATCACCAATGACTTCTTGCATACGACGTCGCCAACCGCCGATGCGGGCGCGAACTGACGCATCGTCGAGCACGTCGATTACGCAGAGTTCGGCCTGAACAAGGTCCGTCCACCAGATTCCGGATGGATTGGCGAGTCGCGCTCGCAGGATGTCGATTTCGTCGTCCGTGCCCGGCCGCTCCGAGGGTGGGATGGCTGGAGGCTCGGCGGCTGGGACAGGCGTACCAGCCAGCGGTAACAAGACGGCTGCAGAAGGCGCACCGCCCAGCGGGGGAACGACAACGGCCGCAGCAGGTGCACCACCCGGCGAAACGACACCGGCTCCAGGAGGTGCACCGGCTGGCGGAGGCACGACGGCCGCAGCAGGACCATCGGGCAGTGAAGGCGCGACGGACGCAGCCCCGCGTGCGGCAGCTGCCGCAATCGCATTCTTCTTAAGGCGATCGTAGGTCTCGATCAACGCCTTTAGCTGCTCGACCGCTTCGACAGGGAGCGCCATTTTCGCCACGCTACACCCCAGAATAGAAAGTGGTCGCCATCCTTACGCTATATCCCAACCTAGGTCCTACCCGATCCTTGTGGACCCACCGTTCTCTACGATCAGAGGTGTTTCGACGCGCAAGGCGTCGAAGCTCATTGTCCCAGTTCGACGGTGCTCTCGGCGTGCGCCAAGTCCACCCTCACATTCCCTACCACGTGGGGTCAGTGCATTGCAGTCGTGTTCGCTCGCGCCGGCTGCTGCGCCAGTCCGGACGTCCTAGGATCACCACCGACGGCGACACTGCGCGTGTCGCAAACATATCGGCCGACGGGCCGGAATACACGCGGCTCAGGGTAGATCGGGACCTGAAGTTCGTCGTACGACCAACGATTGAGGCGATGAACATCGGACGCGATTGCTGCCACGTGTTTCGTCGGAGGACGTCCGGGAGCGTATTGAGTGTAGTCGGATCGATCGCTACGACGGCTTGCGCGATGTCACCCGAGTAGAGCGCCCACGATGCGTATGGGTTCCTCCAATACCCCCGAAACTGAATGCGGGCAAGATTCCGACGACCAAGCCAAATGCGATACTTTGGGGAAACCGCCGGATCGACGAGACAGTCCACGGCACAGCCGTGGCGCTCCACTGCATGAAGTCGAAGAGTGGCATCGCGACGTTCCACGGCCAAACGGCACATTCTCGCCGGAGGCCAGCAGCGACGCGAGAATCGTAGCGTGAATTGCGCATGCTCCGACCAACTTTTCCCGACTTTTCGCCTAGTCTCGACCGGCGGCCGGTCGGCGGCGGATCTTGGAAGCCGAGACAGACCCGGCTCGCCGACCCGGTTACCGGGTTTTCTTGTACGCATCGGCCCTGCGCCGAGAGCGGCCCGTACCTCGTCGCGAGTTCAGGTAGGCCGGCCCCGACGGCCTCTGGGCCGATCGGAACGAGGCCAGGGGTCACGACGCTCCTACCGCCAGCACCGAACAGCCCCCGGTGCATGCGAACTTCCAGGCGTTTCTGGCTCAGAGCATCAGCGGTTTGCTTCGTTGACGAAATCGGAGGGGTGCATCCGCGGAATGCACCCCTTTGATTTGCCTTGCGAAACAGACTGTGCGGGCTGGGCGGTTCTAGAAGAAGAACTCGCCCATGCCGGCGACGTCGCACGAATTGCTGGACGTAGAGCAACCTGGCGAAGCGTTACTGCCGTGCGGGGGGCACACGGGGCAACCCGAGAGAGGGCCGTCTTCGTCCACGAATGACACGCCCATCGCCTGGAGGTGGAGTACGTTATTCATTTGAGAACCTTTCGTTTCGTAGCGAGTTGAACAGTTGAATCAGTTGCAGATGCGTGCGCCCGTGCAGGCTAGTGATCGCCGTTAGGCCGCGCCGCCGTCTGCAACCAAGACATGAGACTAGAAGTAGTTTTCGCTCATGCCGGCGACATCGCAGCTGTTGCTTGATGTCGAGCATCCGATCGAAAATTGACTGCCGGTTCGCGGGCAATTGGAGACTCCCGAGAGCGGACCGTCATCGTCGAACGAGGCGCCCATTTTTTGGAGGGCAAGGATGTTTCCCATGGTCTCTCCTCTATGAATGGAACGACGGAGAAAGCCGAACCGAAGTCAGTATCCAGCATGTGCGGCCACGCGTTAAACCGACACTCGGACAGAATATCGACACAGTTCCCGAGCCCACTCATCGTGAGATGTAAAAGGGGGTCTCTACAGTAACCGCCCGATGAACCTAGCGATACCTTCAGCCGCGCGAAAACGAACTGTCGTACATGACAGATTGTCTTATGGAGACGTCACACCCGGCTGCTGCGTCTGGCAGTCTCGCTTTTAGTTCATTCTAGCTGACACTTTGAGTGCAGGTGACACTTTGGAAAGATCGACTGTGCCTGGCGGGAGCGCAGTTTTCTACGTTAGGCTGTGCTCAAGAATACAAACTTGCCACCGCTACAAAGGGGTTACAAATGAACTACGTTCTCGGTCTTCAGGCGCTCGAGGTTACGTTCTTCGACGACGACGGGCCGCTTTCGCAGCAGACGTGCTTGCTGACGCAAAGCCATACGTCTGCGGCCTGCTCTACATCGAGCCTGCAGTGCGACGTTGTCGGAGAGCACTATTTCTAGCCGCAGAACGAACTCGAGGGCGGGGCGGTGGTCAGCCGGGCATACCGACGCGCGCGCTCCGGGTTCGTGGCTCCCCGGCGGCTGAGCGCCGGGCCCGGGGGTGCGACTGCCAAACACTTGACTATTTGCCCAATATGGGTATAGTCAGAAAGGAGGATTGTATGGAAGACGATTCAGTCGCGAAAACTCTGCCGCTCTCCGCGGCCGTCTTCCACGTCATGCTGGCGCTTGCTGCTGGCCAGCGACACGGCTATGTCATCGCCAAGGAAGTCGAGGCGGCAACAAATGGCGCCGTCCGCATTGGCCCTACAAGCTTGTACCGGACTTTGCGGCAACTGATCAGCGACGGTTGGATTATCGAGGGAGACTCCGATCATCACGACCAGCGTCGTCGGGTTTATTCACTGACTGATCGTGGGCGTACGATAGCCGCCGCCGAAGCCCAGCGTCTCTCCGACGCCGTAAGTATCGCTCGCGAGCGTCAATTGATACCCGCCACGAGCTAACAGGACTCCCCTGGAAGGACTCCCTTCGGGCCGACGCAAACGGCGCGCGATGACCCTTGGGTGTGGGACTGCCGGGCGGAGGTGAATCGGGTAGAGTCTCCCGACTCGTCGCCCTGGCTCCGCATTTTCGCGCTTGCGCTTCTGCTCTCTCCAGCTGCTCTTAGGCACAGTTACGGAGGCGCGATGCGTGCGGACTTTGCAGATGAGTTCCGCTGCTTGCCGCCAACGAGACAATGGTCCTTCGCGATTCGCTCAATTGCCGATGCAATGTTTGTCGGCATTCAAGAACGCTGGATCCAGATAACGAAGGATGCTATCGCCGGTTTCCGCGTCGCAATACAAGCACCGACCTCCTCTGCGTTAGCGCTGATCACAATCTCGCTAGCAGTCTTTGTCGCGACGGTCCTCGCCACTCTGCTTTCGGCCATCTTCTTAGCGCCGCTGCCGGTTTCAGATCCATCTAGTCTTGTCCTCATCTGGGAGACGGATCCTCTCGGAAAAATCGATCGCCTATCGTTTGACAAGGCCGACGCACAACGGCTCTTGCAAGTGCCTGACCTCCTGCGCGTAGGCTGGATGACACCGTTGACCGGAGTCGTCTCCAACGGTCGCCAAAGCGCTGTTGTTCGCGGATCGGCGGTAAGCGAAGGATACCTGTCTGTGTATGCGCCACGGATAGTTTACGGAGGCGACTTAACCGCGGAGCGCGCTACGAAGGTACCGATCGTTATATCGTCTGACTTGTGGCGCGGCAGCTTCGATGCAGATCCGCGCCTTATCGGTAAATCAATTATCTTGAATGGGGTCCGTCGCACCGTAGTCGGCATCGTGGCGCCTTTCAATGAAGTGAATGGCTTCCAGGGCCAGTTGACGCGATCGCAGTTCTGGATCCCCATCGACGCTTCATTGTCGAATGATGAGCACCGCCTTCTTGCGGTCGGAAGATCCCGTTATGGCGAGTCTACAGACGATCTTAAGCGCGCTATTGCGGCAGCGCTCGCAAAGAGTTCCCGATCAGTCACTCCCGGGGCGACGGTCATACCGCTCCGCTCCTTCATCGTCGAGCCGCTCGTCCGCGACGCACTTGTTGGGACGACCGCCGCCCTCATCGTTGTCTTGCTCGCGTACGTGAACATCGCGATCCTGTTTTCGAGCCGCGTCGCTGAGCGGGCGCGGGAGCTCGCTATCCGGTCAATGGTGGGAGCGACACGACAGCGCATCGGTGCGCAACTCTTCGTCGAGGCAGCCGCGCTGCTCTCGATCGGGTGTGTGTTCGGACTTGCATGCGCGGCGGCAGTGCTCTCAAACGTGGACAGCCTAGGCCTTTTACCCGCCGGCATCCACGTCGGGAATGTGCCCATTACGTCGTCTCTCATCGCACTTGGCGTTACGATAGTCGGATCAGTCGTCGCGGGTCTTTCTCTGCGTGCAGCGGCGCAAATGCGATCACGGTTAACGTGGTCTGCTCGTGGCCGGCGCCTGCGATTCCTACGCATGGGCTTCACATCTGCCGAGCTTGCGCTGGCCATCGTCGTTGTCACCTTCGCGGCGTCATTGGGACTACGCATATATTGCCTTACACACGAGCCGCTCGGTTTCGAGCCGCACGACCTCTTTCTCGTCCGATTCGGTGACGTCAGAGCCGGACGTTTTGCGGATTCCTCTACGCGGAACTCAATGTTCGCGGCACTTCGCGACGCGGTCCATTTAAGTCCCGATGTGGTAGACGCCGAATGGTCATCCATTGCGCCCTTCGGAAACTACCCGGACGGTGAAGCGACTGTTGTCTACCACGGTATCACTCGGCGCCTAGCTGTGAAGTTCGGCGCCGTTGGGCCGGACTATTTTCGGGTGCTGCGTCCCAGCACAGGCACACGGGAAGCACTAGAACCGGAGCGTGGCGCTCTAGTCGTAGTAAATGAAGCCTTCATACGATCGCTCCACATTCATGTCGATCCGGGAGCAGCTCGAGTCGACCTTTCCGCAGATACTGTCGAACACCCGGCTTTGCGGATCGCAGCTGTCGTTCCTGATGTGCGCCCACGATACGAGTTGGAATCGCCGCCCACAATGTATCTGCCGTTGCAGGACCATTCGCTAGGCACGGAAGCACTGCTCGTTCGCGAGCGCGCAGGTCTCGACGATGGTGGGAAAGCAATTTTTGCCGCCGTCGAAAAGTACAAGGGAGCTGACGCCGCTCCTCTTGTCACTCCGTTCTCGACATTGATGCACCTAACAATTCAATCGGAATCGTCACTTATGGCGACAATGATGTTGCTCGCAACGATAGCAATGGGTCTCACGGCGTCCGCCTTTTATGCGGTGCTCACCCTTGAAGTTGACGAGCGGCTCCATGAGTTTGCCGTCCGACGAGCCGTCGGCGCCAGTGCTCGCCAAGTTGTGGTGTTACTGCTCGCTCGGGCGCTGTCTCCTGCAGCTGTCGGCGCAGCCGTCGGTTTACTCCTCGCTACGGCCGTCAGTACACCTTGGACTTCGATTGGCTCCGTGTCGAACGGTCCTGCTACATTACCGGCGATCGTCGCGACGGCTCTGCTTGCGCTCGCTCTTGCGATATCCATCTCTCCAACATTGCGTGCTGTGAGCGCCCATTCTCTGCGCGTTCTGCGACATGAGTGATGGAGATCCGCTTATTCGCATGGTCGAGATCCGCAAAGCCTTCCCTCGCCGCGGCATTGAGGAGGCAGCATTGCGTGGCGTAAGCCTGGAGCTCAGGCGAGCGGAATACGTCTGCATTTCAGGGCCATCTGGGTCGGGGAAATCCACGCTGCTCTCTATCATTGCAATGCTCGACCTTCCGACCTCTGGCGAGTATAGGTTCCGGGGTCGGCTCGTTGACGACATTAGCGACGAGGGAAAAGCCCGGTTGCGCAACCGAGAATTCGGGCTCGTCCTCCAAAAGTTCAATCTTGTTTCGTCGCTCACCGTCGCAGAAAACGTGGCGCTTCCTCTCATGTACCGTGGAATGCGAGCCACCGAGTGTAAGCGGCTAGTCGCGAAGCGGCTTGAGGCCCTGAATCTCGCCGGACACCGCGACCACTATCCAGACGAGCTCTCAGGCGGTCAGCAGCAGCGGGTCGCCGTCGCGCGCGCGCTCGTCGGCGAGCCGACCCTGCTCCTCGCCGATGAACCTACCGGCAACTTAGATCAAGAGAACGGTGCAGCCATCATGGGCCTTCTGGCACAGGCCAATGCTTTGGGAGCGACCATTTTGCTCGTAACGCATGACCCACGTTTCGTGACTGCCGCGACGCGGACGGTCAATCTCAAGGACGGCGCGATTCAAGCCTAGCGCCCCTCAGGCGTAGAGCCATTCAAGGCGACCGGTCCTCGCGCATGTGAGCCTTCGGCCGTCCGGGCTCCCCTTTTCGGCCACCGACAGCCTCCCCAGGTAAGCCGGGAGTCCTCACTTGACGACTATAGTCAATTAGGCTATAGTCAAAGGAGTCTCTGAGTCATTCCTGGGGGGCTAATCCTGATGAGGCTCTTCTTAGCATCGGGCGTCTTGTTCGCTTTCGTCGTCGCGTCCGCCAGCGCCGAGCCTGTGCCCGTATACCTTGCCAAGATAGCCGTCGCTCCTGTTATGAACGGCGTCGCGCCGGGACCTGGCTGGAGCGATGCTCTTCACGCGTCCTCATTCACGGACTTCACGACGCGCTCCGCGAGCCCACTGCAGACCCACGCCTACTTCGCGTACGACGACCAGAACGTGTACGTGGCCTTCAGGTGCGATCAAGCTGGCGTCCGTATCAGGTCGTCAGGAAACCTCAATGATCTCGCGGCGCAGTCCGTTGACTACGTCGAAGCACAGATCGATACAAGCGGAAACGGCTCACGCTTCTATCGATTCGATGCGACGCCCAATGGGTTACGCCAGCAGTATTCGTCTGAATCTACTCGCTTCGACCCCGTCTGGTTCGCCGCCGGAGTCACAAACGACACCGAGTACAGCGTCACTATGGCGATCCCTATACGCGCTATGCGAATACAGGGGACGAGTCCGCAGCGGTGGCGCGTCAACTTCTTACGCCATGTTGCCGAGACAAGTTCGGACCTAACCTGGTCCTATGACCCTGGCTTGACGGACGCACGCTTCGACACACGATACTGGGTTCCAATCAACGGTGTCCGCATCGCGCAAAAGTCGCTCCGCCAACCTGCATACGCCGATGTTTATGCACTCGAAAGTGCTGGCGGCGACCGCGCCGCCTACGGTCCATTTGCCACGGCCGTGCGTGAGCCGCGGATATTGGGGGCCGACGTGAACGTTCCGCTTGCGAGTAGCATATCGTTCGTCGGTACGTTTCACCCAGATTTTTCCAACGTGGACCGCGATCAGTTCACAATTGCCCCACAAGAGTTCCAGCAGACGCTTCGTGAGTATCGTCCATTCTTCGCGCAGGGCCAAAACTACGTATCTCCGCTTCCGTTTTCCGGAATCGCTTTCGTCCCCGTAAATCCGTTCTATACGCCGAACATCGGGGTGATCGACGATGGATTCAAGCTAGAAGGTACTCAAGGTCTCAATAGCTTCGGGATTCTGAATGTCGGCGGTGCAACTTTCAACGACTCAGCTCTCGGGTACACCTACCAAACTCAGGATCAGGGATTCCAATTTGCGCTTCAAGATGTCGTCACCCATCACGAGTCTGGCTCCGACTCTACAGTTGGCGCGTCGCTGCTCTCCCAGAACAACAAATCGGGGGTGTTCGAGAACGTTGAGCTACTCGCGAATCGTGGATCGCAAGTTGATCAGGCGTCCGACGCGAAGGCGCTCCTCGCTGCTGTTGGCTTGCACAACGCGCACTGGAACGCGGGCGTGCAGTACGAGGATATTGGGCCGGAATTTGCGCCTGCCGACGGGTATGTCACGAACGCAGACATACGGGGCCCCGCCATCTTCGCCGACTACATCGGAACGCCGGCGAGCCGCTGGCTGAAGTCGTACGAACTCGAGGTTTCGGCCGACCGCTACGTTAACCGCTCTGGTTCATTCGCGCAGGCCGACTCGGGGTTTTACGGCTCACTGCACACCCGATCCCTTATCAACTTTACTATCAGCTCAAACACCAGTCGCCTCGCTCAATACACCGGCGCTTGGCCCGACTACGGGAACACAACATCTATCCCGTTTGATCTCACGACGCTTAGCGTTGGCTATAAGGACGGTACACCTTCGCCGATTGATGCCTCTTACGGTTGGGGAAACTTCACGGTCTTTTGTGCCCACCAAACATTCTGCGGCCCGGGACAAACGACCGTTCCGTCCGCGATAGTCCGCCAGCCGTCCGTGTATTTCTCCCGCCAGCTCGGTCAAAACTACGGCGTGAGCGTCCTCTATTCAGGAACCATTGAATCGACGGCTTTCGGCTCTGATTCTCAGTGGCTCCGACGGATAAGTGTATCCCGATCGGTCGGCAAGCGGGGGAGCTTCAATCTTTCATGGCGCGCCATCTCAGGCGCTGGCGGGAACGCAGTTCCTGGTAACAATTTGAGCGCGGGTTTGGATCTCGCACTTCAAAACCTCGACCACGTCTACGTCGAGGTCGGCAGTCCGAGCAGCATTCGGACCTTGAACCGCGTCCTTTTTAAGTACGTCTTTCATATCACCGATGGGCGACGACCTTAGGAAGAGTCGGGGTCGCCCGCAGTCGTTCCCTTCTGCGACGCTGAGCGCTTTGGACTTCTACGTTCTGCTCGCACTTGCCCTCGGAAGGTTAACTCCCGAGGAGATACACGTCGATGTCGTCACGACGAGCCGGAGAATCGTCGACCCCTCTAAAGCGGAACTCGCTCGAACCTTAAGCAGACTCAGCCGCCGCGGCTGGATCGGCACAGAATACTCTCGCGGCTCTTTCTTGCGCATCGGCGTTAGACGCAACTTTCATCTGACGTCACTCGGGCGCGGCGTCGCGACAGCTGAAGCCCATTCAATCAACGAGCTACTCGCTACTAATCCGACCATTGCAGCCCTCCTTCAGCACTATCGACTTCGCGGCGAACACGCGACACCCTCACCGTCACGATTACAGGAGCATCCAGGATGATCGATCTTCAGGGTCCTTCCGCCTTCGGCGAATGTTTGCGCGACATGCGGGTCAGCCGCGGACTCTCCCAACAGATGCTCGCAGAACGCGCGACCATCAGTGTTGCTGCCGTCTGCGCTCTCGAACGTGGTCGCCGCCATGCGCCGTACCGCGAGACACTGCAATTACTTACCACAGCCCTCGATCTTGACAGCGCGGGGTCGACGAAACTGGCGAACGCCGCGAGCATATCGCAAGAGCGCAGAACGAGGCTCCGCCGGCGTGTAGTGTCTAAGAATCACGACGCTACTCGCCTCCCGTGGTATCTTTCCGCCTTTTTCGGCCGTCGTTCCGAAACGCAGAGTCTGCTCGACGTAGTTGCAGGGCAGCGACTCGTTACGGTCTGTGGTGCGGCGGGCATTGGGAAAAGCCGTCTCGCGATCCATGTCACAACGATGCTCGAGGAGCTGGACGGGAAGGCCATTCGCTACGTGGACGTGGGCGCTCACCGTGGCGGCTTCCACACCCTTGCGGTCGCGGGAGGCACTGAGTCGAGAGAAGCTGCGTGGACTCCATTACTACACGCACAGATCCTCAAGGAGACGACAGACAACGCAAGAGTTCTCTTGTTGGATAACTGCGAGAACGAGCTAGAAGCGGTCGCAGCTGGCGTTGTGTCGCTCCTTCGCGCCTGTCCCAACCTTCGAATCATCGTCGCAAGCCGCCAGCCGTTGCGTATATCGGGCGAAGTCGTTGTCCGCGTAGGGCCGCTCGACGAATTCGCTGCAGAGGCGCTGTTCCGAGATCGCGCCTGCGGAAATATTGCTTCACGCGACGATCAAGCACGCGTTAAGACCGCCTGTCACAAGCTGGACGGCGTACCCCTTGCGATCGAACTCGCCGCCGGACGCCTTCGCGCAATGAGCCTCAGTGAACTCTGCCATACCCTCGACGATCCGGCGATGTTGCTCGGATGCAGATTAGAGTCGCGTGACCGGCCGCCGAGTGAGACGCTGCGCCAAAGTATACAACGCTCGTTCGCCGGCCTAACAGACGACGAAGGCGAGATGGTACGTCACGTCAGCTCCTTCGCCGGAGCGTTTCTCCTGGGAGAAGCGGCAAATGCTGTTGGGCAGGACCGATGGCGCACCCTCGACGTCATGGCATCGCTCGTCGAAAAGGGTGTGCTCGAAAACGAACATTCGATCTCACGCTACCGCATGCTCGGCACAACGCGCGGATACGCGCTTGAACTGTGTACGCGACAATGCCCGTGATGCAACGCGCGAGATGTCACGGTCATCTGTAACAATGTGCATGGTCTAAGGCGACTAAGGGTGACACGATGAAGCGGCCGGCGCTCGCCGGTGCTACGCCTCCTAGAAAGTAAAGGATGATCACATGAACCACGTTCTCAGCCTTCAGTCGTTCAACGTCTCATTCGTTGATGATGGCGGTCCCCTGTCTGGTACGCCGCAGTGCCCGCCGCATGGTAGCACGACCTCTTGGGGCTGCTCGACGTCCAGCAATCAGTGCGACGTTGTCGGCATGGGCGAACTCTTCTACTAACATAGCCACCACCGACGTGTGACTCGGGCACACGCTGCCCGAGTCACAAAATCCCCCACCCTGATTCGGCAAGGTACTTATAATGCGATGGCCGCCTGATAGCCATGTGCGACCGTCAGCGACCGTCGACAACACCTCTGGAGACGCTCTCGGGATGCCAGAATGAATAAGACGCTGACCTTGATCGCCGATTTTGCTCGTCCCAACCGCGGAAGCATTGTCGCCCTTCTCGCACTTACCGCGTTGATTGCTCTTGCTTCTGCGGCTCCGGCGTACCTGATGCGTTGGATCGTCGATGGCGCAATGGCACGCCACGACGAGTCAGTGCTTGTCATTGCCGTTGGCGCCATGCTCGCCAATGCGGTGACCTTCGCCTTTCTCGGATATGTACAGGGAACGCTAAACGTTAGGGTGTCGCAAACGATATCACGCAGTCTGCGCTTACGAATCGCGGATAGCATCTATCGTGTGCCGATCGCCGCCGTTGCGGGCCAGACGTTCGGCTCGCTGATGACCCGCTTATCAAACGATGTAGACGGCCTCGAAGGGCTCTTTAGCGGTACTTTGGTTCAAGCGCTATCGAATGCGATGCAGCTCGCCATTGGTTTGGGGTTAGTATTCCAATTCAGCTGGCAACTCGGACTCGCCGCACTTGTCACTATCCCCGCGTTCACGCTTCCCCTGACACGTATGGGCAAAGCGATCTACGCGGCACGCACCTTGAGCCGCTCGGTGAAGGACCGCTTCAACACCGTCATTGGCGAGACGTTGTCTCTGTCGGGCTTGTCATTTATCAAGTCGCACGTCGTATACGCCTCGGAATTGGCGCGCCTCGCGACGCTTAATGCCGAACTTCAGACCGTTGAGTTGCGCGCTGCCAAGATCGGCTTGCGTTACTCTTTGTTTAACTCCATGGCGACGATGGCGACGCCCGCATTGATGTGGTTCGTCGGATTCCGCCTTGTCGAGTCGCACACGATGACACTCGGCGCACTTCTTGCGAGCCTCACCCTTTTTCTGCGGCTGTTCAATCCTGCAAGTTCGCTCGCCGGAATGCAGCTTCAACTCACCGCCGCCTGCGCTCTGGTGGATCGACTGCGCGATCTATTGGATATGCCTCGCGAGACCGATGGGGATCCGCCGATCGCCGATGCATCAAACGGAAGAGCTGGAGCTGTGGTTGAATTCGACAATGTCGAGCTCCGATACGATGAGCGCATTCCAGTACTGGCTGGTGCGAGCTTTACCGTAATGCCGGGTGAAACCGTAGCGCTCTGCGGCGCCTCGGGCTCTGGTAAGACATCTGTCGCCAAATCCCTGATTCGGTTCCTCGATATCAGGGAGGGATCGATCAAGATCGACGGCACCGACATCCGTGACGTAGACATTCATGATTTGCGCCGGCGCGTGGCGGTCGTATCCCAGGAACCATTTCTTTTAAACGACTCGATTGCCGCGAATGTCGCAGCTGGCTGTCCCTCGGCAACGCCGGTTGAGATCGCCGAAGCATGCAGGCTTGCTGGCGCCGCAGACTTCGTCGCATCGCTTCCGGAGGGATACGCGACCGCGATCGGCGATCGGGGGATGCGACTCTCCGGCGGGCAGCGTCAGCGCCTTGCCCTGGCACGATTGTTCCTTAGGAGACCGTCTGTCATTGTTCTCGACGAAGCTACGAGCGCGCTCGATGTCAAGAGTGAGAAAGAGCTCCTCGCAACTATCGAAGCTAGCTTTCCAGCCTGCGCGCGTCTCGTCATAACCCACAGGCCTTCCACCCTCGAGATTGCCGACCGCGTTATTAACATCCGCGACGGTTGCATCGAGAGCCTCCCCTTACTCGACGTGGCCTAGCCACAACACAACCCGCAACGCCAACAAGGAAATTGGAGACCCACGATGCGCACTCGATATCATGTCTTGGACTTGATCGCTCATCCCGAATACTTTGAAGACATTGATCGATACCCTTGCGACCAGTCGTATTACATGGAGCCGACGCGACAGCTGCTTCCCGCCGACTGGTCTCTAGGGAGACAGGGAATCTGGGCATATTGCGATCCACCCGTGCGTTCGATTCCGGGCGAGGGCTGGAAGATTCACGTCTCGGGAACAACCCACACCGCGCGTGGTCTTATCGAGCGGCTTGTTCCACTTTATGTCGAGGAGGGCGTATCGTTCAAATTCGCCGCTGACCGTATTCTGCTTTCCATGATGAACGGCAAGCGCTGGAATCGTGGAGGCAGCGGTAAATTTATGACGATTTACCCCCGCGACCTGGAGCAGTTCAAACGCCTTGTCGCGCGCATGGATGAGCGGACGCGTGACTTTGACGGTCCGTATATCTTGTCGGACCGGCGCTTCAGCGACAGTAGGGTCGTGTACTACCGCTACGGGACGATGCTGCCGCAATCGGCGCTATCCTCGGATGGCCGCCGCATTTCGGTGCTAATTGGCGCAGACGGACAGCTCATTGAGGACAAACGCAATCCGGAGTACGTGCTGCCTCCGTGGGCCAAGGACCCTTTTGGGTCCGAGGAACTCCCGCGGCAACACACCGGCCCGGTGTTTCTCAACAACGGAAAGTACCGCATCGATCATCCCATAGCATTCTCGAACAGCGGCGGCGTTTATGTCGCCAAGCGTGTCGAGGATGACCAGTACCTCATCATCAAGGAGGCGCGGCCTAAGACGAATTGGACGTCAGTCGACGTTGACGCACCGGTCATGCTGGCGAAGGAACACCGCCTTCTTAACAAGTTGAAACATACTGGAGTCACTCCGCAGCCGTACGAGCTTTTCACGGAGTGGGAACATACGTTCCTTGCGCAGGAACGTATCTACGGTTACACGCTCCATTCCACCGGAGTCAGCGCTACACCGCTCATCAAGGTGCAGGGAACAGCTAATACGCCTGAATTCCTCCAATTGTTCCTCGATGTCCTCAAATCCATGGCCAGCGCCATTTCGGCAGTTCACGATGCCGGTGTTATCTTTGGTGATCTATCACCCTCGAACATATTGTGGCTGAAAGAGGAGCGGCGGGCCATCCTTATCGACCTCGAGGGCGCAATCGAACTCGGAGTTGATGAACCTCCCCGGCTTACGACACTCGGTTTCGAGGCGCCCGGTATAGAGTTCGGCTACGAGCCAAGCTTTGACGATGATTGGTACTCATTTGCTGCACTCGCTCTCAACTTCATGATACCAATCGCGGAAATGACGCGGCTGCCCGGCGTCGATCTTCCAAAGATCGTACGAAAGGTCTCGCAGGACGCGGGGCTGCCGGCCGACGCCACAGACCTGCTCATATCACTTCTTTCCGAAGAGTCCGGACGCAAGGAGCGCGCCGAAAGATTTATCGGTGCTATTGAGTCCGCACTCGCGAGCGACAACGCGGTCGTGGCCCGATCGCCCGAGGTAGTCCCGACTCAGGACACGATCGAGGCGATCGGGGCCTACATCGTCTCGTCTGCAGATCCGGGTCGTAATGACCGCCTATTTCCCGCAGACTTCCACGTGTTTTCGACCAATCCGCTAAGCGTGGCATACGGTGCCGCAGGCGTACTTAAGGCCCTGTCGCTCGCGGAGGTCCCGATTCCGGAGGACCTGATGACCTGGTTCGTTCGGTCGCCGATAGTGGCTAGCGTAGTGCCACCCAATCTTGTGCTTGGAAGCGCCGGCGTCGCATGGACGCTTCTCGATCTCGGGCGGCGCGAGCGCGCCGAGGAAGTGATTCAGTCGGCACGCGAGCATCCTTTGATCTCGCGGGCGGCCGGGTATGCGCTTGGCGCCGCGGGCTGGGGGCTGGCGAATCTGCGGTTCTATTTTGAGACTCGCGACGAGTCCTATTTCGACCAAGCTGAGTTCGCTGCACGCCATCTCGCGGACACAGCGATCCACGACGACAGTGGCACGCACTGGCCCGACAAGAGCGGCGACATCCCTTACGGGCTATATCACGGCGCGAGCGGGGTTGGCCTCTTCCTTGCTTACTACGCACGTCTGACGGGCAATCCTGAACTCCGGAAGCTCTCGGTTCAAGCGCTACGTTTCGATTTGAGCCGAGCGAGCACGACTCCGGACGGTTCGCTCTCTTGGGGTTACGGCACCATGATGGAAAATATCTGGCTGCCGTATTTCGAATACGGAGCAGCCGGCGTCGGCTCTGCGCTGCTTCGGATCGCGCGCCTCAGCGGCTTCGACGATGAGTTCGCTCAAGTGTTCGACCTTATCTTCCGCGATACCGATCGGCAATACTCGATTACGCGAGGCACCCACACCGGCCTCGCCGGGATCGGCATGTTTCACCTCGACGCTTACCAATTTACCGGTGAGATACGGTTCATCAAGGCGGCTCGCTCGACCGCAGACGCGATCATGTTCTATGCGATGCCACGCCCCAATGGTCTCGCGTTCCCGGGCGACTTTCTCACGCGCATTTCCTGCGACTATGCGACGGGATCGGCGGCGGTACTCGCGTTCTTCAGTCGCCTCTTGCATGGAGGCAATGCACCATTTTTCCTAGACGAGTATTTCGACCTAGCGCGACCAAGCGCTACCGAGCCAGCGTCTACTACACGTCCGCTGGTGACAGCATGAAACGCAACCATTTTCAAAGGCTGCTCAATGCGTTCGTAGCAGCGGCGTTCATTGCATCGGCTGGCGTCGATGCGTCGGCGTCAACCCTTACTCCAAACGGGAGTCGGGCTGAGCGCACGCTAAAGAACGGCCTGCGCGTCGTTGCTGTTCGCAACTCCCTTGCACCCGTCGTTTCGACGTGGATGACCTATCTTGCCGGAAGCGATGACGATGGTAAGACTCCAGGTCTCGCACACGCAGCGGAACACATGATGTTTCGCGGTTCGCGGACCGTGTCGGGCTCTCAGTTTGCTGACGCCGTCGCGATGATGGGCGGAGATTTCAATGGCGAGACCGGCCCGGAGGCTACATATTACTATCTTGAAGTCCCTGTCGAGCATCTCGACGTTGCAATGCAGCTGGAGGCGTCCCGCGCCGTGGGACTCCTTGACGACGCGGAGACGTGGAAACGCGAGCGTGGTGCAATCTCACAGGAGGTCACGCTGCGTAATTCGTCAGCAGGATATCGGCTCACCACCCGTGTGGCGGCCACGGTGCTCGCGGGAAGCGTCTACGCGAATGAGGGCCTGGGAACTCTCGATAGTTTCGCGCACCTAACCATCGACGACATCCGTTCGTTCCACGCGCGTTTTTATCATCCAGATAACGCGATCTACGTCATCGTCGGCGATATCGACCCCGACGATGTGCTCGCGCGCGCAGAACGGGTATTTGGCGATATTCCGGCGGGGCCACCAGTCGTCCACCGTCCGAAAGGGACCATTGCAGAGCCGGCCGTACAAACCCGCTTCGTGGACGCGCAGAGCGCACTGCCGTCAACCTACGTTGTGCTGGGAATTCAGCTTCCCGGAAGTGCGGACTTGGATTACGCGGCCGCAAAGGTCCTCTTCGAGTGCCTCGGTGCTCCGCGCGGAGCACTCGGAACGCTCCGCTCAGATCCAGATATCGTGCAGATTTCGACCGCGGTGCGATCCTTTCCAGGTGCATCCGTGGGATTCATCGGGGCAAGCATTCGGCTTTCCGCGGACGTTGATGCTGCTGTCGGACGCCTTGAGGCTAAGATTCGAGACCTTCGCGTCACCGGGATCGCGGCCGATCAAATCCAAGCTTCGAAACGCCGGTTGATGACAGAGCATGCGTTGGACGACTCGTCGATTGCTGTCGAAGCGCGCGATCTGAGTCTCGGCCTTGCGCTCGAAGGACGCCCGCCTGCAGCGGACGCGGAAGCTGAACATCGCGTCAAACAGGATGATGTCAACCGCGTCCTCAGAACCCGGGTCGATGGGTCATCGTTCGTCGAAGGGCGTGCCGTCTCTAGTCCAAGCGGTCGGCCTTCGCGATCTGACACCGCTGCCGGCGATGTCGTGGCTGCAGCACGCGCAAGCGTACATTCGCCGCTGCCGGCTTTCGCGAGTTCACTCGCGTTCGTCCATGCGCCAAAGGGCTGGACATCACCCGACGTATCGTTTCTCCCGAACGGGATCCGGCTCGTTACGCTCCAAAACACGGCAACGCGAGCGGTGACAGTACGCGGAATGGTTGATGTCGACGCCGCGTTGAACGAGGCTAGTGGCTCAGAGGCTATTGACCTGATCATCGATCGTCTTTATCGCGAGGCTCGTGAGGGCGGACGAGGCGGATCTGCTCTTGCCACAGCCGAAGACGAAATCGGCGGTCCGGTCAACACTGGACTGTCCTTCGGTTTCGACGTTGAGGCCTCGCAGTTCGAGTCGGCGCTGGCTGCACTTGCTTCCGCCGAGATGAATCCACCGCTCGATAGTGCTGCGATCGCAATTGCAACGAATCGTGCGGCTGACGACGCCCGCGGTTTGAGCAACTCCGCTTCCGCCCTTGGCGAGGCGTCGCTGTGCGCTGCATTGCGCGGAAAGGACGCGGCCGAGTGCCGGCTGCCGTCGCCGCAGGCTGTCGCATCAGCGCTTCCCCATGACGTCGAGCGCCGACTGCACAGCATATTCCGCCCGGACCGCGTCACGATTGTTTTTGTTGGCGATATCGCGCCCGTGCGGGCTCGAGAAATCGCTATGCGGTACTTCGGCTCATGGCGCGCCGTCGGAATTGCCAAACCGAGTGTCCCTGGCAAGGAAATGACGTCCACGCCCTCCCGGGTTACAATCGCAGAGCAAGGGCGCGTGCAGTCCCGTGTTACGATGGCGAAGTTGATCCCGATCACGAGGCAACTTCCGGATTATGTCGCCCTCCGCGTCGCTAGCGCTCTGCTCACGGGCGGAACCTTCGGTTCGCTGCTCTACGAGGATCTTCGCGAACGCACGGGTCTCGTCTATAGTGTCACGTCGCTTCTGCAACCAAACCGACGCGACTCTACGTTCCAGATAACTTTTGGCGCGGACGCTGAGAAAGTCGAGCCTGCGTTGAGTCTGGTCCAAGGACGGCTGGCGACTCTTGGCCAGAAGCCAGTCGATGAGGCAAGACTCGAGCGAACGAAAGCTCTTCTCATCAGCAACCTCCCGCTAGCGGGAGAGTCGTACGGATCCGCTGCGCAGCGCATTCTGTACTACGTGAGCCAAGGAGTGTCGGTCGATACGGCTTATCGAGAGGCCTTGGCGATCCAGCGCATCACGGTCGGCGACATTCAACAAGCGGTAGCGCGCTGGATTCGTCCCGCCGACTTCACCGAGGTGATACAAACGCCGGACAGACGCGTGTCAGATTCCACCACCGCGCCGTGATCGCTAGGTGGGCGCGGCTAAATCGCGCCCACCTAGCAGTGAGCATCACACATGGGGCACCGCGAACGTGATCTCGTTCCGATCGTCGTAGATGGCGAAGTGGTCGTCATCGAGGAAGATAAAATGTACTGAGCTATGTGCGTCCGTCTCCGCTGATGACGCGTCACCAAGATGACGAGCCAACAACGTTGCAGTCTCGACGACCGCCTGCGCGCGGAGGCGCGCGTTCCAACCGCACGTTCCAGACCACGGTGAACCCGTACCGAGCATGTACATCCCGTCCGGACGCGCGATGATTGATCGAGGGTCAATACCCGCAGCTTTGACGCAAGCGCGATCCGCCGTCGTCATTGGGCTGCATTGACCCATCTCCGGAAACGCGCGAACGAATCCTGAGTCAGGAAAGTCCTCAATCAGTGCCGCCGCAACGGAAGAAAGAGTCAACTGCGAGTCGTGGGTGCCGATAAGATATGCTTCCGCATCAGTGAATGCTATCAGCACGACGGCCGAGCGCGGAGACGAGTTTCCCTGCGCTGAGTCGATGACTACGTGCGAGATGCGCCACTCATGGAGCAGAAAGTCTAGGATATCGACTGGATCGTCGCCCGGCCTTAATCCCGAATCCGTTAGTAACGTATTCGTCCGTTCGTCGATGTCAGCGCCGATTTCCAGGTCATGGATCAGCCCGCGCACCATTGCGTCTAGCGCATCGTCGTAGCAGAGCCGAGACGCGAAGCTTCTACCGATATGCGCCGTGCGCGGACGATGGGCTACCACTTGGTCCCGCCAGGACAGGTACGAGGTCATCAACTCTACGGCGTTTTTTCCGTTGAGACTAGCGGATTCGGTGGGAGGAATCGTTCGACTCAGGTGAGTCAAAATGTCTTGGGTTAGGTTCATGCGTACTCCAGTCTAGCCGCGCCGGCGCTATTAAGGTTTGAGCACAGACGGGCGGGCTCCGAACCTATGCTCTTGCCGACGCTGGCGCCTGAATTCGGCATAGTGTTCGAGATCCGCGAGGTCTTCTGCGCCCAGGCCCTCCGCGATGCGCACCAGGCGCGCGAGTCGTCTGAGCTGCCCCACCGCGTGCTGGGGCAGTAGCTCGCCGACATCGAGCCCGAGAGCTGTAGCAATTCGATCGAGATCGTCAAGCCGGACTTTATTGGTTCCGGTTTCCCAACGGGAGACGGTGTTCGAAGCGACGCCCAGTCGCTTCGCAAGCTCCTGCTGTGACATGCGGCGAGCCTCGCGCAATCTCTTGAGCCGTCGAGCGATTTCGTCGTACAGCGGGGCCATGAGCCGAGTCTACCGCAAATGTGTAGTCGTGTCCAGGGAATGTTGAGTCTCCTCGTAGAGCACGGCGCGCGCCGCCCCCGTTTTCGCCTGGTTGTTTGACCGTCCAGGCGCAGAGGAGGGCTGAATAGGCGCACGCGATCCAAGGCGGATCAGGCGAGAACTTTCGGCGGCGCCTGTAAGCGGCAGCTACGCGGGGACCCCGCGGCAGAACGCCCGCGCCGTGGGCTTCGAGCACGCATCCATGGCACGTCTAGCTCCATACGTGGGGGAGGAGAGTCGAGCGGTGTTGCCGCGCGACTGAGCCTCCTCTTGCTGAAATAACCGACTAGGCGATGTCTTGTAAGCTGGATACGTGGTCGAAGAGGAGAGCGTTACAACCGAGCTAAAGTGACTGGGGCCCATCTTGAAACAAGGAAAAGGCGCATGTCGACTGCTCCCACACCCGATCGGACTCCGATTAGCAACCTGCGCGGCACGATCGAAGATGCCGCGGACAAGGCCGGACTGTCACTCACGTCGGAGGCGGCCGCCTTTCTGACCGGCGTGCTGATCAATCCTCAGAGTGGTCCGATCACTATCGACGCCCACCAGCTCGACAGTGCGATGGTTCAGCTACGGGCGGTCGTCGGCAAGGACGACATTGACGTCGACGATCTCATCGTGGAATTCTTCCGGTGGCCCCCGCCGTTCGGCAAAGCTGGACGATAAATCAACGTTGAACCCTCCGCCGGACAGCGCATCGCCTGAACCGCTGACGCAGCCGAACAAGGACGCGATCGCGGCGATTGTCGACGTCACGAAGCTTGAGACGTCCCTCGCGACTGGCGTGTTGGCGTTCAGTATCGGACTTGTGACTTCGTCGACCGCATTATACTCAGCGGCGTTCGAGCCGCTACTGATCCTCGCATGGGGTATCCTCGGCGTCGCCATCCTGGCCGGAGTCTGGGCGCTGTACTATGCCGCGACGCTCTACTCGGATCCGACCTTCACCATCGACGCGGCGGAAGTCCGCGTGACGACCGCCATCAACCAGCTCGGCTTTGTCGTCGGATCGTTGATGATCGCGACCGTGCTCGTCGTAGCCATGATTGCCGGCCCCTCCAGGGAGGAAGCTCGTATCCGCAGCGCGGATGACGCGCTTCGCATCGCTGAGGCGAGCCAAGGCGTGGCCGGTCACCGAATCTCAAAAGTCAATACGATCGAGCTCATAAAGGGAAGCGACCCGGCGCGCCTGTCGACGGCCGTTTGGCACGTGCAAATCGTTGTCGACGCTCCTACCGACACGTATAGGTCCGCAATGCCGCGTACGGTCGACGTATACATCAACCCGGTGAACGGCGCCCCCCCGGCACACGTCGCCGCAGCGGCCCCGTCGCCATAACCGCCAGCCTTCGCCGTCGCCGCTTTCGTTAGCGCCCCCACCCCGCCGAAGAGAGCTGCTCGGGCGCCTGTTCGTAGGAAGGAGGGCGGCCGGCGCAGGCGTGCGATGGCGCGCCTCGCACAGCGAGGCTGGCCGACCGACGGATATCCGATGAAGCGTGCGTCCTTTTCACGGGTATTTAGATTAACCGGTAAAGCGTGCCGTCCGGGGTCTGGTCGTGCGCGCGCTCTTGCGGATCAGCGACGCCCTCAGCAACGGCCTTTTCGATCTGGACGAAGATCGGAAGGTATACGTCGGCGAGGTTTGGGTCATACATGTTCAGGCGGTTCGACGTCGGGCCTGCACTCACACTGTACGGGACGATGTCATGCGAGGGGCCTGGCGGGCGGGGCGTACCCTACTGCGCGGCCAGCCTCCTCGCCCCTCCATAGCTTCTTGCTGACGGATGTCTAGCGCGTTGGCACAATCGACGACCGAAGCGACGCCTCCAACCCGCCACTTCGAACAGCTTCCTCGAACGCTCGTATCAAGAGCCGACGGGTAGTCGGCCGAATGGGACGTGAGCGCCTGCCAATTCGGATACTCGTCCTGTTGATCTTAACTAGGACGCACAATACGTCCGCCCACTTCAGCGTTGCGATCTCGGCTGAAGTAAATCTCTCTCGAATGAGAGCCGCGTGTACGTCCGGACGAACGCGATGGGACCAGATGTCCTTGAACCTTAGATAGGCCGTCGGATCCTTACCGACGTGATCGTTCTGTGCTAACCAACGATAGAAGGAGCGCAGAGCGGAACTGGCCCTCGCCGCCTTTGGTTCGAGCTCAAGGCTCCCGATGTAGTTCGCGACGAACTCCGCCGTTGCACTAAGCACCGAGCCCGGGCCGACCGCCTTGACATACTCACGGATATCACCTCCATAAGCAAGGCGTGTCGAACCAATGAGGCTTGCGCGGTACGCCTCGACGATTTCTGCGATATGCCGTTGCGGAATTGAGCCCAAGTATTGTATACTTCTTACTAGTAAGGGCCCTACTCATACGGCAGGCGGCTGGCATTCCCCGTTCCGATCCGCCGGCCGGCAGCCGGGTGTAGAGCTCGAATATGTCGGGTATGGCGCTGGGCACGACAAGAGGCGCGCGTCGATACCCAAGGGCACGGATGCCCGCCCCAGGAGGGCGGCACCCCATGAACGACGCTTCGAAAAAGTCCGGCGGAAGCCAGGCAGGCGAGGTCGATGCTGGTCGCCAACCGTCCGACAGCGGGCAGGCAATGTTGCTGCCCGTAGTGAGCCGGGCATGCACTGATGTGCCAGCGGAGGATTCTGGTATGTCATCCTCCCCCGACGACCCTGGGGTGTTGATTGAGCCGATGGAAACCGCAGTTCGACCAGACGTGAACATCGCTGAGGCCGCGCAGCTCCTGCGCGAGGACCTGGGGCGAATACACCGGACAGTAGAGCAGTTGCAAAAGGTTCGAGAGGTCGACGAGAAGACGCTCCGCATCCGCATTACGGTCTAGACCCATCGAACTTCAGGGGGTGCGAGTTCGTCGTTTCGACGACGTTGAGTTCTCGAATGCGCTTGGGCGAGAGCCCGAAAAGCCGGATGACAAGTATCCCGACAAGTGGCGGCCTCTACCGAAGGATCTGCTGTCGGAGCATTCGCAGGCCGCGTACCTCTTTACGTATTTATCGAAGCTTGGCGCTAAGACGATCGTAGTAGAAGAAACGTACGTCGACGGCAGTTTTCTCGCCGACTACACGTATTTCTACGCGACTGTCTTTGCCCACTTCGATCGCTTCTGTAAACGGGTGCACTTCTTTAATCACAGCTTTGACGATGCCGAATTCATTCGGCACGTGCTTCGCGTTGAAACTGAAGCCGACGCCGGCGCCTTCGCGTCAACGTACCTAGGGTTCGTCGTCGTCCGCCCCTTGCCCCAAGCCATAATCGGGCGGACCGCCCTGAAGACACTTCCGCGCGTGGACGGTGAGTCTGACCCGCATTATTGTGTTGTTGTAGACACGGGTGCGACATTGTGTGGGCTGAAGCTAACGGTGGAGGCCAGCCTCCCTTTTCAGCAACAAGACAGCGCCGTCGCAGCGTGCGCCACTGTTGCCTTGTGGTCAGCATTCTTTCGCACGGCTGAGATGTTCGGGACAGCGACTCCGCGGCCCGCGACCATAACACAAGCCGCGACCGCGGGCACCGTGCAAGAGAGGGCCCTTCCGTCGCATGGGCTCACGGTCGAGCAGATCTGCGAGGCGATTCGTGCGAACGGCCTCGATCCCGAGGTGCTTAACCTTGATCAAAAGCAGGCCCCACTGCTCACTTGGTTGAGGGGATATCTCGAACTGGGTATTCCGGCCATTCTCGCCTTAAAGTTTGCCAATGGTGCGCACGACGGCGAGCACCACGCTGTGACCGCGGTCGGATACCGGCTGGGCGATGTCCTAACAGTGAAAGAGCTCGGCCCGGATTACTATGAGCCGCCGTCCGTCGCTAGTCGTATCACCCATTTGATATGTCACGACGACAATGTAGGCCCGTTCGCGGATTTCGGGGTCTGTTGCGATGATGATGGCGGAAACGTCCGATTGACAAGTAAGGACCACGGCACCGAGCAGCAGCCGGCGCTGCTTGATATCGAAAGCGTCGTCCTTCCCGTCTATCAGAAGATGCGTCTCGGGTTCCCGGCGGTGCAGGCGTTCGTCATGCTTCTAGATCGAGCACTCGCGCTCATTATGAAGACGGAGCCCGAGGTATCCCGTGAATGGGACATCACTCTCACCACGACAAACCAGTTTAAGCAAAACCTAGGTGCCGACGTCGTCGATCCTGACCAGCGGTTGCAGATCCTTACCCGGGCGCAACCGCGTTTCATGTGGCAAGTCGTATTGCGAACGCAGTCAGGCGAGGCGTTTCGGATCCTCGCCGATGCCACAGCATTTCATAGATCCATACCGTTGCGGCAGGCCATCATTCGCGATCGTGGATTGGTCGAGAAGACCATCGAAATACTGGGAGACGTCTTGGACGACGATGATAATGCTGCGCCGTTGCGGTCGTTCTTCATCGAGGAATTGAAAGGACTCCCCGGCGTCGGCGCAGCGTGAGGCCGAGATCGATGAGCAATTTGGCTCAGGGGAACCTCACGCTCATCGCCGGCCTCCGGTGTTTGGAGGTCAACCCTTCCGAATATTTGCGAAGCAAAGGAAGATGGCAAAAAGCCCGCTACGTCGGGGTTTTGGGCCATTTTGCTGGGGAAATCCTGGGCTTATTGTCGATGCTCGAGCCCTTGCAAAACAGCGGATCGTCTGATATGCTAATCAGCGAATGAGCTTTTCTGTTTAATCGATGCTTTAGCTGATGATCTCGAGCAAGAAACCAACCTTTGGGCAGGCCGTGACGAACCTGCGACGCAAGCGTGGCCTCAATCAGCGGGAGCTTGCAGATCGAATAAAGCGCGAGGATGGTGGCGCGATCTCGGCTCAGTATCTCAGCGATATCGAGCACGATCGGCGAAGCCCCTCGAGTGATCATCTGATTCGGCAGATGGCCGACGCGCTTGATGCAGATCCGTCATTCTTGGCATTTGTAGCCGGTACGTTGCCGCCCGAAATTCGCGACCTCGCATTGGACGAGGAGCGCTTGCGGCGTGCGATTGACGCTTTCAGAAAGGAGGCACAACGATGAGCGATGCCAAGGCTGGTTCTTCGCAGAAGAAGCCGTCGTATGGTGCCCTTCTGCAGGCGACCGTTGGAGAAGCCGACCGCGCGGCTCAGGGCGAAAAGAAAGCGCCGAAGCCGGGAACGGCTGACAGCATTACGGCGCGCGTTTCCGCGCTGCAGGAACTCGCAGATAAGAGCCGCTCGTAGGCAAGCCACATCGGAGTGCCTATGACGGCGGTTCGTTTCCCGTCGTTCTGGAGAGCCTTTCGCGTTCGAGTGCGGCTTCGGCGATCGGCGACCCCAGTGCTTGCGCAGCCACGTAAGCGAGGGCCTGCGCTATTTGGACTGGAGTCGTCTTGAACTTAGCCTTCTCTTCGTGATCGACCGCTAGCATTCCGATTTTACGCTTTCCCCACACAATCGGGACGAGAAGTAGCCCGTTGTAATCCTTGGACTCCCCGGGATCGTGTTTCCAGCACGCGAGCTCTCTTGGGTTTTCTTCATTCCAACAACGCTGTTCGCGATAGGCCATGCCCAGACAGCCCTCGCCATTCCGAAATACGAGCCTCCTCGTATCGTCGTTGTCGATTTGATTGGACTGCAGAAGCGTAAGGGCGGCGTCCTCTTCGACGTAGGCCCAAAATGAAAGTCTTAAGTGCTCACCAGGACCCGACATTTGGCGCACGGCTTCATCGCCGCGATCACGGAGGAATGCCCGTATTGTCGCCCCGGGAGCAGTGTCCGCCGGCAACCACTGCATCAGAAGGTTTAGAGCGCTGAGCCACTTCTCCAACAGACTTGCGACGTCGGTAGTGATTTGAACGACTGAGTCGACCAGTTCGACCGATACGCCGCCGATACCGACTTTTTGCAGGCGAGGAAGGAGCATGCCGATTGGGATGAGCGCTAACCAAAGCACCGTTGTTGCATCCAGATTGGGGACAAAGACGCCATCGGTTCGCGGTTCGACGAACCACGCACGACCGACGGCTCCGACAAATCCCGCGGAAATCATAACGAGCTGCGCGGCGAAGAGCGCTATTGCGGTCGGCCGCGCGACTGCGTCGGTAAGGCCAGGGAGCCGGTTCATAAATAGCGCTGCGACGAGGAGCCCGAGAATGATGAGTTCGACGAATCCGAAACGCCACCAGACGAGTTCCGCTCTAAGGGCGCTCGGCAATCTTTCGAGTAGAGGATTCTCGCCGGGCGCCCGTGGACGCTCGACGCGCGGCGGTTCAGTGACGGACGGCGACGGGGCAGGCGACGGCGTCAACCGGCCATGCGTCGGCCGCGTCTGTGGGATCGATGGAGGCTTCGCGGCACGCCGCTGAGCCGTGTTGTGCGCGCTTAGCGACGGACTGCTCGCCGGCGCGCCTGGTCGTCCGCTCTCGATCGGCGCCGAGACAATTCGAAGGCCCTGCACTGCGACAATAAAGTTCAGCGCGGTCAGAAACGCAGCTCCGGTCACCCAAGCCGTTCGCCAGTTCACCACCCGCTAATATAGCGAGGCAACGCCGGCGAACCCTGGCGCCTTCCCGGGCGATGCGCCGGTAAGGGGTTGACGTCCGAAATCGGTCGTGCTACGCTAATCCGCGGATCAGCAGTATCGTTGAGCACAAGGGAGCCTTGTCATGATGAACGCCTCGCACGAAGAGAACCACGAGCACGGTCCGGAGTGTGGCTGCCATCCCGGGACGCATCACCATCCGGCCGTCGCGTTCACCGTGGACGGCGAGCAGCTCGTGGTCCACACAGCGCGGCTTACGGTCCGAGAGATCCTCGATCTGGTTTCGGAGGACCCGACGAAGCACTACCTCGTCGAGCTCGCTGATCCGGAGAACATTTCGTATCGGAATCCCGACGACGTCGTCGAGCTCAAGGAGTGCGCCGAATTTATGTCGGTGTACATCAGTGAGACGCCGCTCTCGTGACCAAACTGGCGACGGAACTTCGGGAAATGGGGCTCGACGCTACCAGTGAGCGCCAAGGCTTCACGACCGTTGTCGGGCACCTGGTCGCACTCGGTCGCCGCGCTGGTGATGTCGTGGACGTGGCTCTTGCCGATTCTGATTACCCGTTGACGCCCCCCGCTGGCGTTCATATTCGGGCAACGTGGGGTGCGGATCGCCCAAACGTCTCCGCGAGTCCTCTTGGAGTAGAGTGGCGGTACTGGAGCCGTCGTCTAACAGATTGGAGGGGCAATAGTTCCCCGCACGCGATCATTGCGTACGTCAATAAGGTGCTCGCCGATGCGTGAGCGCCTTTCGGTTGCGATGACTGAGGACACGCATGCCACCCTTCAGCGGCAGTTGACTCGCTCCGACGGCCAGGAAGATCTGACGTTCCTTCAGTGGATCCCCAGTCGCGGTGCTCAGCGTTTGACAGCAATTATCACTGCTGCGATTCCACCGGAAGACGGCGACCGTTTCGTTCACGGAAACGTCTCCTTTTCAGCAGGGTACCTGGAGCGGGCCGCGAGCGTCGCTCGACGAGCGGGAACGGGCCTTGCGATGATCCACACGCATCCTGCGGGCGTCGGTTGGCAGGGCATGAGTACCGACGATGCCATTGCAGAACGGCGCGTCGCGCGAGCAGCGATGGCAGCCACTGCGCTTCCTCTGGTCGGCCTGACGATGACCGACGCTGGCTCATATAGTGCGCGTGCATGGCCTCGCGTCGCTGTGCTGCAGTACCAACGGCAGGAGGGCGAAAGCGTACGCGTCGTCGGGAATGCGCTCCGCACAACTCGCCCGGTTGTTGGGCGACTTCGCGACGGCGCCCTCGAGCGCACCGAGTCTGTGTGGGGGGAAGTGGGGCAAGAATCAATCTCCCGGCTAAGGGTCGGCGTTGCAGGGCTCGGCAGTGTCGGGAGCAGCGTTGCCGAAGGACTGGCGCGCATGGGCGTCGAGGACATCGTCCTCGTTGACCGTGACCTCGTCGAGCTACGCAATCTTGACCGGCTGCTGAACGCGAGCCGAGATGACGTTGGAGCGTTGAAGGTTGAGGTCGCTCGGAGCGCGATTCTGTCACATCGGACAGCGTTGCGCGGGGAAGTTCGCGCCGTCAATGCTTGGTGCGACGAGGAGGCCGGCTACCGTGCCCTGCTCGATTGCGACGTAATCTTCAGCTGTGTTGATCGACCGTGGGCGAGGCGCGTCCTCAATCAGCTCGCCTACGCCAACCTCATCCCGGTGATTGACGGCGGGATATTGGTTCGCAAGCGGCGCGAGCGAGTCGTGGGTGCCGACTGGCATGTACATACGTCGGGGCCGGCGAGGCGGTGTCTCCAGTGTTACGGTTCCTTCGATCCGGGTGCTGCGGCGGTCGATCGGGACGGCCTGCTCGATGATCCGAGCTACGTGAAGCAACTCGATCCGGGCCACCCGCTCGTCTCCAAGGACAATGTCTATCCGTTCTCCGCGCAAGTTGCCGCGATGGAGCTCCTTCAACTCGCAGCCCTGATAGTAGGCCCGCAACACAATCTCGGGGATCAGAACTACCACTATACAACCGGAGGCCTTGACGTGACGCAGGATAGAGGCTGCGAGGAAGCGTGCCCTTATCATGCGATGATAGCGCAAGGCGAGCGATCAATGCCGCCGTTGGGCAATCCCCGCAGGATTGTGCCTGCCCTACACTCGCCGGAGGAGAAGGTCAAATAAGCCGAGGATAACGCCCCTCCTCATTTTGGAGTAGCGGTGCTTTAAGCGAAGGCTCGACAGGCTAAGGTGATTTGACCGCTCATTGTGATAGGCCAATGGATGATTCACCCGAGCCCGCCTCGGCGGAGACACCGTCACTCTGGCTGATGAAGGCGACGATTGAGCGGATGGGAACGCGCGAGGATCGAGCCATGCTCCGCGCGTGGATGCTGGCAACCTATGATGAGCAGGGAGACTCGCGCGTGATGAATCCCCACCCGCCGACTTCGTAAACGCGTGGCCGGTCTTACCACCTCACGTCCGCGCTCGCGAAGTGCTCAATGCGTTACGCCGGGCACTCAGCGGGCGGTGATAGCCGACCGCGAGGAAGGCGACCGAAATCGGCAGAATTTTGGTCGGAAGACGGCGATGCAAAGAGGTTCTAAAGGACGATGATTTCGATGTCCCTCAAATATCGGGTAGGTGGTCGGGAAGTATCTCAAGCAGAATTCGTGAGGTCGATGGAAGACGGCCTCAAGGCGAAAGCTGCTCAAAAGGCCGCGTCACTGCTCGATGACTTGCGTTGTCCCGAGCATGAACGCGCGGCCGACGTCGTCGTAGCGGACGATTCGTCGGGCGTTACGTTCGGGTTTTGTTGCGCTCGGATGAAGGAGCTCGCGGGTGAGCGGCTCCGCGAGAAGGGCGCACGTCCGTCCGGACACGGCGGCAACTCCGAACAAACCGCAAGCCTGCCGATTGAGCCGGCCGAGGGAAAGCCCGACGACATTCAAACAGCCTGATTCCACCAAGAACAACGGCGGGAAGCGTCGTCTCGTCTGTGGTTCCGTTTCCCTAGCGCGGCCGCGGCCGCTTGACGCCTTTCAAGAGTTCTTCCACGGACGGCACGTGGTCGAGCGGGGATAGATCTGGCGGTTCCAACATGGACGTGTCGCCGACCATTAACCGGAAGAATCCCTCGACAGCCCTTAGCGCCTTGCGGAACGCACTCAGCATA
>Ga0182024_10001810_pt1 | contig 54100 bp, 39 predicted proteins | sample P32metaG_FD_120480 | JGI IMG/M metagenome (GOLD analysis project Ga0182024, IMG submission 120480) | Permafrost microbial communities from Stordalen Mire, Sweden - P3-2 metaG (Illumina Assembly) | ecosystem: Environmental > Terrestrial > Soil > Wetlands > Permafrost | place: Sweden: Stordalen...
CCCGGGTAACCCGTCGACCTCCCAGACGGGGTCAGACGGAACGATCACGAGCGAGCCGGCTCTGGGCATTTACACGAACCCACGCCAAATGCAGTTCTCGCTGCGCGTTCAGTTCTGACCTGGCTGTGTCCCCAGTCCCGGAGGGGAGCTCGTCTCCCCTCCGGATGCCCTCCAGGAGTACACTTCCCGCATTATGTGCCGGGCTCGCCTGTGTTCTGCCCTCTCGCTGGTGGTCGTGAGTGTGCTCGCTATAGCCCAGAATGATGCCGGGGCGGGGCCGCCGTCGGTGGCCGCTGTGCGCGCGCTCATGGCGCAGGGCAAACTCGACGATGCGCGGCGGGAACTGGATGCGCTGGCCGCCACGCAACCGGAGCCGGCGGGCGTGGAGCGTCTGCGCGGGATCGTGGCCTACGAGGACAACCGGCTCGCGGAGGCCGAAGCGTCGTTTACGCGGGCGCTGGAACAGGATCCGTCCGACCTTGAGTCCATGCAGATGCGCGGCGTGACCCTCTACCGGATGGGCAAGCCGGAGGATGCGATTCCGCTTCTGGAGAAGGCGCATTCCGCGGGCCCGATTGCCAACGCCGATCCCAACTATGTTCTCGCACTCTGCTACGTCGGCACGAAGCGCTACGACGATGCCCGTCGCGCGTTCGCGGCGCAGTACGACTTCGCGCCGGATTCGGCCGCGGCGTGGCTGGTGACGGCGCGCATGCTCTTTCGCCAGGAACTGACGGCTCCGGCCGCTGTTGCGGCGCATCAGGCGGTGCAACTCGATCCCCGCATACCGCTCGCGCATCGATTGCTGGGCGAGATCGATCTGGCGGGCGGCGATGTCTCCGGCGCGCTCGCGGAACTGGAGCAGGAACTGAAGGTCAATCCCCTGGATGGCGAGACGTATGACCGGATGGGCGACGCGTACATCCGCAACGGACAGTACGCCCGCGCGCAGCAGGTGCTGGATCGCGCGGTGCTGCTGGAACCTAATGCCAGTGGGCCTTATATTCTGTTGGGCAAGGCGCTGCTCGAAGAGCACGATCCGGTGACGGCGGCGATGTATCTGGAGCGCGCCGCGAAGATGGACCCTTCGAATGCGATGATTCACATGCTGCTGGGCCGCGCGTTCACGGCCGCAGGGCGCAGGGACGACGCTAACCGCGAATTTGAGGCGCTGCAAAAGCTCCAGGGCGGGGCTGCTTCGTCGAACCCATAGCGCGAGTGCCGGAGATGCGATTGAAGTCGATGCGAGGTTTCGCGCTTGCCACTTTCCTGCTGGGGGGATTGCCACTGTGTAGCGCGCAGACAGCAGCAATGCAGCAGGCGAGTCAGGCTTTCCGCGCGGGATCTGAGGCGTATGAGCGCGGCGACCTGAGCACGGCGCGAACGCAATTCAGCCTGGCGGTGCGGCTGGCGCCGGGGATCGAAGAAGGACACAGCGCACTGGGAGTCGTGCTCTGCTCCCTGGGCGACTACCCGGACGCCATCGCGGAACTGAATACCGCACTGAAGCTGAAACCGGAGGATCGCACCGCGGAGGAGAATCTGGCGCAGGCCTGGAGCCAAACCGGATCGGGCGCACAGGCCATTACGCTGTTCGAGAAGATGGACCGCGGGGGTCCGCTTCGCGCCGATTTGCTGGTGGTGTGGGCGCGGGATCTGGCGGCCATCCCCAGGACGACGGACGCCCTTGCAATCATGAAGCGGGCGGTCGAGGCCGATCCGCAGAACGCGGTTCTGGTGGATCAACTGGGATCGCTCGACGCTCAGGCCGGCCGCTGGCCGGATGCAGAAGCAGCCTTCAACAAAGCAATAGATCTGGATGCTCAGCTGGCACCGGCGCACATGCACCTGGCCGTGGTCCTGAGTCACGACGGGCAAATGAATGGCGCGGCAGCAGAGTTCAGCCGCGCTGCCGAGCTCGATCCGCACAATGCCGCGGTCCAGTTTGAATGGGGGAACGCGCTGGCTGTCGCCAACGACGACGAGGAGGCGATCGAGCATTTCCAGCGGGCGATCGAGATTGACCCGAAAATGCTGGACGCGGATTATCATCTGGGGCTGGCTCTGCAGCGCGCGGGAAAAGGAGAGGAGGCGATCCCGCTTTTGCAGACGGTGGTGGATGCGCGTCCAAAAGAGGCCGAGCCGCTCACCAATCTCGGCCTGGCGATGGTGCAAACCGGGCGCGCGAAGGAGGCGGTTCCGCTGTATCTGCGGGCGGCGAAGCTGACGCCGAAGAACGCGACGATCTACGAAGATCTGGGTGCGGCATATCTGCAGGAGAATAATGTCGACGATGCGATCCGGGAATTTCAGACGGGCCTGAAGTTCGCGCCTCGGGACCCGCACCTTCATTACGATCTCGGCCTCGGGTACAAGCTGAAAGACGATCTGCCGCACGCCATCGCCGAGCTGGAGGCCGCGCTGCGTCTCGATCCGGAGTCGCCGGATGCGCCGTACACGCTCGGCATCCTCTATATGCAGGAGGGCCGTTTCGACGATGCCGTGCGCAATCTGCGGACCGCGCTCGAAGTGCGTCCGGAGAACGGCGACGGCTGGTCAATCCTGGGCAGCGTCTTCCGTCAGCAGGGGAAGTATGACGACGCGGCTGCGGCCTTGCGCAAAGCCATCGCACTGCTCCCGCAGCAGCCGGGTCCGCATATCACGCTGGCCAGTGTTCTGCAGGAGGAAGGAAAGCAGGACGAAGCGGCGGCAGAGAGGAAGACTGCGGCGGATCTGACGCGCGTCGCTGTGAATCGCCAGCGCGCCATGTTCGCGACCAATGCGGGAAACGCGCTGCTCAGCAAAGGACAGATCACCGACGCGATTGCGCGTTACCAGGAGGCGATCGGCAGCGATCCCAGTTACGCAGAAGCGCACCGCCAGCTGGCAACAGCACTGACGGAACAGGGACGCATCACTGAAGCGGCGGCCGAGAGGCAAAAAGCCGACGCGCTCACCGCGAAAAATCCATAGGAGCCTTATGTTCGCTTTCTCCCGATGAATCGAAGGCAGTTTCTGTCCTCTCTCAGTCGCAGCGCGCTGGTGCTTCCTTTTGCGGATGTGCTGCGGCTGGGCACGCCGCCGTGGAAGCGCGATGCTGTGGCTGCTCAGCAGGCGCCGGCGAGCCGGCCCGGAGCGCAGCAGTCCTACGATGCGAAGCCCATGCCGCCCCCGCCCGGACCGGCATCGCCGATTGCGGGAACTCCGCTGGGCGTCCAGTTTGTCGACGTGGCAATGCAGAGCGGCTTGAACGCAAAGACGATCTTCGGAGGCGAAGGAAGAAACAAGTACCTGCTGGAGACGACCGGCTGCGGCGTCGCCTTCTACGACTACGATCAGGACGGATGGCTCGATATTTTTCTGGTAAACGGCTGGCGTCTGGAAGGGTTTCCGCGGAGCACGAAGCCCTCATGCCACTTGTTCCGGAACAATCGTGACGGGACCTTCACGGACGTCACCGCGAAGGCAGGCGTGGGCCATAGCGGCTGGGGTCAGGCCTGCTGCGTCGGCGATTGCGACAACGATGGCTGGGACGATTTGTTCGTCACCTACTACGGACAGAACGTGCTCTTCCACAACAATGGCGATGGCACCTTCACCGACGTCACGGCGAAGGCGGGACTGCTGCAGCCAGCGACACGATGGAATTCCGGCTGCGCCTTTCTCGACTACGACCGCGACGGGCACCTCGACCTTTTCGTCGGCAACTATATTGATTTCGATCTGAAGACCGCGCCGCTGCCGGAGTCGGGGCCGTGCCTGTACAAAGGCATTCTGGTTGCGTGCGGGCCGCCGGGCCTGGCGCCGGGGAAGAACAGTCTCTACCACAATAAGGGCGACGGCACTTTCAGCGACGTGTCGGAGAAGTCCGGCATGTGGACCACGCTCGGGAATTACGCGCTCAGTGCCGCGGTCGCGGATTTCGACAACGACGGCTGGCCGGACATCTATGTCGCGAATGACTCGACAGCCGCAACCCTTTACCAGAATCAGAAAGATGGAACCTTTCGCGACGTCACTATCGAGGACGGCGTTGGGTTTTCTCCCGATGGACGGCCGCAGGCGGGCATGGGCGTGACGGTGGGCGACTACAATCGCGACGGCTGGCTCGACATTGCAAAGACTAACTTCGCCGGCGACACCGACTCGCTGTACGCCGGACTGGGAGGAGGTAATTTCGAAGACCGGACTTATCAGGCTGGCCTGGGGGTCAACACGCGCTATCTCGGCTGGGGAATCGGCTTCATAGATATGGATAACGACGGCTGGCTCGACTTATTTGTTGCTAATGGCCATGTCTATCCGGAAGTCAGCACCGTGAAGACGGAGACGCCCTATGCCGAACACAAGTATCTGTATCGCAATTTGCAGAACGGGCGATTTGAGGACGTCAGCGCGAAAGGCGGGCCCGGTATTACGGCGGCGGTTCCGGCGCGTGGCTGTGCTTTCGGGGACTACGACAACGATGGCGATGTCGACATCGTCGTCAATTGCGTGAACAGCCTGCCGCAGTTGCTGCGCTGCGATGCGCATACGCAGCGCCACTGGGCGAAAGTGAAAGTCATCGGCACGAAATCCAACCGCACCGGGATCGGCGCGCGTGTGCGGGTAGTGGCTCGCACGCAGCCAGACAGGCCGGAACCTCTGGTGATGATCGACGAGGTGCGCAGCGGCGGGAGCTATTTTTCGCAGAGCGATTTGCGCCTGCACTTCGGACTCGATCAGGCGAAGACCGTCGATGTGCTCGAAATCCGCTGGCCTTCAGGCCAGGTCGACACCTTCAGGGATCTGCCGGCGGATCGGCTGTATGTGGTGGAAGAAGGGGCGAAGGAAGCGAAGGCATACATGCTGCCTGCGATGAGGAGGATCTGAGGTGCCCCGCGTTTGCGTTCTGCTGTTCGCGGCTTTTGCGATGGCCGGCGGCGCCGGCGCAAATGCACAGGCAGGAGCGTCGCTCCAGGCCGAGGATCCCGACGCGGTCTGCGCAACGTGCCATCGTCAAATCTACGAATCGTGGAAGCGCACGCCGATGGCGAATGCCAGCGGGCCCGCCGCTCAGGGATTTATCCCGGGCGATTTCACCTACGTTCCGTCGGGTGTGCACTATCGCATGATGCTCGACGCGGGACAGCTATGGCTCACGTATGAACGGCCGAATGCGCCGCCCGGTCGCGCCCTGAGCGGGAAAGTAGAGCTGCGCTACTATCTCGGATCGGGAAGACGCGGCCGCACCTGGATCTTCGAGCGTGAAGGTTACTGGTACGAAATTCCCATTAACTGGTACGCGAAGAAACATCTGTGGGATATGACCCCCAATTTTCTCGACACGCACGAGATGCCGCTGACGTTACCCGTCGACCCCGGTTGCCTGCATTGCCACGCCAGCAATGTGCAGGAATCGCTGCCGGACGCACGCAATCATTTCTCCGGATTACCGTTTCAGGGGGGAGGGATTCTCTGCTCCTCCTGCCACGGCGATCCGTCGCACCATCTGGCCGAACATGGCGAGGGGCCCATCGTCAATCCGGCGAAGCTCGATCCTGTCCTGCGCGACTCTGTTTGCCTCGAGTGCCATCTCGAAGGAGAGGTCGCCGTCATCCGCCCGGGGCAACGTCTCAGCGCGTTTCGCCCCGGCGCCGACTTGTTCGACGAGGCTGTCTATTTCGAGGATGGGCGGAAAGCCGGTCCTGGAGGCCGCGCCACGAGCCAGTGGGAATCGCTGCTGGAGAGCGCGTGCAGGCGCGCAAGCGGGGACCGGCTCACCTGCACGACTTGTCACGATCCTCATTCTTCGCCCGACGCCGAAGTTCGCGTCAGTTTTTATCGAAGCAAATGCCTCGCGTGTCATGCGGTTCTCGCCACCGGCCATCATTCCGAGAATCCGGACTGCACTTCGTGCCATATGCCGCGCGAGGAGACTGAGGACATCGCGCACGAGCAAGTGACGGATCATCGGATACAGATCGCCTCCAAACCCTTTGTGAGCCCGGTCGCGGCCGCGGCGCTCGTGCCCATTGGAGGCGTTCGTCCCGATGCTCGTGACGAAGGGCTTGCATGGGCGCAACTGGCGCTGCGCGGCGATCGTGCGGCAGCTGAGCGTGCCATGCGGTTGCTGGGCGAGGCCGAAGCTTCCGACCCTGAACAACAATCTGACTCCGAGCTGCACATGGAGCTCGGATTCCTCGAGCAAATCAATGGGGACCGCGTACATGCGAAGGCCGAATATCAGAGGGCTCTGCATGCTGACTCCTACAATGAAACCGCGGCAGGCGATCTCGCCGTCCTGGACGCGCAAAGCGGCGATGCCGCTGCGGCTCTGCCGTTGTGGCAGGCGGTCTTTCAGCACGATCCCGGCGCCAGCGCGGCGGGAATCGATCTTGCCGTGGCGCAGTGCCGTGACGTAAGCGCACAAGCGGCGGCGCAAACACTGCGAAGAGTGCTGCTCTTCGCTCCAGACAACGATGCCGCGCGCAAGTTCCTGCTGGCACTAACCGCCGGCTCGCAGACGTGCGCGAAGCCCTGACTGCAGCAGCGAGGAGTCCTGGCTTGAGGAGAATTCTGCGTCGAGCGGCCCTGGTTTTTGTCTGTGCCTTCGTGGCAGGCGCGCAGTTATTCGACACGCCCTGGCAGATTGGCCCGTTCGCCCGGCCGGATGCCGGCAACCCGGTGATTGCGCCCAATCCTGCATCCGTCTTTGCCGATCCGATTCGCAAATCTCCGGTGCACTGGGAGGCGCTGCACACGTTCAACCCCGCGGCGGTGGTACGGAGCGGCGTTGTCGAGGTACTCTATCGCGCTGAAGACGATACAGGGGCCATGCAGATCGGCATGCACACCTCGCGTCTCGGTCTGGCGGAGAGCGCCGATGGCATTCACTTTACGCGCCGCCCCACGCCGGTATTCTATCCGGCCGATGACGGCCAGGACGCGCGCGAATGGCCGGGGGGCGTCGAGGATCCGCGCATTGTGGAACGTGAGGATGGAACCTACGTGCTCACTTATACGCAGTGGAACCGAGTGACTTACTCCGTAGGGATCGCGACTTCGCGGGATATGGAACACTGGACGAAATATGGCCCCGCTTTTCTTGAAGCAGAAGACGGGAAGTACGCGAACCTGAAATACAAGTCAGCCGGCATTGTAACTGCGCTGCGCGATGGAAGGCTGATCGCCGCCCGCATTGAGGGTAAGTACTGGATGTATTGGGGCGAGGGCGCGATTCACCTTGCCACTTCTTCGGACCTGATTCGCTGGACGCCCGTGGAAGACCCGAAAGGCGAACCTATCGAGGTGCTCAGACCACGCCCGGGACGGTTCGACAGCTCGTTCCCGGAGACGGGACCGCCTCCGGTGCTCACGCGACGCGGGATCTTGGTTATCTACAACGGCAAGAACGCCGCTTCGGAAGGCGATCCGGATCTGGCGGCGAATACCTATGCGGCGGGCGAGGCGCTGTTCGATGCGAAGAATCCAGCGAAGCTTCTGGCAAGAACCGAAGATCCGATACTGCAGCCGGCGCTGCCTTACGAAAAGAAAGGCCAATACAGCGCCGGCACCACGTTTGCAGAGGGCCTCGTGTATTTTCACGATCGATGGTTTCTATATTACGGTTGCGCCGACTCTCTGGTCGCAGTGGTTACGGCCAGGGGAATCGGCGGCAGCCCAGGAAAGTGAGTAAGCGCCAGGGTAGCAGGCTCAGGATCAGAATGTCGGGTGCGAATCCCTGGCTATTTTCCGGCGATCGAGCCATTCTCTCCCACAGCTTCGCGAGCGTGCAGCACCTGGGGCAGTTTGGGGTCGGCGGAGGGCCAGGCTTTCAGGAAAGCGCGATACTCCGTCTGCGCCAGAGTGGTGTTGCCGGCGAGTTCGTCCGCTCGCGCGATTCCGTAGAGTTCGAAGCCGGAATCCGGACGCTCCACCAGCGCCACCTGATAGGCCGATCGGGCATCGGCGTAGTCCTTCTCGCGCAACAGCGCCTCAGCCTCAGTCTCGGCAACCGGGCGGATGTAGAAAGGCGGCTCATGGTAGCCGAGCTTTTTCTCCGCCAGCACGGCCTCATCGTACAGCTTCTTCGCGGCATCCGTCTTTTGGTCGAGCAGAAGCACGCCCGCGCGCAATTCCATCGATGCAACGGTCAGCGTGCTCACCACGGAGCCCGAGTCAGCATCGGGGTTGAGAGGCGTCACGGGCGCTTGCGTTGAAGCATCGGGTTTCGTCGCAGTGGCGGTTGATTTTGCCTTATCGGCATCGACCTTCGCTTTTGCGGCAGCTGTAGTCTGCGCGTCCTGACCCTGGCGCCAAAGCCCGGCATCCATTTCAGCAGAGGCCATCTTCGCCGACGCAAGGTCGCCGCGCCCGAGGGCCTGCATTCCCGCAGCAAAGTTGCGCAACTCGTCGCGGAGGAAGCGCAGATTAGCGGTTTTGTCGGTATCGGGAAGATTGGCATCGTCGAGCATCGCCAGGACCGCGGTCCAGTCGCCGACGCGGAGCGCAACCGGCAGTCGCCGGCTGACGCGGGCGACCTGGTCGCGTGCGCTCCAGATGTAAAGCGAGGCCGAGAGCTCGCCGCGCGCGCGGGCGAGATGATCCGAGAGCGCATTGGCGTCCTCGAGCCGGCCCTGCTCCATCAGGTTAGCGATCGCGTACATCAGGTTGTGGACATAGTTCCAGTCGTCGTCGACGCTCACGTGTTGCTCACGCATGTAGCGCTCATCGGCTGCCGTTGAGGCGGCAAACCAGCGATCGGCGTTTGCGTAGTCGCCTACCCGGTAATAAATGTGGCCGGGCATGTGCACCATGTGGCCGCTGGTGGGCGCGAGACTGGCCAGCAGCGCGGCGCTCGGAATGGCGCGCTCCGGGTGATTGCTCGGCTCCATGGCATGAATCCAGTAGTGATTCGCGGCAGAATCGTTGGGCGCGTCCTTGAGCACGGCCTCGAGGATCGCGATCTTTTCTTTCATGCCGGGTTTGGGGTCGCCGTTGTCGTCGAAACCATCGCCGAGGGCATTTGCAAGGAAGATGCGGGCCTCCGCGTCGTGGGGTTCTTTTTTCGCCAGCTTGCGATAGAGGGCGACCGTCTGTGCCGACTCGTTGTGCGATTCCTCCACGGCGGCTTCGATATACAGCCGGTCGGTCCCGCTGGCTTTGCGCTCCAGCTTCACGGCCTGATCGAGGGCCTTTGGTGCGTAAACCTTGTCCTCTTCACCGCGGAACTCGAGCGCCTGCGCGAGCCCCCAGTAACACATGGCGCACTGCGGGTCGGTGCGGATGGCCTGCTCAAAAGCCTTCGCGGATTCGTAGTCCCAGAAGTCGTGAAGCAGCGTGAGACCCTGATCGAACCAGACCTGGGCCTCGGGAGTGGCTTTGATTGCGATATGGGAATTGCCGATGCCGGTCATGCGCACCGGGACCGGCAACTGTTCGGGCGGCGGAAATGCGTGCATTCCACTCATGGGAGGCATGGCTGCTCCCGCATTCATGCCACTTGCCTGCGCACTTGCGCCCATGGCTCCAGCCAGGAGCGCACCGGCGACCGACATCCAAACGGCTGCTTTCACCATGCAGACGAATTTACCTTGTCGACGCAGTCCTGCGCATCCCGCAACGTTACTCGGCGCGCAAAGTGATGGAGGGGTCGACGCGGGCGGCGCGCCATGCCGGGAGCCAGCAAGCGCCGCCGGCAACGGCGGTGAGCAGGGCGACGACGCCAAGGTAAGTCATCCAGTCGAGACTGGAGATGCCATAGAGCAGGCTGACCAACGCGTGGCCCGCGACGATTGCGCCGCAGAGTCCGATGAGGACGCCGAGGGCGGTGAGGCGCATTCCGTCGCGCAGGATCATGGCCAGGATGTTGCCTCGCGAGGCGCCCAGGGCAGCGCGCACGCCGATCTCGCGGGTGCGCTCGACGACGCTGCCCGCCAGCACGCCGTACATGCCGACGGCTGCGAGCGCCAGCGCCGCAAGGCCGAAGGCCTCGAAGAGGATCAGGACAAAGCTCCGTTGCGCGTCAGTGACGGCGAGCAGGGCGTCCATAGTGGCGACGCGGACGATGGGCTGATCATTGTCGACGGACCAGATGGCGTTTTTGATGGCGGGGGCGAGCAGGGCCAGGTCGCCACGGGTGCGAATGACGAAGGAGAGCGTGTCGTCGGCGAACCAGGTTTGCTCGGTGGAGAGATAGACTGCATCGGGCTGGTTGACGGCCAGAGAGTCCTGCTTCACGTCGGCGACGACGCCGACAATGACATACCACGGCCGGTTGGTGGGGCCGACATGCAGACGCTTGCCGATGGGATTCTTGCCCGGAAACTCAGTTCTCGCCAGCGAATTGCTGATCAGCGCCGCCTGGGGCGATGTGATCGTGTCTTTTTCGTCGATGCAGCGGCCGCTGAGGACGGGAATGCCCATGGTCTGACAGTAGTCCGGGCCTACTGCGTAACGCGTTACGTTGTAGCCGCCTGTGGGATCGTCATTTTCGAATTGCGCGCCGTACGTGGTCACCCATGAGGGGTCGCCGCTGAGCGGCAAAGCGCTGGTGAAGGCTGCCTGTTTTACGCCGGGTACGCGACGCACGGCGTCGAGGGCCTTCCGGAAGAAGCGGCGCCGTACGCTGTCGCCTGCGCCAGGCGCGGAGGCCAGGTCGTCGAACTGACGGCCGGAGGTCTGGACCTGCATGGTGAGCAGGTGCGCGGGATTGAAGCCGGGATCGACGGCGAGCAGGCGACGCATGCTGTGGAGCAGCAGGCCTGCGCCAACGAGCAGGACCAGAGCCAGCGCGACTTCTGTGACGACGAGGGCGCGACGGGTGAATGCATGGCCACCGGCGGTACGACGCGAGGTCTGTTCGAGTCGGGGGCGAACCTCTTCGCGGGAGACGTGCAGGGCGGGAATGAGCCCCGTGACTACGCCGATGAGGGTGGTGACAGCGAAAGCGAACGCGAACGCCATAGTATCCACGGTGATGGCGTTGACGCGCGGGAGTCCAGGGGGACTGAGCGCGATGAGCGCGCGGACGCCGGCCACGGCCACGCCCAGGCCGAGCGCGCCCCCGAGCGCAGCCAGCAACAGGCTTTCGGTGATCAGCTGGCGGACGATGCGCCGCTTCGATGCGCCCAGCGCGGCACGAACGGCGAATTCTCCGTGCCGTTGTGCGCTGCGGGCGAGCAGCAGATTGATGACATTAACGCAGGCGATGGTGAGGACGAGGAGGACTGCACCCAGAACCGCGAGCAGGGCAGGTTTGACGGTGCGGGCAATGTCATCCTGCAGCGAATCGACGATGAGGCCGCGGTTGAGGGAAGCCCAGCGTGGGCGTGGGAAATCGGGCCATGGAGTACCTGCGATCTGAGCGAGCTCCTGGATGGCTTGCGCGCGCGAGACGCCAGGCCGGAGACGGCCTGCCATGCGCAGATGATTGCCCCACGCGCCGCTGGTAAAGTCTTTCGCGATTTGCCGCGTGTCATATTGCGCGGGGGTCCAAATGTCGGTCGATGAGGACAGCACATCCTCAAAGGAATGCGGCATGACTCCGATGACGGTGAAAGTGTCACCGTCGAGTTTGATTGCGCGGCCGAGAATGCCGGGATCGCCGTGAAACAGACGCTGCCACAGTCGATCGCTGAGGATGACAACTTTGGGTCCGTTAAACACATCTTCGGACGGCTGAAAATCGCGGCCGAGAACGGGAGCGACGCCGAGCATGTGGAAGAAGCTGGCGCTCACGCCCTGGCCTTCGAGCCATTCCGGCTGTTCGCCGCCGGTCAGTGCGGGCTGCCACGGCTCAAAAATGGTCATTGATTCAAAGGAGCGGCTGCGCTGGGCGAGCTCGCGATATGTGCCGAAGGATAATTCGGAGCGAGCGCCCTGGTAGGTATTCCAGATTGTCAGGATGCGGCTTGCGTGGGGGTAGGGCAGCGGCTCGAACAGGATGGGATCGACAGCACTGAAGATCGCGGTGCTGGCCCCGATGCCGAGGGCGAGCGTGAGCACGCTGACGATGGCGAATCCTGGGTGGCTGCGGAGTTGGCGGGCGGCATAGCCGAGGTCGGAAGCGAGGGTGCGGAACGCGTTTTCCCATCCAAACGAGCGCACCTGCTCGCGGACGACGGTCATGTTGCCGAGTTCGAGGCGAGCCGCGCGCTTTGCGTCTTCCTCGGTGAGGCCGCGTTCCTGCCAGGCTGCCACGGTCTCTTCGAAGTACTGGCGGACTTCGTCGGCCGCGTCGTTGTCGGCCTTGCTGCGATGCAGAAGGCTGCGAAAGCCGTAGGTGAGCTGGCGCCAGACGGACATCCGATCAGCCCTCCTGACGGAGCAGGCGCGCAATGGCGGAGGCGCGGCGCGACCAATCCGCAGTTTCGAGGTCCAGCTGCTTTTTCCCGGCTCGCGTGAGCCGGTAGAACTTTGCGCGGCGCGCGTTCGTCGTTTGCCGCCACTCCGAATCGAGCCATCCGGCGCGCTCCAGGCGCTGCAACGCGGTGAGCAGCGAGCCTGGGTTCACTTTGAAGACGCCACGGGAAATTTGCTCGACGCGGCGGGCGATGCCGAAGCCGTGCAACGGCTCGAGGCTGAGGGTCTTCAGGATCAGCATGTCGAGTGTGCCCTGAATGACGTCAGTGTTGGGATTGCTCATGGAAGAAGACGTTAGCAAGTCTTCCATTTGACTGTCAAGATTTGACAATCAGTGGGTTATAAGAACGGAGCCCCCTTACCCGGCGAGGTGTTATTGGTAGATGAGAAGGGCCAGGAGCCGCTGTTTCACCTCAGGCCACTCTGAGGCGACGATGGAAAAACGCGCGGAGTTGCGGGCCGTTACGTCCGACGCCAGGCGATGTGCGCGGAGAATGCCTTCGAATTTGCCGCCGATCCGTTCAATGGCGGCGCGAGAGCGCTCGTTACGCTCATCCGTATGGAGACAGATACGGAGCACCTGCCACACCTCGAACGCGTGACTCAGCATGAGCAGCTTGGCTTCAGTATTGGCGCCGGTGCGAATGGAAGAGCCGGCCAGCCAGGTATAGCCAATCTCGCATACGTCGGGACGAAGGCGCCCGTCGCGGTCGTGCCCATCAGGCCAGGGGAAGCGCTCGATGTCAAAGAACCGAGTAGAGCCGATCACGACGCCGTCAGACTGGCGCACCGTGGCAAAGGGGACGGCGGTGCCCGCATCGCGCCAACTGATCGCCGTGTTCACATACTGCGTCGTCTCGTCGACTCCACGGGGGACAAAGCTCCAGCGATAGAGCTCCGGATCACCCGAAGAAGCCGCTGCCAGGGGCTCGATATGGTGCGTGTCGAGGGGTTCGAGTCGAATGTGCTGACCGGCAAGCTGGAAAATTTCCTGACTCATGGTTGCCTCGAATTGTGCCTGGAACCTCGCGGGGAAGGTTCGCCATAGAGTACACCGCGACCGTGAGTTCCGACATAGACGCGTCCGTAGATGCGGGGGTCGCCGGCGATTTGCAGGATGAGTCCCCACTGGTGCCGGTCGTCGTTGATGCGGACCCACGAACGGGCTTCGTCGAGGGAGCGGAAGATGCCAGGCTGGCCGCGGACGGTTCCGGCGAGGTAGAGGGCGGGGTAAGAATGTCCAGGAGCGGCTTTGCCAAAGCCAAAGGCGTGGATTTCTGTGACGCCAGGCAGGCGCGCGAAAAAGGCCGTGCCTGTGGGATTGCTGAAGGTGAGGGATGGAGCGTGATAGAGGCCGTCGAAGGCGGCGAGCCAAAGATCGCCGGTGTAGCCGGGTGTGGCGTAGAGGCGATCCTCTCCGCCGCGGGGATCGCCGCGCGGAGCGGTCGAAGCGGGCGGCGCATTTTGCAGGGTGAAGTGCTGCGAGGTGAAGGTGGCGGCTGCGTCCGTACTGTGATCCAGTGTGCGACCCTGGAGGGAAATGGCGTAGAAGATGTGTGGATCCTGGGGATCGGCGATGACGCGTGTGTTGGCGGCGAGTCCCTGCGCGGGTTTCCATGTAGCGCCGAGGTCGCGGGTGACGGCGGGAGCTTCACGGTCGGGGGTCCAAACCCACGTGCTGCCGTCGGCACAGACGGCGATGGAGCCGGCACGACTGACGGGTGTTGGATGCGCCGTGGTCGGCTTCCAGGTGTGGCCGGAATCGAGGGAGTAGCTAATGCTTTCGCCGGCCTTGTGCTCCGCGCTGACGCCGACGCGGACGATCGTGTCGGGACGGAGAGCGGCGGAGACGACGCCAGTGGTGTTGCCGAAGCGCGGCGGCGCTGAGGAGCCGTCGGGCGGCGAATGATTGAGATCCCAGTGCACGAAGCCGCCGTAATCACCGACGGCGGTGATGAGATGCGCGCCGTCGCTGGGCGAGTCGAGCTGGAGGGCGACGGTTTCCTCGATGCCATTGGCGAGGATGCTCCAGTGCGTGGGCTGGCTGCGATCGACAGCGGTGAGGTCGAAGGTTTCCCAGCCTCCATAGCCGGTGGTGAACACGGCGTGATCGGAATTGGCGGGATCGATTTCGATGTCGAAGAGCCAGTGGATGGGCGTGGGCTTCACGTAGGGCGCGAGGGAGTAGTCGTAGACGCCGCCCTGCGCGCCGCCAAAGACGGGTTTCCAGGTTGCACCGCCATCGGTGGAGCGGAAGATGTTTTCTCCGCCTTCCGACCAGGGATGGCCGAAGGTGCTGGCGATGACGGTTTGCGGGTGGTGCGCATCGACGGCAACGGCTGCGTAGCCGAATTCCTTGCTGCCGGGTACGGGTTGCTCGGGAGTGACCTCGGCCCACGCTCCCGTGCCGGTGTCGAGCTGCCAAACCCCGCCGCTGGTCATGCGCGAGGGGCCAGGCGCTGTGCCGTAGGCGATGTAGAGGGACCCGTTGGACGCGAGCGCGGCGCGTGTGGGGCGGTATTGCGTGGGCTGGCCGGGGACTGGTTTCCAGCCAGCGCCAGCGTCGGTGGAGACGAAGAGATTCGGGCGATTCATCAGCGAGACGCCGACGTAAATGGTCTGGGTGGCGGAGTGCTGTTTGTTCGGAGCATTGGCCGGAACGAATTTGACGAAGACAATACCGCTGCCGCGAATCGGCATGCGCTGCCACCGCTGCTGGGGTGTTTCGCCAGGGACGGAGGCGGGCTGAGGGGGCGCGGCTTCGCTGACGTCGGGAAAGCCGGCGACGCGCATCCAGGTCACGCCGCGATCGCGGGAGCGCCAAAGCCCGTCGTGGCGCGTGCCTAAATAAAGGATGCGGCCATCCAGCGGGTCAACGGCGAGGCGCTCGCCATTGCCGCGGCCGTCCTCGTTGCCGCCAAACTTAATCGGGACGTTGATATGCTGAAAGGTCTTGCCGCGATCGCTGGAACGAAGGATTGCGCCTGTGGGCGTATCGGCGTTGGTATAGGTGCCGCAGGCGAGGTAGACGCGATTGGGATCGGAGGGATCGGTCGCGATGGACTCGATGCCCATGAGGTTCCTGTCCCTGGAGGAAATCCAGTCGAGGATCGGTTGCCAGCGACGAGCGGCGTTGTCCCACCGGTAGGCGCCACCAATATCGGTGCGGGCATAGCGAATGTCGGTCGCGGTGGGGTGAAATACAATCCCGTCGACGAAACCACCGCCGACGATCTGCACGTTTTTCCAGGTGTAGCGCTCTGTTGTCGAATTTTGCGCGGAGGCGGCCAGCGCAGTGAGCAAGAACATAAGAGCTGCGAGTCGGGGGAGCTTCAAACGGCCGCGTTCCTTTCGTGGCAAGCGAGAGGACTTGTACGGTCTAGTTTAGTGCACGGCGATGAGGCGGGGCGGGCGCGGTGGTTCGAGCGGGAGAGCGTCAGACCAGTCCCGGCGATGGGGAACGAGTCTCGGGGAACAGGCAGAGCCATGAGGGGTCGAGACAGAGCCATCGCTGCGTGCTGAACCAGCTGGTGGGCAGCTCGGGGATGTGGAGGAAGCCGTGACCACGGGCGCAGAAGAGCTCGGTGCCATTCCACGAGAGGAAATTGCAGGAAGCCTGGCCGACGCGAGCCGGGTTGGAGAGCAGGCGGAGGCACTCGGGGCAGCGTCTGCGCTGGTCCTGGAGAATCCATCGAAAGCCGAAGAGCAGAGCAGGGAAGGCTGTGGCCAGCTGGATGTACAGGGCCCGGATCGGATCACTGGCGGCTAAGCCGAACGCCAGGCCAGTGGAGCAGAGATCCACGATAACCAATACGAGAGAGAATTTGGCGGCCAGAAAGATCCAGCGGCGGGCGTCGATGGTTCCGGGCGGACGGCGGTGGCGCAGCGGATAGTCGCCGAGCGGCAGGGCAGTGGTGGCGGGCAGTGCCAGGCTGGCAAGGAGCAGCGCGAAAAGAAATACCGAGAAAGGCTGACCAAGCAGGTGGGTCACGGAGATGCAGTCGAAGCCGCGCGTAACGCCGTTGCGGGTCTCGACCATCTTGCGCCAGCCTCCGCGCGGCGCAGGGAACGCGGAGGGTCGAATCCTGGCAATGACGAACCCTTTCGTGGTCGATGGGAACGCCGCGAGGTTGCGCTGATCCTCGAGCAGCAGCGCATCGATGTGGCCGGCGAAGCACCAGTCGCTGTCCGGCATGATGGCCGCGATCAGCACAGGCTGGCCGTCAATGTCGGCGGTGCGGCCCACGAGGTGAGGATCGCTGCCGTAGATTCTTCGCCATGCGCTGTGGGTGAGGATGAGACGCGGTTCTCCGGGCTCTTCGACCGATGTGCCGGGGTGGGCGACGGGAACGCCGAGCAACGGAAGTAGATTGTCGCTGGCCTGCGCGAGCGAGAGCCGCGCGGTGGGGTTGCGGGGCAGATGCACAGTTCTAGCCGTGGTGCGATAGAAGGCGATCTGGGTAAAGAGCGCAGTGGTGTCGGTGGTCCACTCCTGGTAGTCGGCAAAGCGGATGGAGGGCGCCTGCGTGCCGGCATAGCCGTTGCTGGAAATCATGACGAGATTGCCCGCGTCGCGCCGGGATAGCGGCAGCAGCGCCGAGCGAGCGCCGGGCAGGCAGAGACAGAGGAACAGCGCGACCAGGGCGGTGGCGGAGAGGAAGAGCGCGCAGCGCGCCGCCGATCCGGATTGCAGGCCGGGCCAGCCGCTGGAGCGGATATGGTCGCAGCGCAGCCAGAAGGCATCGTGAAACGCGCCGACGCTGAACTCAACAGGGTCGGCGTCCAGCGCATCGCAAGAATCGCACCCGTGCGGATGGCACAGGTGCCACAGCTCCGCGGTCCATTCGGCGGTCCAGGCGGATCGATCGCGGCGTGGCACCAGCAGCGATGCCGTGCCCACCATGAGCCCCGCGAGCTGCGCGGAAAAAGTCTGCTTCATCGCCGTTCCACCTCGTGTTCCTGTTCGGGCGAGGGAATCATTCTCTCCAGAAGCGGGTAGCGCTTGTAGACCGCCTCCAGCGTGGACTTGCCAGCGCGCGTGAGCCGGTAGTACTTGCGTGGCGGGCGCTGCTCGGCATCGGCAATCGACTGCTGCTCCCATTTGGAGACGATCAGCCCATCGCGCTCCAGACGGCGCATGGCCGGATAGACGGTGCCGCTGGGAAGGCCGGTCATTTCCATGACGCTGAAGCCGTAGATCTGGCCTGCGTGGATGGCCTGGAGAATCATGGCGGCGGTATGGGAAAGCCTGGGCTCAGCCGGCATGGCAGGAATTGTACACCCTATGTAGCATTCTGTTGACTCGCCATCGAGCAGTATGCTACATAGGATATTGAAAGCGGAGGCTGGGCGCCGTGCTCGAGCTGCAGCATTTGTCGCGAAGCTATCGCGGGATTCCCGCGATCAGCGATGTGAGCTTCCAGGTGAAAGCCGGAGAAATTGTTGGGTTTCTGGGGCCGAACGGGGCAGGGAAATCGACGACGGTGAAGATCATCACCGGGCTGCTGCGGCCCAACGATGGCCGCGTTCTGTTCGAGGGCAGAGACATTCATGCCGATCTGGTCGCGTGGCGCGCGACATTCGGATACATCCCCGAAGAGGCGCACCTGTACGCGTGGATGTCGGCGATGGAGTATCTGCAGCTGGTGGGTAGGCTGCGCGGCATGCGCGAGCGGCTGATCGAGGAGAAGGCGAGCGCGATGCTGCAGTTGCTGGGGCTCGAGTCGTGGCGGCACTCGCCCATGACGACGTATTCGAAGGGCATGCGGCAGCGCGTGCTGATGGCGGCGGCGCTGATGCACGACCCCAGGATGCTGGTCTTCGACGAGCCGCTGTCGGGGCTGGACGTGCTGTCGTCGCGGCTGTTTCGGGACCTGTTGCACGAACTGGCTGCGGCAGGCAAGGCGGTCCTGTATATCTCGCACGTGCTGGAAATCGTGGAGCAGATGTGCGATCGGGTGATTGTGATCGCGCAGGGAAAGGTTCTGGCTGACGCTGCTCCGTCGGAGCTGACACGGCTGATGGAACTGCCGAGCCTGGAGAAGGTGTTCACGCAACTGGTGCGCCAGCAGGACACGCGGAGTGCGGCGCGGGAGATGGTTGAGGTTATGAAGATTGGCGATGCCTAGCGTGGGGCAAGCGCCGAAGCCGTCGCGCGACGAGGTGCTGTCGCTCGAGGTGCTGGCGCGCCGCGCCCCCGTCGAGGAGGAGCAGCCGACGCAGTTTCGCGTGCTGGTGCGGCATTTTCTCGATCGCTTCTTCACGAATGAACTGGCCTCGGCGGAGGGCGATGCGAAGACGCGCCTGGTGCAGGCGGCATGCGCTATTGGTATTCCCGGCTTCGTGGTGGCGCTGTACCTTTACACGCCGTATCACATGCCGCATCAGGTGCGGCCGTACTGGGCGCAGGTGGGGGATCACTACTTTTACGTGCTGTATTCGATGGTGGCGATGGGCGTCGTCACGATTTTTGAGTGGGATTTGCTGTTTCCCGACTTGCTGGATGTGTTCGTGCTGTCGCCTTTGCCGGTGCGAAGCGGCAGAATGCTGCGCGCGCGGGTTGCGGCGATCTTCATTTTGATGGGCGCGGCGCTGTTCGACTCGAGTTTTCTTGCGCCGATCGTGTTGCCGGCGGCGACGGATCCACCACACCTGTTCCGGTTCTGGGCGGCGCACCTGCTGGCGGTTGCGGCCAGCGGGATTTTTGGCGCAGCGTTCTTCCTCGCGCTGGAGGGGATTCTGCTGGGGGTGCTGGGGGATAGGCTGTTTCGCAGAATTGCGCTCTGGCTGCAGGGATTCTTCGTTCTCGTGCTGCTGACGCTGCTGTTTTTGTATCCGGCGCTGGCGGGAGCCATGGGAGCGGTGCTGCAGTCGAGGAGCGGGCTGGTGTTTTGCGTGCCGTCGTTTTGGTTTTTGGGAATCTATGAGTGCGTGCTGGAGGGGCCTGCGGTGGTGCCGGTCTTTGTCGAGCTGGCCCGTGTTGGTTTTTTTGCGCTGGTGTTGGCTATCGGGTTGGCGGTTGTTTCATACCCGATGGCCTGGTGGCGGAAGACGCGGGGTCTGGTGGAAGGCACTGCAAAACGCGAGAGGCGGAACGTGATCGCGGTGCCGATGTCGCGTGCGCTGCACGCCACGCTGGCGCGCAGTCCGGCGTGCCGAGCCATGTGGCAGTTCATCGGGCAAAACCTGTTGCGCGTGCCGCGCTGCCGCATGGTGCTGGTGATGTATGGCGGCATGGGCGCGGCTCTGGTCCTGGCGACCATGACGAGGGTCAGCCTGGCGCAGGGAAGAATCGCGTTCGTCTTTTCGCCACAGGGGCTGCGGGCGACGGTGCCGATCGTCGCGTTCTGGACGGTGTCGGGTTTGCGCAGCACGTTTCTCGCGCCGGCCGATCAGCGAGGGCGATGGATTTTCCGCGTGATCCTGGGCAAGGCGGGGTTGGCGGAAGTGGGCGCGGCGAAGCGATGGGTGTTTCTGTGGAGCGTGGCATTGAGCCTTGCGGCGGCTGGGTGCGCGCGGATGTTTGGCGGTCTGGTGACGCACAACTGGCTGTTTGTGGCGGGGCAGGTGGTGGTGGCGCTGGGCTGGAGTCTGGTGCTGACGGATTTATTTTTCCTGAACGTAACCACGATTCCGTTTACGGGCGCACGGTCGAACTCGGCGACGAATTTCGCGCTGCTGCTGATTCCTTATTTGGGTTTCTTCCCCGCCGTGGTGATGTTCACCGTTGCACTGGAGCCGATCATCGAGGCCAGCTTGGGGCATCTGGCGATCGCCGCCGGCGTCATGGCCGGAGCGCATCTCCTGTTGCGCGCGATGCATCGCAGCCGGATCGCCGAGCACGTTCAGCGCATCGACGCCGATGAGGACGAGGAGGAGTTCCCGCTCCGGCTGGGATTGCGCTATTAGCTGCTAGCGCCACTCGTCAGCACTGGGGCCGTAAATCGCCGGCACTTTGGCTTCGTTGAGGCGCAGGTAGACCGTAAGCTGCCCGCGATGATGCGCGAGATGGCCGAACGCGCCGTCGCGAATCTGCTGGTAGCGAGGACCGTCGGTGATGATCCGCTCGCCCATTTTGAGACGCCACGACTCCAGCAGGTGATCCTCCGTGGTGTTTTTCAGAGCCTGGCGCGATTTGGTCAGGCCCTGATCGAGGAGTGCGAGCAGCTCCTGGCGCGTCGACGCAGCTCGCGCGCGCAACGACCCGGCGGCGTCGTTCAGATCGGTGACGTCGTTCTCGATCATGGTCGCGATCCAGCCGGGAATAGCAGCGACCAGGGAGGCAAGATAGCCGAGCTCCATGGAGCGCTCGTGCGGCTTCCAGGTATTACGGCCTTCAGGCACGCGTTCGAGGACCTTGCGCGCAGACGCGGCTTCGGTTTCGAGTTGCTCGAGAAAAAACTTCTTCAATTCCAATTGGGGTTCCTCCGGCGGGTGTGGACCTTCGAAGGGAATATTACATCGAGTGCGCGAGACTTCCGATTACGCGGTGACGGCGGCGGCGAGGCTGTGACGTACTGCCCGGATGTCAGGGCGGGGTTTAGGGGCAGCGCTAAGACGTCGGGGTTTTGGAGGGCTGATCCGGGTGCGGAGAGCGCAGCGCGTCAAGGACCAGAAGGATGCCCCCGATCACGATGGCGGAGTCGGCGACGTTGAAATCGGGGAAGTGGTAGTGGACGATGTGGACCTCGAGAAAGTCGGTGACCAAACCGTAGCGGAGACGGTCCCAGGCATTCCCAACGGCGCCGCCCAGGATGAGGGCCAGCGCGATCATGGTGGGCGTAACGCGGCGGCCAAAGCGGAGGATCACGAACAGGACGACAGCGGCCGCGACCAGCGAGAAGATGGTCAGCATCCAGTGCGTGAGCGAGGGACGCGCCGTCTCGGTAAACATCGAAAACGCCGCGCCGGGATTGCGCACATGGCTGATGCTAAAGACATGCCGGATGACGACAATGCCGTCGCCCTCGGGAATGTGCCGGCTGACCCAGCGCTTGGTGAGCCGGTCGAGCAGGAGGATCAGCGCGGACAGAAGCAGGAGCCACGGCCTGCGGTCGCGAGCGCTTTCGGTCATTGCGCGGCCTCGGAGTAGCTCATTTGGCGCAGGGCGTCGGCGCATCGGCCACAGACGTTAGGCCAGTGGCCGAACTGGCGGACGTGCCGGGGTGAGTCGTCGGGGTAGTAATTCCAGCAGCGGTCGCATTTATGGCCGGAGGCTGGTTCGATGTCAATATACAAGTCAAGGCCTTCTTCCGGACCTTGATACACGTTGAATTGGCCGGGAGATATTCCTTCAACTCGCACGGGGTCCAGCGAAACCTGCGAAACGTTGAACAATTCCTTCAGGCTGCGTTCGTACACCCGGATGCCGCCCAGATTTGCAGAGGTACCGACGAGTTGTAAAGAAACCTTTGCCTCAAGCGCCTTTCCAATCTTCTTCTCTTGGCGTTTCTCCTCGATCCTCTTCAAGACCCACTCGCGCATTTGGAGCAGATACTGCCAATCGGCAGTCAATTCGGGGTTAGGGGCGCCCAACTCATCCGCTTTTGGAAATAGCGCGAGATGCACGCTGGCGGGCCTGTCCGACACGGGCGGCAAATATTGCCAGACTTCATCCGCGGTAAAAGTCAGAATCGGCGCGACGAGCCGGACCAGCGCTTCGGTGATTCTCCACAGAACCGTCTGCGCAGACCGCCGTTCAGCACCCTGCGGCGCAAAGGTGTAGAGCCGATCCTTGAGCACATCAAGATAAAAAGCGCTCAAGTCGACGATGCAAAATTCGTTGATCGCGTGATAGACGCGGTGGAACTGAAACTCGCCGTACCAGCCGCCCTTGCCATCCACTCCGCTGACCTTTTCAACCAGCTCACGACAGCGGGCCAGCATGTAGCGGTCCAACGGCAGCAACTCAGAGTCAGCCACCGCGTCCCGCGCGGGCTCGAAGTCTGCGAGATTCCCCAGCAAAAAACGAAACGTATTGCGCAGTTTGCGGTAGTTCTCTGCCAGACGCTGCATGATTGGCTCGCTGGAGACGACGTCTTCGCGGAAGTCGACGCTGGCCACCCAGAGGCGGACGATCTCCGCGCCAAGGCGATCGGCAATGTCGACCGGATCGACGCCGTTGCCGAGGGACTTGGACATGGCGCGGCCCTGCTCATCGAGCGTCCAGCCGGCGGTGCCCACCATGCGATAGGGCGTCTCGTGCTTTTCGCCGACGCCCACCGAGGTGAGCAGAGAGGTGTGGAACCAGCCGCGGTATTGATCGCCGCCTTCGAAGTAGAGATCCGCAGGCGGCGCGAGGCCGGGTTCCTGTTCGAGCACGGCGTGCCAGCTGGAGCCCGAGTCGAACCACACGTCGAGGATGTCGGTCTCGCGGCGAAATTGAGAACCGCCGCAGCTGGCGCAGTGCGCGCCATGGGGAAGCAGGGAATCTGCGGCCGGGGTGTGCCAGGCTTCCACGCCCTCCTTCTCGAACAGCTCGATGATGCGACCGTTGAGGACGCAGTCGTTCAGCGGCTGGTGGCAGCTTTCGCAGAGGAAGACAGCGATGGGCACACCCCAGACGCGCTGGCGCGAGATGCACCAGTCGGGGCGGGTGGCGATCATGTTGGCGATGCGCTCTTCGCCCCAGGCGGGGTCCCACTTGACGCTGTTTTTGATTTCGTCGAGGGCGCGCTGGCGAAAGGTGGTCGGCGAGCCATCGGGGTTCTGCATCGGCGTGTCGATGGCGATGAACCACTGCTCCGTGGCGCGGAAGATAACAGGGCGGTGGCAGCGCCAGCAGTGCGGGTAGCTGTGGTACATGTCCGAGCGTCCGAGGAGCGCGCCGCGCGCGGCGATGAGATCGATGACGGGCTGATTGGCCTGGAAGACGGTCTTGCCTTCGTACTCGGGCAGGCCATCGCGGAGGCGTCCGGCGTTGTCGACGTGACAAGTCTGGTCGAGGCCATAACGCGTACCGGTGTTGAAGTCGTCAGCGCCGTGGGCCGGCGCGGTGTGGACAGCCCCGGTTCCCTGATCGGCGGTGACGTAGTCGGCGAGGACGCCGAGGATGGAGCGATCGAGAAACGGATGCTGGAATGTGACGCGTTCCATCTGCGAGCCTTTGAAGGTCGCAATGGGAACGGCGGCTTCAAGATTGCAGCCTTCGCGGACCGAGGCGGCCAGGGCCTGGGCGACGATGTAGACTTGGCCCTCCTGCTGCAGGGCAACGTAGTCGAAGTCGGGATGGAAGGCGACGGCGAGCGACGCGGGCAGCGTCCAGGGCGTGGTGGTCCAGATGATGGTGGCGACCCGTTTGCCGGCGAGCGCGGGATGGATGGCAGCGGGGTCGCTGGTCAGGTCATAGCGAACATAGATGCTGGGGCTGGAGTGCTGCTCGTACTCGATTTCAGCGTCGGCCAGCGCGGTGCGATCGTGGATGCACCAGTAGACCGGCCTGAGGCCGCGATAGACGAAGCCTGCCTCAAGGAAGCGGTAGAAGTTCTCCAGAGTGCGCGCTTCATAGGCGCGGGACATGGTGTTGTAAGGATCATCCCAGCGGCCGAAGACGCCGAGCCGGACGAACTGGGTGGTCTGGAGATCGACGTACTTCTGCGCGTATTCGCGGCAATGGCGGAGGAATTCCGCAGCGGGCATTTCCAGTTTCTTACGGCCGAGCGTTTCATCGACCTTGATTTCAATGGGAAGTCCGTGGCAGTCGAATCCCGGGACGTAGGGGGAATCGAAGCCGGCCATGGTTTTGCATTTGACGATGAAGTCCTTGAGCCCCTTGTTCAGGGCGTGGCCCAGATGGAGCGGCCCGTTGGCGTAGGGGGGACCGTCGTGGAGGATCCAGCGGGGGGCGCCCCGGCGGGCCTCACGGATCTGCTCGTAGAGACGAGATTCCTGCCAACTCTTCAGGCGCGCTGGCTCGTTCTGGGGCAGATTCGCCTTCATGGGGAAGGCGGTGCGGGGCAGCGACAGAGTATCCTTCAATGCAAGGGACTTTTGGTCGCCGGATGGCGGCGCAGAGGACATCGTTTCTCCAGCTGGTTTGGCTAAAACTTCATTGTATCCGGCGGAACAGCAGTAACTTCCTGCCGAATCGAGCGTCTATCGGTGAAGGGAGAAGTGCAGGTATATTTCGGGACGGGCCCCCCCTCAGCCAATGCAGCGACAGCCGGGCGAGACAGAGAGGGTGCCTGTCATTGATAATGAGGAGAACCCGGGCGGCGACGTCCGGTGAGGACACTTGGGGAATTCGGTCTTGACGTCTCCGAACCTGGAACCGGACACAAATCGGGGTAGCGAAGCACAGTTACCGGCTCTGCACTTTGCGGGACTGGATTCGATCGTCGAAGAGCCGATCTGGAAGACGCTGTTTGCCGGCGTCGCCGACGTGCTCTTCCCGAAGAAGCTGCCGCCGCTGAAGCTAAGTTCGACGCCGATCGCGGTGAAAGACCCGATGGCGGTGAAGCGGAACCCGGCGTCGAGCGCGGTGTCGTTCGTCACCCATGCGGTGATCATTGGGCTGATCCTGCTCTTTACGCTGGCGCAGTGGCGCGAGCGCGCGATCCAGAAGAAGATGGCGGTCACGCCCGTCGACGTATCGCCGTTTATACCCGCTTCGCCGGCCAAGGACGTCATGGGCGGCGGCGGTGGCGGCGGCAATCATGAGACGGTCGAGGCGTCCAAGGGCAAGCTGCCGAAGATGTCGAAGACGCCGCTGGCGCCACCGCAAATTCTGAAGATCGATCATCCGAAGCTGGCCGTGGAGCCGGCGGTGCTGATGCCGCAGCAGATCAAGCTGCCGGATAACCCGAATATGCCGAACATCGGCATCCCGCAGTCACCGCAGATCGCCCTGGCCTCGCAGGGCGGCGGGTCAGGTTCCGGCTTTGGCAGCGGATCGGGTGGCGGAATCGGATCGGGGAACGGGAACGGCATCGGGCCGGGTTCGGGCGGCGGATACGGCGGCGGGCTGTACCATCCGGGCGGCGGTGTTTCCAATCCGGTGCTGATTTATGCGCCCGATCCGGAGTTTTCCGACGAAGCGCGCCGAGCGAAGTACCAGGGTGTCTGCGTGGTGGGCCTGATTGTGGATTCGCAGGGCAACCCGCAGCGGGTGCGCATCGTGCGGCCGCTGGGCATGGGCCTGGACGAGAAGGCTCTGGAAGCAGTACGGCAGTACAAGTTCAAGCCGGCCGTTTTCAACGGGAAGCCGGTTCCGGTGGAGATCAATATCGAGGTGAACTTCCGGATCTACTGATTGTTCGATTCGGAAGGGCTAAGACCTTCGCAGCCTAATCCGGCGCGAAGGTCTTTTTGCGTTTGGATCAGGATCGGACTCGGACCGGGATCAGCCGCGCAGGGATTCGACAATGGCATTGTGAAACGCCGGCCGAATCTGGCGAATCATGTCATTGGAGCGGCCGGGCCAGGTGCGGTTGGTGAGCAGCGCAACGGCCAGATCCTGGTCGGGGTCGATCCAGAGCGAGCAGCCGGAATAGCCGAGGTGGCCGATGGAGCGCGGGCCGAAATAGCGGCCCGATGAGGAGCCTTCGGTCGGGACGTCCCATCCCAGGGCGCGGGACTTGCTGTCCGGCGGACCCTGGCGCGTTGCAAACTGCGAAACCGTGCCAGGCTGGAAGAGCGATTTGCCGTCCTGCGTGCGGCCCTCGGCCAGGATGCACTGGGCGAAACGCAACAGGTCCTCGACGTTGGCAAAAACTCCTGCGTGGCCGGCAACGCCGCCGAGGACAAAACAGTTCTCGTCCTGCACTTCGCCCTGGATAACCCGTCTGCGAAAGATCTGGTCGTCCTCGGTAGGCGGGATCGCGGGCCGCGCCTCCCTGGGCGGACAAAAGCGCGTGGTTTTGAGGGCGAGAGGCGCAAAGATTTCGCGGGCGCAGAAAGCATCGAGCGGTTCGCCGCTGAGAACCTCGATGACTTTCCCGAGCAGGATGAAGCCAAAGTCGGAGTATTCGGTGCGCGTGCCGGGTTTCGCTTCGAGGGGCAGTTGCAAAGTGGCGCGCAGCAAGGCGGCCGGCGTCGTATGCTCGCGGAACAGGGTCGCGTAAGCGGGCAGGCCCGAAGTGTGCGCAAGCAACATGCGCAACGTGACGTGCTCCTTGCCGCTGCCCGGCTCCATGCCGATGACGAAGCCAGGCAGGATGTCCCCGAGGCGCTCGTCGAGGTCGAGCAGGCCGCGATCGACGAGGAGCATGGCGGCGGCTGTGGTGGCAATCACTTTGGTGAGGCTGGCGAGATCGAAAACCGTCTCCGGCTGGACGGCCGGGGCGCTGCCTTCGTAGGTGAAGCGTCCAACGGCATCGAGGGCCGAGGTTAGGCCGCGATGCAGGACTCCCCATGTGGCGCCCGGAAACGCGCGCTCCTTAGCCGCCTGCTCCAGGATGGAGCGGGCCGCAACGAAACGCTCGGCCGTGGCCGGGTTCGGTTGTGCAGCAGCCCGGGTTGACATGGAGACAGAGTACCGCGAGGCCGCCGAGGTGGATGTATCGGCGGTCACGAAATCCCTGGATCCCTTCGGCACGGGGAGGAGTTTGCAAAGAAGGAGCACTGTGTTTTTTGCGGTTCCTCATACATTTTGCCCGGGTGCCGATATTTTTCTCAGGATCACTGGCCCTCAGGGGAAAGCTGTGGAGCAACAAGGGGAGGATCGGCGGAGGCATCTTCGGTTCCGATGCGGCGGGGAAGCGGAGATTCGAAGCCTCTCCTCAGGCGTCTGCGCGCGCGGCGCGATTGCGAATTTGAGCCTGGGCGGCTGCCTGGTGCAACTGGTCGAAAATCATTCATTTCGCAGAACCGAAGACGTGGAAATGACGTTCTGCGTGCGCCAGCTGCCGGTGCGCGTCCGGGCATCCGTCCGCCAGGTGTATCCCGACCATCACGTCGGCGTCGAGTTCACCATGCTCAGCGAGCGTGGAAAGCGGCAACTGAAGGAGCTGATCGAAGAACTGGCTCAGATATTGCGGAACCAGATCGAGTCCCTGGCGGGCACGGAGCAGTAACGGCATCGGAAAAGCCAGGGTGGCCCCCATGATTCCGGGGCGCTGGCGCGGGGTCAGATCGAATCGACTGGCCCGGTCGCACGTCCCGGCCTCTAATTGGACTGGGTCCTTCCCCCAGGGCTGCTCGTCTTCTGCTCAGTGAGGTGTGCCGTGGTCCGCCTTCGTTCTCTTTCCTGCCTTTGTTGTATTTGCCTGTTTCCGGTCAATGCTGCCCTCGTCGTGGCTCAGACAGCGCCGGCTCCCGCAACACCGCCTTCGACAGAACAACCGACAACCCAGGTGATTCCCCTCTTCCGCACCAACGCGAACCTCGTGCTGGTGGACGTGGTGGTGCGGGACAAGGGAAAACCGGTGCATGATCTGAAGGCTGCGGATTTCCGCGTACTCGAAGATGGCCGCGAGCAAAAGGTCACAGTGTTCGAAGAACATCGGGCCACCGACGCGATCGAAGTGGGAAAGGCGCCGGCGGATTTGCCGCCCCACACCTATAGCGACGCTCCTCGGTACGCAGTGACCAGCGCCGCGAATGTGCTCCTGCTTGATGCGCTGAACACGCCGCTCTCGGACCAGGTGTACGTGCGGCGCCGCATGGTCCAGTATTTGCACACGATTCCGCCGGGCACGCGGATCGCGGTCTTCACGCTGGGATCGCACCTGCGCATCATTGAAGGCTTCACCACGGATTCGAGCACCATCGAAAAGGCTCTCCAGCCAGGAAGAGGCAATCCGGAGCAGTCGCCGGTGATGGACCCGACCTTCGACCAGGCGCTGAGCGATGCGACCGACATTGCGGGTGGCGGAGGAGCGACGGCGTTGGCGCAACAGGCGATGCAGCAATTCGTCAACGACACAAAGCTGTTCGAAATGCAGTTGCGGAGCGAGATGACCATCGACGCGATGGATCAGCTGGCCCGTTACCTGAGCACGGTGCCGGGACGCAAGAACCTCATCTGGTTTGCAGGATCGATGCCGTTCAATCCACAGACGGGCTCCAGACCCGACCAGGATCAGATGGCCGATTTGCGCGATCAGGCGCAGGACATGCTGGAACTACTGGCGGTGGCGCGGGTGGCGTTGTATCCGGTCGATTCGCGAGGTCTGATGACGCCACCCAGCAACCAGGCGGAAACGAACATCCAGAATCCCAACCTGATGAACAGCGTTTCGCAGACCGCGGGGCCGAGCGGAAACAGCAAATCGGGTTCGAGTCTGACCCAGCAGGTCGGGCCGGCAAACCAGCAGAACTTCAGGCAGAAGCTGCAGCAGCAGGACCAGGCATTTCTGGATCAGTTGGCATTCGATCACCTCAACATGGAGGAGTTCGCAAAGGAAACCGGTGGCAAGGCCTTCATCAATACCAATGCTCTTGGAGAAGCGGTCGGGGATGCCATCGCGGATGGATCGGACTACTACACGCTTGCTTACGCTCCGCCCACTCCCAAATTCAACGACGCGTACCGCAAGATCGATGTGCGGATGGACGAGAGTAACTACACTCTTGAATACCGGCGAGGTTACTATGACGACGATCCGGCCACGACGCCGAAGGCCATGCCGGGGCGGATTAGTCCGCTGATCGCGGCGATGCAGCACGGGGTGATCCCTCTCTCGCAGGTGCCGTTTGAAGTCAGGGTGGTACCTGCCACCGATCCCGTGGTGACGGGCGAACAGCTGTCTCCCGATCCGGCTGGTGTTTTGGCGAAGACACTGAAGCCGCCGCTGACCCGCTACGTCGCCGACTTCACCATCGATCCCGACGGTCTGGACGCGCGAGCCCTGCCGGATGGCCGCAAGCATACCGAGGTGGAACTCACCGAGGTGGCCTACGACGTTGAGGGAATCCGCGAAAACTATACGGATGGCGGGTTCGCCGTGGACGGTGCGGCAGGGGAGGGACTTCGGCTGCATCAGGAGATCGATCTGCCTGCAGGCAAGGCTTACCTGCGGATTGGCGTGCGCGATCTGATGAGCGGGCGGATGGGGACGCTCGAGATTCCGCTCACGGTCGCCAGTCGTTAGGAGATACAGCGGCCCCATTCCGGCATATGATGGGTGGACGCTCGCAGATTCCCCGGCAGGAGTGCGTCCATGATCCGCTCCCGTTGTTTCCCCCTGGTGTGCAGTACGGCCCTGGTGCTGGTTCCCACCTGGATCGTGTTGGCGCAGTCCGGCGCGCCCGCCGTGCAACAGAAGCCCGATGAGGAGCCGGCGATCTTCCGTACCACCGCCAACCTGGTCCTGCTGGATGTGGTGGTGACGGACAAGGGAAACGCGGTGCAGAGGCTGAAGGCATCGGATTTCCGCATCTCCGAGGATGGGCGCGAACAGAACATCACGGCCTTTGAGGAGCACCGCGCAACCGATGCCGTGGAATCGGCCAAAGTCGAAACGCTGCCGCCGCACACGTTCAGCAATGCTCCACGCTACGCCATCACCAGCGCGGCCAACGTGCTGCTGCTTGATGCGTTGAACACGCCGCTGGCGGATCAGGTGTACGTGCGGCAACGCATGCTCAAATACCTGCACACCATTCCGCCGGGAACGCGGATCGCGGTTTTCACGCTGGCCTCCAAACTGCGGATGGTCGAAGGGTTCACGACCGACTCGACCACGATCGAGAATGCGCTGAAGGAGGCACGCGGCCATCCGGAGCTGTCGCCGGTGATGGACCCTTTGTACGACCAGCAGATGGCAACCATGGGTCTGCTGGCAGACAGCGGCGGCGCGAGCGCCGAGGCCGTGGAGGCGATGAATCAGTTTGCCGCGGAAACCGCTGGATTCGAGGTGGACCTGCGCCTGAACATCACCATCGATGCGATGGAGCAGCTCGCTCGCTATTTGAGCACGGTTCCGGGACGAAAAAACCTGATCTGGTACACCGGCGCAGTTCCCATCAATATCGGGCCGGATCCGACGCAGGAAGATCCGAGTGCCTCCCAGCGCGACTATGGCGATCGGCTGTCGAAGCTCGCGGAGTTGATGGCGTTGGCGCGAGTCGCCGTGTATCCAGTGGATGCGCGCGGCCTGGTCAACGTAACGGGCGACCAGGCGGAGAACAACCAGCAGAACCCGGGCATCCTAACCCTGACGCCCAATAGCCGGCCGGTCGCCGTGCCGATTCCCAGCACTTCTGAGGTGATCGACCAAGCCAACACGCAGTTCCTGGTGTCGAACTTCGCGGAGCACTCCACGATGGACCAGATCGCCAACGAGACCGGAGGCAAGGCGTTCTACAACACGAATGCCGTTGGAGAGGCGGTCGTCAAGTCCATCACGAACGGGGCGAATTACTACACGATCGGCTACATCCCCGCCAACAAGAATTACAACGGCACCTACCGAAAGATCGATGTGCAGATGCCGGAAGGCCACGCAGAGCTGGAATACCGGCACGGATACTATGCGGACGATCCGGCGCAGACCGCCAAGTTGATGCCGGGAAGGCTGTCTCCGCTGATTGCGGCGATGCAGCACGGCGTGCTGCCCCAGTCGCAGGTGCTGTTCCGGGTGCGCCTGCTGCCGGCGAGCGATCCGGAACTCAAGGATGAAAAAATCTCGCCCGACCCGGCTGGTGCTCTGGTGAAGACCCTGAAGCCGCCGCTCCAGCGGTACGTCGCCGATTTCACCATCGACCCGAGCGGGTTCGATTCCAGGCCACTCGCGGACGGGCGCGTGCATCGCGAAATGGAGCTGACCCAGGTGGCCTACGATGCTGAAGGCATACGCCTGAACTACACCGATGGAGGATTCGCGGTCGACACGCCGCCGGCGCAAAGCGCGCAGCAGGGAATCCGGATGCATCAGGAGATCGATTTGCCGGCTGGGCAGGTATTTTTGCGCATTGGCGTCCATGACCTGATCAGCGGCCGGATTGGGACGGTGGAGATTCCGCTCCAAGTGGCAAAGCTTTAGCGAGAACGTCTGCGCGTTTCGGGCCGGTTCCAGCAGGCGCCTGCACGAATCGCTGCTCCTTTTCGCCGATCACCACATCTATATTGAAGTTCCCGAACGTTTCTCATGCCGATCGCCCTGGATTTCTTCGTCAAATACGGTTACTGGGTCATCTTCCTCTGGGTGCTGACCGAGCAGCTCGGGATCCCGATTCCGAGCGCGCCGCTGATGCTCACAGCGGGAACCCTGACCGCGACGCATCGGCTCAATCTTCCGTTTGTTCTGCTGGCGGCGTTTTCGGCCAGCCTCATCGCGGATACGACCTGGTATGTCTTCGGCAAGCGCTACGGGTCCGCTGTGGTGCGGCTGATGTGCCGGCTCAGCCTCGAAAGCACGGCCTGCGTACGTAAGACCGAGGGCTATTTCACCAGGCGCGGAGCTACCGCTTTGCTGGTGGCGAAGTTTGTTCCGGGTTTGGGCTCGGTCGCCGCTCCCATCGCAGGCCAGATCGGTATGGGCTACGGAAAGTTTGTGCTGTGCGACGCCGCCGGCGTGATGCTTTGGTTCCTTACCGTGACACTGGGCGGCCGCTTTTTCGGCGACGTTCTCAAACAGCATCCGAATGCTCTTTCCTTTGCCGCACATTTCTTCGGCGCGATCTTCGCGCTGCTCTTCGTCGTCTTCCTGGTCTGGCGGATGCTGCAGCGCCGCGCGTTTCTGCGGTCGCTGCGGATGTCACGCATCGAACCCAGCGAACTGAAGAGCATCATGGATTCCGGCCAACCGTGCTTCATTGTTGACTTGCGGCATCCTCTCGACTATCTGCCCGATCCGCGCACCATTCCTGGCGCGCTGAGCCTGACGCCGGACAAGCTGGTGGAGCAGGCCGACCGCATCCCGCGCGATCAGGAGATTGTTCTGTTCTGCACTTGTCCCAGCGAAGCAACCGCGGCCAGAATGGCGCTGCGTCTGCGCGCCATGGGCATCCATCGAGTGCGGCCGCTGCGCGGCGGTTACGACGAGTGGAAGAAGCTGGGATATCCGCTGGTCGACATCGCGACCGCAACAGCGGCGTAGCGATTCAAAGGGTCCGCAACATTTCGCAGGCGCGATCGAGGTCTTCGTCGCGCTTGGCAAAGCAGAAACGGATCAGATTCTCTCCGCGACCGGCGGCAAAAAAGGCCGTTCCGGCCACGGCCGCGACGCCGGTGTTGCGCAGCAGGATGCGAGCCTTCTCGCGGGCTGTCGCTCCCGGAAGATTTGTGACATCGGCGAGCACATAATAAGCGCCCTGCGGAATCGACGGCGTGAGGCCAACGTCGGCGAGAGCGGCGCAGAGCATGTCGCGTTTGGCCTGGTAATCCGTCGCCAGGCCCGAATAGAAAGAGTCGGGAAGCTGCATGAGGCCAGCAGCGGCTCCGTACTGAAACGGCGATGGGGCGCAGACATAGACCAAGTCGTGGAAGTAGCCGATGGCGCCGAGCCAGCGGCGATCGGCGACCAGATAGCCGATGCGCCAGCCGGTGATGCTGAAGGTCTTCGACAATCCCGAGATGGAGATGGTGCGCTCGGCCATGCCGGGCAGCGTGGCCAGGCTGATGTGCTGTGCGCCGTCGAAGACGAAGTACTCGTAGATCTCGTCGGTGATGACGAAGAGGTCGTGCTCGATGGCCAGAGCGGCGACGGCTTCTAACTCGGCTCGCGAGAAGACTTTGCCGCACGGGTTCGACGGCGAGTTGAGGACGATGCCACGCGTCCGCAGCGTGATGGCGGCGCGAAGAGCTTCCAGGTCCAGCGCCCAGTTGGGCTCGGCCAATGGAACTGAGGTTGCGTTCACGCGCAGAGAACCCAGAGTGTTCAGGTGATAGCCGTAGAAAGGCTCGAAGAGGATCACTTCGTCGCCGGGATCGAAGAGCGCCATGCAGGCGGCCTGGAATCCAGCGGTTGCGCCGGAAGTGACCAGGATCTCCGCGTCAGGATCGGCGGTGACGCCGTTGTGACGGGCTAGTTTGCCGGCGATGGCCTGGCGCAGCGGCGCGATGCCGTCGAGGCGCGTGTAGATGTTCAGGCCCTGGCCGATGGCTTCGACGGCACGCGCGATCACAGGCGCAGGAACTTCGGTATCGCAGACACCCTGAGCGAGGTTGACTCCGCCGACGCGGTCGCACTCGACGGTCATGGCGCGAATCTCCGACTGGACCAGACCTGGCGAAATCTGGCTGAGGCGCAGTTTTTCGGCGACAGCACGCATTCGTCACGTTTACCACAATTGAAAGGCAGCCGGTAGCCAGTAGCCGGTAGCCAGTTGCTGGGAGCCAGGAGCTGGGAGCGGCGGCCCACTCAAGCCAACCCCAGGCTTGCATGGGCCACGCGGCCGATCAGTGCATGGGCATGCTCATGCCCTTCTTGCTCGTCGATGCCGGTTGGGATGCGTCGGTGTTCGTGCTCTGAGTCGTAGCGGCTGCCGTCTTCCACTCGTCTGAGACCTGGGGCGGCAGTTTATCCATATGGCTCAGGAACGTGGTCACCTGCCAGATCTCCTGTTCGCTGAGAGTTGGGTTCCAGGCGGGCATTCCGCTGAGGCGAACTCCGTGCTGGATGATGAAGAAGTTTTGGTTTTCCGGCATGTCGGGCGCGTCTTCGGCGAACTGAGGGACGCGGGGATAGAAGGAGTCGCCGAAGGTGGTGTGGGGGTGCAGCGTGTCGCCATGGCAGCCGGCGCAATTCGACTGATAGGTTTTCATTCCGGCGATGAGGTTGGCATCGGTGGGCTGGAGCGGGTTCTGGGTTGCGGGAGCGCGCCGATCGACGGCGGCATCGAGGGCCGGCATGGCGATGCTGCTTTCGAGGCGGCCGATGGGCTGGTCGGCGCGCGGATTGACGAAGCCGAAGCGCACATAGCTGAAGCCAACGGCGAGAATGAGAACAACGGCTACTACAAATCCAAGTAGAAACTTGAGCATGGTGGTTGTCCTTCGAGCTCATTGGATCATAGCTGGGAGCCTGCAGCCTGCAGCCTGCAGCCCGCAGCCCGTAGCCTGGAGCCTGGAGCTGGGAGCCTTGAGCTACTGGCTCGGCAGGGGACGAAAGTACTGTGCAGCCCACCCCCACCCCCTCCCCCTCCTGGGGGTAGCGACGCGCAAGTATTTGATTTTACGGCAGAGCGCGATTTCGAGTGAGATGTACGCATTTCATTCTTCAATACTTGTGGGTATCTGTTTTGTTTTGTGATGCGTGGACCCTGGGACGGCGGCCGGTGGCGCGCATGTATTTGAAAACAGGATGCAAGTTGTCAACGAATAACATTGCGAAGTACTTAGGCTGCAGGCTGCAGGCTGCAGCCCGGAGTTCGGAGCTGGGAGCAGGGCACAGAGCGCAGAGCACAGAAAGACGACCATTCATGGGCCTTTTCCTTTCTCCGGCGGATGATGGTGCGCCGGGAACAAAACAAAAGGCCCAGCCGTGGAGGCTGAGCCTTTTTTCTTTTTCTACTCTATAAGTTCAGGATATCACATGGAGAGAATAAACCGGCCAAAACTCTTTGAGGGTATAAGGGTGTAAGTGACGTGGAATGTTGGGTTATTACTTTGGATTTTGAGGCCGGCTCTTGACAAATTTTCCACATTTGAGGGTTTGGGGGACTTTTGGAAGTTTTGGGCGGGAAGCCGGGGGTTCGGTCGCGGCCCGCGTGCCAGGAACTGGCACACGGACGCGACCGAACCAAGGAAGGCGCTGCGCGCCGCTATTTTTATGGCCCCCGTTCGACTCCGCGCCTACTCCACCCCTGCGAGCGAAAAGCGCGCTCGCAGGGGGCCCCGGTATCAGCGCTGCGCTCAGGGCAGGCTCTGGAAGTCGGGCCCTGATACGAACCTCATCCCGGCGATCCCGGGCCGTCGAGAGGCAAAAGCCAGCGCTTCGCGCAATCCCGGGTCTCAAAACCGAGCCCCGGGCCAGCCTGCCATGATCATCCGCTCTCCGAGAAGCCAACCGATAACGCTGCCTCCGACAACAGACGCTCAACTCCGGACCTGAGCAGTAGGATATTCAACGGGGAACGATCATGAGCCGTGGACGAATCCTGGAAGTAGTTCTGACGATGCTCGGCGCAGTATTGCTGCTCATTGCATCTGCCGGCAAGCATCCTTACGGCTTTTACATGGCGCTCCGGCTTGTCGTCACGGTTGGCGCAGTTTATTGGGCGTGGAGAGTGTACAAGGCAGGCCAACAGGTTTGGACGTGGATATTTGTCGCGGTTGCGCTTCTTTTGAACCCGTTCTTGCCGATACGTATGCAGCGGACACAGTGGCAACCGATTGATCTGTGTCTGGGCATTTTCTTAATCGGATGGTCAGGATATTGGCTTTTTCGCAAGAGAATAAGAGAATTTGAAATAAAGAGGCTTGCGGAAAAGAAGGTGAAGGAGATTAACGGAGCGTATCAAGTCCTTTCTGACGCACAAAAGCGCCGTCTTTATAGAATTGCCGGGACAGCAGTGCTTCTGTTGATCGGTGGAAGATTTTCTACGGTGGTACCTTCGTCAGAATCCGGTTTGGATAGGATTGTTACGTCCATCATTACATCCGGCCTGGCATTTGGTTGTTTCGCATGGGCTGCATGGCTTTGGTCCCGTTCAATCAGTAAGGTCCTGTCCAAAATCGGAATTACAATTGTCGCAATGCAGGCTATAGTAGCTGGTTGTCTAATCGTATGTGCAATTCATGCCCTCAATTTCGTCAGTCTCGCAGCCATATCATCAACACCCGAGACTCAGTTGAGAACCAGTATCTCCGGCACGAGTTTCCCGCCAGTTCCAAATCAAAATAAAGCGAGTGATGCCCGTAAGGGGGCTGACACAAACGGAGTTTCGGATGCGTCGGCAGGGTGTCACCCGCCTGTGTTTTCGCAGCAGGAACTCTCCACCCTCGAACAGAAAGCTGTCAGTGGCGACGCTGCGGCGCAATGTGGCTTGGGGTTAATTTACAAAGAAGGCCAAGGCATACCCCCGGATGACACGCAAGCGGCGTTTTGGTTTCGGAAGGCGGCTGAGCAAGGCAATTCCAATGCGGAATACATGCTCGGGAATTTGTACCTCAACGGCGTAGGCGTACCCAAAGATGAAACTCAGGCTGTGTTTTGGTATCGCAAGGGGGTTGAGCAGGACGATGCCGAGGCGCAAGACGCCCTCGGGGAAATATACGACAGCGGTCGTGGCGTGAGCCGGGATTACGCTGAGGCGGCGCTTTGGTATCGCAAGGCAGCTGAGCAGGACGACTCTGACGCGCAAGACAGCCTCGGGAATTTGTACTACGAGGGGCAAGGTGTGCCCCAGGATGATGCGCAAGCGGCAACTTGGTTTCGCAAGGCTGCTGAGCAGGGTGACGCCGGGGCGCAATACCACCTCGGGGGTTTGTACTTCTGGGGCCGTGGTGTGCCCAAGGACTACGCCGAAGCCTATTTTTGGCTTGATGTAGCGGTTGCAGGCAACCTGGACGCTTTCTCCGCTGAATGGATTGCGAAGTATCGAGACGAAGCCGCGTCTCACTTGACTCCTGCCGATCTATTCCGCGTACAGAAGCGGGCGCGGAAGTGGTTTGAGGCGCATCAGGCGAAGCCACAATGATGGAAGGGTCTGTTCTGCCGGTCGGTTTGCTGGCCGCGCACAATCGATGAACCTAGATGCGAGCCGCAATCAGCTTCCTAAACAACGATCATGATTACCAAAACAGACGCCGCAGAACGGCAACTCAATACGGCAATCCGTCTATTTTTTGAGAACAGGGATCATCTGTCCTCGTATACGCTCGCCGTCGCTTCTCGGGAGGTTACAGATGGTGTGATCAAGAGCCGGCGTAGCGAACTCTACCAGCGCGAGCTTGCGCGAGTAGGTGATCCGCTGAAAGTCCTCCTTTCGCATCGGGAAGAGTTCGAGCTTCTCATCAAGCCCGAGTTCTATAAGGACTTCCTCACGCGCTACCACAAATGGCAAAACTTCCTCAAGCACGCAGACGAAGATCCTGATGCGGAAATAGAGCCATTCAAGGCGAAAGTGCTCGCGCTAGTTATTATGTTGGCGATAAAGAACTACGTTCTGCTAACGCAACACTGGACTACCGAAATGGCAACCTTTTTCACTTGGTTCGTAGTTGCGGAACCGCAGTTGCTAAAGTCTGCACCCGAAGATGTGATAGCCAACAAGGTAATCGCCCAGATGCGTAGCTATATCTCGGGTGATCCTTATGATCGCAGTACTCTGGAAACCATATATAGTGCCATGACTGAAATATGACTTGGGGCAAGGTGACCCGGGCCAGCCAGCGGCTGTAGTCGCTGCGCGACCGGAAGCAAGAGGGGCGCTGCGCGCTTTCCCACATCTGCCGAAACCGGGCAGATGTGGGGTGCCCGGCAATCGGCAGCAGAGGAGCGTTCGGGATATGCCTGCCCACTCAAGCCAACAGAAGGCTTGAATGGGCCACCCGTCCGAAATTCGCGCGACTGGACAGATCGCGGAGAAAAGTCACATCACTCGAGGGAGAGAAAGCCGCAGGGGCTGAAGCCCGCTTCCTTTTGGGGCTGTTACGGCACGACTGAAAGTCGTGCCCCTTCACGGTTCGTGGCTGGTTCAGAAAAGGCGGCGCTCCACTCAGAATGACAACGTTAAAAACAACCGCAAGGTCCTTCGCTTCGCTCAGGATGACATTCGAGGGTTAGGGGGACCGGGTCGCGCTTCGCGCGATTCCCACATCTGGCAAAGTCGGCCAGATGTGGGGCACCCGGATTTGTGGCTGGGAAAGAAACGCGAGGTGCCATTCGGCGCGTCGCCTTCGGCGACTTGCTCAGGCCAGGCTCTTCGCTGCGCTCAGAATGACAACCTTAAAAACAGACGCAGATCCTTCCTCGCTCCGCTCCTCAGGATGACAGCACTGTGACGCAGATCCTTCGTCGCTCCGCTCCTCAGGATGACAGCACTGTGACACAGATCCTTCGTCGCTCCGCTCCTCAGGATGACAGCACGGTTTCGTTAGTGGCGGAAGTGGCGGACGCCGGTGAAGATCATGGCGAGGTCGAGGCGATCGGCGGCGGCGATGACGTCCTTGTCGCGGACCGAGCCTCCGGGCTGGATGACGGCGGTGGCTCCGGCCTGGGCTACGGTTTCGAGTCCATCGGGAAAGGGAAAGAAGGCGTCGGAGGCGGCGACGCAGCCCTTGAGTGGCAGCACACCTTTCATGGCGCCGAAGCGCGCGGCGTCGACGCGGCTCATCTGGCCTGCGCCCACGCCGATGGTCTGGCCGTCGCGCGCGTAGACGATGGCGTTCGACTTGACGTGCTTGACCACTTTCCAGGCAAAGAGCAGGGCATTGAGCTCGTATTCGGTAGGCGGGCGGTTGCTGGCAACTTTCAGATCGGCGACGGACAGGCCGAGGCGGTCGGCATCCTGGAGGAGAAGGCCGCCGGAAATCTGGCGGAGGACGCGGGCGTCGTTAGCGGGCCGGACGACGACGAGGCGCAGGTTCTTCTTCGATTCGAAACGATTGAGGGCGTCGTCGCTGAAGCCGGGAGCGGCGATGGCTTCGACGAAGAGGTTAGCCATTTCCTCGGCGGTATTGCCGTTCACTTCGCGATTCAGGCCGATGACGGCGCCGAAGGCGGAGACCGGGTCGGCGATGAGGGCCTTGCGATAGGCCTCGAGCAGGTTGACGCCGGTGGCCACGCCGCAGGGGTTGGTGTGCTTGATGATGGCGACGGCGGGCTCTTCGAATTCCTGGACGAGATCCCAGCAGGCGTCGAGGTCGACGAGGTTGTTGTAGCTGAGCTCCTTGCCCTGGAGCTGGTGGGCCGCGGCGATGCCGCCGCCTGAGCCGTCGCGATAGAGCGCCGCGTGCTGGTGGGGATTCTCTCCGTAGCGCAGGCTCTGGACGAGGGGGTAGGAGATGCGGAGGGTCTCAGGGAAGTGGTCGTTGAAGCGGAGAGGCTGACCGGGCATGGAAGGCTCCATGCGCTCGAGAGCATTGGCAATGGCGGTGTCGTAGATGCCGGTGGTGGCGAAGGCCTTCTGGGCGAGGCGCCAGCGGGTCTCGCGGCTGATGAGGCCGCGGTTGAGGTCCAGCTCGTCGGCCAGGGGGCCGTATTCGTCGGGCGCGGTGACGACGGCGACGTCTTCGAAGTTTTTGGCGGCGCAGCGGATGAGGGCGGGACCGCCGATGTCGATGTTCTCGATGATCTCGGCGAAGCGGGCATCGGGATTGGCGGCGGCCTTCTCAAAGGCATAGAGGTTGACGACGACCATGTCGATGGGCTCGATGCGGTTGGCGGCGGCCTGGTCGCGGTGGGCCTGATTGCCGCGCACATAGAGGATGCCGCCGTGGACTTTGGGGTGCAGCGTCTTGACGCGGCCGTCGAACATTTCGGGGAAGCTGGTGAAGTCGGCGACTTCGCGCACGGCGAGGCCGGCGTCGCGCAGGGTTTTCGCGGTGCCTCCGGTGGAAACCAGCTCGACTTTATGGCGAGCGAGACACTGCGCGAAATCCACGAGGCCGGTTTTGTCCGTCACGCTCAGCAGCGCGCGGGCGATCTTTTTGTCACTGCTCAAGGCGATTGCTCCGGGAGTTGCCCGAATGCGGGCGTTGAAAAGACGATTGTAAACAATGGCGAGACTTCCGCATGACGCGGGGAGATGAATTGGTTTGTCAGCGCGGGGCGGGAACGATAGGGTAGGACTGATAGGGTAAGACTATGGACTCCGAACCGCGCGCGGGACGGCGCTATGCCTCGCAGCCGGAAATTCTGCCGCCTGGCGCGTTGCCCGAGCCTTCGCAGGAGCCCGCGGAGCCGCGCGGGTGGTATCCGCCACCGCAGCCGGCGCCACGGACCCGGCGTCACTGGGCGTCGGCGCCGGCGACGTACACGCTGGTGGGGATCAATTGCGCGGTTTATCTGCTCACGCTGGTGCTGAGCCACAATGTAGCGGGGCCGACGTTTCAGGACCCTTTCTCGTTCGGCCTGCTTTGCAACGGGGGCTACATTTTGCAGGGCGGGGAATGGTGGCGGATCGTAACGTCGATCTTCGTGCACTTCAGCTGGTGGCACATCCTGGGGAATATGTGGTGCCTGTGGAACCTGGGTTTGCTGGGCGAGCCGTTGCTGGGCGAGTTTGGGCTGGTCGCCGCCTATTTGCTGACCGGTGTGGCGGGGAATCTGCTGAGCATTGCTTTTCACCCCCAGCCGTACGGCCAGCAGGGGGGCATTATGAGCGCGGGGGCATCGGGAGCGGTGTTCGGCCTGGCGGGGGTGCTGATTATGCTGCTGCGTTCGCCTTTGCTGCCGATACCGGCGGTGGAACTGAAGAAGCTGCGGCGCAGCGTGTGGTATTTCGCGCTGCTGAACTTTGTTATCGGAGCGGGGGTGTGGCTGGCGCACACGGTGATCCAGGTGGACAACCTGGCGCATCTGGGGGGATTTCTGAGCGGGATGGCGCTGGGAGTGCCGCTGGTGCCGCGCATTGGGGCGCCGCGGCCGAGGTTCCTGCGGCGGCGGGCGTTCGCCGTCGGGATTATGGCGTTTGCGCTGCTGCTGGTTGCCTGGGGACTGCGGGCGGCTTATGCAGTGCCGTCTCCAGGGTAAGGCTCCCCCACGGCCTGGGAGCGGAAGCTCCGAAGCTACGCTGGCTTTTTGCGCGGATTCTTACGGGCCGAAGTGGTTATCGAGTTGCTGTCGTGGCGAATTTCTTGACCATCGCCAGAAGCAGCTTTCGGTCGCTGTCATTGAGGTTCGTGGAATAACGCCGGATCTGCGTGAGGAAGCGGAGCTCGTCGTCGGAGAGTTTTTGCGACTGGAGCTGACGTCCCAGTGTGTCTTCTGCAAACAGTTGTGCAAGTGGCATTTCGAGCGCACCGGCGATCTTCGCGAGGGTGTCCAGCGAAGGAACGGTATGCCCGTTTTCAACTCTCGATAAATAGCAGCGGAGAAGCCCCGTACGCTTCTCGATATCCCCCTGGGATAAGCCTTTTGAGAGGCGATATCCTCGTATGGTAATTCCAATTTTCATAGTGTTGGCCTTATAGACCGCACTTTCCCCTGTTGACTGCAAGGCAGAATCGATTCAAGTATTGCCTGCATAGTTAACACGTTCTCAGATTCACAAGCAAGAAGTATTTTTCGGACTTTGGTAATCCGCGAAGGCACCAAAGACAGTTACTAAACGCCGAAATTGCACAATAAATCAGGCACTTGGCGACGCAGAAAAAAGACGGGCCGCGGTTGGGCGGCGTCGAGCTCCAGGGAGTCGCACGCTGAGGATGCCTGCGAGGCGGAAATGCCTCGATCGCAAGGGGCGCAGGCTACTGAAGCGGTAGCGAGACGGGGCCATCAGTGGGACTGGGGTCATCTCCTCACGGGTGTAATTGACTTGCCAGGAACTGATGCGAGCGGTGCTGCGCATCGTCGGCGTCGGCGGCGCGGTAGCCGGTGGCGTTGCCGGGGTTTTCAAAGGCGTGGCCGGCTTCGGGGTAGATTTTGAGGTCGGTGCTCTTGCCGAGGGACTGCATGGAGGCCTGGAAGGCGTGGACGTCGTCGGGGGTGATGCCGCGGTCAAGGCCGCCGAAGTTGCCGAGGACGGCGGCGTGAATCTGGCCGAGGGCGGTTTTGTCGGTGGGCAGGGAACCATAGTTGATGACCACCGCCTTCAGGTTCGAGTCGGCCACGGCGAGCTGGGCGGCGTAGCCTCCGCCCATGCACCAGCCGATGGCGCCGATGCGATGGGGGTCGACGTCAGGGCGATGCTCGAGCCAGGCGACGGCGGAGGTGAGGTCGCGCACGCCGCGATCCTGGGGCAGGCCGCGCATCAGCTCATGGGCCATGTCGGCATCGGTGGCAACTTTGCCGCGGTAGAGGTCGACGGCCAGGGCGACGTAGCCTTCGTTGGCGAAGTGCTGCGCCTGCTCCTTCACCCAGTCGTTGACGCCCCACCATTCCTGGATGACTACGACAGCGGGATGTGCGCCGGAACTGGAGGGCAGATACAGAAAGCCGTGGGCGGTGTCGTCACCGCTGGGGAAGGTGACCGGGCTTTGAGCGTGGAGGGCGATGCAGGGGAGAACGAGGCTGAGCAGAAGGAACAGGGCTGGAGTGAGAACCTTGTTTTTCATGGCGGCTCCTGAGGACAAACCATACCTGTATCGCAGAAAAGTTTGCCGGGAGGCAAGTTCCTCAGTTGCCGACAAGGGCGAAATCTCCGGCCTCGGCGCACATCCGCAATCGCGAATACGCCATCGCAACTGAGGTAGCCGGAGGTTCCGGAGCCGCATCGTGCCGCAGCCAGTTTCGTTTTCGGGTCCAGGAGATGCAGCGCAGGTCCAAGCTGCCCCGCGCTGGAGCGGCGACTCGCCTCTCTCCATCCCGCCCCGTCGCAGCAACCCGTCGCGCTGGCGCCATCGGCTGCGCCGCCGCTGGCGCGAGGCGCGGGCTCTGACGCGCATCGTCGGGCATGAGCTGGTGCGGACGGACGTTCTGGAGGTGGCTGCGGGGCTGGCGTTCTGGTCGATGCTGTCAATGGTGCCGCTGCTGATCGCAGTGGCGGCGCTGCTCTCAGTGCTGCGGATGCCGGGTTTGCTGCCGCAGCTGCTGGGGGTGCTGGCGATGCTGGTGCCTGCGGATTCTCTGACCATGGTGGAGAAGATGGTGGGGGGACTGCTGGCTCCGCATCGGGGGATGCTGTCGTTTGGGATCATCATCTATATTTGGTCGACGACGACGGGGTTTACGGCGCTGATCACGGCGCTGAACGTGGCGTATGACGTCACGACGCCGCGTTCGTGGCTGCGGGACCGGCTGCAGGGGCTGATGCTGGCCTGTACGAGCGGGGGCCTGCTGACGGTATCGCTGCTGGCGCTGCTCGCCGGGCCGGATTTTGGGCATTTTCTGGGGACGGTCATTCCGATCCCGGCGTCGCTGGAGGGAATGTGGCCGTCGATCCGGGTGGCAACGGTGTTTGTTGCGTTCGTGGTGGCACTGGAGCTGGTGTATTTTCTGGCGCCAAAGCGGAAGCAGCGGTTTACGTCGACGCTGCCGGGGGCCATTGTGGCGATCGCGCTGTGGTTTGCGGGATCGGCGGGGCTGTCGTTCTACCTGAACCACTTTGCGCATTACTCGCGGTTGTATGGGGGGATGGGCGCGGTGATCGGGCTGATGCTCTGGACTTATCTGACGGCGCTGGCGATTCTGATTGGCGCGGAGGCGAATGCCGAGCTGGCGAAGCGGCGCGATTCGCTGTTTCGCGGACACCTGAAGGCTGGCGAGCGGGAGCGGTCAGCGGCGAAGGTGGGGGCGGTGCGGGAGCGGCCGGCTGCTTAGGCGGGATGCTCGATTCACGATCGGGAGTCCTTCAAGCGGGTCCGGGATCGGTAAAGAGGTCGCTGCTTTGGGAGCGGGGCCGCTGGGATTCCCGAAATGGGCCGCTGGGGTTACGGAGGGGTGGGTACAAAACAGAATTGTGTTGAAGATGCGCCGGCTGAGGCTCTAGCTTCTTGCTGTGGGGTGAACCTGGCCGGGGGCGAATGGGGGTGGCGGTTTTTCGCGGCGGCGCGCGTCATTTCCGTATTGCCGAGAATCCGCCGAGAACCCGTCAATGAGCGCATCGGCCTGATATGGAGTGACCGTGTCAACTCTGCGAATCGGCGGGTTTGTTTTTTGTCGTTGCTTTTCTTGTTTCCTGAGGACAGAGCGAGCCGGGGGTGGCTTCCCGAAATGGGCCCATGGGGTTACGGAGGGTTGGGTACAAGGCAAAATTGTGTTGCAGATGGGACCGTCTGAGGCGCTAGCTTCTTGCTGTGGGGTGAACCTGGCCGGGGGCCAGCGGGGAGTGGCGGTTTTTCGCGGCGGCGCGCGTCATTTCCGAATATTGCCGAGAATCCGCCGAGAACCCGTCAATGAACGCATCGGCCTGTTGTCGCCAGTCGGCCGCTCGATTGTTGATCACATTGCGTTGACACACACTCGGCAACGGCCGTTCTTTTTTGGACGTGCGCTGGATGGATCTTCCTTTAAACAGATATGGCCCATTCTCCTCTTCGCCAAACGCACATAGAATGTCTCCAACGGTCCGAGGACGAGTGCAATGTCGCAATACGACGAGTTTGCCGTGAACTACCACTGGCTCTACTCGGACTATGCCTGTTCCGGCAAGCCCTACCTTGAGCAGAACGAAGACGTTCTGAAAGACGCCGGTCCAAAGGCACGCATCCTGGATTGCTCCTGTGGAATCGGAGGGTTCGCGATAGCGCTGGCCAAGCTTGGCTATGAAGTCACCGGCTCCGATGGCAGCCCGGGCATGATCGAGCAAGCGGATCTAGCCATCAGGAACGCTAGTGTGGACGTACCGCTGCAGTGCTGTACCTGGGAGGATCTGCCGGCTCACGCCAGCGGTCCCTTTGACCTGGTTTTCTGTCTTGGCAACTCCATTGGGCACACCCGCAACGGAGAAGAAATGTTGCGGTCGTTGCGGGGAATACGCGCCGTTCTGAAGAGTGGCGGCAAACTCATCGTTGACTCTCGCAACTGGGAGCAGATCTGGAAAGAGAAAGTACGTTTCACACCCTACCCGTGGAGAGAGCGCGCTGGGCAGCGGTGTTTGCCCATCTACATTTGGAACTTTCCGGAGAGGTTCGAGGACCCTCACACCATAGAAGTGCTGCTGGTCTTTGATTCTGACGGAAAAGTGTCGGTGCGATCTTACCCGATGGTCTACTATCCATTTCGCCTCGAAGAGTTGACGGAACGCCTGAGAAGTGCCGGTTTCATGAATATTCAGGACAGGTTCAGCGAAGGCCGAGAGGGTTATCGGGTGATCGCTTCGTAGAGGCCGGGGGTCGTGGGATCGGTCAAGAGGCTGCTGCGATGGGGAGCGGGGGGGTGGGCTTCCCGAAATGGGCCGATGCGGTTACCGAGGGTAGGGTACAAAACAAATTGTGTTGAAGATGCGGTCGCCCGAGGCGCACGCTTCTTGCTGTGGGGTGAACCTGGCGGGGGGGCCCGGCGGGGTGGTGGATTTTTCGCGGCGTCGAGCGTGATTTCTGCATTGTGAACAAAACAGCCAAATTGACCAAGGCCCATCAGAGAGAAAGTTCGGTTCTGCCGCTTCTATGCAATGAATGAGCCGGAATGAGCTTAGTATTTCACTTCGTATTCCGTGCGCACTTCCACAGGCTGGCCGTTGATGACCCAGGGCTTGAACTCCCATCGACTGATAGATGAGATAGCGGCAGCGGTAAGGGATGGATCGGGGCTGCTGATCGGCTCCGGATCGCGGACATGACCGTCTTTGGTGATGATGAACTCAAGCAAGACGGTCCCTGCAATGCCAGCCCGATTCGGGCTTCTCGGATAGCCCAGAGAACCTCCGACCCGATGGCTGATTATGTCGTTGCGAGTGAGGTGGACAGGCGCATCCGTGTCTGGCTTCGCATCGGCGGGCGGCGCCAGGGCCGGATCCCGCGGGTTGAGAGAATCTACTGACTGGACGCTCAGCGTGAGGAGCCTGCGCCCGTTGATCGATTCAACGAGGGAACGGGGCAGATAGCGATCCTGAGTCCGGACGAAATCGCCGTAAGCATAAGTGTGACCCACCAGGGAAGAGCTAAGAACTACGACCGGCAGCTTCGGGTCAAAGCAGACCGTGGATACGACCCGATCGATCGGCGGTGCATACGGGAAGGGCGTTGTGTGGTGGACGGTGAGTTTGCCGACAATCTTGACGCAGGGGGCCTTTACGTTTCCGAATGTGCGGGTGTCACGCTCAAAATATGTATCGCTGAGGTCCGGATCGTTTGGATCAACCAGAGGCGAGAGCAGTTCTCTGACGAAGTTAATTTCGAAGAAATGAATCGGGCCGCCGCTGGCGGTCTGTAGTTTTCTGCCGTCTGCAGTCAGCCACTCGGACTGGACAGCTGAACCACGGGTCCAGGTGCTGCGATGGACGGCAGGGGAGAGCCACCAGTAGTGAAAAGTTCCGGACTCGGCAGGTTTGCCGGCAGGATCAAAGGTTTGATAAGTGGCTGTTAACTGCCAGGGTTGCATGGTGGGATTGGTGAAGTCATAGGACCGCGCAACAGTTGCATAGAGAGACGCCGGATCTTTGATCGAGTCGGGGCTCTGAGCCAGGCAGTTGAATGCGGCTACCAATAAGCACAGGAGCAGGCGTCGCGGGAGCGGCATGGCGCGTTCAGCGTAACACGGGGGAACGTTAGGTTGGATCGTTCATCGCAGTATTCGGAACCTCGCGAAGCTCAGGATGACAGGGCGGGACGCAGAAGGCCCCGCTGCTTCGGCGGGGCGCTCGATTCGCGATGAAAGGTCCTTCGAGTCGGCGCGGGATCGGGTAGAGAAGTCACTGCGCTGGGGGAGCGGCGGCTGGGATTCCCGAAATGGGCCGGCGAGGTTACGGAGGGTTGGGTACAAAACAAATTGTGTTGACGATACGACCGTCTGAGGCTCTAGCTTCTTGCTGTGGGGTGAACCTGGCCGGGGGCCGACGGAGGTGGCGGGTTTTTCGCGGGGGCGCGCAATTTCCGTATGGCGACGACGCGGGCATGATCGGCAGGCTGTTTCCGCTGACGCATCAAGGCTAGAGCTTGCCCCAGGTATGAAGTAGTTCCAACAGCGCTAAAGCTTGCCCCAGGTATGAAGTAGTTCCAACAGCGCTTGTGTCTTCCCTTCAGCATCGCCCAGCGGCATGTTCGACAGGCAGATGACCGTGAGATGTTGTTCCGGGAAACGGGCCATATACGTTGATGTGTCTGTGTCGCCCCCGGAGTAGTCGAGCATTGGATGGCCATAACGTGACCGCCACACCAGACCAGACGCGTCATTATCCTTATCATGGTGGAATTTCTCGCGACGGTTCATGAGATCGTTGAATTTCCTGCCTGCAAGGGTCTCTGTGTACCAGTTTTTGTCCCAATCGAGCAGATCGTTCAACGTAGTGAAAACGCCGCTGCCTCCGAAGTGCGGAGATACGCGAACAAGTCGAACCCAGCCGTCACCGGGCCGGATGGCGACGCCTGCGGCGGCCAGTTCGCTGACTACTCTGGAATCGGAGCGCGAGGCATAGCCCGTTGCACGGTGTGGAATGATCTCCGTGGTGTCGTCGTCGATTTCCGTATGCGACATTCCGAGTGGAGTGAAGATCCGCTCCTTCATGAAGGAGGAGAAGGACTGGTGGCTCACCACCTCAACGATCTTCGTCAGGAGCATGTAGTTAATGTTTCGGTACGCCCATTGCGTTCCCGGAGCAAACTCCAGATGGTCGGGCCGGAGTGCGGTTGCGATCGCTTCGTCGCGCGTGAAGTAGTAGAACGTCATCCAGGGGTCTCCGCTGGCCCGGGGCAGGTCGGTGTATTCGTGCAGTCCGCTGGTCATATACACCAAATGCTCGATCCGCAGTCCAGCGCCGTACTTGGCTGCTTCCGGGATGTAGGTGGATACGGGATCGGTGAGGGCGATCTTCCGTTCGAGGATCAGGAGCGCAATCGCGGCACCGGTAAACTGCTTGGACAATGACGCGAGATGAAACGAGGTCTCCGGTGTAATCGGAATGCCGTCGTCCAGGTTCGCAAGCCCATAGCCCCGCGAGAGCGCAAAGTCACCGTCCTTAATGACTGCTACGGCGTATCCCGGGGATGCTGGTGGGCGAGCAAAGAGCCCATCGATCTCCGCCTGCTGCGACTCGTTCAGCCATGAACTCTCGCTGTGCTCAGCGGAGGCCGGAGCACGGTTCTGCGCCGCAGCAGGGCGCAGACAAAGGCCCATGGCTAAAAGACAAAGCAAGGAAAATGCGGGGACCCGCCGATCTGGCATTTGTCGTAGAGTACGGCGTCGTGATTTATTTTGTTCCCGTTCGCACGGGGCACCGGCAATTTCGTCAGAGAGATGACCCTGTTCTGAGCGGATGGCCGGCGATGCGGACGTTGCGAAGTCGATGGAGCTTGAGCGGGTAAGGCTGCGATGCAGAAACGCCCCGCTGTGTGAGCGAGGCGTCCGTGGCTGGATCGTTAAGCGAATGCAGACTACTGAGGGGCGCCGACGGCGGGCGTTGCCGCTGTGTCGGGAGTTTCGGGGGCTTGTTTCGCGGCGAAGTAGCTCGAGGTCCACAGATCGCGATAGAAGACGCCGGTCAGCTCCGCGGCTTTGGGGCCGAAGGTGGGGCGTCCGCCTTCGAGGAAGAAGACAGCGACGATGCGTCCGTACTGCGTGTCGGCATAGGAAGCGAACCAGCCGAAGCGGGTTCCGTCGTTGGAGCAGGTACCGGTTTTGCCGAGCACCGGGAACTCATTGAAGTTGGCGCGGAGGGAGCGGGCGGTGCCGTACTTCACCGCGGCCTGCATCCCGTCCTGAATTTCGGGAAGGATATTCGCGATGTCGAGAGTCCGCTTGATGCGGGGCTGCATGCTGAGCGCTTCAGCGGGCGTGGTGGGATGCTGGAGGTAGTAGAGAGTGCCACCGTTGGCGATGGAGGCGACCAGGGCTCCGAGCTGAAGCGGGGTCATGGAGACGCCTTCGCCGAAGGAGCACATGCGGCCGACGCCGCCGAGGTTCTCAGCGATGGGCTCGTCGGGGTAAACGCCAGGCTGCTCGCCGGCGATGTTGTAGCCGGCCAGCTCGCCGAGGCCGAATTCCGTAGCGTAGTGGCGGACGCGGTCGAATCCGAGGCGGCGGCCGAGGGTTTCGAAATAGGCGTTGTTGGAATGGGCCAGAGCTTCGGTGAGGTTGAGATGATAGCTGCCACCGAGGTTAACCGGAGTGTCTTTGGTGATGATGCCTTCGTCGAGGGCCGCGAGGGCGACAGAGAGCTTAATGGTGGAGCAGGGCTCTGCGCCGCCGGAGAGCGCCAGCTTCTGGTTGACCATGGCGAGAATGCGGCCATTCGAAGGATCGATGGCGACGACGGTGCCGTTCATGTCGCCCAGGGCGTCGAGAGCAGCCTGGCGAACGACGGGATCCTCACCGGCGGTGACGTCTCCGGCGGTCAGATCGGAGTTGGCGAAAGAGCTGGCGGTGAAGCGCTCGTAATAATGATGGCGCCTGTGGCGGATATAGGCGCGGTGCACGGTCAGGCTGGCGGAGGTAAGGTGTGCGCCGGAGACGCGCTGGCTGTGCTGGAGGGTGGCGATGTGCCGGCGGGCGGTGACGGATTCATGAACGCGGGCATGAGTGCGATGAGCGGTGCGGTGCGTGGTGGTGGTCGACGCCGCAAAGAGGAGCGAAGGGGCGACCAGGGCAGCGAGCAAAAGAGGCAAAAACACACGCTTCATCAGGCAAACTCGATTTCGAAGAATCCAGACTCTCTGATTGATAGTGCCGCAGAGTGTCGTCTGGGGAAAGCTTACTTTCGGTGCTACCGCGTACCTTCGTTCATCGGCCTTCCCGAAGTGGAACTTGAATTCCCCACTTTGGGCTATTCTCGCCATTGCACTTGATCGAAACCCTGAAGACACCCCCATGGTTGCGCTGGAGGGGCACTTCAACCGCATAGCGGTATGAACTGTTCGTCTACTATAACCGGGTTCTATTATCTGTCCAGTACATTTTTCGTCCAGAAGAGATCCCTCTTTAAGGTCAGCAGTCGGGGCAAAATCGGCGGCAAGTCGATTTAGATGGCACCCTTGCGCAGGAAAGCCGGGATGTCGAGGTTCTCGCTGGGCTCCTCTATAAAGGATGGGCGTTGGGTGGCGGCGTCTTCCGGCTGATGGGCTGCTCCGACCGCGACCAGGGCGGGTTCAGCGTCCTCGTCGGGATTGGTAAAGTCTTGCGGGTCAGCGACTTCGGTGATGGCGGCTTCGGAATCGTGAACCCGGAAGGCGGAGACGAATTCGCGGGAGGAAACCGGGACCAGGATAGGCGGCGAAGGGACGAGGCGAGGCTGGGGCGCTTCGGTTTCCTCGCTGGCGAAGCGCGGCGTGGGTGGGCGCGTCTCGATCCGGGGCGCGACGGCTTCCGGGCGCAGGGCCGCACTCAGCATCTGCTCGCGGCGTTCGGGCGAGCCCTGGCGGAATCCGGTGGCGATGACGGTGATCTTGACCTCTTCGGCCATGGTTTCGTCGAGGACCGCGCCGAAGATGATGTTGGCATCCTCGTGGGCGGAGCTTTGGATGAGGGTTGAGGCCTCGTTGACTTCGCTCAGCTTGAGAGAGGCCGAGCCGGTGATGTTGATGAGGATGCCGCGGGCTCCATCGATAGCGCCGGCTTCGAGCAGCGGCGAGGCCATGGCGGCCTGAGCGGCCTCGATGGCGCGATTCGATCCAGCGCGCACGGCGGTTCCCATGACGGCGTAGCCCATGCCTGCCATGGTGGTCTTCACGTCGGCAAAGTCGCGATTGATGATGCCAGGGATGGTGATGATGTCGGAGATGCCCTGAACGCCCTGGCGGAGAACGTCGTCGGCGACGCGGAAGGACTGGAAGAAGCCCGCATCTTTGGCGACGGCGAGGAGTTTCTCGTTGGGGATGACGATCATGGTGTCGACGCTTTCGAGCAGCTCCTGCATACCGCGCTCGGCCTGGACCATGCGGCGCTTGCCTTCGAAGGCGAAGGGGCGGGTGACGACGGCGACGGTGAGCGCGCCCATTTCGCTGGCGAGGGAAGCGATGACCGGAGCGGCGCCGGTGCCGGTGCCACCGCCGAGGCCGGCGGTGACGAAGACCATGTCGGCGCCGTCGAGGGCTTCGAGGATCTTGTCGGAGTCCTCGAGCGCAGCCTTGCGGCCGACGTCGGGATTGGCGCCCGCGCCGAGGCCGCTGGTGAGTTTCGCCCCGAGCTGCAGCTTGACGGGGGCGTGGGAGAGCTGCAGCGCCTGACGGTCTGTGTTGGCGGCAATGAAGTCGACGCCTTCCATGCTGGCGGCGATCATGCGATTGACGGCGTTGCCACCGCCCCCGCCGACGCCGATGACCTTGATCTTCGCGCCGTGGAGGATTTCTTCGTGATACTGGATGCGGATTTCTTCAGGCTGGGAAATGGATTTCTTCATCGGCTTCGACTCCTCGCTTCAGATGTTTCGAACTAGACGCTTCCGGCAAAAATGGCGCGCAACTTGGCGCGCAGTCCATGGTTTTCCGCCGCACGGTTCTGGCTGGTGCGGTGGGCGTAGAGCAGGGTTCCGGTGAGAACAGAGAATTCGGGCGCGGCGAGCTCAGCGGGCATGCGCGAGAGCGGGACGGGCGAGGCCATGCGCCCCTGCACGTGCAGCAGACTCTCGGCGGTTTCGAGAAGGCCGGGGAGGCGCGCTCCGCCGCCGGTGAGCACGCAACCAGCGCCCATGGCTTCGAGCACGCCACCCTGGCGTAAATTGTCGCGCAGCATCTGGAAAAGCTCGCGGGCGCGGGGCTCGAGGATTTCGGCGATGAGGCGCTGGCGGACCACGCGCGGCTCGTAGCCGGGCAGGCCGGTGACTTCGACTTCGCTCAGCTCTCCCACCCTGGTGACGATGGCGTGGCCGTAATTGCACTTCAGCCACTCGGCTTCAGGGGCGGTGACGTGCAGGCCGACGGCGAGATCGTTGGTGAAGTGATCGCCGCCGATGGGGACGACCGAGGTGTGGGCGACGGAGCCTTCGAAGAAGACGACCAGCTCCGAAGTGGACGCGCCGATGTCGAGGAGGCAGACGCCGAGCTCGCGTTCGTCAGCCAGGAGCGTGGCTTCCGCCGCCGCCAGCGCCTCGAAGACGGTCTCGGTGACTTCGAGGCCGGCTTTGTTCACGCAGGTGATGATGCTTTGCTGCGCGCTGGCGGAGCTGGTGGCGATGTGCAGGTTGACTTCCAGCCGATTGCCGACCATCCCCACGGGGTCATGAATGCCGGGCTGCTCGTCGAGGATGAACTGCTGGGGCAGGAGGTGGAGGATTTCGCGATCCGCGGGGAGGGCGATGGAACGGGCGCGATCGACGGCGGCGCGGACATCGTCTTTGGAGATTTCGCGCAGGCGGGTGCCGAGACTGATGCCGCCGCGGCTGTTGACGCCACGAATGTGGGGTCCGCCCACTGCGACGACGAAGCGTTCGATGACGGCCTGCGCGGAGTTTTCTGCCATGACCGCCGCGCGATCGATGGCCACGGACGCGGGCGCGAGGTCGGAGATGAGTCCCTTGCGCATGCCGGCGGCGTCACAGATGCCATGGCCGCGATAACGCAGCGCACCCTCGTGCACCTCAGCGATGAGCACGCGGATTTTCGAACTGCCCGCGTCGAGGACGGCGATGATGTTGTCCTGCTGTCTCATGCGGCCCATGCCCTGGTGTGGGGTGGCAATCCGTGCGTTTTGACGGGCGGCGTGTGGTGAGCGGGTTTGGCTTTGTGCGTGGTGGCGTGCTGCGGCGGAGGGGTGTGGGTGGGTTGCTTCGGCGCTGTCTGGACCGGCCGGGACGCTGGTTGGGTCGCGGGGTTGGTCGCGGGTTTGAGCGTGGGGTTGGGTGCGGCGCTCGGGGCCGGATCTCCGGCCATCTTCAGGACCACTTCATGGTCGTAGCGCAGGTCAACGGAGGCAAGCTTCGGATACTGCTGCTGCCACTGCGCGATGTGCGCCTGGTAGTTGCGCCAGCGGGCGAGGAAGTCTTCCTGCCCGAAGTGCAGGAGCAGGTCGGATCCGTTCGCCGGGACCGTGGCGCGGACGTCATCGGGGTCGGAGAGATCGACTTCGCTGAGCTGCGCGGAAATATGTTCGCCGGTCGAATCCAGGTCGGCGATGAATTTCTGGTAGATGTGCATGCGCGCGCTGCGGATCGACAGCGGATCGGCGGGAGCGATGCCGCTGACAACAGGGAAGGAGTAATGGCGGGCGGACATCTGGCGCGGCGTCATGGTGAGGATCACGCCATCGGCGTCAGCCAGCTCGATGCGGCCGCGCACCTGCACAAAGGCGATGGGGGTGCGTTCGGTAATAGCGACGCGCAGCTGATTGGGCAGAAGGCGCATGACGGTAGCCTGCCGGACCCAGGGGATTTGCTCGAGGGCGATGCGGCGTTGCGACAGGGGCACGAAGAAGAGATTGCGTCCGATGTCGGAACCGAAGACGGATAGGAGCTCGGCGCGGCTCAGCTGGCTGTTGCCGAGGGTCTGGATGGAGGCGGAGGAATCGATGCGGAAGCGCGGGTCGTGGTCAGCGAAGTTGCGGGTGGCGACCAGAAGAGCGGCGATGATGCCGAGGGCGGCGGCGACGGCAGCGGCGAAGGCCAGCCTCCCCCAGGGGGAACGAGCCCAGGCGGGGAGCAGGCCGCGACGGACGGGAACACGGCGGCGGGCGCGGAGAAAGGGCTCTTCCGCGTCGTCGTCGTCGGCGGCACGCGGTCGCGAGAAGCGCGCGTCGAAACCCCGAGCGGCCGGCGGACGATCAAGATCAGCCGGTGGCTCGTCGAGAATCGTCGCGCCACTATTCAGGTTGTTTTTTGCCACGCCCGAGCAAGGTCGTGAGAATCGCCGCTTTGACTATAGCGTGGCGAGCCCTGTGGATTGGCAGGGAAATGCAATGGGAATCAAGGGAGGGAACAGGGGAGTTGCGGGCCGGGCGGGGCGGACGCTTACCACAGAGGACACAGAGGGCACAGAGAAAGGCTTGTTTGGGGAAAGTGACTATTCCAGTGGCTAATCCGGCAGGTCATCCTGGCGGCGCACCGGATGCTTGCGCCGGGGTTTGCGTCGACGTTTGGTCCACAGCGGAGCGCCCCAGGTGGCGACCGCGAGAAACACGCCGAGGATTGGCAGGGAAATGCAATGGGAATCAAGGGAGGGAACAGGGGAGTTGCGGGCCGGGCGGGGCGGACGCTTACCACTGAGGACACAGAGGGCACAGAGAAAGGCTTGTTTGGGGAAAGTGAC
>Ga0182024_10001811_pt1 | contig 54092 bp, 45 predicted proteins | sample P32metaG_FD_120480 | JGI IMG/M metagenome (GOLD analysis project Ga0182024, IMG submission 120480) | Permafrost microbial communities from Stordalen Mire, Sweden - P3-2 metaG (Illumina Assembly) | ecosystem: Environmental > Terrestrial > Soil > Wetlands > Permafrost | place: Sweden: Stordalen...
TGCCAGAGTGAAGCCAAACGAGACCGTGGCCGTTGCGTGGGAAGCGGCAAGAAAGATACCGACTAGACAGGCGCAGGCCCGCCCGGCCAACATGTTCGAGGGCGGCTCGACTCTTGAGAAGGCGACCTTTGGCGGTATTGAAGTGGTAAGGTTGAGTGCCTGGCCAAAAGGGCGCACGAGTGCACCTTCTTCGTATGCAGTCTCGTTGCTAAGTGCGGCAGGGGCAGCCGATGATCACGAGTTTGAGGAGGAGGCCTGGCCTGATGACTGGGACGACAAAAGAGAAGTTGATAGACGCGCTGACAGCGACAAGCAAGATTATGCACAAGAGTTCAATCAAGTAAAAGAGGAAATTGAACAATGGCTGCCCTGCCATCAGCCATTGCCTCTGGAGCTTGAGTGGCAGCAAAGTTCGCCCAGTCGCTGGCAATTTTTCTTCAAGCTAGCTGCCGGCGCTCGCTGTCTTGGGCTTGGTGAGCGGCTTTCCGGACTGAATTTGCGCTCCCGCGTGCACACACTCTTTAGCACCGACGACTACACCCACATTGAATCAATGGATTCGATGTACAAATCGATTCCTTTTCTCATTGTTCAAGAGGGCGATCAGTGCATCGGTGTCTTCCTCGATTCGCCGGCCAGACAAAAATGGTCGTTGGACGAGCATCTGGACAACGAAGCCTCAATTGAGCTGCTCTCGCGCCGGGGATGGCAGCTCTATTGCCTGGGTCCGGCCAAGTTGCCGGAGTTGGTGCGCACCTATACCATGTTGACGGGGCGCTCCAAACTGCCGCCTATGTGGTCTCTGGGCCACCAACAGTGCCGCTGGAGTTATCCCGATCAAGAGACAGTAGTGCGCATTGCGCATGAGTTCAGAGCCAGACAGATTCCCTGCGATGGTATCGTCCTTGATATCGACTACATGGACAACTATCGCGTCTTTACGCATTCAAAGGAGCGGTTCCCTGACTTTAAAGAGCTGATTGCTGATCTGGCCAACAACAACTTCAAAGTCACATGCATCGTCGATCCGGGCGTGAAAAAAGACCCTAAATTCTTCGTTTATGAAGATGGAAAAAAGCATGATTTCTTCTGCAAGAAGCATGATGGCAAGATTTTTACCGGGGAAGTCTGGCCCGGAGTTTCTGCATTTCCTGATTTTACCCGCCACGATGTGCGCCTATGGTGGGCTGCCCAGCACGGTTTTCACACAGAGCACGGCGTCGCCGGCATCTGGAACGACATGAACGAACCGTCCATTTTCAAGCAGCAAACCCCGCTTGATGTCCTGGCTCAGGAGTTGCCGCCAGATAAAGATCAGATGTTCATGCAGGAAACGCCTGAAGGACCCGTCGGTCATTTTGAAGTGCGCAATCTTTACGGCAGCATGATGAGTAAAGCCACTCATGAAGGGTTGCTGGCCTTGCGTCCAAATGAAAGACCGTTTGTCCTCAGCCGCTCAGGCTATGCCGGCATTCAAAAGTATGCCGCCGTTTGGCTGGGCGACAACATGTCATGGTGGCAACATCTGGCCCGCAGCATACCGATGCTTATCAACATGGGACTTTCCGGTGTTGCTTTTGCCGGTGTGGATATTGGTGGTTTTGGCTTTGACTGCACTGGTGAGTTGCTCAGCCGCTGGTATGCAGTGGGAATTTTCTACCCTTACTTCCGCAATCATTGCTGGATGAAAGGTCCAGCTCAAGAGCCCTGGGCATTTGGCGAGCAGGTGGAAGGATATTGCCGCAAATTCATCGAGACACGATATCGGCTTTTACCCTATATCTACTCATTGTTCTGGGACAATTTGCGCACAGGGGCGCCCTTGCTTCGCCCGCTTTCCTGGATGTTTCCCGAAGACGAATTCGCTTGCGAAGTAGACGATCAATTCCTCTTTGGCGACCACATTCTTGTGGCGCCCATCCTGGAGCGGGGACGCAAGCATAGAAGCGTCTACTTGCCCAAAGGTAAATGGCATCCGTTCGCAGGCGGAGAGCCTCTGGAAGGCGGCCGCCTATACGAAATGAAGTTTGAGCTCGATCAGGTGCCGGCTTTTGTGGCCGACGGTGCGATTATCCCTATGGCTGATGTGATGCAGAGCACCGGCGAATACGCAGGCAGCGCCATCACGTTCGTTTGCTATGGCAACAATGCCAGAGGCACGTATCTGGAAGATGACGGCCAATCTTTCGCTTATGAAAATGGTGCTTTCAATGAATGGCGCCTGAAATTTGACGATGGCAACTTCGCTAGCCAGCCTGTAGAGCTTGGTTTTGAAGTTGGACAACGGGAATACAGGGTTCAATACAATGGCAAGGTTGAGCCGGTGCAGTTGTTGATAGATTAGGTGAGCAATCTGGCTGCGGCAATCATCGTTTGAATTAGCTGCTAAAATCTCCCATTGTAGAAAGCTTGTGCAGTAATGAGGGGCTGATGGAAACTCCCGACCTTCCAACAATCAACATTTTTATCGCCGAAGACCATGAAATTACTCGAGTGGGTCTCAAGCTCACGCTTGAGCACATTCCAGGATTTAAGGTTGTCGGTGAAGCCGAAGATGGAAAAGGCACCGTGCGCAAGGTTGTCGAACTGAAACCGACTGTTGTGCTGATGGACATTGGCTTACCGCTGATGGACGGCATCGATGCCACTTTTAAGATTAAAGAAGAAGTGCCGGGAACCAAAGTAATCATGCTAACCTCGCACGACAATGACAAAGATATTTTTGCGGCATTGGGTGCGGGCGCCGATGGATATTGTTTAAAAGAAGTCTCCGGCAATCAGTTGGTCATGGCTATTCGGGCTGTAGCAGACGGAGTGGCCTGGCTCGACCCGGGCATCGCCTCTCGAGTCTTGAGAGCCTGTGTCAGTGGCACCGCGGCTACTGCTTCGGCCGATGCAGCAGCGAAGAATCTGGCCAATCTTTCACCCCTTTCCCAACGTGAACTTGATGTGTTGCGGCTTGTCGTCGACGGTTTGAGCAATCAAGAGATCGCCGACAAATTGGTTCTCAGCGTTGAGACGGTGAAGACTCATATGCGCCACATTATGGAAAAGTTGGCTGTCTCCGATCGCACTCAAGCGGCAGTGAAAGCCATGCGCGAGGGTCTAGTCTGACGATGTTCTTCTTTCCTATTTCGAATCCGTATGGTATCAAATATAGTGCGTCAAAATAAAGTATAGAGCAGTAAATATAGAATCCATGTTCAAGAAACCCGGAATCTCCGCCCAAATGCAAAATCGTCCCGAACTGTCTGCTCTGCAGCAGCTGTTGCAGGAGGCTTTGCAGAACCGGGGCAGGCAGGTACGTGTGGCTTGGCGATCTCCGGGTACAGGTGCATTTACGCTCGTGCTCGTCTGTAATCTGCGTGGGGATCCGCGCTGGTGTCTTTACCGTGAACAGCAAGGAAAGACGGATCTGGTGTTTGACTACAGCAGCTGTGATGTTTTGCTGGTCATGAATCTGATTACGAGCTCGCTGACGGAGACTCAGAAATCGACCCGATCGCCGTTTCTGAGCAAGAAGGTCGATCCGGGAACGCTTCCCACAAATGCCGAGATTGATGCAATCGAGGCTAAATATGCTGCCCTTAAAGCGGCTGGCTTGATTGAAGAGCCAGGCGTACAACCAGTAGCATCTTCGCTGCAAGAAGAGACAGGACAGCCAGGACCATCTTCGGAAGAAGAGACAGGGGCGCAACCAGCATCTTCGCCGGAAGAAGCAAAAGGCGCACAGCCAGGACCATCGTCGCAGGCAAAGGCGGCGCCATCTTCGGAAGAGGAGGAGGAAAACGCCTCGCTCGAGGTAGCAGAACCAGAGGCAGCAAGTGTCCCAATCACGATACCGGCAATTACAACACCCTCATTCACAACACCTGACGATTCTCAAGATTCTGAAGAGAGCTTGCTCTTAAATGCGCGCACCATAGATGGAGCCGCTATTCAAAGCGTAATGACAAGTCTGCGGCGTACTGACACGGGCATGTTCATATTTCCTGCCTTCCTCTATTTCTTGGAACAAGAGTTCTTTCGCAGCTTGAGAGCGCGAGTCAGTCTTTCAGTTATTGTTTTTGAAATGCGCGAAGAGTTTGTTGTGGATGGAAAAACTATGCGCGGGCAGTTGCCCACCGGGGCCATTGTCGATGCCGTGCTGAGGATAACGCAGCTGAAAAGACAAGTCGATTTGATCGCCCATTATGGTGATTCGGATTATGCGATTTTGTTGCCAAACACAAGGTCAGCGGGGGCACGCGCCTTTGCCGAACGAGTGATTGCCTTGCTTAGAGAAAAGCCGCTGGGAGATGTCAATCCTGACGAGCTCACGCTGGCATTTGGCTGCGCTTCAATACCCGAAGATTTTGTTGATATGGGCAAGCTGCTGGGAGCCGCCGAGCTGGCCGTCGAACAAGCGCGCTCTAAAGAATCGAAGCTTGTCATCTATGGTGACATCAAAGATAGAGTCAAGATACCTGAATAGAATGACAAGAACGCCCGGTTTGAAGACCGGGCGCTTTCGCTAATTCTTTGTTTTGCGTGCTGCCTTATACAACAGTCCTGCGGTTGAAACCGCGAGAAAGCAAGGAAAGAATGAAGACAAGGATTGCCGATCCCAATATGCATGGAACGAGTGAAATGCCAGCCAGGTCTGGTCCAAAGTGGCCCATGAGACTGCCGCCAATCCAGGCGCCGATGATCCCGACAATGGCTGAAGTGAAGAATCCTCCGGGAATGACACCAGGAACGAAACGCTCGGCCAGCCATGCACAAGCTGCTGCAACGATAAGGAAAAGAATAAACGTGATAATGCCCATATAGCCTCCGACTTTTTTGTAGCTCAATCGGATAATGAGAAGCGATCGAGAGCAATTAAGTTCCGCAAGTACCGAGTGATTTTAGTGGACTACCTTGATCGGGTGATGGCAGCTACATTCTCAAGTTCTCAAACTGGCTTGGACAGAGGATTTGCCCTGATGTTAGAAAAACAGCAAAATTTCCGGCAACTTCCACTGGGATCTTGTGAAACAAGCACATATTCATCGGCGCCAGCTGGATAAGTAAATACTTGATGTCCATCTTCTTGGGGATTAATGGCGAGCGCCACTGTCTCTACCTCTTTGCGTGTCTGCATTTTACATCTGAAAGGGGGCGCGAAGGTGCACCGCTGAATCCGCTTATTCAACCCTAAATTGCCTCCAAAGTATTCCTGCAATTGTTCGGGTGTGGATATAATGGGCATCGCCAAGGACGTCTCATTTTACCGACGGGAAAGCTGCTGGCTGTCGATTTACACTTGGTAAATTCCCACGGAGATACGTGCCAATGATTGGTTCGGATGCTAAGAGCATGAGGGGATTCTTGCACTCTCTGATCGACTGGTCGAGCGTACAGTGTGTTCTTGATTTAGGCTGCGGCACTGGTTATGACCTCCATCAGATTGGCAAACTAACCAGCGCCCAAGCGCTACTGGTAGGTATTGATTCATCCAGACCATCGATAGAGCAAGCAATATTCGATGCTCGGCAGGACAGTCGCTTCTCTTTCTCGGTCACTGACATTGCCACCAGGTTGCCGTTTCCCGATCAACATTTTGACGTGGTCTTCTCAAACAATGTGCTTGAATGCATCAGTGAAAAGCCCAGTCTTCTAAGGGAAGTTGATCGGATACTAAAGCAAGATGGACAATTTCTTTGTGCTCATTTCGACTGGGATTCACAACTGATAAATGGATCTAACAAACCGTTGATCCGAAAAATCGTGCACGCATTTGCAGACTGGCAGCAACCATGGATGAGGGCCTGCGACGGCTGGATGGGTCGCAGACTTTGGCCTGCTATCGAGCACACAGGTTTGTTCGCTGGAAGCATGGTTAGTTACGTTCTCACCAACACCGTGTACGAGCCATCCTTTTATGGATATGAACGCATCCAGGACTTTGCTTATTTGGTGGAAGCTGGACAGGTCGAAGCCCGTGAGTATCAGTCGTTTCTTGGTGATATAGCGGATGCTGCAACCAAGGGTCAGTATTTTTATAGCATCACAATGTACGCTTACTTGGGGCGAAAGAAAACCAAGACTTGAGATAATCTGTATGAACCAATTTCTGGATGATTAAGGTGACAACAGACAGCGGCGATTCAAAGACAAACCCAGCCTCTCAGTTGCATGAGAAGGCGCGACCCAACGCTTTTCCTGAATTTATAACGCCAATGCTAGCCAGTCCTGCCGATGGAGGTTTCACCCATAAGGGCTGGATCTACGAGCCAAAGCTAGATGGAATGAGAGCGATTACGGTGATTAAGGACGGTAAGGTGAGGATGTACTCACGCCGAGGTATGGAAATTACCCGTCAATATCCGGAACTGGTGCGGCAATTGCCGTCTCTTTGCAGCTATGACGCCGTCATTGATGGTGAGATTATCGCTCTCGATAAGCTGGGCAGACCGTCGTTTCAACAGTTGCAGCAACGTATGAATCTGACGAAAGCAGCTGATATTGCCAAGCTTGAGCGTATCGTGCCGGTTTACTACTTTGTCTTCGACATGATCCATGTGGGTGGCTTTGATTTGTGTGCAGTGCCTTTGCGAGAACGTAAGCGCATTGCTGCGGCAGTCTTCCAGACCAATAAGGCTATTCGGCTGCTCGATCATTTTACTGACGATGGTGAGTTGGCCTTTGACGCCTGCATAGAGAACGGATTTGAAGGTATTGTCGCCAAGCGTCTGGAAAGCGGTTATGAAGTCGGGCGCCGCTCGCCCAGCTGGGTAAAGGTGAAAGCGCAGCAGACCGAGGATTTTGTCATCGGTGGATTCACCAAAGGACAGGGCTCGCGAGACACTACATTTGGTGCGGTATTGCTTGGGTATTATGATCAAAACAAGAATTTGATTTATTGTGGCAGTGCCGGATCCGGATTTGACGACAAACTACTCGCCAAGATGATGCAGTTGATGACGCCGCTGCACATCAAGAAATGCCCATTTTTAGTTCGACCTCCGGAAAAGAAGGAGGTAGTCTGGCTGACACCGAATCTGGTGGCAGAAGTGAAGTTTATGGATCGAACCAGAGATGAACATCTGCGCTTTCCGGTTTTCTTGCGATTGCGAGATGACCTTGAGGCCTGCAATGTAGTGCGAGTGCCAATGCTCAAGGCACAGAAACTTTCGGATGGTCAGGCAAAACCGCTGAACCCGGCAGCGCAGACCCCGGGACTGCAGGCGTCCCACCTGCTTCCTCAGACCCCGGGAGCGCAGCCACCAGATCCGCTGGCTGCCCTGGACGCGATCACGCAGACAGCTAAACCCCAAGCGGCGGCCGCGGATCCAGCAGCGAAGGGCAAGCAAGGGGCAGTCCGGAAGGTCGCAGCCGCCGCACCGCCGGCAGTGGCTGCAGTCCGCGAGGCGCAAGTCCTGTACGAAACACGCTACGAGAGCGCGAACGAGACCGCCCACGAATCAACGTACGAGGCGCCAGCGATGACGGGCGAGCAACTCGCACTGTTGGCTCAGCTTGAGCAGCCTGGAGCCAATATCGATCTGATGATTGGCGGCAATCGCGTCACCGCCACAAATTTGGATCGCGAGTTATGGCGCTCGGACAAAGAGTGTTCTGCCGTCACCAAACGGCATTATTTGCAGTATCTGGCCACGGTTGCGCATTTGATGATTGCCCATATGCACGGCAGACCGTTAACACTTATCCGCCTGCCTTATGGCGTCAAAGGGCGCAGCTTCTACCAAAGGCACTGGAAAGCGATTCCGGAGTTTGTTGATACGGTTAGAACAAGCGATGAAGAGCTTCTCTTCAGCAACAACTTGCCTTCACTGATCTGGTTTGCTCAAAATAGAGTTTTGGAGTTCCATACCTGGACGACCCGACTAGATCCCGCCTTCTGCGACTATGGGGCAGGGGTAGACGATAGCCAGCTGAGCCGACCGGATTATCTGGTTATAGACATTGATGTGCATTCCGGCAGCAAAGACAATACCATGCGCAACGCCATGGATTCTGCCGCTTTCAAGCGAGCACGCGAAGCGGCCTTTATCTTGCGTACCGAGTGCCAGAAAATTGGTCTGCACCCTTTTGTGAAAACGTCAGGGCGCAATGGGCTGCACATTTTTGTTCCGGTGCAGACAAATCTAGACTTTGCTGTGGCGCGCACTCTTGCCCAGACGATTTGCACCTTCACGGCCAGGCAACAGCCCGATTTTTTGTCTGTGGAGATGCAACCAGAAAAACGTGGCGATCGCGTTTTGCTCGATTCCAGTCCAAATGGACGGGGTCGCAGCGTCTGCACGGTCTATTCGGCCCGCGCCAACTTCCAAGCCGGGGTCTCCGCCCCAGTTTCATGGGATGAGCTTGCCGACTGCCAACCCGGCGACTTTACCATCCACTCGATGCTTGAACGCTCAAAAGAGAAAGGCGATCTCTGGTGGAATCTTCTTCACCGCAGATGCGATTTGAAAGCGATGATGAACTTGTCGTCTGAAACGGTGTGAACGCCGGGCAGCAAAGCCAACGCAGCAACGGTAGGCGTCTACTTTGTTGAAACTGAGTTTGACAGCACGGCAGGAAGTCGATAGGATTAGATCATTAATCTTCCCCAGTGTTCTTTATGGACGCTGGGCTTTTTTCTAACTATGCGTATCTATGTCTCGAGTCGCAATTTTCATCGATGGCGGATATCTCGAAAAGCTGTTGATTAAATCAATTTGCCGGCGCTAAGGTCGACTTTGCCAAACTGTCTGCAGGGCTTGCAAAATCACGAGACGTATTACGTACATACTATTATCATTGCAAACCCTACCAATCGGCGAAACCGACTCCTGAAGAAAGTACACGCTACAGTCAAAGAGAAAAATTCTTCTACTCGCTCGGACAACTCCCGCGATTTCATGTTCGACTTGGACAGCTGGCCTTCAGAGGTACAGACAATTCAGGCAAACCAATATTTCAACAAAAGCGAGTCGACATCATGCTTGGCGTAGACCTTGTTCAGTTGTCCGCCACGAAACAAATAAATACTGCCATTCTACTTGCCGGAGATAGTGACTTTGTACCAGCGATAGAAGTGGCCAAGCAGCATGGAGTTCTAGTCGAGTTGTGGCATGGACCACGATCTGGTGCTGGCCATACAACTGTCCATAATGAGTTGTGGTCAGAGTGTGACGAGAGAGAGGAAATCACCGCTGCTCATGTTGCTTCTTGGAAATAGAACTCAACCGTGTTGGAATGAGCAAGATCTCCAGCAAGATCACAATGGAGCCCATACAAAGATTGTGTATCCAAACCTAATACGTCTTAGGTTGTTAAGAGAAGTCGGTTGGGAGGCATCCGCCCTGTGCAGCCCTGGTGGCTCGGTCAGTCCTGAAAGCTCCTCGAAGGCCAAGGTCATCACATAGGGCCTGCCCAACCGGCACTCTAGACAATTATATCAAGACGTGTTGGTGCCTGACATTGCACAAATTCGAGACCGGCGAACGGCAAGAAAGGCGGACGGCCGCCGAAGATGGATAAGTCGTGAGTTCGGACTCAATCCGCTCTCCGACTTCGATAGATGTTGAGCACGTTTGGCATCCAGACCGGTTCCCGACTGAAGAGCCGATCCGCTCAGTGGCTCCGCTAGGAGTTGAGCATTCTTTGCGACCTGTTAGGAGTGCGTGATAATGATGGCTCATTCATTGGATCACATAAAGCAAAAGAAGTGAACATTGCTGATCCACTGTGTGGCAGCTACCGACTCTTCACCAATCGGCGGTGTGGCGACTTGCTGCCCCCGAGCATCGGAGCTAGCCTTCACCAGTGCGCTGCGCCATCGCTCGCAGCCGTTCAATGCGATCAGGAGTCGGTGGATGCGTTGAAAATAACGAGTTGAACCACGACATTGTATTTGTCGGCATGATGTACAACGAAGACAGGGCCGGGTTTGCCTCGACAAAAGGCACAGCGCGACTTTGTTGATCTATCTTATCCAGAGCGCTGGCAAGCGCCAGAGGATGACCGCATAATTTTGCGCCAGTGGCATCTGCCTCATATTCTCGCGATCGAGATATGGCCAAATTGATCAGCATTGCAGCAAATGGAGCCGCGATTGCCATACCGATCATCATAAAAGGGCTGACGTTTTCTCGATCATCGCCACGATTATAAAACATCAAGTGCGGCAGCCAGGTGACGACCGCAGCCAGGACGGCGGCGATGGTTGTAATCAGCACATCACGGTTGCGGACGTGGCCAAGCTCGTGGGCAAGCACTCCCTCTAACTCTTCCCAGGTGAGCAGGCGCATGATTCCCTCAGTGACGGCCACGGCTGAGTGCTCAGGATCTCGGCCTGTAGCGAAGGCGTTTGGAGACTCAGTGGGAATTATGTAGATCTTGGGCACAGGCAGATTGGCCTGCTGACAAATTCGTTCCACGATTTCATAGAGTTGCGGCACCTGAGCGCGGTCTACCGGCTGGGCGTTGCTCATAGCCAGAGCGATGTTGGCTGAAAACCAGTAGCTGCCGACATTGACGACAAGGGCAATTACAAAGGCGATTTCAACCCCTTGCTGGCCGCCAAAGACTCCACCCATGGCTACAATCAGGGCGGTCAAACAACCCATCAATACAAGCGTCTTTAACATGTTCATGGCGTTTCAAATTACCCAAAAATCCATCCAATTACCTTACCCAAAAATCTATCCAACTCCTATTCAATCCAAGATTACAGCCGCCTGCGTTTTGTTCCTACATTTATTAATCTTATTTGCCTATATGCAGAGCAGGGCAGTCCGCTTCTGAAAATGATACCAAATATAGTGGCATGCAGTGGTCGCCGGCAAGCTGCCGGAAAGCTCCAGGCGCAACGGGGACAAAGTTTAAACTAAAGGGACAAAACGACGGCGGGCGCGTGAGCGCGTTTATAATGCCGATTGTTGCCGGGGTCGTCAAGGAGCAAGCAATGACTGTGAAGGAATTAACACGCGTAGAGAAAGATTCGATGGGCACCATGGAAGTGCCGGAAGATGCTTATTACGGCGCCAGCACCCAACGAGCGGTTTTGAATTTTCCAATCAGCGACTTGCGCTTTTCACGTTCATTTATCAGAGCGCTCGGGCTGATCAAACTTTGCGCTGCCGACGTAAACAAAGAGTTCGGCGATGTTGACGCCAAGGTGGCAGATGCCGTCAAAAAAGCGGCCCAGGAAGTAGTTGACGGCGAGCTTGATGCGCATTTTGTCGTCGATATTTTTCAGACCGGTTCCGGCACGTCGACCAACATGAATGCCAACGAAGTGATTGCCAACCGGGCGATCGAGCTGTTGGGCGGCAAAAGAGGCGATCGCAATCTCGTTCATCCTAACGACCATGTCAACTTTGGCATGTCGTCAAACGATGCTATTCCCACAGCCATACACCTGGCAGCACTGCTGGACATCAAAGAGAAGCTGCGCCCCGCCCTGGAGAAGCTTGAGCAGTCATTGCGCAAGAAATCCGTCGAATTTATGGAAGTTATCAAGACAGGCAGAACCCATCTGCAAGATGCTACACCGGTGAGATTGGGGCAAGAATTTCTTGGTTACGCCGGGCAGGCAGAGCGCGCCCAAGAGCGTCTCAAGCATGCGCAAGAGCGACTGTCAGAGGTTGCTCTGGGCGGCACAGCTGTTGGCACAGGCATCAATACTCGTCCCCAATATGCCGGCAAAGTGTTGGAGAAGGTTTCCCGATTGGCTGGAGTAACAGTGAAGGAATCCACCAATCATTTTCAAGCACAAAGCACTCTCGATGAAATCGTGGAAGCATCAGGAGTGCTCAAAACCATTGCCGTCAGCATGATGAAACTGGCTAACGATGTGCGCTGGCTCGGGTGCGGCCCACGTGCTGGAATTGGTGAAATAGCACTGCCGGAGGTGCAACCTGGCAGTTCAATTATGCCGGGCAAGGTCAATCCGGTGATCGCAGAAGCACTATGCATGGTGGCAGCCCAAGTGATAGGCAATGATGCTACAGTGACAATTGCCGGGCAATCAGGCAATTTTGAATTGAACGTCATGCAGCCGGTTGCCGCTTACAACTTGCTGCAATCAATCAATCTGCTCGCCTCAGCCATCGACAACTTCACAGGCCAGTGTGTCGACGGCATCAAAGCGACGCAGCGCGGTCCAGAGTTGGTCGAACGCGGACTGGCACTGTGCACGGCTCTTGTGCCTGAAGTGGGCTACGACGTGGCGGCCTCCATTTCGCACGACGCCTTTGAGTCTGGTGAAACAGTGCGAGAAGTAGCGCGTAAAAAAACAAAATTGACAGACAAAGATCTGGAAAGGTTGCTTGATCCCTACAAAATGACAGAGCCAGGTTTGGATTAGTCGGCCGATTAGTCGCCGATTAGTTGGCGGATGAGTTGCCCGATGAGTTGCCGAAATTGTGCGGACATGAGTCGAGATAGCCATTGCATATCTTGATACTAAAGAATTCTGGTGGCAAAACTTACCAGGTGATGGTAGTTTGGGTCCATTAAATAAGAAAATGTCCCAGTATGTCCGAACGACGGTCTCACACACCTTACAACCACTTCAAACGCTGGTTTTTCCAGGGAATCCGCGACGGCAAGAAGGCAGCGCATATTCACCAGGATGTCTGGTGGAAAGTAATGTGCCTGACTGGCGTCGATTACTTTTCAACCCTCGGTTATGCTCCCGGTATTGCCTTTCTGGCAGCTGGGGTTTTATCGCCGTTTGCCACGATTGTTCTTGTTTTGTTGACTCTGTTCGGCGCTTTGCCTGTTTATTTGATGGTGGCAAAGGAGAGCCCCAACGGTCAAGGCAGCATATCGATGCTGGAGAGGCTGATGCCTCGTTGGCGAGGCAAATCTCTGGTTCTGTGCTTGCTTGGTTTCGCTGCCACTGACTTTATCATCACAATTACACTGTCGGCCGCTGATGCTGCCGCACACGTGGCTCAGAACCCGTGGACGCCGCACTGGTTGCAAAGTCGCCTCGGTTTGACCTTGTTTCTACTCATGGTTCTGGGATCCGTATTCCTGAGCGGTTTTCGGGAAGCAATCGGTATTTCAGTCATACTGGTCGGATCCTATTTGTTCTTAAATGCAATCGTGGTCGTTGTTGCCTGTCTCCACATTGCTCAAGATCCATCGGTTTTGACCCACTGGGCCAATCTCTTGCACACGGGGTACACGTCCGATTGGCAGATGTTGGCTATTTCGGTGGTTTTGTTTCCCAAGCTGGCGCTAGGCATGTCTGGTTTTGAAACCGGAGTGGCAGTTATGCCTCTGGTCAAAGGTGACAAAGACGACACGCCGGAGCTGCCTACGGGGCGAATCAAGAACGCACGCAAGCTGCTTCTCACAGCCGCTGTAATTATGTGCATATTCCTGATCGTGACGGCGTTGATCACAACCGTCTTGATTGATCCCAAGGAATTCAGACCAGGCGTCAACGGCGCTCCCGATGGTGCGGCTAACGGTCGTGCCCTCGCCTATCTGGCCCATCTGTTGATCAACGACGGCTTTGGCACCGTATACGATATCAGTTCAATTGCCATCCTCTGGTTTGCTGGGGCGTCGGCGATGACTGGTTTGCTTAATCTGGTGCCGCGCTACTTGCCCAGATACGGCATGGCGCCTGAATGGACGCGAGCGACCCGGCCGCTGGTGATGTTCTTCACCGCTGTCTCTTTCATCGTCACCATCTGGTTCAAAGCAGACGTTGACTCCCAGGCAGGAGCCTATGCTACTGGCGTTCTTGTCTTGATGATGTCGGCAGCCTTTGCCTGTGCCCTGGCCACCTGGAAATTGAACAAAGGCAAGAGTATTCCGCTTATTTTGATCACCCTGGTGTTTATCTATACGACAGTAATGAACTGTTTGGAAAGACCTGAAGGTCTTCAGATTGCTGCCATATTCATCGCCATAATTTTTCTTGCTTCCATCACTTCACGCGCCTTACGCTCGACAGAACTGCGGGTCGACAAGATAGTCCTTGATCCGGTAGCCAGAAACTTCATCGAGAATGCAGCGACAACAGCGATGCAACAGGTTCGTATTCTGGCGCATCGCCCCGGTGGCACAGACTATGCCACTAAAGAGAAAGAATCACGTGAAACGCACAGCATCCAAGCCAATGAAGGTGACTTTATTTTTCTGGAAGTCTCTCTGGGTGATTCCAGTGATTTCGAAGAAGATGTGTTGGAAGTGACAGGGCATGTAATCGATGGCTTCCAGGTCATGCGCTGCACCAGCACAGCCATTCCCAACGCTATCGCGGCGATTTTGATGCACGTTCGCGAGGACACCAAAACATTGCCCCACGCTTATTTTGGCTGGACTGAGGGCAATCCGGTGGGCTACATTTTTAAGTACATATTTCTTGGCGAAGGCGAAACCGCCCCGATCACCCGGGAGATATTGCGCGAGAACGAATCCGATCCAAAACGCAGACCAAAGATTCACGTAGGCTGACTTTGTGCCAGCGCCGGGTATAAGTAAAACGCGGTAGTAGGTCGAGCTATGATTGAGCCCATTTGGATCGCTGTGTTCGTTGTCCTTGCCTTGCTGACCTTTTGGGTCTGGCCCAAAGCCATGTCCCTGGAAACGCGCAAAGTCGAAGACCTGTTGACCAACGCCTTGTTAAGGAAACAGACAGGCAATTATCCGGAAGCAGTGCGGTTGCTGGAAGACGCAGTAAAACTGCAAGACCATGAAAAGAAGCCCGATTTTGGCAGACAGACCAGCTGTCTTGTCCATCTGGCTGATTGCTACGCCAAACAAGGCAAATATGCAGAGTCTCGGCAGACATACGAAAAGCTGACGAGCATATGGACGGCGGCGACCAGCAAAGATGATCCGGATGTCTTTTTGGAGATTGATTATCTGGCCTCCACGGCTGATTTCGGCAGCGGCACAAATGACATCACCGATTGTTATGCCGGCATCATTGATGCCAAAAAACAAGCTTTTGGAGCAAATCACCCTGACATCGCCAACTCTTTGCTGATTTACTCGCGTTTGCTGATGAAATTGGGGCGGCGGCAAGAAGCCGAGCAAATCGAGGCAGACGCCAACGCTATGAAGCAATCGAAAACTCAACCATAAGTTATTATCTTAAGAAGATTAGCAAGGAGTTCCCATGAAGTGGGCGTCGGCACTATCAGGTAACGATCTTCCCAAAGAAAGGAAGTATGGGGGTGCCAAACGCCTCCTGGGCGAATGCGCAGAACAAATCGCTTTTCAATTATCCAATGAAAAACCTGATCTAGTAATCGTCTTTGTCAGCGTTGATTTCAGCCGGGAATACGACCAGATTCCTGCCCTTTGCAAAAATCTTTTCGGCACGGCAAACATCATCGGCTGCTGCGCCGGAGGGTTGATCGGTGCCGGCATCGAAGTTGAGAAAGACCAGGCCATAGCCGTTACAGCAGCGACTTTGCCTGGCGTACAGCTGGAATTGAATCATTTTGAAGATGCCAGTTTGCCAGATCTGGATTCGCCTCCCTGTGCCTGGGAGAAGCTGGTAAAGGTGGAAAATGCCGACGAGCCGACCTTTATTCTCTTGCCTGATCCCTTCAGTTTCAAAATTGATGCCCTTGTGCAAGGGCTCGATTACGCCTTTCCCAAATCTGTGAAGCTGGGCGGACTGGCCAGTGGTGCCAGCAGACCGGGGATGAATGCGCTTTTCTGCGGCGAGCAATTGCACAGATCCGGCGTCGTTGTAGCCTCCATTGCCGGCAACATCACAGTAGATTCAGTAGTGGCGCAGGGCTGCCGGCCGATTGGCCATCCGATGACAGTGACCAAATGTCACAACAACTTTTTGATCGAACTTGATAACGAACCGGCAGTGAATGTATTGAAAAACACGCTCACCCGGCTTTCATCTGATGATCAGGCGCTTGCCTACAACTCTTTGTTTTTGGGCGTCGTTATGGATGAATTCAAAGATGATTTCAAAGCAGGAGATTTCTTGATCAGAAATATTCTTGGCATTGAGCCTCGCACAGGAGCGCTCATGGTCGGTGAAGTATTGCGCAACGAGCGCACCGTGCAGTTTCATTTGCGCGATGCTGCCACCTCTGCTGATGATTTGCGGTTGATGCTCAAACGGTACACGCAGGAGCACGGTGCTGCCGATAAGAATAATGTGGCCGGCGCTCTTCTCTTCTCCTGTCTGGGCAGAGGAAAGTATCTCTACGGACAATCAAATCACGACAGCGATTGTTTTCGCGAGATTCTTGGTGAGGTGCCGCTTGGTGGATTTTTCTGCAACGGTGAAATCGGTCCGGTGGGAGGAACCACCTTTTTACACGGTTACACATCATCATTCGGGCTTTTCCGAGACAAAGCGGGAGCAAACAGCTAAACTGGTGCGCATTGGATGCTGAGGAATCACCAATTACTGAAAGACATTTGCGGAGTTGCGATGCAAAAATATTTACTGGTTTTACTTTTAGCGTATTTCGCTGTCACTGTGATGCCAGTCTTTGCTGGACCGGCGCCTCGTAAAGGGGCCGCCCCGGCTGTCAAACGCTCTGCTGCTCCTGCCTCTAACACTGCTGCACTGAACGCTTATCTGGGTCGGTTGCGGGCTAAATTGATCAATGGCTGGCTGGTGCCAGATGGAAAAAACAATGTAGTTGTCTGCGCCACTCTGAACAATGACGGCACTGTGGAAGCCTTTGAAACCAAGGGCGGCGATGGTGCCGGGCAGCAATCGGCAAACGATGCTTTCGCCAAGGCGCAACCGTTTGAAGTGCTGCCGGCTGGAGTCAACAAAGCAAAGCTCAAGCTCAGTTTTATTTCTACTGCAGATCCGCATGGTGACAGCAGTTCCAATGTGGTGACGGAAATGGCACCGGTGGTTGAGCCAAAGCCGCAACCACAAACGGCGGCACCACCTGCGGAGCAGAAATAAATTGAGGAAACGATCGCCTTCATTTGCAGGAAGCTGGTACGAAGCTGATCCCGATAAACTGAAGCGGCAACTCGATAATTATCTCGAGCAGGCGGGCGCGCAACTGAAGGAAACCCCATTTGATCATTCGTTTGAGGGCAACGCGCAGCCCAAGCCGCCTGTGCTGGCTATAATCGCTCCTCATGCCGGTTATATGTTCTCCGGGCAAACGGCAGCTTTTGCTTATCGACAGGCGAAGGAGCAGAAACCGAGCCGCATATTCTTGCTCGGCCCCAGTCATTACGTCGGCTTTGAAGGAGCGATGCTGCCCGCAGAAACTGCTTTCTCAACGCCGCTTGGCGATCTGCTCATAGATACCTCGGTAATTCAGGAGTTAAAAGAGCTGCCTCTTTTTCGGGTCTCTTCCGACGTGCACAAACGAGAGCATTCGCTGGAAATGCAGTTGCCGCTGATCAGGCAGACATTTGGAGATGTGCAAATCGTGCCGATAATCGTGGGCAATCTCGGCGACGAAACGGAAGTGGCGATGGTAGCCGCGATGGTGAAAAGATTTTTGCGCAGTGGCGACTTGATTGTTGTCAGTTCGGACTTTACTCATTTTGGTCCTCGCTATGACTTCGAACCGTTCCGCACGAACTTGAAAGATAACATCCGCAAGTTGGACAGTGAAGCTTTTGAGTACCTGAGCCGTACTGATTTGCGCGGCTTTATGGAATTTAGAGAACGCACCAGTGATACCATATGTGGTTTTTATCCTTGCTCCGTTCTTCTCTCATTGCTACCGCCAAACTCTTATTGCAGCTTGCTGAACTATCGAACCTCGCAAGATACTCTGGTCGAGGACGATCGCAATTCGGTCTCTTACATGGCGCTGGCTTTCTCCCATCCGGATCAAAAAGAGTGGGGCGAGGGCGCGTTAGACAGTGCTTCTGCTGCAGTCTTGTCGGCACCAGAGAAAAAGAATCTGCTTTTGTTGGCTCGCAAAACTCTGGAGAAGTTCGTCAAAGGTGACCGCAATTTTGACGATCCTATGCTCAAGCAGCTGGCCTCTCCAGGTATGCATAAAAAATCGGGAGTCTTTGTCACACTATATAAGGTGCCGCCTGGCAGCAGGCAGCGTGTAGACAGGTTGCACAAAGATCTGCGCGGCTGCATCGGTTATATCTGGCCGGTGAAATCTCTGTTTGAATCAGTGATCGACAACACAATAGGTGCTTGCTCAAGAGACTATCGTTTCGTGCCTGTAACCAATTCGGAATTAGACGATCTGCGCATAGACATAAATGTGTTGACACCGCCGCGCCGCATCGACAGTCACACCGATATTGTGGTTGGCCGTGATGGGGTGATTATGTACAAGGATGGCAAGCAGGCGGTCTTTCTTCCTTCCGTGGCCACTGAGTTTGGCTGGGACGTGCCTGAGCTACTCACCCAACTGTCTTTGAAAGCAGGCTTAGCAGGCGATGGCTGGAAGCAAGGGGCCAAATTCGATGTCTTCCAATCTGATTCTTTCGAGGAAGGCGAAGATCTTTAGTAGGCATGACCTACGGATTGGCTCACTAATTTATGTAACCTCACAGATCTAAGTAAAGGCGATCAGCAGGTGCTGCACCATTATCTGAATGCCAGTGAAGAAAAGAAAAACAAAAGTGTGGTCCTGACTGGCGAAGCGAGCCAACTCAGCTTCGATACTGGGAATGGTGCGTGAGCGCTGCTCAACTGTGAGGAAATCTTTTGGTAGCACCATTCTTGGATTAGAGCGCCAGAGACCGTAGCTAAACATCTCGTCACTGCTGTCGTCGATGATGGCAAAGCGAAAACCTGGTATGGAGAGCTTTTTGCATTGTTCGGTGATGAAGGCCGCCAGTTCCGGATTAGTCTGGGCGACTTCTTCGATTTGCATAAAACGGGCCTTGAAGTAGCGTGTTTCTCCCCAATCCATGACTAAAGGCAAAATCATCGTAAAGAGAACGTTCCAGCACAACGTCATAATCATTGCCCCACGGGCGCCCAATTCATGTGTTTGCACCGCATGGGCGAGCGGGATAGTGAAAATCAACCCTGCCAGACAAGTGCAGATGTAATAGATTTTGAGGATGAGGGAAGGTCTCATGGTGTATTTGAACGATCTTTCTTGCCAAACGTGCAGTCAACCGGCACGGCGGGCTGGTGAAACTTCAGACCAGTAACTTGATTCTATTGTTCCCTGGCTTTTTTAGCACGAAACTACTGACAACCCTGGATTTTGCAAGGTGATCATATATATTCGCTACACTAGGCATATGTGACCAAGAGGTTTTATGTTTGAGAGCAGCTCGCTGGCAGAATATCGAATATTCCTGATCCGCTGGGTTCGTGAACTGGAGCGCAAAAGAGCGCATGGTGATGCCGATAGGCTGGCTCAAATTGAAAATACCACTGATGCATATCTGTTGCGCAAATGGTTGTGGATGGCTTCCATCGTCGGTGCACCGGTGGTTTATCTTGTCATTCCTTTCCTGCTTAACTTTTGGTCTTTCCTGCCTGCCATTCTCTTAACCATTCTCTGGTTTCTGGCCAAAGGTTTGATGGGAATAGTTTTTGTCTTGTTTATGGCGGCGATTTTTTTCACCCTGCGCGGCAATTTCGAGGAAATGAAATAAGTGATTTTGCGCAATATCGATGAAGTCATTGCGCTGGCGAGCAAGTCTGCAATTTCACTGGTCAGATTTTTGTACTGCGACACCAGCAGTATTATTCGGGGCAAGACAACACGCGTTGATAAGCTGAAAGAGCGCATCGAATCTGGTATCGGCCTGGTCAAGGGCTCTTTAGGCATGAACATGCTCGACCAGCTGCAAAGCGAGACAGGCTTGGGTGCAACCGGAGAAGTGAGGCTTGTGCCCGATCTAGAAACCTGGGCAGTGCTGCCCTATTGCGAAAGAGCAGCCTCGCTCCTGTGCGATCTGCAGGAGCTGGATCACAGCCCCTGGAGTCACTGCCCGCGCAGCCTGTTGAGAAAAGTGACGCAAGAGGCGCGCATTTTGGGCTACAGCTTTCAGGTCGCTTTCGAGCCAGAATTCTTTCTAGGCACCACCAACAGTGCGGGAGAGTTTGTGCCATTCGACCGCAGCCCGTGCTTTTCAAGCGAGGGGATGAACAAAGCCTCCAAAATCATCAACCGATTCATCGACTCTCTGGAACGTCAGGGCATTGAAGTAGAGCAGTACTATCCAGAGTTGGGTCATGGACAGCATGAGCTGAGCATCAGGCATACATCAGAGATCAAAGCTTGCGACCGCCACATTTCCTATCGCGAGACTTTGCATGGCGTGGTGGCTGAATTCAATATCGAAGCGACAATGGCGCCAAAGCCTCTTGAAGCTGCGCCCGGCAGCGGCTGTCACCTGCATCTGTCTGCCTGGGATATTTATGGTGAGCGCAACTTGTTCTGGGCCGAAAGCGGGCTGAGCGACTTCGGGCGGCAGTTTGTAGCCGGCATTCTCGCTCATTTGCCGGCGCTGGTGGCCCTCACCTGCCCCAGTGTCAATTCTTATCGTCGGCTGAAACCTCGCAGCTGGAGCTCTGCTTACACATGCTGGGGGTTTGAAAACCGGGAAGCGGCCGTGCGCATTCCTTCTGTTTACTGGGGGCAAGAAATGGCCAGCACCAACATCGAGCTAAAATGTGTCGACAGCACCTGTAATCCATACATCGCCCTGGCCGCAGTTATTACTTGTGGATTGGATGGCGTCAAACGAAAGTTACAGCCGCCACCACCTGTGGAGAATGATCCCAGCCAACTGACGCAGGACCAGATGGATGCAGGTCGCGTGCATCCCTTGCCTTCCAAGTTGCAAGAGGCTCTGTGCGAATTGGAGGGCGATGAATTGCTGATGAGCTTGCTGGGCGATTTTGGCAAGACGTTTTTGGCGGTCAAAACATCGGAATGCGCTGCATTTGCCGGAGCAAACATTGATTTTGAACTCAGCCAGCACCGTATACGGTACTGAGAATGAGCAATGCGCAATGATCGATTTGAGCCGGATGATTCTCATCGATCAACATGCTCATTCTTTGCTGGCAGACTTTAGCACACTGGATGCAATCGGCTTCAGACAGGCTTTCAGCGAAAGCAGCTCAATGGCCATGCTTCAAGATCATGTGCAACACTGCCTGCACTATCGCCATATGCTCAAGCAGTTGGGAGAATTTCTCGATGTGCGCGGTGAAAAAGCAATATTGGAGATGAGGAGCAGCCTGGGTGCGCTGGATTATGCGCAGATGCTCTTCGATGCTGCCTCAATTGGCAAATTCATTATTGATAACGGATTCAATCGAGAAGCGATGCTCAATTTATCGCAACTTTCGCAGCTATCAGGGCGCCCCGTCTATAAGTGTGCCCGCATTGAAACGGTGCTGGAAGACTGTCTGCGCACTGCCGACTCGTTCGCCCATTTGCGCGAGCTTTTTGCCCTTGGCTTAGGCGACCAGTCAGACGGCAGGTCAGGGTCCCGGTCAGAGTCCAGGTCAGGCGCCACGTTGGACGCCAAGTTGGTGTCACTGAAAACCATCGCCGCCTATCGTGGTGGCATCGATCTTGACACCGTCAGCTTGAGTGAAGCAAAAGATGATTTTAGTGCCGCCCAAAAACAAGCCAGGCAAGAGAAGCGATTTCGCATTGGCAGGCGCCCGCTCTATCACTTCTTTCTTGCGCAAGCTTTTGAGATCGCTCAAGAAAGAAGCCTACCCGTGCAGATTCATACCGGCATTGGCGATCGCGATGCCGACCTGCGTCTAAGCGACCCATCATATTTTCGGGCCATCCTGGAAGCAAAAACCTTTGCTAAAACCAACTTCGTTTTTCTGCATTGTTATCCCTTTGTGCGCCAGGCGGCGATACTCGCCTCTCTCTATGCAAACGTCTATTTCGATCTATCGCTGGCAGTTACACTGGATTCGGCTCAAGCGGTAAATTTATTTGCCGATGCCCTTTCGATTGCCCCTTTCACGAAAATACTGATGGGCACTGATGGACACAGCGTGCCCGAGACCTACTGGTACGCTTCAAGTTCTATGCGAACCGGATTAAGTGGCGCCCTTTCTTTGTTAATCGCGCAGAGATTCTTGGATGAAGAAGAGGCCATGGACATAGCCGCTCATCTATTTCATAAGAATGCACAGACGCTTTACCAATTTGATGACGATAACTAAACTGGATACTGAAGCCTTTAGCTTACTAAAGTAGTTCTACCGGACAGACACCTAAATTCCTTCTCAAGGTGGGGATGGGATTTTTGGCCCTACGCGATTTAAACGAATTCGTCTAAGTCTTTTCAAATCAAAATCAGCGCGAGATAAGTCCTGAAAGCCTTGACTGGAATAATTTTACGGCGAATTTCGGCTGTGCCGAGGCGACAAAGGTTTTAAACGAATTCGTTTAAATCACGTAGGTTACTCACAAGGGGGTCGGCGAAAAATGCTCGAACACACTTTTGAGGGTGAACGAAGAGAAACCACCGAACTGCCAGATTGTATCCTCATGCGTATACAGACGTATAACGTTATACGCTAGAGGGGCTCAACTTAGCGCTCGCCTCTTTGATCGCCTCGAGTATCTTTTCAGGAGCGGGTTTGCCCTTTTCATAAAAACAAATCATGCCTTTTGGATCGATGGCGACAACCACTCTTTTGTTCCTCGTAAACCATTTCATATAGGCCTTGTAGGACTTGGCTGTCACTCCGTCGGGGTCGCTGAGAATGGGAAACTCCAACTTTCGTCTGGTGCAAAATGATCTGCTCTCGTTGGCTGAGGCTGTGTTGACGCCAAAGACTCGGGCATTGAGGGCAAGGAAATCTTTGTTGGTAAAGCTGATGTCATCCAACTGTTTATTGCAAATCGGTGTGTCGTTGGCTGGATAAAAGATAAGCACCACAAAAGCACCATGCAAATCTTTGAGACAAATGTTTTGCCCTGTTGTCGCTTCCAGAGTGAATTCAGGCGCTGGTTGGTTCAGCATTTTCTATCCCCTTATGAGCTTTGAGCAGCTCGTTACATTTTATCTGTGTTCCCCATAAAGTCATAAGCAAGTTCATTTTTGCAGCAATTTCCTTTTTAAATTGCTGCAAATTACTGCGCTTTATTCCTATCTGAACAAACTGGTTGAATTCGTCTTCCAAATAACCAAAAAGTACGCGCTCATCCACTTCCTGATGCTGCACCAGGTTATTGAGCAAAATGAACAGATGCAAACGCGGTTGCAAAAAATTTGCTGACAGTAACTCCAACTGGCTGGGGCTTGGATTCTCCAGGATGGTATCAATAGGATGGGGCAAGCTCTCCAACCTGTGCTCAAACTCTCTCAGTTCGTCGCGGTACAGTCTGACAAATTCCCAGGAGCGCCTGAAGCGTTCTTGCGCCTCATTCTGCAGCATTTGACTATTTACTTGTCTCATCTGCAAATAGATGAGCACCAACACTACGGTGCTGCTAATTGCCTGCGCCCAATCTGCGACTGAGCCCCAACTCACGGCAGCCATATCACATGAGCTCAGCCATTATTTTGTCGAGAGCTTCTTTGGGCGGGCGAGTTCTCTCTTGTCCCAGACTGGCCAGCGGCTCATCAACAAGATTGCTCATGGTTACAAAGTCGGGTTTACTTTCATCAATGAAGAGAAGTCCGGTGAGGAATTTCTTCTCCTCTGCCGCATGCAATATCGTCACTATCGCCTCTTCACGACTGCAAGGATTGTAATCATTGCCCAATTTTTTCAGGCGCAGATGTGATCCGTCGTGCAACTCAACTTCTTGTTCAGTGCCTGGATCGTAATCAACCGTTATTTGCTCATAGAAGGGAATGAAGCCGAGCTCGTGCAGGGGGGTTTCCATTTCCTTGGCATATTTATAACTCTTGGTTGAACCCTCGTGATTGTTGAAGGTGACGCAGGGGCTGATCACATCCAGGACGGCTGTGCCTTTGTGAGAGGCGGCAGCCTTGATAAGCGCAACAAGCTGTTTGGGATCGCCGGCAAATGAGCGACCGACAAAGCCGCAGCCCAACTCGATGGCCAAGCCGCACAAATCAATGGGAGTAAACTCGTTTAAGGCTCCACCCTTTTGTTTGGAACCGACATCGGCAGTGGCCGAAAATTGACCTTTGGTCAGACCGTATACACCGTTGTTTTCAATGATATAAATGATCGGCAAATTTCTGCGCACCAGATGGCCGAATTGACCCAGGCCGATTGAGGCAGTGTCGCCATCACCTGAGATACCAATTAAAAGCAAGTCTTTGTTGGCCATATTGGCGCCAGTGGCTATTGACGGCATGCGCCCGTGCACAGAATTGAAGCCGTGCGATTTGTTCAAAAAATATGCCGGCGTCTTGCTTGAGCAGCCGATGCCGCTCAGCTTTGCCACCTGATGTGGTGCCAGCCCTAGTTCATAAAAGGCTTTGATGATTTGAGCGGTGATGGCATCGTGACCGCAACCGTCACACAAAGTGGATGGTGCGCCCTTGTAGTCACCCAGGGTTAAACCGATGCGATTGGTGGGAGGTGTAGGTGCCTGAACCATTATTTCTTCTCCTGTTCCTTGATTGCATCTGTGACAAATTGAGCATCGACTGGCAGCCCATCATAGTGCCGGATCGAGCGGATCTTCATGGCATATTCCGGCAGTTCCAGGCGGATCAGATCGCGCAGTTGGGCATCACGATTTTGTTCGATCACATAAACATGATCGTGTGACTCAACGAACTTGCGCAGATCTTCGGTGAACGGCAGAGCCCGTAGCCGCAAATAGCTCGTTTGCGTGCCGGTTCCTTTGAGCTGATCGCGGCTTTCAATGACGGCGAAATGAGTTGATCCAAAAGCGATCAAACCGATTTTAGCCTGTGCGTTTTGGTCCACGATCGGTTCGGGAACGTGTTTGCGGGCGGTCTGGAATTTGCGATCGAGTCTATCCATGAGGTTTTTATAGTCCTCTGGTTTCTCGGTATAAGTAGCCTTTTCTGAGTGACCGCTGCCGCGCACGAAATATGGGGCGAGGGCATGATCGGTTCCAGGCAAAGTGCGATAGCAAATGCCATCGCCGTCCACATCTTTGTAGCGTTCAAACTTGCCCAGCTTCTCCAGATCTTCGGCAGTCAGAACTTTGCCTCGATCGTGCGGTTGGGTTGGATATGTAAATGGATCAGACATCCAGTTATTCATGCCCAGATCAAGATCCGTGAGCACGAAAACCGGTGTTTGGAAGCGCTCAGCTAGATCAAAGGCTTTCATGGCCAGGGTGTAGCACTCTTCCACCGTGCCTGGCAGAAGAACAATATGTTTAGTGTCGCCGTGGGAGAGAATGTGAGTCGGCAGAAGGTCAGCTTGAGAGGTGCGGGTGGGGAGACCTGTGGATGGCCCAACCCGTTGGACATCGAATATAACGGTTGGTATTTCAGTGAAGTAACCGAAACCGACAAACTCTGACATCAGCGAAATGCCCGGTCCGGAAGTGGACGTCATTGAGCGAGCGCCAGCCCAGCCGGCACCTAGAGCCATTCCGACTGCAGCAAGTTCATCTTCTGCTTGAATAACGGCGTAAGTATGTTTGCCATCTTCGGTATTGCGATACTCATGCAGATAATCGATCAATGTTTCGCAAAGACTTGAAGACGGTGTAATCGGGTACCAGGAGATCACTGTCGCCCCGGCAAACATGCAACCTAAAGCTGCTGCCGCATTGCCATCGATGATGATTTTTCCGGCAGTCTCGTTCATCCTCTCTATAAAGTATGGATCATCTTTTTTCAGATTCTCGCGGGTCCAATCTCTGCCTACTTTGATGGCATTTACGTTGAGGGGGATGGCTTTCGGTTTGCCGGCGAATTGACTCTCAATCGATTTGGCAATTTCAGCATCATCCAGATTCAAGAGTTCAGCCACTACTCCCACATAAATCATGTTTGTGAGCAGTTTTCGCAGTTTCACCTGCTCTGGAGATGCTTTGGCAGCCAGCTCGGTGAAGGGCACTTGATAGTGTTTAACATCCGATCGAAATTGGTCCAATTTGAGCTCAACTGGGCTTATGCAAACAGCACCGGCTTTGAGAGATTTGACGTCATCGACAGCGGTTTGCGGGTTCATGGCAACCATGATGTCGTTATCACAGCGACGGGCGATATAACCTGCCTTATTCACTCTAATCGTGAACCAGGTCGGCAACCCGGCGATATTGGAGGGGAAAAGGTTTTTTCCCGAGACAGGAATGCCCATCTGGAAGATCGAACGCATTAAAACGCTATTCGATGATTGGCTTCCTGAGCCGTTGACGGTGGCGACGTGTATGGAAAAATCATTGATCACGCGTCCCTGTTCTGTTTTTTTGTCGCCCTCGGCAGCTAGCGTTTTCACAATATGATCACCCTGTTTAAGAGTTGTACGAAGTAAAAGTTTAACAGCGGCTTGACGGACAAGCCCGCAAATACAAGATTCGATAAGGATTGTAAGTAACTTAATCGATCTCTGGCTGCACGCGCACGTCGAGCACAAAAGGACCAGGCGTCTCAAACATGACTTTTAGAGCCGCTTCTAACTGCCCCATAGAACTGACGGTGCCGCCGGCAACACCCATTGAACTGGCAAGTTGATCAAAGGCGATTGTTGGGTTATCGAGAACGATGCGCGCTTCGCTCTTTACCAGGGGCGAAAGCCGCACATTGAAGTTTGCCTGGCCAAGCGAATTGACGACCACGAATTTGACTGCCAGACCATAGTGTGAGGCTGTCCAGAAGGCTTGCGGGTAGTAAAGAACGGATTCGTCAGAAGTGACACAAATAACCACGCTTTCAGGGCTTGCCCACTGCACACCCAGTGCTGCAGCGGGCGCATGGCCGGCGATACCGCCGTTGGAGCCAAAATAGGAAGAGCTGTTCTCGAGGTTGAGAATCTCGTATGGGTGAGCACTTTCGCAGACAAGATCGCTGCAAATAAGCGAATTTTGCGGTCTCAGTGAGTCGAGCAAGCGTAACAACCAATTCAAGGAGATCGGCGCCAGCCCGCTCGGCACACCAGCCGCGTCGTCTTGCTCCTGGCGGCGAAGGAAGATATCAGAAATGGCCTGATGCTGTCTTGTTTTAGAGGTGCTCACCCAACCCGACTCAACCACCAGCTGAATTTCAGCTCGCACTCGCGAGAGGGTCTCTGCTATGTCGGCGTTGGCGACAAGATCGCAGGGCAAAGTGCGCCCGGCCAGACCAGGTTCTACGTTCAACTGGATTATATAGGCAGAAGGCGGCAGCAAGGGAGGCTCAGTCGGCTTTGAGGGAATGCGGGTGTGCATGCCGATGACTAAAATCACATCGTATGGCTGCAACTTTTCGCTGGCAGTGTAAAGGTTGAGCGGCAAAACCCCGCCAAATTGGGGGTGGCGGTTGGGAAAATTGACACCGATGGGCATAGGTTCGCAAAAGACGGGGCAGCCGACCACTTCCGCAAGAGTGACTGCTTCACGCCGCGCTCTATAAGCGGAGACTTCGTTGCCGACGATCATGCAGGGGCGGGTGGCTGACGCCAGGGCCTTGGCAGCTTTCTTCAGGAAGCTGGTGTCTGCAGCGCCCAGCGGGCTTGATTGTGGCGGCTTAATGGTTTTGTCTGAGGTGGGCTTGAGCAACAAATTTATTGGTAAAGACAGGAACACGGGCCCCCGCGGAGGTGATAAAGCCTCATGAAAAGCCCGCCTGACCAGGCGAGGTATCTCTTGTACGGCATGCAGTTCGCATGTCCATTTGGTCACGGGCCGAGCCAGCTCGCACAGGTCACCCCATAGTGGTGGCTCGTCATTGAGGATCTGGGTGTCTTGCTGGTCTGCCAGGACAATAAGAGGCACACGGGCGTGACTGGCATTGTAAAGACTGGAGAGAGCGTTAATCAGCCCTGTTGCTGCCGGCAAGCTGACCACGCCTGGGCGCGCCGAGGCCTGAGCATATCCGATTGCCATCGACCCTGCTATCTGTTCGTGCAATGCGGCCAGATAGTGTATGTCGTTGCGTTTCTCAAGAGCAGTGCGAATGATGATTGAGTCGGCCGAGCCAAGGCTGCCAAAGATAAAGCGAGTGCTTTCAGCCGCCAGCTGATCGATGAGAAGATTGCACGCCAGATAGTCGCTCATATACACGCCAAAGAGCCTCGCTCAATACTTTACACTGATCAATTGGACGTTGGTGATGCTGAATTGTGGGCATATTCCTCCCAGACTTATGTTGACGTATTGGATTTCTTTTCAAGGTGAGGGATGGCATTGTTTGGCCCTACGCGATTTAAACGAATGTGTCTAAGTCTTTTGAAATCAAAATCAGCCGCGGAGAAAGTCCTGAAAGCCTTGACTGGAACAGTTTTACGGTGAATTTCGGCTTTGGCAAATGAGGCAAAAGTTTTAAACGAATTCGTTTAAATCACGTAGGAACTCAGAAGTGATGCCTGAGCTCCTACTCCAGATATAGGCGAGCCAGGTTGTCAGAGGTGATCCAGTTCTAAGATTGGACAGGGAAAAAAATTATGCCAACTTTCCAGAGCGGTATCAAAAGGCAAAATCATCGGCCTGCCCCAATCTCTCTGGTAGTAGTGGACAACCGGTAAAGGTGGCTGAAATTTGCCCTCTGGGGGCAAAACATTGCTCAGTTTATAGCCTGGCGACATATCTTGGGCCACCGACTCCCAGCCTCTCACTTTTTGAATTTGCCGGTTGTAAGCCTCTTCAAAAATGGCAGACCAGAGCTGTTGGCGACCTGAATCAGAGCCTACCACTTCCAGTATGCGCAAGACGCTGCCACCAGTTTCGGTGAGAGCATAGGCGCTGGGCGTTGCGTTTTCGTAAGCAAAGCGAATTTGCAGTTTTGGCCAGGCGAGAAAGGAGTGATCGGCAAGAAATCGCTCTTTGAAGAACTTGTAGTCGAAATAATCTTCGCCCCGGGCAAATGCAAATGGTTGGCGGCGTTGCCATTTGCCATAAATGGCAGCCATGGCGGCAATATCATGCCTTTCAAAATAGTTTACAGGCTCTTCTTCAATCTCCGCCGCCAAATGCCAGGGCAGGTGAAAGGTGAAATCGGCCGCTCCAAAAGGGATGAATCCAAGGTTTTCATAGAAAAGGGGGTCGATGTCGGAGTAGAGGATCATGCCGTCATATTGATTGTTCTCACACTGCTCAATCATTGCTTCGATCATCTTGCAGGCGTGACCGCGATGGCGATGGGCAGCAAAGGTATAGATGGCGCCCAGCCCGGCCAACTTGAACTGGCGCCCGCGGCTGGTCAATTCGACGGTGTAAAGCTTGCAACTGCTGACGACCTGGCCGTTAACCTTCATGACGAAAATCTTGTGATTCCTCAGACCCCAGGGGTGGTTGAGTTGGCGCCAGATATATTCATGGTAATCGGATTTGCTCAGCCCCGCCGACCAGATGGCATGGGTCTGGCGCAGCACTGTCAAGATGTCGGTCCAGCCAGCTTGGGTGATTGTCATTTGTGTGCTCGTGCCAAAGTTTAATGCCTGCCTATTTTAGACGGCGGCAAAGGTCGTAAAATTAGTTGCTGCCCTAATGATAAAAGAGGCGACCAGCAAAACGGAGCAACGACACTGCATATGGTGCAAACGAGGCGCACGCAGATTATGGCAAACATAAAAGAGATTTACTCTGCCCAGGTGATTCAAAAGCGTATTGCTGAATTGGGTAAAGAGATAAGCGCTGACTATCAGCAGCTCGAAAAGCCAGTTGTGATAGGGGTGATGAAAGGGGCGCTGTGTTTTCTAGCGGATCTTGTACGCAACATCTCGACTGCCGATCCTCTCCAGATTGAGTTCGTCCGCCTGGCCAGCTATGGTGGTGCCACGGAAAGCTCAGGCACCGTGCAGACACCGTATCTTGATCTGCCAAACATCAGAAATCGCAACATTCTTGTCGTCGAAGACATTATTGATTCGGGCAGAACGGGCAGATTTTTTCTGGATTATTTGCGAGATCAGTTTAAGCCCAAGACATTACGAATGGCAGTGTTTCTAGACAAGCCTTCACGGCGTGTGGTTGATTGTCAGCCTGACTATACTGGATTCAAAATCAACGATCTGTTTGTCGTGGGCTATGGATTGGACTATGCAGAGAACTACAGAGAGCTTCCATTTCTGGGAGAATTGCAAAATGGCGGCGAAGCCGGGTAAGTGTAGAGCGGTGGCTGGCCTGGTAAACTATGACTAGCTCGGACGAGTTGATCTGGGCAGACATGTGCGGTGACAATGGATAGCAAAGGCAACGACAAGAAGCCTGAAACGCCCGCCTCAAGCCAGGGAATACTGGATATTGGTGTCGCCGTATTTCTGCTCACGGTGCTTTCATTGCTTGTCACTAATGTGTACATCATGCGGCTGGCCAAAGACTACAACGATAAAGCCTGTCGCGAAGCCACCCGTGAGGCAGCTCTGGCAGCACTGAGCGGCAAAGATGAAAATGCGATGATGAGGGCTGCTCAAGATGGTTTGAACCGCATCAGTCAGGGAGGATATTTTATTCCCCAGCCGAATTTCACCGAATTCCTCGATCATAAGGTGAAAGGCGTGCGCCAGTTGAGGGTGGAGACGCAAACGGAGGCGAAGGTGCTGGCTCCAATTCTGCTCTTAGATCAAGCCAGCTCACAACAGGGCAGCATCACCTTCAAATCAACCTGCATTGTCGAGTTCAAGAAATGATCTAGCGTATTATGCTGATCCACTCTTTTATTCCACGTTGATCGTTGGGGCCTCGCTGCTCAACTTGCCTGATGTGTCGTAGACCTCGACTGGGGCGAAGTATTGCAGCTCAGGCAAGATCTTTTGCGAATCACCGACGACAGCGATAACCAGATGATTTTCGTCGATCAATTTACGCGCTACTGCTCGAATTTGATCAGTATTTACGGCCATAACTTTGCTTGTGTAGGTTTCCAGATAGTCTGAAGGCAAATCGAACAGCTTCTCTTCCAAGAGGCGCTGAGCCAGTCCTGATTGAGACTCAAGCCCCAGTTGGAAGGAGCCAACCAGGTATGATTTGCCATCGGCGAGCTCTTTGTCGCTCACTTTGACATTTCTTATCCGAGCCAATTCATAGAGAAACTCTTGCAAACTGGCTGCGGTCACCTCGGTGCGCACGTTGGCTTCAGCCGCAAATGAGCCTGGCTGACGGTGGGCGGACACAGAGCTGTAAGCTCCGTATGTGTATCCTTTCTGCTCGCGAATGTTGAGGAACAATCTGGAATGAGCAGCTCCTCCCAAGATCTGATTAGCAACAACCATCGGGAAATAATCAGGATCGTTTCTGGCAATGGCGACGTTGCCAATTCTAATTGATGATTGCACGGAGCCCGGTCGATTGACGAGATAGATCTTACGGCTGTCTTGCCTCACTGCTTTGGGCGTCTCAGCCAGGGGCAGGGTGCCAGACTTCCAGGTGGCACCAAATTTGCCGGCGATCATATCTTTTATCTTGGCGGAGTCGAAATCACCGACAACAACCAGGGTCGACTCATTTGGCAAGTAATAAGTATCGTGAAAATCTTGCAGGTCTTTGCGGGTCAATCTTTCCACGGTCGCTGGAGTTGGTGCCACCACCGCATAGGGATGATTGCCGAACAGCACTTTGTTGAATCGCTCTTCCACGAGGAAATCAGGTTCGCTGCGTTTCATGGCTAACTCTTCAATCAGATTTGTCTTAGCCAGGGAGAGCTCGTTCTCAGGAAATGTAGGATGGAAGATCACCTCACTCAGAATGTTGACCAGCCTGTCTCTATATTTGGAAAGAGCAGAGCCGCTCAAAATAGTGAAATCGTAATCGCTGGTCGCTTTCAAGGCACCGCCGATGAAGTCGACCTCGTCGGCAATCTCTTTGCTTTTCCTGGTTGTGGTGCCTTCATTGAGCATGCCGGCGGTCATGTCAGCCAGCCCGAGTTTGTCTTTTGGGTCCACGGCCGAGCCTATTTTGATGCCCAGGGCCATGGTCATAAAAGGAAAGCGGTGATCTTCCACCAACTGCACCGACAGTCCATTATCGAGCTTGTAATTTTCGATTGCAGGCAGTTTGAACGGGCGTGGCGGCGGCACTGTCGGTGGATTTTTGCGCCATTGCTCGGGTTTAACCTGAGCGGAGGGGTTCTCGGGCGCGATCGATTCAGCACCGGATGCGGTGCTGGTCTTGACCGTGATGGAAGCAGGTTTTTTGCCGGCAGAATCGGCAGACTGTGCCCACGCTTGTGGCACGGTGCTTAAGGCGACAAGAAAGCTCAAAATCGTTCTCACTGTAATATGACGAAAATGAAAATGAATATGAATATGACGAGAATGCATGCGTACCGTTAACCTCTTTGATTTGTATTTCACTTTGATCAGTCGACCCGCAGCGAAACCTTCTTCGCCGCCGGCACCACGTCTACGACCGTTGAGTTCTCTTTGGTGAATATCACGCCTGCCACTCTTTGAATGTCAGCGGCTGTCACGTTCAAATAAGCGTCCACGTCCTGGTCAAGCAGTGAGGGATTGCCAAAGAAAGAGGCGTATTCTGCCAGCATCTCAGCCCGTCCAAGACTGCGTTGCAAAGACGTAGAAGTGTTGGAGGCAAACAAGGATCGCAAAATCTGGTTCTTTGCCTTTTCGAGCTCTTCTTGAGAAACCGGGTCTTTCTTCAGTTTGTTTATTTCGCTCCAGAGCACTTCTCTGGCTTGATCGGCGGTTGTGCCTGGCTTGTAGAGAACAAAGGTTTCAAATACAGAAGGTCCGCGTCTTTCTTCATATCCGGCGGAAGCCGTGAGGGCAATCTGATCTCCCTTGACCATGCGCTGATAGAGCCTGGAAGAGTCTCCAGCTGAGAGAACATTTTGCAGGAGGTTGAGGGCATAATAATCAGGATCTCGTTTGCCCGGCGCTTTAAAGCTGAGCCAGAAGCCTGGCATCTGAGCATGTTGGTCTTCCACCTTCAGGTATTTAGCCGCTTTTTGCGCCGGTTCAGATACCTGCGGTGTCTCCGGTTTGGGCTGTCTGGGGATAGTGGCGAAATATTTCTCCACCATCTTATGCACTGCAGTCGAATCAAAGTCTCCTACAATTGCCATGACTGCGTTGTTTGGTGCATAGTAGGTGCGAAAAAACTGGCGCACATCCTCAATGGAAGAATTATCCAGATCCTGGAAGTCACCGATTACGGGATGGGCGTTGGCCCAATTGTCAAAGGCCAGTTCATCCAATTTGAGCTCAGCTGGTGCGTACGGTTGATTGTCTATGCTGGAGCGCTTCTCCTCTTTAACCGTTTGCAACTGGTTCTCAAAGTTTTCAGGCGTCACCTTGAGCGAGCGCATACGGTCAGATTCAAGCCACAAGGCCAATTCCAGCTGATTGCTCGGCATCTTTTCAAAGTAATTTGTAAAATCGGCGTGGGTGGAGGCATTCAAGGTGCCACCAGCGCTTTCAATGTACTTAAAGTGTTCGGTTTTGGCGACGTTTTCTGATCCTTCAAACATCATATGCTCGAACAGGTGGGCAAATCCCGATCGTCCTTTGCGCTCGTTGCGAGCGCCGACGTCATAAACAAGGGCTAAGGCGGCAACAGGGGCGCAATGATCTTCCGACAAAATGACACGCAGACCGTTGTCCAGAGTGAAGTCTTGTGTGATTGGAATCAGTGGTTTGTGCAAGACAAATTTGTCTGTCGATACCAACTCGCCTGCCGCCTGAGCCAATATCGGGTTGCCCTGGGCACAAACACAGACTATTGAACTCAAAAGGGCTAGCCTGAACGTCCGCATAGTTTTAATCGTCCTCATCACCACTGGTTCCTAACAACACACATGACCAAAAGATTGCCACCACAAGCGCCGAGAGAATGCCGCCGCCGATGCAAATCTTGTCTGGGGCGCCATATTGTTTCAGCACCATGTAGGAGCTCAGAGCCAGCACCGCGCCCAACACAGCAACTATGTGGTTTATTCCGACTAACGGCATGGCGCCACCGAGATCTCAATCGCCGGCTAGCCGTAAAGCATAACAGGTGAGCCAATTGCTGCCCTTAAACGGCGGGCTATTCACTTATATGTTAATGCTTTTTGACAGTTTACACGCGTGCATGAGCCAGGGTTTGAGCACACTGGCATTTGTCTCTTTTGTCGGGAATGCTTTCAACCAGCTTGAGCAACAGCTTTTGCAGTTTGCTCAAGTTTTGTCCGAATACTTTTACTACTTCCGAATGCGAGACAGGATCGACATTTCCATGCAAGCCGGAGTCGTAATCAGTGATAAGCGATATGTTAACGACACACATCTCCAGCTCTTTGGCGAGAAACGCTTCCGGATATTGAGTCATGTTGATTACTTCCCAGCCCTGGGCACCGAACCAGATCGATTCTGCCCGGCTGGAAAAGCGTGGTCCTTGAATGACCACTACCGTTCCTTTGTCGTGCATAGTGATGCCGCAGTCCACGCCTGCTTTGTAGGCTAGAGGTCTAAGCTCTGGGCAATAAGGATCGGCAGCTGATACGTGAGTAGCGATGGGACCATCATAAAAGGTATCGATGCGCCCGGATGTACGATCGACGAACTGGTCACAGACGACAAATTCGCCGGGCTTGACGTGCTTTTGCAGACTGCCGGCAGCGCAAGGGGAGATCAGCCGGGTCACCCCTAGCGATTTCATCGCCCATATGTTCGCTCGATAATTAATGGTGTGGGGTGCCAGCTGGTGGTTGGCACCATGCCTGGGGATGAAGGCCACTTGTTTGCCGGCCATGGTGCCAACGACAACCTTGTCGCTGGGCGGACCGTAGGGTGTTTCGATGAAACGTTCTTCACATTCATCAAAGAGCTTATAGAAGCCCGAACCACCGAAAATGCCGATATTAGCAGACAGCTTTTCCACTACCTTTGCCTCTCTTGAAGTCGCATCTTACCTGTGCCAGGTGAATCACTAATAGTAACATCTCTGAAAGTCTGGCTGGCTGACTGAAGATTGACAATTTGGGGTATATAGCGGATGTCAAAACCCTCTGTTTTCCAACATTTGTGATGCTGACTGGCAGAGAATCGACAGTAACACCTCTGACCTGGTTAGCGATATGCGACGGAAACTTCTTCTTTCAATTCCTCTTTTGTTGGCCGCTTCCATTCCCTGCTCCATCATCACTTTTGGCAGCGAGCAGTTTGTCGCTTCCGATAACCCTGCTGTTGCGCAAAGATCTTCAACTTCTAAAGTGAAAGTGAGTGGCAAAGACAAAAGCCTGGACGAGGTAAAGCCTGATCTGCTCTACGATCATGTCTGGAAATTGATTAGAGATGAGTATTATGACGAATCGTTCAACGGACAGTCATGGCTGCGATGGCGGCATCACTATGATGGCAAGTTGAAAACAGGCGATGATGCCCATGTTGCTATTGAGACCATGCTAGCCAGTCTGGGCGACCGCTACACGCGCTTTCTCGATAAAGACGCCTTCTCCGACGAGCGCTCGCAGATCAATGCCCGACTTTTTGGCATTGGCGTGCAAATCGGCCAGGATAAGAATCATCGCATCATCGTCATCGCCCCCATTGAAGGTACACCGGCAGCGGCAGCGGGTTTTACAGCCGGCGACGAAATCTCTGAAATCGATGGCAATTCCACCAAGGGATTTTCTGTGGAAGATGCAGCCAAACTGATTCGCGGCGAAGTCAACACAACCGTCAACATCACTCTCACTCGTGCAGGCAAAGACATCAAGGTAGTAGTTTGCCGCGCTGAAATTCCGATCAAAGCAGTCGCCACCTCCAAGATGATCGATTCGGATGTGGGTTACATCCGCTTGAGCAGTTTCATTTCGCAAGAAGCAAACACTGAAATGCGAGACGCGCTTTCCTCGCTCTCCTCAGCTAAAGGCATCATTCTTGATTTAAGAGAAAATCCTGGTGGCTTGTTGGCTAACGCCATCGACATCTCCAATATGTTTCTAGATTCCGGCAACATTGTCTCCACCGTCGACCGAGACGGTTACAAGACTGCGGCACCATCAGACGGCAAGCCGGTCTGCCGGCAACCGTTGATTTTGCTGGTCAACAAAGGCTCAGCCAGCGCCTCTGAAATCACCAGTGGTGCCCTGCGTGATAACGGGCGGGCTGTGCTTGTCGGGCAAACAACTTTCGGCAAGGGTCTGGTGCAGAACATCAATAAACTGGAAGATGGAAGCGGCGTCAATGTCACAATTGCGCGCTATTTGACACCCAATGACACAGACATCAACAAAAAGGGCATCGGTCCCGATTTCGAAGTGAAGGTTTCAGACGACGATCTGAAACTGGGCAAAGGTCCATGGTGGCTTGATCCCGACAGTCCGACCGTGAAAAGAGCACCGGAAGACTTAAAAGATGTGCAGTTGAAGACGGCTCTGGAAGTCATGCATAAGAAGATTTCCGATACAAATCCAGTGGCCATCAAAGCCGACACGGGCAGATAGATGTGGGCACAAGGCTCCGGCTCCGGCTGCTTATTAAGACTATCTTTTAATTTCAAGCTTTTCAAAGCCAGCGTGTCACCATAGCTGCGAACCTATGTCGGATTATCGATTTTGGTATATTTCGGATTAACGGCGGAAATCCCCAAAACATAGTTCCAGCACATCGTTTCAGTCGCTACGAATGTCTTTGGACGTTGCCCAAAATATACCGAATATCGCAAGTCGACATAGTGCCGCTTAGGGTAGCAAAGTTGGAGAACAACGATAAAAGTTGGAGAAGCACGATAAATCCGGGCTAAATGTCAACACCAAACTTCCGGTCGAGACCCGTGAGCTCATCGTTTTTACAATTTCCGATTCCAGCGGAGAAACTGCTGAAGCAGTAGCCCGGGCGGCACTGGTGCAGTTTCCACCGGACCGGGCCTCTATATATAGATTGCCCCAGGTGCGCAGCTGTCAACAACTGGTAGGACTGGTGCGGGAGGTTTCGCTGTGTCGCTCAGTCATTGCCTATACGCTGGTGTTGCCCGAATATCGCGAGACTCTGGAAAGCGAAGCCGAGAAACTGGGCATTCCCACGGTTGATCTTCTCGGTCCATTAATCACCAAATTGGCGTTTTTAACCGGCACCGCGCCTTTATCGCAGCCGGGCAGATTGCATCTTCTTGACGAAACCTATTTCAAACGCATTGAGGCGGTGGATTTTGCAATCAGATTTGATGACGGCAAAAATCCTGACGGCATCACCCAAGCCGACGTGATTTTGACCGGGGTGTCGCGCACCAGCAAAACTCCTAACTGCATGTATCTGGCTCATCATTACGGCATGAAAGCTGCCAACGTGCCTATCGTGTCCGGAGTGGAGCCACCACTGGCCTTGTTCCAGATCAATCCGCGAAAAATAGTCGGTCTGCATATCGACCCTTATCTTTTGCAAGAGATACGCACAACCAGAGCGAATGTGTTGGGTATGCCGTCTTCCACTGATTATGCCGATCCCGATCGCATTCGCCAGGAAGTGCGCCACGCCAAAAAACTTTTTCGAGAGTTGAAATGTCATGTCATCGATGTTTCAGCTAAAGCGATCGAGGAGACATCAAGCGAAATTTATTTGCATCTAAGACAATGACATTGCGTCATAGTAAAAGGGTAAATGCAGGCGGGCCGCCTGCGCTCCCAGGTTAATCGAAGCAGGGCGCCACGCCTGCGCTTCCGGGTAGATCAAGAAAGCAGGCAACGGAGAAAACGGCATGATAAGCGCAACTGGATCCACTCAAACCAAGAAAAGTGTCGAGCTCAAGCGGGTCTATTTATTCGCCGATGCCTGCAAAGTTTTTCAAAGTGGTGAGAGTGGTCTTGATCGCCTGGCCATGAAGGAAGTTCTCGGTGGCAAAGGCGCAGGTCTGGCCGAGATGACTGCCAGTGGTGTGAATGTGCCACCAGGGTTGACAATTGTGACGTCGGTTTGCCGTATGTATCATGAGCAGGCAGGCAAAGTGCCAGAAGGACTTTTTGACGAAGTTTTGCAAGCACTGGGCCAGGTTGAAGCAACTCTGGATCGAAAGTTGGGTGACCTGCAAAAGCCGCTTCTGCTCTCGGTTCGCTCTGGTGCCAAATTCTCCATGCCGGGCATGATGGATACGATTCTCAATCTTGGCTTGAACGATCAAACTGTGGAGTCGCTTTCCCAGTTGACGAGCAACCCTCGATTTGCCTGGGACAGTTACAGACGTTTTATCCAGATGTACAGCAACGTAGTTTTGGATGTGCACAAAGACAAATTTGAAGACCTTCTCGAGGACATGAAAGACGAGCTGGGCATCAAGAACGACCCTGACTTGACGGATACGCAGTTGAAAGAGTTGGTCAAACAGTACAAAGCCCTGGTGGAAAGCCTGACCAAGAAAAAATTTCCCCAGGACACGCAAGAGCAGCTGACGGGCGCTATTGAGGCTGTTTTCAGAAGCTGGAACAACAGCCGGGCCATCTATTATCGCAACTTGAACAAGATCGATCACGCTCTTGGCACGGCCGTCAACGTTCAAGCTATGGTCTTTGGTAACCTGGACGATCTCTCCGGCACCGGTGTTTGTTTTACGCGCAATCCAAGCACAGGTGAGAAGTCTCTCTACGGGGAGTATCTTGTCAATGCCCAGGGCGAGGACGTTGTCGCCGGCACGAGAACGCCAAAGAAGATAAGCGAAATGGCTAAGGAATGGCCGGCCGTTTATGAAGAGCTTCACACTAACGTCGGTAAACTGGAAAAGCACTACAAAGATATGCAAGACATCGAATTTACGATTGAGCATGGTCGCCTCTATCTTCTGCAAACACGCTCAGGCAAAAGAACTGCCGCTTCTGCTGTGAAACTGGCAGTCGATATGGCTCAAGAAAAAATCATTGGCGTGCCCGAGGCATTGTGCCGAGTCGAGGCAACGCAGCTCAATCAACTGTTGTTGCCGAGTTTCGTGCCGCAAGAAAAAGAGAAAGCGAAAAAGGAAGGAAGACTGATTACCACAGGTCTGAACGCCTCTCCAGGAGCAGCTATCGGACAGATCATCTTTGACCCCAACGAGTCGGAGAGATTAGGCGTCAGAGGCGACAAAATCATTTTAGTGCGCATCGAAACATGCCCCGACGATATTCATGGCATCGTGCCGGCTCAAGGAGTGATCACCACTCGTGGTGGCATGACCAGTCACGCGGCAGTGGTGGCCAGAGGCATGGGCAAACCCTGTGTGGCGGGCTGCGATGCTGTAAAAGTAGACATGGAGAAAGAAGAATTTACAGTCGGCGATAAAGTCTTCCGCAAAGGAGAAATTATCTCTATCGACGGATCTACCGGTGAAATTTTCAGTGGGGGCATTGCCACTCATGACCCAGCATTCTCCAGCGAATTCAAAACTTTGCTCGGCTGGGCCGACGACCTTCGCAGGCTAGGAGTGAGAGCCAATGCCGATACGCCAGAAGATGCCAAACTGGCGCGCGAGTTTGGCGCTGAGGGCATCGGTCTGTGTCGCACCGAGCACATGTTTATGAGTCAGGACCGACTGCCGGCGGTGCAGGAGATGATCATGTCGTCCTCCCAGGACGATCGCAAAGCCGCTTTGATGAAGTTGCTGCCTATGCAAAGAGCTGATTTTGAGGGGATCTTCAGAGCCATGAGCGGGTTGCCTGTGACGATCAGATTGTTGGATCCACCTCTGCATGAGTTCCTGCCCAAGATTGAGCAACTAATAGAAGATGTTGCCACGATGAGAGCCAAAGGTGTAAAGGGCGCCCAATTGCGCGAGAAAGAGACGGTTTTGCGCAAAGTAAGAGAGTTGCATGAGTCAAATCCGATGATGGGGTTGCGTGGATGCCGGCTCGGTCTCATTTATCCGGAAATCAACAAGATGCAAGTGCAGGCAATATTCGAGGCAGCCATCGCCGTCAAGCGCGAAGGGTTGGAGGTTCTGCCGGAAATAATGATTCCTCTTGTCGGGCATGTCAACGAATTAAAGATGGCGCGGACGGTGCTGGAAGCAGTCGCTCTGGAAGTAATGGAGCGCGAAAAAATAAAGGTAGATTACAAGTTCGGCACCATGATTGAGGTGCCCAGAGCTTGTGTCACCGCTGACCAGATAGCTGAGTACGCCGAATTTTTCAGTTTTGGCACGAACGATTTGACCCAGATGACTTTTGGCTACAGTCGAGACGATGCTGAGGGCAAATTCCTCAATCGATACCTGGATGGCATTGATGTGCAGGGCACAAAGCAAAAGATCCTCACCAGCAATCCTTTTGAAGTGCTTGATCGCGCAGGTGTGGGCAAGTTGATGAAAATCGCCGTCGAGTACGGGTTGCAAACCAGACCGGACCTGAAACTTGGCATTTGCGGTGAGCATGGAGGCGAGCCCTCTTCAATCGCCTTTGCCGACCAGATTGGGCTGGCTTATGTAAGCTGCTCGCCCTTCCGAGTGCCTGTCGCCAGGCTTGCTGCTGCCCAGGCTCGTATTAACATGGAGGAGGGCGATAAGTAGATGGCGAAGTGCGACAAGTAGATGGCGAAGCATGTCCATCAACTTTGGATAGCGCTACTGAAGTAATAGGGATTATAGGCCCTGTTTGGGGCAAGATCTGATTGGTACCACATGGTACCAAGGTCCATTCGCTTTGCTAACATCAAGTTTGGCAGTCAGGCCCCTTACTATGACCTCCAAGAATCAGACAATCAAAGAGCTTCTACGGGAGAAAGAGCAGTCGCTTGGTGGAGAGGATCCACGCTTTGCTGATTATCTTACCGATCTGGCCCTGGTTCTCTATCACGAGAGTCGCTTCGAAGAGGCCGTGCCGCTTTTCGAACGCGCGCTCAGGATCAGGCAGACCTGCCTGGCTGTTAATCATCCAACAGTTGGCGAGGCCTTGAATAACCTGGGCATGGTCTACCTGGCCACTGGCAACTTTGCCCTGGCGGAGCCATTATTCAGTCGGGCGCTGGCGTTGCAAGAATCGGTCATGGGTAGGGAACATTTGAGCACTGCCGCCGGCATGAACAATCTGGCTGAGCTTTATCGAGGCATGGGTCGTTTTGAGCAAGCGGAGAGCTTATACAAAAAAGCTCTGCTGATAAGGGAACGGCAACTTGATCCGCAAAGTCTGGATGTGGCTGAGATACTGAACAATCTTGGCGCTCTGTTCTTTGATCGAGGCATGTTGGTGGAGTCTGAGCCGTATTTCAGGCGGGTCTTGACCATTCAAGAAAAGCAGTTAGGCGCAGATCATCCTGCTGTGGCGACAAGTTTGACAAATCTGGCAGCCCTTTTCGCCGATCGAGATCAGTTCAAAATGGCCGAGCCACTGCATTTAAGGGCGCTGGCAATCAGAGAAAAAGCCTTGAGCACTGAACATCCAAAAGTGGCAGAGAGTTTGAACAATCTAGGATGGCTCTACCACCAGCATGGCAGCTACGCCAGAGCCGAATCTTTGTATGCTCGAGCAATTGAAATATGGGAAAGCACACTCGGTCCAGACCATGCCAATGTGGCTGCCTGTCTGGAAAATTATGCATCACTCTTACACAAACTCAATCGAGAGATTGATGCAGTCGCGCTCGAGCAAAGAGTCTATGTGATCCGAAAGGGGCGCTCGAGCGAGGCTCTGGATCAAAGACGCCGCTCTAGCTGACCGCGTTGGCATCCGAATGCTCGCCCTGATTGACCAACTGAGCTTTCTCAGCCGGTGGTGCGTAGTTTTTGCGCCGAAAAACATCTGTCTTGAGCGATGCCACTCGATCCAGAAACAACAAGCCATCGAGGTGATCGTATTCGTGCAAAATCACGCGCGCCTCAAAATCTTGCGTGTCAAAGATTAGAGTCTCACCCTTTTCGTTGAGCGCCCTTACCTTGATCTGTTTTGCTCGTTTCACATTGGCGGTTAGATGGGGCAAACTGAGGCATCCTTCGCGAGCGATGATCTCTCCCTGGCTCTCTACTATTTCGGGGTTAATCAAAACGAGCTTGCCCAGATTTGGACCCGCTTTGGCGTTGCGCGACGCATCGATGATGATCAGGCGCCTAAGGGCCCCTACCTGCGGAGCGGCAACTCCGACGCATCCTGGTGCCTCGTACAGAGTCTCGGTCAAGTCTGTTATCAGTTGATGCAGATCATCATCAAAACTTTCTACAGAAAGGGAGATCTGCTTCAAGCGGGGATCAGGATAGACAAGAATCGGTAGAATTGCCATTTAGAGTTCTACCACTTCTAGTGCTTGCAATGAAATGTCGACGCTGAGCCGCGAGGACACTTCCAGCAGCCGTTTTCTCAAAGCTTCTTCAGTGACATTTGCCGGCGCTGTCGCTTCTAGCACCATGACGAAAACATTCTTGCTCTGCGAGTTTATATCGCCCGAAAATTGGGTGGCTACGTCAGTTATGTTCACTGCCATGCTTGCCAACTCCTTTGTTACACCACTGACGATACCGGGGCGATCGGCACCATATACGGAGACAATATAACTCAGACCTTGATCCTCAGTCGATTGATTCAGCTCCTGTTCTGATAATTCACGAATATGGATTGTCAATCCCAGCTTTGTCTCGATCTGACCGATGCGCCCTTTCAGATTCTCTACACTAATGCTCTCCGGCAATCTGATCATGAGGATGATGGCGAACTCTCCCCGCAATAGAGTCATGCTTGAATCAAGCAAATTACAGCCCATGTCAAATAGCATTTCAGCCAGTTCCGCTACTATGCCTACTCTGTCGCGCCCTGCGCCCGTAAGTACAACACTTTTAGCCACTTACCAGCTACTCCCTTCAACCATCAGAATATTATAGGACCTGTATAGAAAATTTCGTCAATAAAGCTGGATGGCATGAAGCGGCACAGTAAAGAGGGGTGCTAGTTATCTGACCCAATGAAGAAATCGCAAGATCCGGCGCCAGCGCAGTGGCAACAGGCGCCATGGGAAGAGACTGAGGATGGCCAAGTCAAGACTGATCAGGGCGAGGAACTGAAGCAGCTGTCGCGGGTCGGAAGAGACAATGTCGGCACCGATCTTGGCTGCCGCCAGAATGCCATGATAGTGAATTGGTGCTTGCTCGGGTTGTGGGTGAAAGGTGTTCGCGAACCACATTCCCAGCGAGGCAAAAATGCTTGCTGACAGTGCTAAGAGTCGTTGCGTGGCAGTGGTGAACGAATGTAACCAACAGAGTTATTTCCTGGCCCAGGATCAAAAGCGACAGCAAGAGAAACATTGCAATGATAGCTAACATTGCCAAGATTTCTGCAGATCGTCCTGCAATTCCTTGGCGTTGGCTGTGCGCTTCTTTGCGTCAAGGGCTGTGGACCTGGCAATGAGCTCGTCTAACTGATCTGAGACCTCAACGCACAAGAGTTTGGCATGAGAGCAAGTAATCGGTTCGGGATCCTGGCCGACCAGCAAATAGTACAAAGTAGCGCCCATGGCATAGATGTCGCTTTGCGTGGTTGGTTTTCCGCGGAACTGCTCTGGTGGAAGATAAGCATGTTTGCCGACGACAGTGCCCGTGGCCGTGGATTCTGTTTGTTGGGCAACGTTGAAGTCGACAAGCTTGAGTACTCCATCGTTGCCGAGAATCAGGTTGTCGGGAGTAAAATCTCTATGCACCACAGGCGGTGTGAGGCTGTGCAAGTAATCCAGCATCTTGCACATCTGCATGGCTAAATCGCGCACCTGGTGCTCGCCTAGCTTGCCCTGATTTTGCACGATTTGACGCAGGGAGAGGCCGTTAATCTTTTCCAGGACAAGATAGCCCCGGTGATCTTCGACAAAAAACTCGAGCAAGCGAACGATGCGTTCATTATCCAGCCTCCGTAACATAGAAGCTTCGTTTTGCATATTTTCCAGAGACTGTTTGCGTACGTTTATATCAACATATACAGGCAGAATGAACTCCTTCAAAACTACTCCCAGCCCATCCTCTTGCCTGACCGCTTCATAGGCGGTGCCCTGACCGCCGACGCCGAGCTGCCCGACAATCATGTACTTGTTTTCTTGCAGCACTGCCTGCGGTGCCAGTGGTGTCAGGCGTTCTCGCTTTGGCGGTGCAGATAGCGCTTGCAACCAGAGCTCCGTATAGCTTCCATCAGATGGTGGAGTAAGAATGTCCATCAGTTCAGGATCGCGCGCAACGGTTCCGCCCCATCTTTCGATCGCTTTCAACAGATTGTGCCGTTCTTCGATGGTGGCAATCGAGCCTAACTTTAGCTTGATCGACTGCTTGCCTATGGAAGAGCCGCCAGTATCTTCGAAGTTGATGAAACAGTCTTGAGGAGAGGTTTTGTCGGCGGGCCAGATTAGATCGATTTTCTTCATCCGTTGCCAGGGCAAAGCGATGCCGTGAGAGAATTTGCCCCGCTTCCAGAGCAGGCAGACGCCATCTGCATCCAGTGCTACATGCGTGGGATGGGAGAGATATCGAGCTGCCACCAGTGCGGCGAAGGCGGCAAAGAATAAGAAAAGGAAGGGCAGAGTGCTGTTGGCCGGCGCAGAGTAACCGCTGGTAGCGTGCATCTGCTCGATAAACTCGGGATTGCGGGTCAGTGCTTCCAGCTGTCTGGTCACCTCATCAAGGATCTTACCGGGCCCGCCAAAGCCAAAGAAAATGACAATCAGTGCCATGGCAAACCAGGCCTTATAGCTACTCCAGGCTGAGAACCGGTATTTTACCCAGCGTTCTACTCCGGCGTAAGGGCTGTAGTTAAGCACTACCTTGTCGTCGCCGGCGTTGCCAGCGCTGCCAGCGCTCACCAGTTGATCGTACGGGCTTGACACTTTTTCGCCGCCGGTATCATGGATGGGGGCTCTTTTGGATTTTGTGGTGTCGTATATGGTGGCATGGGCAAGGTTGGCTTGAGAGATCACCGGAGAGACAGGCGCTGGAACCTGAGCTGGACTTTCCTCTACAACTAATTCTGGTGTCGGCGAAGCAAAGGCCGGCGCCACTTTGTCTGTACTCTCTTGTTCATTGCTGTGCGGTTTATTTGTCAATCGCCTTCACTCGCTTCAATTGCTCAATCGCCTTCACTTGGCTGGTGGATCGCTGACTAAGCGACGCCGCTTGCTTTCGGCTCCTTCGGTAAAGAGGCAATGCAGTCGCGTATTTTGTCACAGAGAATGGCGGCAGATTCCGGGCGGTCAACTTGCTCGAGTTCCGTGCAGTTTGCCACCAGATTATCTGTCTTATCGCTCACGTCTGAGCGCGTTTCCTTTGGATGTGAACTCATGAGTGCTTCCGGATCGGCGCCGGTGAGAAGAAAGAACATTGTGCCGCCAAGAGCGTAGAGGTCGCTTGCCAGACTGGCTTTCCCACGTAACTGTTCCGGTGCTATATAGGCTTGTTTGCCCACCAGGGTGCCGGTGGCATTGCCGACAAATTCGTTGGCGGCTCCAAAGTCTATCAAAGTAATGGTTCCGTCGTCTCTGCGCACCAGATTATCGGGAGTCAGATCACGGTGAATTATTGGTGGGCTCTGACTGTGCAAGTATTGCAAAATAGAGGCGATCTGGGCGCTCCAATCCAACACTACCGACTCATTCTGGGCGCCGTGTTGTTTCACCAGCTGCCTCAGATCCTGACCGCGGATGTACTCCAGAATCAAATAGTTCCGGCCTTCTTCGGTAAAATGATCCACTACTTTGGCAATCTGGGGATGGCTCAACTGCATCAAGAATCTGGCTTCTCTTGCGAAATGCTCGTCTGCTTTGGCTCTGGTGTCAAGGTCGGCATTTGCCGGCACCACCGCTTCCTTGATAACGACCAACTCTTTCTGGCGATCTTGAGCTAGATAAATTGCCGAAAGCCCGCCAAATGCCAACTGCCGCACCACTTTCAGGCGCCCGGTGAGCAGGCTTTTGCCCGGTTCCAGGGGCACAAAGGAGGTAGCGCTAAAGCGCCGGCTCAACTCCTCTTCCCACATTTGCGTGTAGGTAAAACGCTCTAGGCCGCGGCTTTCGTTTTGCAAATTATTCTGATATTCGATAAGCGCCACAGAGCGGTCGCAGTTCACGCCCCAGACCTCCAGAGCGAGCATCATTTGCTCTAGCTCTGATTTTTCCACCTTGGAGATTTGCAATGAGGCGCGGCCGCCAGAGCGAAAGAATAGAGTGATCCAGCCTTTGAGAGTCTTCGCTGAAGACTCGGATGAATTCAACTGCAGATCGGCTGCAGATAAGTCGCTCCAATGACGCTCGCGCTTGAACTTTAAAAGAGGCATCATAAACAAAGGAAAGGATAAACCTTCCTTGCTGATAACCACCCGGTCATCCTCACAGATAGCTGTAACAGCTATGGCCAGCAACGGTAGCGCAGTCAGTGCCAGTAATACAACCAGAATCGGTATCATGGGCAGTGCTTGCGAGCTGGTCAGAACTTTGGTCAAAAAGAGTCCCAGGCAAAATGGCACTATGATAGACCAGACCGGCATTGAGGCCGTCATCACAGCGAAGCCTACCTTGGAGGGTAGTGTTTTGTATCTGACTGCAACTTCAAGTTCTGCCACGACAAACGCTCAATCCCGCTCAATCCACAACAGTTGTCTAGCCCTGCTTTTGAAAGTTTGAAACTTCCAAAAGATAAAGCTATTCACATGCTAACAGGAGTCTTCACCGCCTGCTCTTCCAAGCTAACTTGCGTCGGGTCTACGCGGGTTGTGCTTGCCAGAGAAGCACGAGGCTGTCACTCATCCAGGAAGGCATCTTGCCGCGCATTGCCCGCACCTGTTTTTTCTCGGTCGGTGTGAATTTATCGATAAGTTTTCGCACCAGCTCAACCGTTACTGAATTCTCGCCCAGATGCCAGAGGGCTTTAACAACTGATTCACCAAATTGATCGAGCAAGAGCAATTTGCGCGGCACGGTGCCGCGTATGCGGATGCGAGTTCTCTTAGCGAAGAGAAATGAAGTGTTGCGAGAACAAGCCAGATATGTCGGTGTCGGGTTTCCTTCATCTGTCAAGCCCAGGGCATGAGCCGCATCTAGTCCGTGCTGGGCAATTTTCTTGCCGAACCTCTTTGCTTTCACGGTGGCGATCTCGAAAGCTGATGGAACGCGATTGTCTGTCTCTTCGGCCCGCATGAATACGCCCCAGGCCCAGCGAATGATCTCGCCGCCCTTCACCATGCGATACAGGCACGCATCAACAGCACCAGCGCTGCCCAGATCCAGTAGGTCTCCACGTGTGAATAGTTTGCCTTGCGGCAAAGAGGAAATGTATCTATCAATTTCATTTGCTGTCGACATTTTGTACCCTCCTTGTTGTCGATAGTAGAACTGCCGCTCCTATCTTTAATAACGTCGAAATTGAAAAAAGGTTCAAAGAAATGCGGGGAATTTAGCTCTTTTTCTAACAAAATCTGAATTTTAATGTGCACTGCCGGCGGTGCCAAGAATTTTGTAAGAAATTTGGCTGATTTTCCCGGTAAGATGATGTCGCTCATGTCAAAGCCGGTAGTCAAGGGTGGCGGATGGCTCATGTTGCCGAAAATGATGAGCGAAAAGTTCATTTCCTTGGCAGAATGACCGACAATTTGCTGAGCAATAGGTTGCTAAGAGGGAATTATACGTAATGGATATAAAAAAGCTCGAAAATTATACGTGTGGCGTATAATCGGCTCTTTGCATCTGATTTTCGATTGTGCGACGCCAGTACCGACGTATTATTTTCGGCAAAATACTGAAAATGGACAAAGGAGCACGTTATGTTACTCAATGAACTTTTCTGCCGAGTTCCAAAGATTTTGTTAGAAATTTAGCTAATTTTCCCTACTCCGGGCGTAGCGCCGTTCTTAGTCAACGAGCGTTTCGAAGTAGCGTTGCAGTTGCGCTGCCGAACTTGGGGTTGATGCCCTGCACCAGTCGACCAGCACCAGCTCGAAGTTAGCGAGGAGGCGAGCCATACCGCCGGCTGCCTGTTCGGGATCGGTGACGTTTGATCCTGTGATACCGATTGTGGTGCACACATCATTTAGCACCAAACCGTAGACAATAAGCCCGGCAGCTCCTTCAAATGCAAAACCGTTTTTGACTAGTCCACTTTCTGCCGGACCGCCGAACGTGTAGTAGCCAATGCCGTCGAAGACGGTGGTGAACTCTAGCTTCAATTTCAGCTCAGTCAAAGTCAGATTGCAGCTGGTAAGCGGCTCTTTGATTTCCTTTCTCACGTGCAGTGCCTTAAATCCCTCGGCCACTCTTTTTTCGCGGTAGATCTCTTCGATGCTGGAAAGTTCGCCCTCGATCTTGGCTGACAGCGATTTCGAAATCAATTCGATTTGGCGCCAGTCGTCTTCATGCATCTGAAGAATTCGTTTGCCGATTGTGTCTGCTGGAACGATCGCACCGATTTCATTGCAAATCGTGGGCAGGCTGAACAAAATTTCCTGGGGCGATATGTACTCAACCTTTCGCACTTTCAGGGTCAGCTTGCCAGACTTTGTGTACCTTTCTCGATCGATTGGGTCCGCTTCTACCACATGAAACTCCTGATCGCCCAAATGAATTGTCGTCTCCAGATCAAATCGTTCGGGAATGTCCTCAGGTCGTAGCGCCGACTTGGCGATAAACTGTCCATCATCAGCATTGATGACAGTCATCTGCACTTTTTGTTTGCCGAAGCCAAAGATCATAATGTCTTTTCACAAATGAGATATCGCAGCATTAGCGCTTCTTCTCTTCAAGTGAGTCAATCACTCTGGTGGGCACCAGTTTCGACATACCGGAAACGACCCAGGGTAACAAAGCGTTGATTCGTTCCACTGCAATGCCCGGCGCCGTCAGAATAATTTCGTGCCCACCGCCGCGTTGCATGGCTTCATAAGTGTCTTTGGCGGCTTGTTCTGAGCTGATGCTCAAAACGTGCTTCATAATCAGCCCCTTCAGATCTGCCCGCTGTGCTATCAATGTTGGGTTCTTGGCGTCAGCGACCTGATTTTTGACAAAGAATTCTGTGCGCACCCAGCCCGGGCAAACCGTGATCACGTCAATTCCATGCCCTTGCAGTTCGACAGCCATGCCCTCAGACATGCCAGTAAGAGCGAATTTGCTGGCTGCATAACAAACGCTGCCGGGAAAGGCCACTTTTCCTGCGATCGACGATATGTTTACGATTTTGCCGAAACCATTCTTCAAAAAATGAGGCAAAGCGGCGTAGGTGCCCTTCAAGGGGGCAAAGAAATTGACTGCGAAAACGCGCTCCCAGTCAGCAGGCGAAAGCTTCAAGACCGTTCCTGGTTTGGCCAGACCGGCGTTATTGACGAGAAACTCGATGCTTGCGAATTCAGCAACACAGCGTGAGACCAGCTCTTCAGCGACACCAGGGTCGCCGACGTCACCAGCGTGGATGACAGCTTCACCGCCGTATTTTTTGATCAGATCGGCAGTCTCAGCCAACGCCTCAGCAGTTCTGGCATTGATAACCAGCCTGGCCTGTAATTTTTTTGCCAGCAATACGGCCAGGGCCTTGCCGATGCCCGTTGAGGCGCCAGTAATGACGCCGGCAGTTTTGCTTTGCAGTCTTTTTCTCATGCCGCGCCTTTCACAATGTGGAACAAAATTCTACTTGATCGGTCCCTACTATGGTCAGTCTTTGAAGGAGGATGATCAGTATGGAATCGGCTCATCAAGTCGCTACAAGAGCGGTACAAGCAATTTGGCGACATGATTGTGCAGAAACAGAGAAGCTTTATCGTCAGGTTATAAAGATGCTGTCTGCAGGGCCGTCACCGAAAAATCCAAGCGAGCTTGATATCGCCAAGTGTTTCAATTCGTTGGCATTTCTTTTAGAGAAGCAGCATAGGACTGCGGGGGCGAAGGAAATGAAACATCGCGCCGTCGAAATCACAGCCAAGGAACTGAATGAGATGGACGGATTTGACCGTTAGGATTTGACCGTTAGGACCCGGACGTTAGGACCCGACCAATAGGACACTTGTGCACAATCAAGTGCTATTTTGCGGTAGCGCATCAGTCTTTACCGGATCGTTTTCTCGCAGGTCGTCAGAGGGGCTGACGACGACAACTTCATTTCCTTGCAAGCCGGTGCGGATTTCCACTTCGTCGCCGAAGTCTCGACCTATGTCCACCGCTTGAAAATGCACGTGGCCATCCTTGATCACAACAACAAACTGACCGTCCGGCTTGGCTACGATAGTGGTGCCCGGCACACGTATCCATGGCGAATCGCGCAGCCCGGTTAATCGCACCTCAGCGTACATGCCGGGTAAGAGCACATGGGAAGGATTGTCGATTTTTATCTCTGTCTGGCGCGTGCGTGTGCTCGGATCGAGGGCGCCTGAGACATTTGTCACCAATCCGCGAAAATGTCTGTCCGGATATTCAGAAACGAGAATGTCTGCTTCCAGACCGTTGTGCAAATAACGCGCTACTCTTTGCGGCACGCTGACATAAATGCGCAGCCTGTCTATTTTTGCCATTTGGTAGAGTTCGAGGTTGCTTGACTGGCTGCCCTGGGTAATGAGAGCACCAGGGTCAACCTTTCTTGCTGTGATGACACCATCAAATGGTGCGAGCACTTTCTGGAAGCCCTGCTCATATTGCAAACGGCGCACATCCGCTTTCTTTGCCACCACCGCTGCTTGCGCTGTCACGACATTCGACTTATCGGCGGCAACTTGAGCCAACGCCGCTTTCTCTGCTGCGATCGAGGCATTTACATCCGCTGACGTAGCCTCAAACGATCTCACTTTCTCATCGCGGCTCTGTTCACTGACTGCTCCACGCACACACATATCTTTCCAGCGAGTTGCTGTTACGCTTGCGTATGTTTGATTTGCCTTTGCCCTTTCAATCTCCGCTTTTGCTTTGAAGTCATCGGCGATCGCTTGTTTTAGCTGCGCCTTTGTCGCCAGCACTTTTGATATCGCCTCGTCAAGATCTGCCTTGACCTGATTGAGGTGTTCATCCACAGTCGGGGTCTCGATTTCGGCAAGCAATTGACCGGTCTTCACATTGTCGCCAATGTCCACCAGTCTGCTTTTTAAGTAACCGTCCACGCGTGCGTAGATGGTCGTATATTGGATAGCGCCGATGTTACCAGGCAGAGTCACTGATTCTTGCGCTTTGGCGGGTTTGGCCACCACCGTGTGCACGATAGGCACTGCGGCAGAGGTTTCCTCGTGCACCTTTTTCAACTCTTGCTTTTCCAGCAGCTTCGGAATCAAGCCCATGGCAAAGAGAATTGCGAGGGCACCACATATGATGACAAGCACGACGATCATGCCTGCGTTTCTAGGAGCCGGCTTTTGGTAGCTGTCAGTCATTGGTGTCACCACCTTCATGGCTTTGCGGTGATGTGCCACCACCTTCATTGCTTGGCGGTGATGTGCTACCACTTTCATGGCTTGCCGCCATCTTCTTTACTTTGCGGTGACGTGCCACCAGTGAAAAAATGACGGGCACGAACAGCAGTGTCGAGAACGTAGCCACTGTCAAGCCGCCGATTACGGCTCTGCCGATCGGCGCATTTTGAGAACCGCCTTCGCCGCCACCAATGGCCATTGGTATCATACCGATAATCATGGCGGTGGCAGTCATGATCACCGGTCGAAAGCGCTGGTAACCTGCATTTAGAGCGGCTTCTTTGGCGCCGAACCCTTCTTGCATTTGCTCGTTTGCGAATGTGATCATTAATATGCTGTTTGCTGACGCCACCCCGACCGTCATTATAGTGCCCATTAGGGCGGGAACACTAAATGTAGTTTGCGTAACGAAGAGACTCCAGAGAATCCCCGCCAGGGCACCAGGTGTTGCCATTAAGATAATGACCGGATCGGACCAGGAGCCGAAATTTACCACCAGCAAGAGATAGACCAGCACCAGGGCGAAGATCAAGCCTAATAGGAGCGATTTAAAGGCCGCAGTCATCGACAAAACTTGCCCTTCTATTGTCAGGAAGCTGCCATGCGGAAGCTTCGGCACGAAAGACTTCACAATCGCTTTTATGTCTTTAGAAACGCCACCCAGATCTCTGCCCTGGCATGCGGCATAAATATCATAAACCGGTTGCACATTGAGGTGATTCACCACCGCCGGTGTGCCGATTCTGCTGTAGGTGGCGATATTGGTCAAAAGCTGTGGTTGCCCCTTACTGGAAGTGTTGTTGGCGGTCAAAGCAGTAATGCGCAGATCATCGACGGAAGAGATTTTGTATTGAGGTGTCTGTGCTGCCAGGTTGTAGTTGACACCGTTTTGAGTGTTGAGCCAGAAGTTGGGCGCCACCTGAAAGCTCGAACTCAGTGATACCAAGACAGAATTTGAGACATCGCGCTGGGTCAGCCCCAGTTCCCCGGCTTTTATCCGGTCAACGTCAAACACCAGCTGTGGTGCATCAACAACCTGATGCAGGCAGACGTCGACGGCACCAGGAACCTTTGCTACCGCTCGTTTTATTTGTTCGGCGATCTCATAGTTTGCCTTTTGATCAAGGCAACTGAGACGTATGTCTATGGGGGCTGGCAGACCGGCGTTGAGAATCTGAGTGACGATGTCTGCCGGTTGAAAATAATAGGTGCATTCAGGAAAATCGCGGGTGACCAGCTTGCGCACTTCCTTTTGGTAATAGGTAATGGAATGCTTGCGGTTTTCTTTCAGGGAGACGAGAATCTCTCCATCGGCGGCACTGATAGTTTGACTATCGGAGAAAGCATAGTTAACACCGCTTACCGGCATGCCGATATTGTCTGTGATGATCTCAATCTCTTTGTCGCCGATTGATTTTCTGATCGCGTTTTCAATTTTATGGAACAAGCGTTCTGTCTGCTCAATGCGAGTGCCGGGTCGAGCATTTACATGCAGGCGCAACTGGCCGGCATCGATGACTGGAAAGAAATCCGCACCAATGGTTGGAAGCAAACAGAACGAGAGCGCATAAAAAACGACAAATATCCCGAGTGTGATCGCAGGTGCATCGAGCGCCATGGAGAGGATGCTGTGATAAAACTCTCGCGCTGCCTCGAATCCGCCATCAATCCATAAATGGATGCTGCTGAAAAATCCAGGTCTCTTCTGCGATCCTGGCTGCGCCTCTGACTCCGACTGCGCCTGCCTCGACTTGCTTTCCTCCTTAGCCAGCAGCGCTTTGGACATGAGTGGCACGACGGTCCGAGAGAGTCCATACGAGGCCAGCATGGCGAAAATAACTGCCATGCCCAGAGGAACGAAAAGCGAGCGAGACGGTTCAGTCAAAAAGAAGACCGGCACAAAGACAATACATATAGAAAGCGTAGACACCATAGCTGGTACCGCTACCTGCTGCGCTCCATCGAGAATCGAGCGGATTATATCTTTGCCCATATCCATGTTGCGGTGCACGTTTTCGATTTCAACTGTGGCGTCGTCCACTAACATGCCGACGGCCAGGGCTAATCCTCCCAGAGTCATCGAGTTGATCGTCTGCCCGGTCACATGCAGGCAGATTATCGAGGCCAGCATAGCCAGAGGTATAGAGGTAGCGACAATCAGTGTGCTGCGCCAACTGCCCAGCAGTGCCAGCATCATCAAAGCGGTGAGTCCCGCTGCTGTAGCCGCTTCCCGAATGACATCATCGACGCATTCTCTGACAAATATCGATTGATCTGTGAGCAATTCGATTTTGCATGCTGGCGGCACAATCTTTCTAATCCGGGGCAGCGCCTCTTTGATGGCGTCGACAACACTCAAGGTCGAGGCAGTGCCGTTCTTGAGGATATTGAAAAGTACCGCTCGCTTGCCATCTTGATTGACGATGTTGATCTGGGGCTGGTAGCCGTCGTGCACATATGCCACGTCTTTGACGAAAACAACCGTGCCCTTTTTTGTCTTGACTGGAATGTCGTTCAACCGCTCAATCTGCTTGGGAATGTTGTTCAGGGTCATGATGTATTCGTAGGTGCCCATTTTGGCTGTGCCGCTGGGAGCAATGATGTTTTGAGAGTTGACGGCGTTGACCACATCGTTGGCGGAAAGACCCGTGGCCACAAGAGCATTGGGGTTCAGATCGACCATCACCTGTCTGTATTTGCCACCATAAGGAAAAGGAATGGTGGCGCCCTGAATGGTGGCAAGCTGCACTCTGACGAAGTTATTGGCAATGTCGAACAACTCGGCTTCCGAAAGCGTATCGCTGTTTATTCCCAGCTGCAGCACAGGCACGTCAGTGGCACTGGATACGGTGACAAATGGAGGTGTGATACCAGGCGGCAAGTAGACAAGGCAA